>OGQD01002010.1_pt1 | contig 12011 bp, 10 predicted proteins | sample 1553091 | NCBI WGS metagenome assembly OGQD01 (sample SAMEA2580290, study PRJEB22360) | human gut metagenome | biome: human gut; feature: human-associated habitat; material: faeces | place: Denmark | collected 2008/2010
GTTGCGAGCACGTCTGAGAGAAGAGACCGAGAAGTGGAGTAATGCTTCGGTCGGGAAGGAGATTATTCCATCAGGGATGTTCGGTACGATTCGTTTGCAGAAAGGAAAATATGCGGTTTATACCTTAAAAGGTAGTTATGCGGGATTACAAGAACTATATAATACTATAAATATAGATTTCAATTATACCAAACGGCATGGAATGGCGTTTGAGGAATATGTGAGTTATTCGGAAGAGGATGACGATACCCAAGTGACAAAGATTTATATACCAATAAAATAAATTAGTATGGAAACAAAATTTTGCCAAAGCTGCGGTATGCCGCTGCAAAAGAATGAGGAGTTAGGAACGAACCATGACGGAAGCAAGAATGAGGAATATTGTTGCTATTGTTATAAGGACGGGGCCTTCACGATGGCCTGTACGATGGATCAGATGATCGATCATTGTGCCCAGTTTGTCGATGAGTTCAATAAAGATGCGGACTTTCATTATACGAAAGAGGAGGCCGTAGCGAATATGAAATTATTTTTCCCGACATTGAAGCGCTGGGCGGTGCGATAAGCCTCTATAAAAAGCGTCTATCTGCGCTTCGGCCTGCTGGATTAATTTCACTGGAATGCGGGGCTTCTTCTCGAAAAAGTCCATTTCTATTTGAATGGTGTTTTTTTTAATGGAGCGGCTCCAATTACCTATTATCTTTCCGTTATACAAGATAACCGGGTAGAAGGTACCGAATCGGTTGAACGCTTTTGGATGATGTTCTAGCGGCAATACGTCCGTGCGGTTTTTGTAACTGATCAAGTATTCATCGAAGGCGGGGAGGAGACGCAGTACAGGTTTGCTCTCATTTTTTCCTTTCCATGATTGGTGGATGAAATATTCACGGGAATCGAACGTCTCGGTTATTAACTCCGTCTTGATCAGATTGATAGCGAGCCTACACTCGGTAGCGGTTAGCCCGGACCACCAAACAAAATCCTGTAACTGGGCAGGGGAGTGGCTTTGAAAATATCTGGATGCCAATCTCGCCAGAGCCTCTTCCCTGCAAAGTTCACGAGTAGGAGGGACACGTTCGTCCAATAAGGCGTAAGTCGTTTTCTTTCCTTTATCGATCCCGCTACAGACGATGCCTTCCACCTCACCCCATGTAAGGAAAAGGTTTACGTGATCTATGGTGGGCAAAATCCCGGATTTTTGCAATTCCGTCGTTACTTCTTGTTTGGTCAGGCTTTTGTATCCTTCCAGTATCTTTCCGATCTGATCTAGGTATCTTGTGAACAGCGTTTTTTCTATCTTCCCGAAATGTCCCTTGGCGTACGACATAACGGCAGCCTTGATACGCTCGGAAGATAGCATAAGCATCCAACGGATATCCTCGGCGGCCACGAAATGCCAAGTAGGACGCATCACATGGGTACGTAGAATATCACCTTTGTACAAAGCCTCATTTACCGTTTCAAGGGAAGAGGATCTCAAGCGAATACCGATCGCCCATTTGGCCATCTCATACTCCTGCGCCTGGATAGCGCCCATCCAAGAGACCAACTCTTTCGGGGACTCGAATCGGGGTTGTTCCAATTGTTGGCTAGCTACTCGTATATGTGTTATCATAATATATGAATATAAACGCAAATGTACGAAATAAAGCGTTAAACATCCCATAATCTTGAAGATATACTCATTCTTTTTGTACCTTCACGCTAGAAACAATTAGTGAAATTTATGACGATAGCGTATTTAAATGTGGCTACGGACCGGCAACACTTGGATATTCAAAGGGAAGAGATCTCTTCTTTTGCTGCGGCCAAAGATATCCATGTGGATAAATGGGTCATGGAAGTATCCGGAGAGAAAGCGAAACAGCCGGGACCAAAGTTAAAACTTGTTCTCGAACGCTTGAAGAAAGGGGATGCCTTGATCGTATCGGATATTACCCGTTTGTGTCTTACCTTATATGAGTTGATGGGGATACTTACCGTTTGCATGGAGAAGGACGTGACGGTCTATTGTATAAACGACCGTTATATATTCGATGACCGGATGGATCGCCAATTGATGATTAATGTCTTCAAGCAAGTAGACGAGATTGATCACAGTCTGGTTTCCATACGTACAAAAGACGCCTTGGAACAGGTGAAAAGTACGGGAAAGCGGTTGGGACGTCCTAAAGGCTCGGAATCCAAGTTGTTCTTCTTGGATGCCCATAAGGGGGAGATCATGAACATGTTGGAGCGGGGAGAATCGGTAGGATCGATTTGCGAGCATTTCAACGTCTCTAAGAATACTTTTTATAAGTATAGGAAGAAATTCTTCAGATCGTAAGGATTGGTTTTAATACCAATCCTTTCGTTTCATATATAGCCAAGTCAATACTCCGGTAGCTATCATGACGGCCCAAGCGATGAAATAACCGTAACGCCAATCCAATTCCGGCATTATCTTGAAGTTCATACCCCATACGCCCACCAAGAATGTCAAAGGGATGAAAAGGGTGGAGACAATCGTCAGCCGTTTCATGATGGCGTTCATCCTAAGATCGTTATTGGATATATAAAGATCGACAAGGGAAGAGGTGATTTCCCGGCAGCTTTCCGTTGTTTGGATAACGAATTGGAGTTGGTCTTGCAGGTCATTATAGATCGGCAGGATATCCGGGGTGATAATCCCGTTCTCTGTTCGTAATAGTTTTGAGAATTGATCTTTCAGCGGTAGGCTATTCTTACGGATAGTCATGTACTCATGGCGGTGTTGTTGGATTAGGGAACCCATATTACCCTGATCGTTCTTAGGATCGAGCAAAGTCTCTTCTATATCCTCTAGTATCTCTTCTACCTTTGAGGCGGATTCTACTAAATTCGCTATGATGGTGTTTAGAAGGAAAGCGAGCAGCAATCCACTGCCTTTTTTCCGGATGTTCAGCATGTTGGATAGTAGCGCTTTATGAGCGGCCTCGAATACGGGGTTGTTGCTTTCCGTAAAAGTGATAACCGTATTGTTCGCTACCAGTATACTGATGTGCTCAGACCGCATCTCGTTATTGACATCGTAATAGCAGGAGTTTAATACGATAAGCATTCGTCCTTTGTATTCCTCTACCTTGACCACGTGTTGGGGAGTCAAGATATCCTTAGCGTCCAGATTATGCAGTCCGAAATCTTTTACGATACGGGTAATGGCATCCGCATTGGTCAATCCGCTAACCTCGAACCAATTGATCTGATCCGAGTCGGATAGTTTGCTGAAAGAGGTGTCGGTTATCCGCACCTCTTTCGTATGCAAAGATTGTTCGTTGTATTGCGTGAGACGGATGCCGGTTGCTGTCTCATGTTCGCCGGCGTAATAATACTTGTCCGATAAATGCCGGTTGGATATATGTCTTCTCCTGTGTGTATATTCATTCCGTCTCATAATAAGGATCTCTTTTTAATCGAATTCAACAACGGTGATGCCGGCGCCTCCGAACTGCACATGCTCGTCTTGAAAACGACGGACACCGGGAACCGTGCGCAGATAATCCCGGATTAGCTGACGTAAGATACCCGTACCGGTTCCATGCAAGATGCGAACCTTGCCTGCCCCGACTTGAATGGCGTCGTCGATAAAATAGGTCACGCTTTGCAATGCCTCATCGCCCCTCATTCCTCTCACATCGATTTCTTGCTTAAAGTTTATCTTCTTCTCATGCATATTGTCAGTGGTCTGGGAGCTGACGAACGTGCTTTTCTGGATTTCCCGTTTGATCTGGCCTTTGCTTACCTTTTCCAACTGCTCTAGCTTAACCGTGCTTTTGATCATCCCGAATGCTACTACGGCCTGCTTTCCTTGTAGTTCCATAACGGTTCCGGCGGAAACCTGCCCTTTAAGGCGTACATTGTCACCGACCTCTATCACCTCTTTATTAAATATCGGCTGGGCCGTCACTTTTTGTTTCTGTTTCTTCCGTTCATTCCGTTCCTTGAGCTTCGCCATCTTGCGTGCGATCTTATCGTCTTCTTCTTCGGTCGCCATTACGGAGTTCTTGAACTCTTCCAAGGCTTTGCGGGCCAGTTTGGTCTGTTCTTTTTCCGCTTGGGCCTCCTTGATCTCACGGACGGTATTCTCGATCTTGGCGTTAGCCTCCGCTAGAATACGTTGGGCCTCGGCCTTTGCCTCCCGGATGATCTCTTTCCGTTGCTTGTTTACGGCTTCCAAGTCTTGTTCATAACGAGAAGTGACATCTTCCAGTTTTTTCTCCTGCTGACGGATATTCTGCCGTTTGCTTTCCCAGTACCGTTTATCGCGTACGATATCTTGCAAGTATTTGTCCATATTGATATAATCCGCTCCGACGTTCGCGGAAGCGTCGGCTATCACGTCCTCGGGCAGACCGATCTTGCGTGCGATCTCTACGGCGAACGAGCTACCCGGGTTTCCGATAGAAAGCTTGAACAAGGGCTGCATCAAATGGCGGTCGTACAACATGGCACCGTTTACGATACCCTCCGTATCCTCGGCGAAATGCTTCAAATTCTGGTAGTGGGTCGTGATTACCCCAAAGCTATGATTCCGGTTGAAGCGATCCAATAAAGCCTCGGCGATAGCGCCGCCAATCTGGGGTTCCGTACCGCTACCGAACTCATCGATTAGGATAATGGTCCGCTCGTTACAATTCTTCACGAAATACTTCATGTTGGTAAGGTGGGAACTGTAGGTACTCAAATCGTTCTCGATGCTTTGCTCATCGCCTATATCGATGAATATATGCTCGAAGATCCCGGTTCTTGATCGCTCATGCAAAGGAATCAATAAACCACATTGCAACATGTATTGAAGTAATCCGACCGTTTTCAGGCAAACGGATTTACCACCGGCGTTCGGACCGGATATGATCAAGATCCGTTTTCCCTCGGTCAGCTCGATATCGAGGGGAACTACCTGCTTGCCCTGTTTCTGTAAAGACAGGAATAAGAGCGGATGCACGGCACGTGCCCAATCCATTTGTCGCTTATCCTCCACGATCGGCTTGATCGCCTTGACTTGCTCCGCGAATAACGCTTTCGCACGAATGAAGTCAATGTCGGCAAGAAACTCGTAAGATTGTAGGATATCCGGAGCTAAAGGACGGATCACGTTCGTGAATTCCGTCAGTATCTTAATGATTTCCCGGCGTTCTTCCCCTTCCAGTTCCCGGATGCGGTTATTCGCTTCCACGACCACCTCCGGCTCTATAAAGACCGTCTTGCCACTGGCGGACTCATCATGTACGATACCTTTTATCTTTCGTTTGAAGGCCGGGGCGACGGGGATCATTAGACGTCCGTCGCGCATGGTAGGTGTTACGTCTTTGTCGACAACTCCTTCCGACTGTGCGCTTCGCAAGATCGATTGCAGGCTGCGGGAAATACCGCTCATCGTGATCGTCATTTCCCTGCGGATTTGCGATAGGGTGGAGGAAGCACTGTCCTTGACCTTGCCGAATTTATCGAGGATACTATCGATCTTTCCAATCAATTGGGGGAAGACAAAGATATCTCCCGCCAATTCAGTCAAGGCCGGATACTTGATTTCCTCATCGTCCATAGGCTTGAAGAAGCGTACGATGTCATTGATCGTTTGCAAGGAACGTTTGAGGTCGAACAACTCCCGTTCATCCAGCCAAGTACCTTCCGGCCGAATCCGTTTCAAGGAATAGCGCACGTCGAAGAAATAACTGGCGGGGAATTCCGTGTCTCCGTGTAGGATACGGATAAACTCATCGGTTTGTTCCAATCGCTTGGATACGACCTCGAAATCGGCGGAGAATCCCATCTCCGCTACCCGCTCTTCCCCGAGTGGGCTTAAACATTTTTCTGTGATTAAGTGACGGATCTTATCAAAGCCCGTCTTTTGTTCAAAATTTTGTGGATATATCACGTGTTTGTAAAATCTTTATTTGATCTCTACCGTCACTTCAGAGCGAATGGTAGGACGGATAATTACTTCTAATTTTGTCTTGCCACGCTTTATATTAAATGTACAGGCGTTGTTGCCGGACGGATTAATATAAGGGGCGAAATAGTATAAATAAGAGAACGCCGGCAAGTAATCGGAGCTTTGCGACGCATCCGCTATTTGGGGATATTTGAATACGTCCCAGAACATGCAATACTTGAAACCGTTCGCATCCGTAAACATCGTCTTCGGATCACGATATTGCATCGTGTTCGTGATAAAGCGTTTGTAGGCGGATGAGAACTCCTCTGCCGAATGATCCATCTTATGGCGGCCGATCTTTTCTATAATGTCACGGGGACGGATGCCTGCCGCATAAGCGGGAGAGTTACGATCTACGTCAACCACTTGATCCAATTTATCGATATCGTAGCTGATCCCCGTATAATTATAGGTCTTCTTGCTCACCTTGAACGGTACGTTACGTCCGTATTTCGTGTATGGGTATTGCATACACATCAACGGGACATGCACCCGGGCGTATTCGTCTAAACGATAAGAGTCTTCCAGCAACTCGTTCGCCTCACATTCCCAGAGTACACGTCCGGGGATATCTTTTTGATCGATGATACGGATACCGAATTGCAACAGATATTCGGCTTCCGCTTCGGCGGCGGCGTAATTCAAGAACGGGAATTTCTCCATCTTACTGTGCGAGAAGTTGTACCGGTAAGTCGGTTCTTTTTCTACCAATACTTTATTCGCTCCCAGATAGTTCGGGTTCTTATCGAAGAAATAGAAAGTCTGTATCAATAAATCCGGCTTTGCGATATCAACCGTAAGTCCTTTTTTGGTCAACTCGTTCTCGATGCATTCGTTGATGACCGTTTCCAGTTTACGGTTATTCTCGTCGATGGTCGAGAAGGCGAATGTCTTGAAGTTACCGAAATCTACGCCGTCGGATGTGACGGTAGTCTTGAACGGGCATACGAATTCTTGCTCATTGGTTGTCTCCAAGCTATACATCGCATAGGCGGACGCCAGCTGGTCTTCCGTGATGGCGTTACTTTTCTTGCAGTCCTTCTTTACCAATACTTGTTTAGAAGGAGAGGAAAGGTTGCTGATGGTCAATAGGACATCGTTTCTTCCGGCGGGATTCAGCAGTTGAGGGATCTCATCGACAGATATTTCCGTCACAGGTACACCGTTGATCTCCTCGATCACGTCGTATTTCTTAATACCTGCTTGCTCGGCGGATGAATAAGGGATGACGCTTTTAATGACCGGCTTGTTGTTTCCCCAGTTCTTGCTCTGGCTGATATCGTATGTGAAGCCTAGTCGGCAGATGGATGTATTCCTGTTTTGGGCGGAAACCGTACAGACCGCCAATACTAATAGTAACGTTGATAAAATCACACTTCTCATCATATTCTGGAATTTTATTTACTCTAAAAATACCTGTTTCGTTTAAAACATAGGCAAAGGTAAAGATATTTTTGATGTGGTGGAATAGTTGGCAATATATTTGCTGCTATAATAGTGTATGAACTTGATATGGATGCTGTGTATATACTTTTTAAGGGTATTTATGTGGTACCGTATTTCGCTTACAATTAGTTAGTAATGAAAAAAATCAGATAGATTATGAGCAAGATGAATCCAAACGAGAAAAAAGAAAACGCTTCAAAAAACGAAAACGTGAATAATGAGGAAGCGACAAATTTGCAGGAAGAACAGTCAAATGCGGCAGATGAAACTGCCGGCTCTGACAATGTGTCGGGCGAGGTGGAAGCCTTGCAAAAGAAATATAACGAATTGAACGATTCCCACCTGCGCTTGATGGCGGAGTTTGACAATTACCGTAAACGTACGATGCGTGAGAAGGCTGATTTGATCAAGACTGGCGGCGAGGGGGCGTTAAAGAACCTTCTTCCTATTATCGACGATTTCGAGCGTGCTTTGCAGAACGTCCGCACGGCTGAGGATGTAGAGGCCGTTAAAGAAGGCGTGGACTTGATTTTCGGTAAGTTCATGGGCTATCTGTCTCAGCAGGGCGTAAAGCCGATCGAGGCCATAGGCAAGCCGTTCAACACGGAGGAGTTTGAGGCTATCGCTACGATTCCCGCTCCGGAACCGGACATGAAGGGCAAGGTATTGGATTGCGTACAAACTGGATATACCTTATTTGACAAGGTAATACGTCACGCTAAAGTAGTAGTGGGAGAATAATCGGAAAATCGGCAAATAACAAATACAAGGATGGCTAAAAGGGATTACTATGAAGTGCTGGGCGTTGAGAAGAATGCATCGGCGGATGAGATAAAGAAAGCGTACCGTAAGAAGGCGATACAATTCCACCCGGATAAGAACCCGGGCGATAAGCAAGCGGAGGAGAACTTTAAGGAGGCGGCAGAGGCATACGACGTGTTGAGCGATCCGCAAAAGCGTCAGCGTTATGACCAATTCGGCCATGCGGGTGTCGGCGGGGCTTCACAAGGTGGCGGCTTCGGTGGTGGTATGTCCATGGAGGATATCTTCTCCCAGTTCGGTGACATCTTTGGTGGACATTTTGGCGGTTTTGGTGGCTTCGGTGGTTTCGGCGGTTCTCGTGGAGGACGCCGGGTGAACCGTGGATCGGACTTGCGTGTGAAGGTGAAGCTGAACCTGAAAGAGATCGCTAACGGCGTGGAAAAGAAGATCAAGGTGAAGAAGTATGTGCCTTGTTCGCATTGTCACGGTAGCGGGGCGGAAGGCTCGGAGGGTGTGAAGACGTGTGATACGTGTAAAGGTAGCGGTGTCGTTACCCGTATCGCCAACACGATCCTAGGGCAGATGCAGACGCAGACGACTTGCCCTACTTGTGGTGGCGAGGGGAAGATCGTTGTCAAGAAATGTACGGAGTGTAATGGTGAGGGCGTCGTTCGCGACGATGAGATTATCACGATCAATATCCCTGCCGGTGTAGCCGAGGGCATGCAACTCTCCATGAATGGTAAAGGCAACGCCGCACGACATGGTGGAATCAACGGTGACTTATTGATCCTTATCGAGGAGGAACCGCATCCGGAGTTGATTCGTGATGAGAACGATCTGTTATACAACCTCCTGCTGAGTGTTCCGCAAGCAGCTTTGGGAGCCACGGTAGAGGTTCCGACCATTGACGGGAAGGCGAAATTGAAGATCGAGCCGGGTACGCAGCCGGGTAAGGTGCTTCGTTTGCGTAATAAAGGACTTCCTTCCATCAATAGTTATGGTACGGGCGATTTGTTGGTGAACGTGAGTGTATATATCCCCGAGACTTTGTCGTCTACGGAGAAAGAGACGCTGAACGGATTGGAGAATTCACCGAACTTCCAGCCTAATAAGACGATGAAAGAGAAAATCTTCAGTAAGTTTAAGCACTTCTTTGATTAACGAATAGAAAAGACTACTGTGTTCGTGTGAGAACACTATAGTATTCGTGGATAAACACAGTAGTGTTTGAAGATGAATACTATAGTGTTTATCACCGGAATACGGTAGTCTTTTTTCATAAGTCCTAAAATGAGTATCCTATGAGAATATATACCCGTGGAGGAGATAAAGGAAAAACCGGCATACATGGCGGTGAGCGTGTCGATAAGGATGACATCCGTATCGAGGCGAATGGGACGTTGGATGAGTTGAACGCCGAGATCGGTATTGTCCGTACGTTGCTGCCTCCCGATCATGAATGGCAGGTGTTGCTGGGTAGGATACAGCGTGAGATGATGGCCGTGATGTCTCATGTGGCGACACCATCGGCGATCCGTGATCAGAATCCGAATCCGCTTCCCGATGATTTGACCGTCTTTTGTGAGTCCCATATCGATGATCTATCCGCCCAGATGGAGGATAACGGGTATTTTATCCTTCCGGGAGGCACACCTGTTTCGGCGCACCTCCAATTGGCCCGTACGATCACCCGCAGGGCCGAACGCCGCTTGTGGACATTGAATCGGAAAGACCCGGTTCCTGCCGGGATCATGGCGTTCGTGAATCGTTTATCGGATCTGTTCTTTACGATGGCACGTTATGACATGTTTCGTCAAGGGAACGCCGAGGAGCGTTGGCAATCCTTTCTGTATAAGCGGAAAAATAAATCCTAGAGGGCGATATCTTGCCATTTGCCTTTCACGAGCTCACGGGTGGACTTGAAGCCGGCTTGCTTTAGCAACTCAAAAACCTCCTTGCGACCGTCGTTCACCAAATCCGGATAATGGCAATCGGAGTTCACCATGACAGGGATATTCATTTTCCGCATCCGTGATAGGTATTCCACACGGGGGTAAAGCTCTTTTTTCTTGGTCCAGTTCTTGGTGTTGACCTCTACCATCAATTCTTTCTCCTGAACCAGATCCAGACAAGCCTCAAAAGGCTTCCGATACCAATCCTCTTCAAAATTGAAGATCTCGTATTTCTGTCCGTTCATATAGATCTTGTCGATATGTCCGACGATATCGATGCCTCCGGCCTCTATCATTTTCATCGTGGTATCGAAGAAACGCTTGACAAGCAACCGGACATCTCCCTCGAAATGCCGCTCCACGGAGTGGGCGTATTCCCTGAATGAGCCGTCTATACAGACCATGTTCTCTTCGGCCAGACGCTCTGATACGGGCAGGAAATGGATGGAACCGATCCGGTAGTCCAAGGGCAACTCTTGGAAATAGGGGATCGAGGCGTTATAGGTCTCGTCCAGATAATCAATCTCCAGACCGGCATATATTTCCAGTTGATCGCTGTATTTCTGTTTCAGTCGTTTTATCTCTTGCAGATACTCCGGCATATCGTCTTTAGACATATTCCAGAAAGTCTCGAACGGAAGCGGCGAGTGGGAGGAAAAACCGTACGCACGGAACCCGTGTGTTATGGCGAATCTCACGAAATCCTCCGGAATACTTCTTCCATCACAAAAAGTACAATGACTATGGTAGTTACTGAGTTGCATGATTGTTCTTAGTGATTAAAAAGCCACATCCAGATCATCTTGCCCGGATGTGGCCTTGTATGATGAATGAGAGAGGTGTTATTTGATAACGCCTAGCTCTTTTCCTACCTTGATAAACGCTGCGATAGCCTTGTCCAGATGCTCAGTCTCGTGGCCGGCGGACAATTGTACACGGATACGAGCTTGTCCCTTCGGTACTACCGGGTAATAGAAACCGGTTACGTAAATACCCTCTTCCTGCATCTTGGCGGCGAAATCTTGAGACAACTTAGCGTCGTACAACATAACGGCGCAGATAGCGGATTGAGTCGGCTTGATATCGAAACCGGCTGCCAGCATCTTGTCGCGGAAGTAGCTTACGTTGTTCATTAATTTCGTATGTAAAGCGTCGCTCTCCTTCAACATCTTGAACATCTCCAAGCTTGCGCCTACGATGGCCGGAGCCACGGAGTTGGAGAACAAGTAGGGGCGAGAACGTTGGCGTAACATATCGATAATCTCCTTCTTTCCGGTCGTGAAGCCACCCATGGCACCACCGAACGCCTTACCCAGCGTACCCGTGAAGATATCTACACGTCCGTAAACATCAAACTGCTCGGCTACGCCATGACCCGTCGGGCCTACGACACCGGCAGAGTGAGACTCGTCCACCATAACCAATGCGTCATATTTCTCGGCAAGCTCGCAAATCTTGTCCATCGGAGCGACATTGCCGTCCATGGAGAACACGCCGTCCGTGGCGATGATACGGTGACGTTGGGCCTGCGCCTCTTGTAGGCAACGCTCCAAGTCCGCCATATCGGCGTTAGCGTAGCGATAACGTTTCGCCTTGCATAAACGAACACCGTCGATGATAGAGGCGTGGTTCAAGGCATCCGAGATGATAGCGTCTTCCTCGCCGAACAATGGCTCGAACAAACCACCGTTAGCGTCGAAACATGCGGCGTAAAGGATCGTGTCCTCAGTCTTGAAATAGTCGGAGATGGCTGCTTCCAATTGCTTGTGCAAATCCTGCGTTCCACAGATGAAACGAACGGACGACATGCCATAACCGTGTGTATCCATGGCTTCTTTCGCGGCCTTGATCAGTCGTTGGTTATCGGACAGGCCAAGATAGTTGTTGGCGCA
>OGQD01002013.1_pt1 | contig 11997 bp, 6 predicted proteins | sample 1553091 | NCBI WGS metagenome assembly OGQD01 (sample SAMEA2580290, study PRJEB22360) | human gut metagenome | biome: human gut; feature: human-associated habitat; material: faeces | place: Denmark | collected 2008/2010
GACGCGCGTGGGCTCACCCTGGACCATTGGCTGGGCGACCTGGAAGCCGTCATCGACGCGGCTGACCTGCGCGAACCCTTCGCCCTGATGGGCGTCTCGCAGGGCGCGGCCGCCTGCATCGCCTACGCGGTGAAACACCCGCAGCGGGTGTCGAAGCTGCTGCTCTACGGCGCCTATGCGCGCGGTCCGTACGAGCGGGGCAACGAGGAAGCGGCGCGCCTGTACCGGGCCATCATCGACATCGCGCGGGTCGGCTGGACCGACCAGAACCCGGTGTTCCGCCAGGTGTTCACCTCGCGCTTCATTCCGGAGGCCACCGAGGCCCAGGTCCACTGGTTCAACGAACTCGCGCGCATGACGACCACCGCGGAGGCGGCGGGCACCCTGCTGGAAGCCCGCGCGCGCATCAACGTCACTGCCCTGCTCGATCAGGTCGCGGTTGCCGTGGATGTAGATGTGGAAGTTGCGGTCGAGTTTGATCACGCTTTTGTAGGCCCGGGCCTGCCGCTTGACCGCCGCATCCGAGATGCCGAATTCATCCTCGATGCGGATGTCGCGCTCCTCTTCGTAGGCCTGCTTGAAGCGGGCGAAACTCTCGGCCACCTCCGGCTGGCGGATCACCCGTTCGGAGAAGTCCGTCATCGAGAAGTTGTCCTGCTCGCGGAAGTAGTTTATCGTCTCGTTGAGCAGTTCGGCCTGGTCGGCCTTCGAGACGTCGAACTCCCGGGCCAGATGCTTCGTAACGTATTTCTTGCACATGGCCAGGGCATTGTGCGTCTGGTGGTAGCTGTCCTGACGTTCGCGCACATGGAGAAAGTCGTCGATCCAGTAGCGGGCCTCGGTGCGGTTGGTGTTGTCGACGATCTGCACGACGAACCCCTCGTCGCGATCGAGGTTGAAGATCACGGCCCCCTTGTCGAGGCGTTTGATGTCGATGCCCTGATGGGTCGAGAGTCGGACGCCCTGCTCTTCGGGGCGGGCGTCGAGGTAGGTGTCGCGCGTCTCGGACTTGAAGAGGCCGACGGCATCGATTGTCTCACCGGCACCGCGGCAGTCGCTGAAGTAGACAACGTAGAATTCGCCGCCCTTGATCTGGGGGAGCGTGCCGCAGGCGTAGAGGTGGCGGGCCAGATTCACCGAATTTTCGTAGAGGGTCGCGGGGTCGTCGAAGATCCGCCCGACGAAGTTCCAGACCTCGTTGCACGACAGATCGCTCTCGTGATGGAGGTTGTAGAGGATCTCCTCCTTGAAACCGTCGAGGAAATAGGAGGTCAGCGTGCGCATGAGCTCCTCGTCCGAGGTTTGGGGCGAGAGACCGGGCGAGACGAGCAGCGGTTCGTCCTTCGACTGGTTGCCGACCACGTGTACGGCCAGCGCTTCGATGCGGGTATCTTCGGTGTAGAGCATGTGTTTCGGAATTTTTGCAACGTGCAAAGATGCGGATTTTTCGCCGTTCGGGCAAATTTTAGCTCTGAACGAGATATTGCCTTTCCCTTTCCGTCGGGATTACATTTTTTCAAAAATTACTATATTTGTACTTGTTTCCAAAATCCGAATTCGTGGAACATACCTTATCCGAGAATCGAAACTGCGATGATGATTTCGGCCGGCTCTATGACGAGTACCGCCCGCGCTTCATCGAGTTCGCCCGCGGATATGTCAAGGACCGGCTCGCGGCCGAGGATCTGGTCACCGATTCGTTCCTCTACTTCTGGGAGAACCGCGGCCGCATCGACCCCTCGTGCAACGTGGCGGCCTATGTCTTCACGACGCTGCGCCACAAGTGTCTGAACCACCTGCGGGCCCGGCTGGGCCGTCTGCGGGCCCACAACGAGATGGAGGCGCTCGAGAACCGCGTGCTGCGCGAGAACATCCGTTCGCTGGAGATGTGCGGCCCCCGGCAGCTCTTCGAGGGGGAGATGGAGCGGCTCGTGCGCGAGAGCCTGGACGAAATGCCCGAACTGACGCGCGGCGTCTTTACCGAACAGCGCTTCCGGGGCCGCTCCTACCGCGAGGTGGCCGAACTGTTCGGCATCACCGAACGCCGCGTGGCCACCGAACTCGAGAAGGCCCTGACCACGTTGCGCCGCGGACTGCACGACTATCTGCCGGCCGTGCTGGCGGCAGCCCTTCTGGAGCGCCTCTCCAGGCCCTGAAATCACTTTTTTCAAAAAAAATGCATTTTCTTCCGGTAAAACGCTTCGCTGAAGTGCTTTTAGGATGTATGCACCCCAAAACGAGCTGCTGAAGCATGGAAAAAGAGACACTGTACCGGTTTTTCCGAGGTGAAGCCTCCCCCGAGGAGGAGCGCCGCCTCATGGAGTGGCTCGACGCCGATGCGGAGAATCGTCGGACGTTCGACCGCGAACGGGCCCTGTTTACGGCCCTGCAACTCTTTGCTCCCCGTCCGAAGGCCCGTGCCCGCGTGTCGGAGTCACGTCCCGGCCGCCGTTCGGGAGTCCTCCGGCGTCTTGCCGTACCCGCCCTGCGGATCGCCGCCGTGGTGGCTCTGGCCGTGGGGATCAGCTGGGGGGTCATCTCCCACCGCGAACGCAACTGGGAGCAGCTGACCAACCGGATCGTCGTCCCCGCCGGGCAGCGCATCAACCTCACGCTGCAGGACGGCACCTCGGTGTGGCTCAACTCCGGCTCGGAACTCGAATATCCGGCCCTTTTTGCCGGTGCGACGCGCCAGGTGAAACTCCGTGGTACGGCCCTCTTCGATGTGACGGGCAATGCCGAACGCCCATTCATCGTCGAGACCTATGCCTGCCGCGTGGAGGTGCTCGGCACCCGATTCAACGTCCATGCCGACGAGCAGAACGATGAGTTCTCGACGGCACTCTTCCGCGGCAGTGTCCGCGTCACCTCCCGCGATTCGCTTCGTCAGCAGGTGACGCTCCGCCCCAACGAGCGGGTGCTGCTCGAGGAGGGGCGTCTGCGCGTCGAGCCTGCCGACGACCCGAACGAGTATCTCTGGACCGAGGGGCTGATCTCGATCGGCGGCTGTTCGTTCGAGGAGATCCTCGCGCGCTTCGAGAGTTGTTACGGCGTGCGTTTCGACGTGCGGCTCACGCAGCTGCCCAACGTCGGGGCGATCGGCAAGATCCGCATCTCGGACGGCATCGAACACGCCCTGAGCATCCTGCAGCGCAACGGCCACTTCCGATACACCTACGATACCCAGAGCAACGTAATTACGATCTACTGATAAACCTGAATCCCCGAACCTTAAACTCCGCCTGCCTATGATGCTGTAATCCCTCTCTTTTCGACCGTATCCGGTCCCCTGCGGACGTTTTGTGAAAGAAAGACCCGGAATTGCGCCAACAACCCCGGGCCGTCAGGATAACGGTCAATTCCCAGCTTTGGAACAACCTGAATTATTATCCTTTAACCAACCTGCAAAGATATGAAGAAAAAAGTATCAGGCCAAATTAAAAGCCTGATCGTCTTCCTGTTCGCGGCGATTTTGTGCCTCGGGGCACGTCCGGCCGCGGCTCAGACCGCACGTGTCACCATCGACCTGCGGCAAGTCAAAATGGAACGGGTCATGAACGAAATCGAGAAGCAGACCCGCTATCTGTTCATCTACGACAAGAGTCTCGACATCGACCATACGGTCAGCGTCGTGGCTGACAATCTCCCCGTGACGGAGGCCCTCGCTCAGATGGTCCGCGGTACGGGAATCTCCTACGAAATCAAGGGTTCGAACATCATCCTCTCGGCAGCGGCGAAAGGGGCTGCCGCGGATGCCGCCCTGGCGGCCGCTCCGGGCGAAGTCTCCGGACGGGTCGTCGATGCCCACGGCCTGCCGGTCATCGGAGCCTCGGTGATCCTCAAGGGCACGACCCTGGGCGTGAGCACCGACGTGGACGGCCGCTTCACGCTGCGCATTCCCGAAGGAACGGCCCGTCCGGTGCTGCTCTTCGACTATCTGGGCTATGAGTCGCAGGAGGTGCCCGTCGACGGGCGGACGCAGTTCGACATCACGATGCAGGAGTCGGCCGTGGCCGTGGAGAACGTCGTCGTGACGGCCCTCGGTATCAAACGCCAGGAGAAGGCCCTCTCCTACAACGTGCAGCAGGTCAAGTCCGAGGAGCTGACGACCGTCAAGGATGCCAACTTCATGAATTCGCTCAACGGCAAGGTGGCCGGCGTGCAGATCAACTCCTCGGCAGCCGGCGTGGGCGGTGCGGTGCGCGTGGTGATGCGCGGTGCGAAATCCATCTACAAGGACAACAACGCCCTCTATGTGATCGACGGTATTCCGATGTCGAACGTCAGCTTCGGCTCGAATGACGACGGCCTGCAGGGCAATTACATGGGGTCGGACGGCGTGGCGGACATCAACCCCGCCGACATCGAGTCGGTTTCGGTGCTGACGGGCCCCTCGGCCGCAGCCCTCTACGGTTCGGATGCCGCCAACGGCGTGGTGCTGATCAACACCAAGAAGGGTGAGGCGGGCAAGACGCAGGTGAGCGTCTCGAACAGCACCACCTTCTCGATGCCGTTCGTCATGCCGCGCTTCCAGAACCGCTACGGCAACGAGGTGGGGTCCTATCAGAGCTGGGGCGCTGCGACGTCGCGGCGGTTCGACCCCTCGAGCTTCTTCAATACGGGTTCGAACGTCAGCAATTCGGTTTCGTTCTCCACCGGCACGAAGCGTCACCAGGCCTATTTCTCGGCCGCGACGACCAATGCCCGGAACATCCTGCCCAACAGCGGTTACAACCGTTACAACTTCACGATGCGGGACGTGAGCTCGTTTCTCAACGACCGGATGACGCTCGACCTGAGTGCCAGCTACATCCTGCAGAGCAACAAGAACATGATCGCCTCGGGACAGTACTTCAACCCGCTGCCGGCGCTCTACCTCTTCCCGCGCGGCGAGGATTTCGACAACGTGCGCATGTACCAGATCTGGGACGAGTCGCGCAACCTCTACACCCAGAACTGGACCTACGGTTCGGGCGACATGTCGTTCCAGAACCCCTACTGGATCATGCACAAGATGATCAACGAGTCGAAGAAGCGCCGCTACATGCTCTCGGCCAGTCTGAAGTACGACCTGACGAAGTGGCTCAACGTGACGGGCCGCGTGAAGGTCGACAACTCGGACATGGACATCACCAACAAGCGCTACGCCGGCACGGATACGAACTTCGCCGGTGAGAAGGGCCTCTACAACATCACCAAGCGCAACGACCGTCAGATCTATGCCGACGTCATCGCCAACATCGACCACTACTTCTCCGACAACTGGCACCTGACGGCCAACGTCGGCGCCTCGATCAAGGACGTGCAGATGGATCTGATGGGCTGGGGCGGCGACCTGCGCAAGATCCCCAACTTCTTCTCGATCACCAACATCTCGACGACCTCCTACCGCGAGCGTGAGGACGGATCGCGGGTTCAGTCGCAGAGTATCTTCGCCAACGTCGAGGTGGGGTGGAAGAACATGCTCTACCTGACCGTCACGGGCCGCAACGACTGGGAGTCGGCGCTGGCCTTCTCGAAATACAGTTCGTTCTTCTATCCGTCGGTGGGCCTGTCGGGTGTCATTTCCGAGATGGTCGATCTTCCCGACTGGTTCTCGTTCCTGAAGGTGCGCGCCTCCTATTCGGCCGTCGGCTCCTCGTACGCCGCCTATCTGACGAGCCCCTACTACGAGTACCGCGCCCAGAACCACGAGTGGGACTCGAACCACCGCTTCCCGAACGACAACCTCAAACCCGAAAAGACCAAATCGTGGGAGGTGGGTCTGAATGCCCGCTTCTTCGGCGGCAAGCTGAACCTCGACGCTACGTGGTACCGTTCGGACACCTACAACCAGACCTTCGAGTCTACGCCTTCGTCGACGTCGGGCTATTCGTCGGTGCTGGTGCAGGCCGGTCAGGTCCGCAATACGGGTCTGGAACTCCTGCTCGGCTATCACAACACCTGGAAGGATTTCTCGTGGGACACGAGCCTCACCTACACGACCAACCGCAACCGGATCATCCGTCTGGCCGACGGCGTGATCAGCCCCGTCGACGGCAAGCCGATCGACATGCCCTATCTGGAGAAGGCAACCCTCGGCAATACGGGTTCGCCGCAGGTGATCCTCTACGAGGGCGGAACGATGGGTGACCTCTACATCAACCGCGAACTGCGCACCGACGGCAACGGCAACATCTATGTCGATCCGTCGACCAATCAGGTCGAACTGACGACCACCGAACGCCGCAAGGTGGCCTCGCTGCTCCCGAAGGGCAACCTGGGCTGGAGCAACAGCTTCTCCTACAAGGGCGTAACGCTGTCGGCCATGATTGCGGCCCGGCTGGGCGGATCGGTCGTCTCGAATACGGAGGCCTTCCTCGACTACTACGGCGTTTCGGAGCGTTCGGCCGTAGCGCGTGACGCCGGCGGCGTGCGGATCAACAACGGCCTGGTTGATGCCAGGAACTACTACCAGACGATCGGTGCCGGTACGGGCGCCGGAGCCTACTACATCTATTCGGCCACGAACGTCCGCCTGCAGGAGCTCTCGCTGGGCTACTCGCTGCCGCGCAAGTGGTTCCGCAACAAGATGGGGATGACCGTCTCGCTCGTGGGCCGCAACCTGTGGATGATCTACAACAAGGCGCCGTTCGATCCCGAACTGACCACCTCGACCTCCGACAACTTCCTGCAGGGCGTGGACTACTTCATGCTGCCCAGCCTGCGCAACATCGGATTCTCCGTGAAATTCCAATTCTAAAACTGCCGACCAATCATGAAACAGCATACAATCAAACGTTTGTTCGGACGCGGGGTGCTCGGCGTGGCTCTGCTGGCCGCCGCAGCCTGCACCGGTAACTTCGAAGAGTACAATACCAAACCCTACCGCCCGACGGACGAGGATCTCGTCGGCGACAACGTGGGCATCGGTATCCTCTTCCCCTCGATGATGGAGTGGATGACCCACTATCAGGTCAATGCCTCGCAGTATCAGGATGTCCTGATCGGCGACGAACTGGGCGGCTACTGCTCGGCCGTGAAACCCTACCAGGGCCAGAACATCTCGACCTACAACCCTTCGGATTCGTTCAACGATCCGCTCTTCAACAACACCTTCTCGAACTTCTACGGCAACTACTTCCAGGTGCTGTCGAGCACTGGGGGCGAAGGGGCCGTCTATCAGCTGGCCCAGATCATCCGTGTGGCCTCGATGCTCCGCGTGACCGACGCCTACGGCCCGATTCCCTACTCGAAGATGCAGAACGGTACCTTCTCGGTGCCCTACGACAGCCAGCGCGACGTCTATCTGGCGATGATCGACGATCTGGATGCCGCCATGGAGGAGCTCTACACCTTCGTCTCGGCCGGCAACACGACGCTGCTCGCGGATTTCGACATCAGCAACTACGCCGGTGATGTCCGTTCGTGGATCCGCTTTGCCAATACGCTCAAGCTGCGCATGGCCATCCGCATGAGCGGTGTGGAGAGCTCGGCACGCACGATTGCCGAAGAGGCCGTGGCCGCCCGCGAGACCTACGGTCTGATCGAGACGACGGCCCAGTCGCTCTACTTCGTCTCCACGTCGCGCCGCAACCCCTTCTATACCCAGGCGACCAGCTCCTCGTGGCAGGACCTGCGTTCGAATGCCAACATCACGATGTACATGAACGCCTACTCCGATCCTCGGCGCAGCTCCTACTTCTCGACCTCGGGGTATGCCGACCAGCCCTATGTCGGCGCCCGTTCGGGCATCGACAACGTGAGCGTGACCGACTACACGGCGTTCTCCTATCCGCTCTACGGCGAGACGGATCCCGTTCCGGTGATGTACGCCGCCGAGAGCTGGTTCCTGCGCGCCGAGGGTGCGCTGCTGGGCTGGTCGATGGGCGATACGGCCGAGAATCTCTACAACAAGGGAATCGAGACCTCGTTCGAAGAGGCCGGCTGCTCGTCGTCGCTCAACACCTACATGCAGACGGGTGCCGTCTCGCTCTCCTATACCGATCCGCTGGGGCGGAACAATGCGTCCGATTTCGGTACGGCCCCCTCGGTGGCCTGGGCCGACGACGGACAGGAGCTCGAGCGCATCATCATCCAGAAGTGGATCGCCAACCACATGATCGGCCACGAGGCCTGGGCCGATTTCCGTCGGACGGGCTTCCCGAAGATGCTCATGGCGGTCGACAACCTCAGCGCCGGCAGCATGTGGGGGACGGTGGACAGCGACCGCGGCATGCGGCGTCTGCACTACCCGCAGTCGGAGTACGACAACAACCGTGAGAATCTCCAGGGCGGCATCCAGCTGCTGGGCGGCACGGACGAACACTCGACCGATGTCTGGTGGGCAAAGAAAAACTGACCTGAAAAACCTGAAAAACCATGAAAATGAATCGTAAAAACATATTTTCGGCCATGACGGCCATGGCTGTCGTCCTGTTCTGCGCGTGCAGCGAGTGGACGGAACCCGAGGCCCGGGATCTGAAACAGTCTCTCCCGGACTCCTATTACGCCGATCTGAAGGCCTACAAGGCTTCGGACCATTCGCTCGCCTTCGGCTGGTTCGATGGCTGGAATCCGGTTTCGGCCTCGACGGCCATGAGCCTGATGGGGATTCCCGACAGCGTGGATCTGGTGGCCATCTGGTCGCCCTTCACGCCGAGCGAGGAGCAGAAGGCCGACATGCGGGCCGTCCGCGAGAAGAAGGGTACGCGGGTCGTCGTGACGACCCTGCTCACGGACATCGGTCTGAACGTCACCCCCGAGGAGGTGACCGCCGGAGCGACCACCAACAACGAGATCATCCGTCTGCGGCGCCTCTACTGGGGGTGGACGGACGACGCCTCGGCCGCCGAGATCGAAACGGCCATCCGCAAGTATGCCAATGCCATGGTCGACGCCGTGCTGGCCAACGGTTACGACGGCCTGGACATCGACTTCGAGCCCAGCTATGCCGGACACTTCGGCAACATCGTCAACGATTACAACCGGATTCCGGAGCAGGGTGAGATCTATGCCGGAACGACCGCGGACCAGCGTGTGAACTGGTTCGTCGAGGAGTGCAGCCGGCGTCTGGGACCCAAGTCGGGCAGCGACAAGCTGCTGATCGTCGACGGTGAGGTGCACTCGATGCCCGTCGAGACGATCGACTGCTTCGACTACTTCATCCTGCAGACCTATACGCTCTTCAACCAGAGCGGTCTGGACACTCGTTTGGGATTGGTCGTCTCGGCCTTCGACGAGAAGCTCTCCGCCGAAGAGATCACCCGGCGGCTGATCGTGACCGAGAATTTCGAATCGGCCTCCATCGCGGCGGCCGGCGGCATCACCTGGACGCTCAGCGACGGTACGAAGGTCAACTCGCTGCAGGGTATGGCCCTCTGGGAGCCCTATACCGGCGTGCGCAAGGGGGGAGTCGGCGCCTACAAGATGCAGAACGACTTCAAGAACGACTGCTACCACTACTACCGTCAGATCATCTCGACGATGAATCCGGCGCAAACCAACCGATAAAAAGCAACGACCTATGAAAATAACATGGATGAATCGTGCCTGCAAGGGGCTGATGGCAGGCTTTCTGATGGCAGCCGTTGCGGGTTGCAACGACGCCGAATTCCAGCCCATCGACAATGCCGCCTACATTGCCGAGGCTTACGGGGCGACGAGCACGCTTCTGTCGTTCTCGAACGACGAGGGGGCGCAGACCACGCTGACGGCCCGGTTGGGTGATCGTGCCGCCACCGATTGCTCGTTCCGCTTCGAGGTGGCTCCCGAGGTGCTGACCCGCTACAACCAGATGAACGGCACCTCCTACGTGCAGCTTCCCGACGGTGCCTACAACCTTCCGGCCGATCCCGTATCGGTGACAGCCGGTGCGGCCTCGGCGGCTCCGCTGCAGGTCGAGATCCTGCCCTATACCCAGGAGATGAAGGATTCGGGCGTGACCTATGCCCTGCCGGTGCGGCTGCTCAGTGCCGATGGCAGCATGCGGCTGCTCAATGACCTTTCGGAGTTCCTGCTCATCTGCAACTGGCAGCGGATCGTGCCGGTTCCGGTCTTCAATACGGAGTTTGTCGAAACCGGCGACCGCTCGAAGCGGAACCGGATCATGTTCGACATGGGCGATGCGGATATCAACTTCACGGCCTATACCTTCGAGTTCATGATGTACATGGAGGACTTCTCCACGACGAACAACCAGATGCTCGTGGGTCTGGAGGGGTCGTCGCGCACGCTGGTCAACCGCATGTGGGTGCGCTTCGAGAACAACAGCCCGAAGAAGTGGATGCAGATCAACTCGATGGTCAAGCCGGCCATCGATGCCTCGACGCCCAATCAGGCCAAGGTCTGGCAGCATGTGGCCATTGTCTTCGACGGCAGCAAGATGCATCTGTATCTCGACGGGACGGAGGTGGCCACGAAGGATGCCCCCAATCCCTCGATCAACTTCCGCTACTTCTCGCTGCTGCCGCAGCCGTCCTATTTTACGCAGACGATTTCGTTCCGCGAGGTGCGTCTGTGGAACGTGGCCCGTACGGCGGCCCAGCTGGCCAACAACGCCACGAGTGTCGATCCGAAGAGCGAGGGGCTGCTCGGCTACTGGAAGATGGACGAAGGCTCGGGCTGCACGTTCAACGACGCCACGGGCAACGGCCATCTCGGAACGTGCCAATACTCGACGGCTTCGGATATCGGCGCCGCCTCCTGGCCCGAAACCTTCTCGGGGCCGGCCACGGGGCTGAAGTGGATTGCGGATTCTGAAAAGATGGACGAGTAGGAGTCCCTGCGAATCCCGAATGACGAAGGGCGCCGCCGAGCGGCTCGAAGCGCTGCGGCGCCCTTTTTCCGAAAATCATACCTCAACATCTCATGAAAACCACTGACCTCTATCTGTTGGGCCTGGGCGGACTGGCGACGCTGTCGCTGGCGGGCTGCACGGACCGCAAACCCGCGGCACGCCCGATGAACATCCTCTACATCATGACCGACGACCATACGGCGCAAATGATGAGCTGTTACGATACGCGTTACGCTTCGACGCCCAATCTCGACCGCATAGCCCGGGAGGGAGTCCGCTTTACGAACAGCTTCGTGGCCAACTCGCTGAGCGGCCCGAGCCGGGCCTGCATGCTCACGGGCAAACACTCGCACAAGAACGGCTTCTACGACAATACGACGTGTGTCTTCGACGGTTCGCAGCAGACCTTCCCCAAACTGCTGCAGCAGGCCGGCTACGAGACGGCGATCGTCGGCAAATGGCATTTGGAGAGCCTCCCGACGGGCTTCGACCACTGGGAGATCATCCCCGATCAGGGGGACTACTACAATCCGGACTTCATCCGGCAGACGGGCGACACGGTCCGCAACGAGGGCTACATCACGAACCTCATCACGGACAAGGCGCTGGCGTGGCTCGATGCGGAGCGCGATCCCGAGAAGCCCTTCTGCCTGCTCGTGCACCACAAGGCGCAGCACCGCAACTGGATGGCCGACACGTGCAATCTGACCCTCTACGAGGATCGGACCTTCCCGCTGCCGGAGACCTTCTACGACGATTACGCGGGGCGTCCGGCGGCTGCCGCCCAGGAGATGTCCATCTCGTCGGACCACGACATGGATGTGATCTACGATCTGAAGATGTACCGCACGTCGGATTCGAGCCGGCTGAAGGAGCTCTACGAGGGGATGATCGGCCGCATGAATCCCGATCAGCGGGCGGCCTGGGATCGTTTCTACGATCCGCTCATCGCGGAGTTCCACCGGGCGAACCCGCAGGGGCGCGAGCGTGCCGAGTGGAAATTCCAGCGCTATGTGCGCGATTATCTGAAGACATTGAAATCGCTGGACGACAACGTGGGCCGGCTGCTCGACTACCTCGACCGCACGGGACTGGCCGAGAATACGCTGGTGGTCTACACCTCGGACCAGGGCTTCTACATCGGTGAGCACGGCTGGTTCGACAAGCGCTTCATGTACGAGGAGTGCCAGCGCACGCCGCTGCTGGTGCGTTATCCGCCG
>OGQD01002014.1_pt1 | contig 11974 bp, 9 predicted proteins | sample 1553091 | NCBI WGS metagenome assembly OGQD01 (sample SAMEA2580290, study PRJEB22360) | human gut metagenome | biome: human gut; feature: human-associated habitat; material: faeces | place: Denmark | collected 2008/2010
TTGCCACGGCGCCCCGCGAATCATGCATGGTGCGCAGATCTTGCCATCCGCCGCCGAACAGCGCGAGCGATCGCAACCACAGCGCCGCCCTTATGGGCGGCGGAACGGGGCGCGGGCGGCTTCTTGTCGGGCGGGGTGACGCTGCCAAAGGAGTGCGTGGTGTTGTGGGGTGTCGAGCGCTGGCGGCAAAGCTGGCATCAGTGAAGCTCCGCTTGCAAGTCTCTGACGCCGATAATCTCGCCGAATCTTGAGAGTCAGCATTCGCGGGGAGGGTTCAGGGCGGGACGGCGGCAAGGAGGCGCCGGTCAAGCGGCCCCGCCGAGTGAGGCCCGCGTGCTAGCAACCTCCAGTAGCGCGTTCAAAGAAAAAGTTAACCCGTTGGTACTTTTCCTGTTGACAATACCCCCTGGGGGTATATAGTTGCAGCGTAAAACAAAGAAGGGGAGAAGAGACTCTCTCGTTCCCGTCAGTGAAAAGGGTCACCATGAGCGAAGAATTGCCCAAAGTATGTTGCTCGGAAAAAACGGAAGCTCCAAAGCGTATATGCGAGTGCCGTCATAAAGCAACGGAGCGCAGCGCCGAATTCCAAAGCGAATTGCAAAAGCGTCTGAATCGCGTCATCGGTCAGCTGAATGGTGTGAAAAGCATGATCGAAGACAACCGTTATTGCGGCGATGTACTCATTCAGCTTTCTGCTGCGGAAAGCGCCGTGCATACCGTGTCAGAGATGCTGCTGCGCGACCATCTGGAAACGTGCGTAACCGAACGCGTACGCGAAGGTGATACCGAAGTAATTGACGAGGCCATGCAACTCATCAAGCGTTTCGCCCACTAAGGGCGGGTTTGCTCGGTTGGTGCCCGACTGCAGCCTGTCAAGTTGGCTTTCGTGCGGATCCCGACTGCTGCTGACTGCCGCTGCAACTGTCCCGTTCGTGCAGATATCGACCGCGCCGAGACTACCGCCGTAGTTGCCATCCGCGAGGATCCCGATTGCCGCCGGTTTGGTTGGCGGTTCATTCGGTCGGCAGTTCACCCCCCCCCAATCACAAAACTCCAAGAGGAGATACACCATGAAGATATCTTTCAACATCCAAGGAATGACATGTGCTGCCTGCTCGGCGCGTGTCGAGAAAGCTGCCAGCGCGGTCCCCGGCGTGGCGAGTGTTGCCGTGAATCTGCTGAAGAATTCAATGGAAGTGCAGCTTGCCGCCGACGCCAATGCCGCCGAAGTTGCAGCCGCCATTGAGGCAGCCGTGAAGAAGGCGGGCTACGGCGCCAGCCCCAAAGGCCAGGCGGGCGCACCCGCTGGGCCAGGCGTGGCTGCTGCTACAGGCTCAGGCGTCGCTGCGGGCAATCCGAACGCCACCGCCGAAGCCGAGCAGAAGAGCATGCTGCACCGCCTGATTGCCTCGCTCGTGTTCACGGTGCCGCTGTTCTACATCTCTATGGGCGACATGTTCGGCTGGCCGTTGCCCAGCGTGCTCACTGGTATGGAAAACATGATGGTGTATGGGCTTACCCTATTTGTGCTGCTGGTGCCCGTCATTTTCATCAACTTCAAGTTCTTCCGTGTGGGCTTTCGTGCCTTGGCGAATCGCGCCCCCAACATGGATTCGCTTATTGTACTAGGCTCGGGCGCCGCCACGGTATACGGAGCATATGCGCTGTTCAACATGGCATTCTTTATGGGACATTCCAATATGGAAGCTGCTCATCATTTCGCCATGAACCTTTACTTCGAATCGGCGGCCATGATCCTGACGCTCATCACGTTGGGCAAGTATCTGGAAGCGCGTGCGAAGGGCAAAACCACCAGCTCGCTTTCGAAGCTTATGGATCTTTCGCCCAAAATGGCAACGCGCGTGGAAGACGACGTTGAAGTGCAGGTTCCTGCCGCAAGCGTGCGTGTCGGAGACGTGCTCATGGTACGTACGGGCGAATCGGTGCCGGTCGACGGCGTGGTGCTGGAAGGTGAAGGCTCGGTCGACGAATCCGTTATTACGGGCGAGCCTCTGCCGAAGAGCGTGCACGCTGGCAGCGCGGTGACGGGCGCCACCGTGAACACGGCAGGCTGGTTCACGATGCGTGCCGAACGCGTGGGCGAAGAAACCGTGCTGGCGGGCATTATTCGCCTGGTCGACGAAGCCACCAGTTCCAAGGCGCCCATTGAAAAGATGGCCGACAAAATCAGCGGCGTGTTCGTGCCGGTGGTTATCGCTATCGCGGTGGTGGTGTTTGCCGTGTGGCTCGCCGTGGGGGCGGAGCTTTCCGTGGCACTTACGTACGCGATTTCTGTACTGGTAATTTCATGCCCCTGCGCGCTGGGATTGGCAACGCCTACTGCCATTATGGTGGGCACGGGACGCGGTGCGGCGAACGGGATTCTGGTGAAATCTGCCGAGGCGCTGGAAACGGCGCGCGGCGTGAAGACGGTGGTGCTGGATAAAACGGGCACCATCACTAAGGGGGCTCCGCAGGTAACTGATGTTCTACCAGTGGAGGGCGTGCGGGCCGAAGAGCTGCTGCGGCTTGCCTATGCACTGGAAAAGCCTTCCGAGCATCCGTTGGCTCGCGCGATGGTGCTGTACGCAGCGGGTGGCATCGGTGCTGATGCGGTAAAAGAGTCTGCCGAGCTGGTTTCCGGATTCAAACAGGTTCCTGGTCAGGGTGTTTCCGCCTGTGTTTCGGGCGCGGCGTGCTATGCGGGTAATGCGCGCATGATGGCCGAGTGTGGCATCGCGGTGGATGCTTCGCAGGCTGAAGGGCTCGCCGACGAAGGCAAGACCGTTACCTATTTCGCTTGTGATGGCAAGTTGGTAGGCATTATTGCCGTAGCGGATGTACCGAAGGCAACCAGCGCTGCCGCCATTGCGCAGTTGCGGGCGATGGGCATTCGCACGGTGATGCTCACGGGCGATGCTGAGCGAACTGCTCTTGCTGTGCAGCGTCAGGTGGGGACCGACGAAGTTATTGCCGGCGTGCTGCCCGCCGAAAAGGAGCGCATTGTTCGCCAGCTTTCCGCGAAGGCTCCGGTTGCTATGGTGGGTGACGGCATCAACGATGCTCCGGCATTGGCTCGTGCGGATGTGGGCATTGCCATTGGCGCCGGCACCGATATTGCGCTCTCTAGTGCCGATATCGTGCTGATGCACAGCGATTTGGCCGATGTGCCCGCTGCGCTGGATCTTTCGCGTGCCACTATGCGCAACATCAAACAGAACCTGTTCTGGGCGCTGTTTTACAACGCCATCTGCATTCCTGTGGCGGCAGGCGCGTTTGCGTGGGTGGGTTTCAGTCTGAACCCGATGATCGCGGCGGCGGCCATGAGCGTAAGCTCGGTATGCGTGGTCACCAATGCTTTGCGGTTGCGCGGGTGGAAGCCGCAGCGCGTATCCGCAACGTCGATGGGTGCGGTGGGCAAAGCAGCGAGCGTCCCAGTCTTAGCCAACGAAGTTGCTGGTGTTGGCGCCGCTGCTGGTTCTGTGGCCAGCAAAGAAGCGAACAATCTACCATCGGCAAACGAAACGGCGAACGATGTTCCTTCTAGCGACGGAATGCCGACCGGCCCGAATGCTTTCGCTGTAAATTTGCGTTCAGCCGTTTTGCAATTCCCTGAAAGGCGCTTGCGCGTGGAGGGCATGAAGTGCCACAAATGCGCAGGTCGCGTGCGCGGAGCGTTGGAAGCGGTGCCTGGCGTTGAAAGTGTGGTGGTCGATCTCGAGGGCAAGCAGGCCACGGTACATCTTAGCGATTCCGTGCCCGATGAAGTGCTTGTCGGAGCTGTGATCGAAAAGGGCTTCGAAGCAGAAATGCTAGCGCACTAGCCGAACGGAGGATGCCACCAATAAAATAGCGTGGTTCGCCAATCGGGCTTGCCCCTGTTCCCGTCTGACGAGCCGCCAATCCGAATCGCCCCTGTTCCCGCCTGGTGAGCCGCCAGTCGGGAACACCTTCGCGGTCAGCGCGGGTTCCTCGCCGGGCGTCCCCCCCATCCGGCGTTTGCCCCTCGCCGGGCGCCCTCCTGAATGTCCTGCATGAAAGGGCTGGGCATTAAACAGTGGCAAGAAACGGTTATCGTGTATTCCCAGAGGAGGCCCGGACGGCAAAAAGGCCTCTTCATGGCAATATGTCGCCGAAATGCATGCTCTAACAGCATGTTGTTGGCAACATAGGCTCCTTATGTATGTTTTAAGCGGCGAAAAGCAGTGAAAAACAGTGTTGGGGAATACATTTCGCGAATATCTTGCCCGAAAGAGGCCCTTTTGCCGTCCGAGCCCTTCTGAGAATACATTTGAGCGATATCTTGCCATGATCCTTGGCTGTCTGTGCGTGCAAGAATGCCCGTTTCTCCCCATGCCCCATCTGGTGTCCTGCTCGGGGACTCACGTCAAGAGCCTTCGTTCGGCGTCCTGATTGGAACCTTCTCAAACACGAAAGCGGCCCCGTATCGAACATAGCGTTTCTTGCTATAAAACAGCGTCCCATTTCCTGGACACAGGAAATGGGACGCTGTCCGCAACGACGCAGGGCCCTTATCTGTTGCAGACGCCTTGCATTCTAGGCTGCTTTGTCGGCTTAAGCACGCCCGGGACTCTGGTATGCAGGTTCCGGGCGTGTCGGAGCGCTTGTCGGTGTCGTCGATGCCGGCTTGCTGGGTGGCGGTTGGCTCCGGGCGTGTCGGGGTGCTTGCGTGGCCGTCGGCAAAACGCAACTATCGCGCAGTTGGTTCCGGGCGCGCCAGCGTGCTCGCGTGATGCCGTCACCGTATGGCCTGCCCCAGGTGTTCCAGATTAGTTTCGGGCACGTTCCTCTCGCTAGAGCAAGAGCGTCGGTGCATGAGGCTATTCGCCTTTTTCGGCCTTGGCCTTGCGAGCCTTTTCCATGATCTCGGTTGGCGAATCGAAGTCGTCGGTGCTGGCGCTACCAGGCGCTACCCATTCGTCGAGATGCTTAACCACCATGCCGATGTTTTCTACATAGGCGTAGATCTCGAACTCGCGCTTGCAGCGGAAGGTGCACTGCACGCAGGGGTTCTTGTCGCAGTAGGCAAACGCGTCTTCATCTGCCAGCGCAAACACTACAGGAGGCCACTTCTTGGGAGTGACGTACTTGTGCTGCATGCCAGTGAACGTTTTGAGGCCGAACCAGCGGGGTTTGCATGTGGAGTCGATGGAACGCCAGTTCACGTTGATGCAGTTGTTGTTCATGCCGCCAAGAATCTGATAGGTCAGCTTAAAGCGGTCTTCGACGTCGGCGGCGTCTACGAGTTCGATACGCTCCATAGGTTTGCCGCAGCAGTTCGGCTTGAAATCGACATGGCCGTACGGCGGTTCGAACAGAAGCGAACGCTCACCGTCGTTGGTGCACGTGATTTCGACGTTGCCGTCGATGCCGGCAAGAACGGCGCCGCATTCGCTGCAGCGGTAATAGGGAAGGTGCGCTGAGCTGACGCGCGGCTTCCAGGTTGCATGGGTTCGGGTCGGGCTAAATTCTGCCATTGTTCCCCCTTCTTTCGGCAGTATGAGCCAGTAAATACGAAGCTGAAAGCCCCTTGCTGTCCTTGACAAGGGACGCTTTAAAAAACTACGATTTATCTATCTTATACGAGATTTCCAATATGGAAGGGGAAGTGCGCATGAGCGTATATCAGGAGGCATACAAGTTGCCCGAATTCAAGTATGAGTATGAGCGCCTCAAGGTTGACGTCCGTGGCCCGATCCACGTTGTTTCCTTCGACGATGCTGCTAACTTGAATGCAATGTCTTACCAGCAGATGGCCGACTTCAACGACTATCTGAAGAAGGTCCGTATGGACCCCGAATGCCGCGTAATCGTTCTCACCGGCGAGGGCAAATCCTTCTGCGCAGGCTTCAACCTCAACGAGCTCAACTTCGAGCCCCCTGCAGATATGGGCCGCGCTCAGCGCGATCACTGCATCATGCAGACCATCTGCTCCGACCAGGCTGTTAACATGCGCAACGCTATGCAGCCCATCATCGGTGCTCTCAGGGGCCATGCAGTAGGCGGCGGCCTTTCCCTAGCTTGCGCTTGCGACCTGCGCGTTTGCGGCGAATCCTTCAAGATGCAGGCAGGCTACCTGAACATCGGCCTTACCGGTACCGACATGTCCGGTTCTTACTACCTTCCCCGCATCGTGGGCTACGCTCGCGCTGCTGAGGCTCTGATGACTGCTCGCCGCATTGGCGCAGAAGAGCTGAAGGAATGGGGCTTCGCCAACAAGGTTGTTGCTGACGAAGATGTTGTAGAAGAGGCCGTAAAGATGGCAGAGGCTATGGTTAAGAACTCTGCTCCTCTGGGTCTTCGCCTTACCAAGGAATCCCTGCAGGTTTCCCTTGACAACTCTTTCGAGTCTCAGATCAAGATGGAGAACCGCAACCAGGTTCTGGCTTCTCAGACCGAGGACAACCGTCGTGGCGTTCGCAAGATGAATCCGAAACTGCGCGACGAGGTTAAGGCTCATCCCGAGAACTTCGCCTTCTCCAACATGTAAGTTTTCTTCCGAAGGTGCTGCTACAGGAACGGCACCGAACGAAAGATCACTAGCAGAGCGGCACCCAATTGGGTGCCGCTTTTTTGTTGGGGGGAGGGCATGGCGGCGCCCACGGGAGTCACTGCGAAGCTGCTCACGATGCTACGCTGGGTCCGCGTTGTAGCGCAGATTGAGGTGCTGCAAAGGTTCGCCCTGACCAAATCACTGTGTCAAAGCTATTCCAAGAGTCCAGAAACAAAAAATCGGTCCGAATTGCAACTTTTTTGCGATTGGCAATTACTGCGAGTTCCCCAATCGCGAATCGCGGCACAAAAATGCAGGTAATTTGCCGTGTAAAGGCCCCTATTTCGCTTTGCCGGGACAGGGAAGAGTTCGTAATCGCAAAAAAGTTGCAGAGATGCCGAGATTTTTGTTTTCACGATGGGCGGATTGTCCCAACAGATAGGTTTCACGATGGGCGGATCACCGCAACGGGCGGATATCGCAGGGGGGGGGATCACCGCAATGGGGCAAATCACGCAGACATGCGTATTCTCGGTGGCAGCGCGGGCAGCAACGTCTAGGGTCACTGATCGGACGAGGCACCCCTCCAGGCCTTGCCGGATCGGGTTGGGCGGCGGCCCGTGTGCAGAGGGGTTTGCTGCGGATTAGACGGAGCGGCAGCCCCTAGGTCTTGAGGCGGCGGGAGAAGGCGGGCTGTGGGTCTGGATCGCCTGAGGAGGGTGGAGTGCCAGCCCCGATGGCGGCAGCGAAGCTGGCCGCAGGTGTGATCTTTAATTCAGAAATCTTGTACGGGGCATTGAAGTTCTGGGCTGGTCTTGAGCCTCATTGAGCTTTCAGGTTTGCTTTTCCGCAAAGTGTGAGGCAGGGCTTTTGCGTTGGTCCTGCGTGGCGGGAGGTGAAGAATTCCATGTTTTGGGCTGAACCTCCCGCATGGTAAGATGAACTCGTTCATACGAGATTGAAGAATACAATAACCCCTGTTAATTAGGTTGTATTTGGCAAATAGTACATATTCTTAAAGGCTATTTGACAAAAGTGTTTCCCAGCGCTGAAATAGACGAACTTAGTCGTTTTGGAGTAGAGAAGAGGACATTCTATGGCCCGGAGGTACGATAGCGAAGCGGTGCGCAATCGCGTGCTTTCGACGAGCGTTCGCCTGTTCCTGGAGCGGGGATACCACGGCACCACCATGGCGGCCATCCTGAAAGAAGCCGATGTGTCCTCGAGTTCGTTCCAGAATGTCTTCGGAAACAAAGACGGAGTGATGTGTGAGCTGATGAAGCTCATGTTTTCTGAGCAGTTTTCGGCAGCAGATTCAGCAGCTGCGTTGCTGGGACCTAATGCTAGCCCGGCTTTTGCGTATGCGCTCGAGACGTCCGTCCAGCTCACCATTGCCGAATTAAGTGAAATCATTCGCGATTTGCATTTGCAGGCATATGCCAGCAAACGTTCCCTGGAGTACATTCGCCGCAATACCGCGAAGCATCTTCAGAAATTCTTCCAACAGTACAACCCTTCATTCGATGAAGAGGATTTCTACCAGATGGACATCGGAACATCGGGCTTGATGCTTGGCTTCATGCTGCGCCCGTGCGACGACGATTTTCCCCTTGACGTGAAAATCGAACGCTATCTGCAGATGAGCCTTTCTGCGCTGAATGTGCCGGCAGAAGAGCGCACAACCATCATCGAGGGCGTAAAACAGCAAGATTTGCGTTCCATTGCAAAGGCTGCTGTGAAACAGCTTTTCGATGTGCTGTCCGACACTTTCGATCTTGAGCTTCAAGTGCAAATATTCGGCGAGGAAGAGTGCGACAAGGAAGAGTCCGCCGAATAACAGCCCGAAAGACGCAGGCTTGCTGCCCTCCTGTGGGTATCAGAATCGCCACGCGGCGGCTTGCGGGTATCGGATACCAATTACCCCCTCCAGTAGGATGGCAGAACCAGATGGGCCATCCGTATCGCTTAATGGCGTAGTTGTTGCCCTCCTGTGGTGCGACAGAACCAGATCGGCTTCTGCATCATTTAATAACGTAGTTGTTACCATCCTGCGGTGTGGCAGGATGGATGCTTCGCTGGTTGCCCTACAATAACGAAGAGGAACGCGCCATTTGTTGGGCCGGCTTGTGCAACTGCTGGTGCGATGGCGGCAAAAGTGATCTGCTGATCTTGGGGATAGGAGCTCGCATGGGTGTTTTCGCAGGTGATTCCAAAACGGCGAAGGTGGGTTTGCTGTGCGCGGCGTCTGTCGGTGCGGTAGCCGTGGTTGCGACTGGGGCGTTGGCCGCTTCACGTATTAAGACGTTTTGCTCGCTGAAGAAGTTGTCCAGTTTTGCCGGTGCGTACAACCTGTATGAGAGCACGGTTGCGTATCGTTACGACCTTGACGCCATTATCAAGTCAGGGGTTGAAGACGACCAGGCCTATATCGACGCGGTGTGCAAGCAGGTATTCCCTGGGATTCCCGTAAAGGTCGAGGCGCCGAAGTTCGCCTGCAGTGCGTTTTGCGCCGAAGCCCCAAGCAGCGTTTTGATGGGTCGCAACTACGATTTCAAAGACGATACCTCTGCGCTTTTGGTTCGCACGCATCCGAAGGACGGGTATGCGTCCATTTCTTTTTCGGCGCTGAACAATTTGGGCGCTAACATGCCCGAGGAAAGCCTGAAAAGTAAAGTTGCGGCGATGTTGGGACCCTTCGCGAGTCTTGATGGCATAAACGAAAAGGGCGTATCCATTGCAGTGCTTACCCTTGATAGCCTACCTACCAGGCAAAACAGCGGCAAGCCGAAAATCAATACCTCACTGGCCATTCGTTTGGTGCTTGATAGGGCGGCAAGCACGCAGGAAGCAGTAGACTTGTTGGGCTCGTACGATATGGTTGCCATGGCTGGCCGCGACTACCATTTCTTCATCAACGATGCTTCTGGAGACAGCCGCGTTGTTGAGTACGACCCGCAAAATCCTGCGCGCCCTATGGTCGTTACGCATGCGCGCGAAATCACCAACTATTACGCGTGCTATGCCAACGAGGTTCTGCCGAATCAGAAGAACGGTGCTTTAGGGCATGGAAAAGAACGCGCGCTCGCCATTGCCGAGGTGCTTGATGGTGCGCAGCCGCAAACGAAGGAAGTTGCCTGGAAGGCGCTGCGCGGTTCTTCGCAGGAGCCAAACCCAGAAGATATCACCAGCAATACGCAATGGTCCATCGTGTATGACAACATCAACTGCACTGCCGATTTTGTCTTGCGGCGAAACTGGGGCGAAGTCTTCAGCTTTGTCGTGTAGCTGCTAAGGTGGCGTGCATTGGCGGCGGACTCCGGCGAACAGGCATGCTTGGCTCGGTTGGCCAGTGCCCCAATTTGGCGAACCGGTTGTCCAGTTCTCTGCATCACACGAGGCTTGTTGATGTTGGTTGCCTCGCATCCTGATTCTGGCGCAAGACCAGCGCGCACCGTATCATAGAAAGCGAACGACGCGCCGCAACGGGAAGCGGCGAAAAGGAGGGTGCTATGCGAGTTGATTTGCAGGGTGGTTCGGTCGAGTTCAAGGCGAGGGAAAGCGTGCTTTCGAAGATCGAGGCTTCGCTTCAGCCAGGGTTTGAGCCGGTGCAGCCCAAATATGCGGCAACGGTAATGCTGGTGCGTGATTCGGCTCCGTTCCAGACGGAATATCGCATCGAAAGCGATCATTTTCCGCCCGATTTCCCAACCGGCCAGGAACTGGAAGTGTTTATGCTTCGTCGCGTAAAAACGATGGAGTTCGTTCCCGATGCCGTTGTTTTCCCTGGTGGCAGGGTCGATGATCGCGATTCGAACCCCAATCTCCCGTGGTGCGGGCCTGCTCCTGCCGAATGGGCTGAGCTCATGGGCTGCACCGAGGATGTGGCGCGACGCGTGGTTGTTGCTGCTGCGCGCGAGGTGTTCGAGGAGTGCGGCGTTTTGCTGGCGGGCCCCGACGAGCATTCGGTGGTACAGGACCTGAGCGACCCTTCCTGGCAGGAAGATCGTACCGCTCTGGAAAACCACGAGATTGCCTTTGCCGACATGCTCATCCTGCGTGGATTGGTTTTGCGCACCGACTTGCTGGGCCTTATTTCAAACTTCTGTACGCCTGAATTTGAAACGAAGCGATACGACACATTCTTCTTTTCTGCCCTTATGCCAGAAGGCCAGGTGGCCGATGGCGAGACAAGCGAAGCGCAGATTGCCGACTGGGTAACTCCCGCGTACGCAATGCGTGCAGGTGACGCAGGCAATTGGCTGGTGCTGGCGCCAACCGTTTACAACCTTACTTGCATCGCTTCGGCTCAAAACGCGAAAGAATTTGTCGAAACACGCCGCCGACTTACGCGCTTCATGTCGTACCCCATCAAAAAGGAAGACGGCACGTTTATGCTGCATTGCGATTTTCCGAAGCGCAAATAGGCAACGCGGCAAGGCGGGCGCTTTCTTGCCGGCTTGCGAGAAAAGGAGTTGAGCGGTGGGTTTCGTAGAGGATGAAACGCCCTGGTGCGGTGGGCATGTAAGCGCGCGCGTTCGGTGCGTGCGCGCGAACAACCCCAGCCCCATGACGTATGTGGGAACCAATTCGTGGATTGTGGCCGAGCCGGGTGCCAAGGAATGCGTGGTGATAGACCCCGCTCCTGCCGGCGAGCAGGTTCAGCGCATCCTGGCGACATGCGGTGAGGCAGGGCTGCCCATCGGAGCCATTGTTGCCACGCACGACCACCCCGATCATATCGAGGGAATTCCCGAACTTGTTGCGGCAACGGGCGCTCCGGTGTACGCGCCGCGCACGAGCCGTATCAACCAGCTGCTGCAGAAGCACGGCTTCGCGAAGTGCGGCGGCTCGAAGCGTGCGTGCTCTGAGGGTGCCGAGGATGTAGATGCGGTCGAAGCTGGGGCTGCAGGCGAATTGGATTCGGGGGGCTTGCCTCGTTCTTGCGAGAAAAAAGCTGGCTGGAGCGCTGATGTCCAAGCTCTTCCGAAGGGCGCATTCCGCCCCTTTGAAGGAGCGCCGGAGTTTGAGGTGATCGCTCTTCCTGGCCATTCGGAAGATTCGGTGGGCTTGCTTCTCCCTGCAGAGCAATCCCTGTTTACGGGCGATGTGCTGTTTCGCCATGGGCCCACGGTGGTATTTCATCCCGATGGGGTGCTTGCCAGTTATTTTGCCAGCCTTGATACGCTTGAGCGGCTGGTTCGTGAAGGCAGGGTGCGGCGTTTCTATCCTGGGCATGGGTATCCCATCGACGACCCGCTGCCCATTATTGAAGCCACGCGAAAACATCGCGTCGACCGCCTTAACCAGGTGAAAGAAGCGCTGAATGCGGGCACGCTCGCCGAACCTGATGCGTTGTTCGACGCGGTGTATCAAGGCGTGAACCCTGCTTTGCGCATGCCTTCCATTCGAAGTATCCGCGCGCAGTTGAAGTTTCTGGGGATATAGGGACAGGCCCCATTT
>OGQD01002018.1_pt1 | contig 11959 bp, 11 predicted proteins | sample 1553091 | NCBI WGS metagenome assembly OGQD01 (sample SAMEA2580290, study PRJEB22360) | human gut metagenome | biome: human gut; feature: human-associated habitat; material: faeces | place: Denmark | collected 2008/2010
CGCCGCCCAGTCCGGCCAGCGCGGCGAGCGCCTTGCGGCCACGGGAAGAAATCATCGGCATGCTGCCTCCAGCGGAATGAAGCCGGTCTTGGACGCATCTGCGCCCGCCGGAACCTGGTAATCGACGGTGCAGCGCTGGTCGGCGCCGGCGCCGCAGCGGCCGCGCCGGACGGGCGCGGTTATCGGGCGGACGAGGCTCAGGTGACGGCGGTGGACCACCTCGCCACCTGGCTCGACGACTTCCTTGCCGGGCGTCACGGTTTCCTGCGCAAACCAGTCGCAGGCGTCTACCTGTGGGGCGGTGTGGGGCGCGGCAAGAGCTTCGTCATGGACCAGTTCTTCGCCGCCGCGCCGACCCAGGCCAAGCGCCGCGTGCACTTCCATGCCTTCCTGCAGGAACTGCAATCACGCATGCTGGCGATCACCGGGCAGTCCGACCCGCTGGTGCGCGTGGCCCGCGCCATCGCCGAGGAAACCAGGCTGCTGTGCTTCGACGAATTCCACGTGCACGACATCGGCGACGCCATGCTCCTGGGGCGGATGCTGAAGGTGCTGGTGGACGAAGGCGTAGGCCTGGTCTGTACGTCCAACTATGAACCGGAAAATCTCTGTCCGAACCCGCTGTACCGCGAGCGCTTCCATCCGGCCATCGAGCTGATCGAAAAGCGCTTCGACGTGATTTCGGTGGATGCCGGGCAGGACTATCGCGAGCACAGTACGTCGCTGGAAGAGTGGGGCAGCTTCCTCTGGCCGGCGCGCGCCGATGATCTCGAACTGGTCGGTTCCCGACTGGGGCTGGCGGCGGACGCGAAGTTCGACGAGGTGCTCAGCGTCAATCACCACCCGCTGAAGGTGCATGCCCACGACGATCACTGTGCGTGGATGGATTTCAGCGAAATGTTCGAACGCCCGCGCTCAGCCAGCGATTACCTGTGGCTGATCGAGCATTTCCCGCGCATGGCGGTGAGCGGTCTCGGCCCGCTGGCGGACTACCCGCCGGACGTGAGCATGCGCTTCCTCAACTTCATCGATATCGCCTACGACCGGCAGTTGAGGCTGCAATTGTTCGCCACGGTGTCGCTGGACGAGTTGGCGGCGGGCGGGGCCGCGCTGGACTTCTCGCGAACGCTGAGCCGGTTGCGGCAGTTGAAGCTGGAGCCGCTGTAGGCGGTCGCGCGGGCTGTCGAGAGTTGTTCGCGAGCAAGGACTAGGCATCCCCTTGGCCCTACGAAGAGCGCGCAGGCGTTTTCCTGAAGGAGCGAGCTTGCTCGCGAACCCAGGTTGTACCTGGCGCGATGCGCTAGATTCGCTAAGCATGGATAACCTCTGTTCGATAATCGGCCAAATGTGTTGCGATAATCGCCCATGCGTGTCGATAATCGCCCGGCATTCGCCTGCCAGGACAACAACAATGACCGACTCCCCCCGTGCCAGCCTGCCGCCCCTTGCGCCGCCGATCATCGCTTCGCCCGCCAAGCGCATCGAGGCCTTCACCGGCGACCCGAACTTCATGACCTCGCTGGCCCGTGGCCTGGCGGTGATCCACGCGTTCCAGGAGCGCAAACGGCACCTGACCATCGCGCAGATCAGCCACCGCACCGAAATTCCCCGCGCCGCTGTACGCCGCTGCCTGCACACGCTGATGAAGCTGGGCTACGTCACCTCCGACGGCCGCACCTATTCGCTGTTGCCGAAGGTGCTGACCCTGGGGCACGCCTACCTGTCCTCGACGCCGCTGGCGGTCACCGCGCAACCGATCCTCGACCGTTTGAGCGAGCAACTGCACGAAGCCTGTTCGATGGCCACGCTCGAAGGCGACGAGATTCTCTACATCGCCCGCTCGGCCACGCCGCAGCGCCTGATTTCGGTGGACCTGAGCGTCGGCAGCCGCCTGCCGGCGTACTGCACCTCCATGGGCCGCATCCTGCTCGCCGGGCTGAACGACGACGCGCTGGAGGACTACCTCGCCCACGCCGACCTGCAGGTGAAAACCAGCCGTACCGTGCACACCCCGGAAATGCTGCGCGCGAGCATCGCCGAGATCCGCCAGCAGGGCTGGGTGATCATCGACCAGGAACTGGAAGTCGGGCTGCGCTCCATCGCCGTGCCGCTGAAGGATTCCGCCGGTCAGGTGCTGGCCGCGCTGAACGTCGGCACCCACGCCGGGCGCGTGTCGCGCCAGGAGCTGGAAACGCGCTTCCTGCCGGTGCTGCTAGAGGCCAGTCGTGAACTGGGCACACGGCTGTTCCATTAGTCGCGGCTCGGATCGGCTCAGCGCTAAACCCGTTCGCTAACCGCCCACTGTGGCGATTATCGAATTGAACGGCTGCACGTCTCTTCGTACTGTTGCTCGACCCGTCCAGCCGGACGGGTAATAACAACAATGAGCGTCAGCCATGGCCCCTGTGTGCCTGCCCCATCCGCCGGTCCTTGCGTCCACCGGCTCGCGCCTCATTCCTGTCCAGCTTGCGGGAGTGCAGGGCGATCCAGCCGGCCTTCCCGCGACGACGCCTTCGCAGGAAGTCTTCGCATGACCAGTTCCGCCCACGTGCCCGCTGCCGGCACCCTCGACGTCCAGTCCTTCATCAACGCCCAGCCGCTGTCGCTGTACCAGTGCCGCATCGTGCTGCTGTGCTTCCTCATCGTTTTCCTCGACGGTCTGGATACCGCCGCCATGGGCTTCATCGCCCCGGCGCTGACCCAGGACTGGGGCATTGACCGCGCCAGCCTCGGTCCGGTGATGAGCGCCGCGTTGATCGGCATGGTGTTCGGCGCCCTGGGCTCCGGCCCGCTGGCCGACCGTTTCGGGCGCAAGGGCGTACTGGTGGTGGCGGTATTCCTGTTCGGACTGTTCAGCCTTCTGTCGGCCTACAGCAGCAACCTCGAGCAGCTGATGGCGCTGCGCCTGCTGACCGGGATCGGCCTGGGCGCGGCGATGCCGAACGCGACCACGCTGCTCTCGGAGTACACCCCCGAGCGCCTCAAGTCGCTGCTGGTGACCAGCATGTTCTGTGGCTTCAATCTCGGCATGGCCTCGGGCGGCTTTATCTCCGCCAAACTGATCCCGGCCTACGGCTGGCACAGCCTGCTGTTGCTCGGCGGCGTTCTGCCGCTGCTGCTGGCGGTGGTGCTGCTGGTATGGCTGCCGGAGTCGGCGCGTTTCCTGGTGGTGCGCAATCGCGGAGCAGACAAGGTCAAGCGCGTGCTGGCGCCCATCGCGCCGGCCGAGGTGGTCACGGCCCGCGAGTTCAGCGTGCCGGAACAGAAGACGGTGCAGAGCCGCAACGTGTTCAAGGTGATCTTCTCCGGCACCTACAGCGCGGGAACCCTGCTGCTGTGGCTGACCTATTTCATGGGCCTGGTGATCGTCTACCTGCTCACCAGCTGGCTGCCGACGCTGATGCGTGACGCCGGCGCGAGCATGGAGCAGGCCGCCTTCATCGGTGCGCTGTTCCAGCTCGGCGGGGTGCTCAGCTCGGTGGCGGTGGGCTGGGCCATGGACCGCTTCAATCCGCACAAGGTCATCGGCATCTTCTATTGCCTGGCGGGCGTGTTCGCCTACTTCGTCGGGCAGAGCCTGGGTACCGTCACGCTCCTGGCGACCCTGGTGCTGGCTGCCGGAATGTGCGTGAACGGCGCGCAGTCGGCCATGCCGTCTCTCGCCGCGCGCTTCTACCCGACCCAGGGACGCGCCACGGGCGTGTCCTGGATGCTCGGCATCGGCCGCTTCGGCGCGATCCTCGGCGCCTGGATCGGCGCGACCCTGCTGGGCCTGGGCTGGAACTTCGAGCAGGTGTTGACCGCGTTGATGGTGCCAGCCGCTATCGCCACGGCGGCGGTGCTGGTCAAGGGGCTGGTGAGCCACGCCGACGCTACCTGAGCAGCGAGCGGGGCAGGGATTGTGTTGCCATTCATCTCTGCCTCGCGCCGACCCTGCTGCACTTGCATAGACTGGATGCACCGCAACGCAGATTGCGGCCACTAACAACAACTGTGAGTGCCTGTATGCAAAGCCTGCTGAGCGAGCGCAGCCGTGTATTCGAGCGTGCCGATCCTTACGCGGTTTCCGGTTACGTCAACCAGCACGTGGGCACCCACGACCTGCGCCTGCCGGCGCACGGTCATCCCCAGGCCAGCCTCAACCACCGCCGCTTCGCCAGCCTCGACCTGTGCCGTATCAGCTATGGCGGCGCGGTGCGCGTCACCTCGCCGGCACTGGAAAGCATCTTCCACTTGCAGATTCTGTTGAGCGGCCATTGCCTTTGGCGCGGTCAGCGCCAGGAGCACTACCTGGCGCCGGGCGAGCTGCTGTTGATCAACCCGGACGATCCGGTCGACCTGACCTACTCGGACGACTGCGAGAAATTCATCCTGAAGATTCCGGTGACCCTGCTCGAAGCCATCTGCGCCGAGCAGCGCTGGAACGCACCGCGCGGTGGCGTGCGTTTCACCGAGAATCGCTACCGGCTGGGCGAACTGGAAGGCTTCGTGAACCTGTTGTCGATGGTCTGCCAGGAGTCCGAAGCCGGCGAGCGTCTGGCGCGGGTGGACGAGCATTATCAGCAGATCGTCGCCAGCAAGCTGCTGACCCTGCTGAAGACCAATGTCAGCCGCGAGCCCATCGTTGGCGGCAGCGCCTCCTTCGAGCGCATCGAGGCGTACATCGAAGGCCACCTGCGCGAGGACATCGATGTCGAAGCCCTGGCGCGCCAGGCCTCCATGAGCCTGCGCTCGTTGTACGCGCTGTTCGAGCGGCAGGCCGGCACCACGCCGCGGCAGTACATCCGCCGGCTCAAGCTGGAGCGTATTCGCTCGTGCCTGGCGGACCCGGCTTGCAATGTCCGCAGCGTGACCGAGTTGGCGCTGGACTATGGCTTCCTGCACCTGGGGCGGTTTGCCGAGGGGTATCGGCAGCAGTTTGGCGAGTTGCCTTCGGAAACTTTCAAGCGTCGCACCTGAGCCGTTCCTGCTGGTTAGCCTTGGTTCCAAGATTGGATTGGTGTGCCGTTTGGGCGTCCTGCGCCGCATCGGCGTGCGCTCCGACTCTTTGTTTCGCCCCCTCGGGCGAGTCACTTTGGCAAACGACGGATGGCCGCCCCGCCCAAAGTAACCAAAGGTCTTGCCCCGGACATCCGGTTTTTCGCTTAGGCGAAAAATTCCCTCGTTGAACGGGGCCGTTCGGAGTGCTCGAAAGTCGCTCTGGAAGCCCTCAAGAGCACACAGAGGCAGCCCCTGCCTGTAGGAGCGAGCTTGCTCGCGAATCCCGTGCCACAAATCAAGGGCATCCGCTCACCAGCACGCCTGCACAAAACGGATAGCACTCTGCACAAAGCGGATATTGCCCCCGCGTACCCAGCCCTAACCTGAGCCTGCCTGAACAATAACAACGGAGGCCCTGGCCATGTCCCTGGGTATCGACTACTTGCGTTCACTGCTTGAGGAAGACGCCGCGAAGGGCGTCTACCGCTGCCGCCGGGAGATGTTCACCGACCCGCGCCTGTTCGACCTGGAGATGACCCATATCTTCGAAGGCAACTGGGTCTACCTCGCCCATGAAAGCCAGATCCCCGAGAAGAACGACTTCCTGACCACCATGATCGGTCGCCAGTCGGTCTTCATCGCGCGCAACAAGGACGGCGTGCTCAACGCCTTCCTCAACGCCTGCAGCCACAAGGGCGCCATGCTCTGCCGGCAAAAATCCGGCAACCGTTCCAGCTACACCTGCCCGTTCCACGGCTGGACCTTCAACAATTCCGGCAAGCTGCTCAAGGTGAAGGACCCGGCCGAGGCCGGCTACCCCGAAGGCTTCAACTGCGAAGGCTCCCACGACCTGACCAAAGTGGCGCGCTTCGAGTCCTATCGCGGCTTCCTCTTCGGCAGCCTGAAGGCCGACGTCAAGCCGCTGGTGGAGCATCTGGGCGAGTCGGCGAAGATCATCGACATGATCGTCGACCAGTCCCCCGAAGGACTGGAAGTCCTGCGCGGTTCCTCCAGCTACATCTACGAAGGCAACTGGAAGCTCACCGCCGAGAACGGTGCCGACGGCTATCACGTCAGCTCCGTGCACTGGAACTACGCCGCCACCCAGAACCAGCGTCAGCAGCGCGAAGCGGGCGAGGCCGTGAAGACCATGAGCGCCGGTGGCTGGGCCAAGCAGGGTGGCGGTTTCTACTCCTTCGACCACGGCCATCTGCTGCTCTGGACCCGCTGGGCCAACCCCGAGGCGCGCCCGGCCTTCGAGCGCCGCGACGAGCTGGCACGCGACCATGGCCAGGCCCGCGCCGACTGGATGATCGAGAACTCGCGCAACCTCTGCCTGTACCCCAACGTCTACCTGATGGACCAGTTCAGCTCGCAGATCCGCATCGCCCGGCCCATCGACGTCAACCGCACCGAGATCACCATCTATTGCATCGCGCCCAAGGGCGAGAGCGCCGAGGCGCGCGCCCAGCGCATCCGCCAGTACGAGGATTTCTTCAACGTCAGCGGCATGGCCACGCCGGACGACCTGGAGGAATTCCGCTCCTGCCAGCAGGCCTACCAGGGCAGTGCCGGTGGCTGGAACGACATGTCGCGCGGGGCGAAGCACTGGATCGAAGGCGCCGACGACGCGGCGCGGGAAATCGACCTGGCGCCGGCGCTGTCCGGCGTGCGCACTGAGGACGAGGGCCTGTTCGTGCTGCAGCACCAGTACTGGCAGCAGACCATGATCGACGCGCTGGCTGCCGAGCAGGTCAATCGCATCGCGCTGACAGAGGAGGACGTGTGATGAGCCGCTACGAACTCGTGCGTGACTTCCTCTACCGCGAAGCGCGCTATCTCGACGACAAGGACTGGGATGCCTGGCTGGAGTTGTACGCCGCCGATGCCACCTTCTGGATGCCCTCCTGGGACGACCGCGACCAGCTCACCGAAGACCCGCAGCGGGAAATCTCGCTGATCTGGTACGGCAACCGTGGCGGCCTGGAAGACCGCGTGTTCCGCATCAAGACCGAGCGCTCCAGCGCGACCCTGCCGGACACGCGCACCTCGCACAACCTGAGCAACATCGAGGTGCTCGGCGAGGCCGATGGGCAGTGCCAGGTGCGCTTCAACTGGCACACCCTGAGCTTTCGCTACAAGACCGTCGACAGCTACTTCGGCACCAGCTTCTACACGCTCGACGTGCGTGGCGAACGGCCGCTGGTGAAGGCGAAGAAGGTCGTGCTGAAGAACGACTACGTCAGGCAAGTCATCGACATCTACCACATCTGATTTCGCCGTCAGGGCTGTGCGTCGCGCGCGTGGATTCGCCGCGCGCGACGCCGCCTGCGCGGCATCGAGGTGCACGCCATGAACCACAAGATCGCCTTCAACTTCGAAGACGGCGTTACCCGCTTCATCGACGCCAGCCCGAGCGAGACCGTGGCCGATGCGGCCTACCGCCAGGGCATCAACATTCCGCTGGATTGCCGCGACGGCGCCTGCGGCACCTGCAAGTGCTTCGCCGAAGCCGGCCGCTACGACCTGAGCCAGGAATACATCGAGGACGCGCTGACCGAGGATGAAGCCGCGCAAGGCTACGTGCTCACCTGCCAGATGCGTGCGCAGAGCGATTGCGTGGTGCGGGTACCGGCTTCATCGCAGGTCTGCAAGACCGCCCAGGCCAGTTTCGAAGCGAACATCAGCGCGGTGCGCCAGCTCTCCGAAAGCACCATCGCGCTGTCGATCAAGGGCGAGTCGCTGAGCAGGCTGGCCTTCCTGCCGGGGCAGTACGTCAACCTGCAGGTGCCGGGCAGCGAGCAGAGCCGCGCCTATTCCTTCAGCTCGCTGCAGAAGGACGGTGAGGTCAGCTTCCTGATCCGCAATGTGCCGGGCGGCCTGATGAGCAGCTTCCTTACCGGCCTGGCCAAGGCCGGCGACGCCCTGTCCCTGGCCGGCCCGCTGGGCAGCTTCTACCTGCGCGAGATCAACCGACCGCTGTTGCTGCTGGCCGGCGGCACTGGCCTGGCGCCCTTCACCGCGATGCTGGAGCAGATCGCCGAGCGTGGCAGCGATTATCCGCTGCACCTGATCTACGGCGTCACCCACGACGTCGACCTGGTGGAGCTGGATCGCCTTGAAGCCTTCGCCGCGCGCATTCCCAACTTCACCTTCAGCGCCTGCGTCGCCAGCCCGCAGAGCAGCTACCCGCGCAAGGGCTACGTCACCCAGCACATCGAGCCGGCGCACCTGAACGACGGCGAAGTGGACCTCTACCTCTGCGGCCCGCCACCGATGGTCGAGGCGGTCAGCCAGTACATCCGAGAGCAGGGCATCACCCCGGCGAATTTCTACTACGATAAGTTCGCCGCCAGCGCTGCCTGATTCCCGACAACCCACGCGGGGCGGCTCTTCGTAGGAGCGAGCTTGCTCGCGAACAGCTTCGCAGCGGGGCTTTGGTTCGCGAGCAAGGGCTAGGCGCTCCCCTCGGTCCTACAGGGCGGCTCGCTCCAGTGCCATGAGGTCACCATGAAAAGATTCAACAACAAGATCGCCCTCGTCACCGGCGCCGCCCAGGGCATCGGCCGTCGCGTCGCCGAGCGGCTGGTGGAAGAGGGCGCGAAGGTCATCGCGGTGGACCGTTCGGAGATCGTCCACGAACTGCGGGACGCCCTCGGCCAGCACGGCGAAGTCCTCACTCTCACCGCCGACCTGGAGCGTTTCGCCGACTGCCAGGGTGTGGTCGCGCAGACCATCGAGCGCTTCGGCCGCCTCGATATCCTGGTCAACAACGTCGGCGGCACCATCTGGGCCAAACCCTTCGAGCACTACGCCGAAGACGAGATCGAAGCCGAGGTGCGCCGCTCGCTGTTCCCCACCCTGTGGTGCTGCCGCGCGGCGCTGGTGCCGATGCTGGAGCAGGGCGCGGGTGCCATCGTCAACGTGTCATCCATTGCCACCCGCGGGGTGAACCGCGTGCCCTACGGCGCGGCAAAAGGTGGGGTGAATGCGCTGACCGCCTGCCTGGCCTTCGAGACCGCCGAGCGCGGCGTACGGGTGAATGCCACCGCACCCGGCGGCACCGAGGCGCCGCCCCGACGCATCCCGCGCAATGCAGCGCAGCAGAGCGAGCAGGAGAAAGTCTGGTACCAGCAGATTATCGACCAGACCGAGAACAGCAGCCTGATGAAGCGTTACGGGACCATCGACGAACAGGTCGGCGCGATCCTATTCCTCGCCTCCGACGAAGCCAGCTACATCACCGGCGTGACTTTGCCGGTGGGTGGCGGCGACCTGGGCTGAGGCGCCGCCATGTTCCGCTTACGGCAGGTTCGCGCCGATCAGTTGCAGGCAGCGTTGCAATGGCGCGCTGACGTCGCCGCGGCGCTGGCTGAGGATGATCGGCGAGACCGCCTCGGCGTCGGTCAGCCTGGCGTAGCCGATGTCGGCGCGGTGCTGCTGTTGCACCGACGCCGGCACCAGCGCCACGCCCAGGCCGGCGGCGACCAGGCCGATGGCGGTCTGCAGCTCATTGGTCCACTGCGTCACGCGCACGCTCAGGCCATGGTTGGCGAACAGCGCCAGTACATGGTCGGCATAGCTGGGGCGCGGGTTGGCGGGGTAGAGCACGAAGTCCTCGCCGGCCAGTTGCGCCAGGCTCAGCGGCGCGCCAAGCAGGCGATGCCCGGCCGGCAGCACGGCGACCATCGGCTCCTCGCGCAATACCTGCTGGGTAATGGCGGGGTCGTCGATGCGGATGCGCCCGAAGCCGATGTCGATACGCCCGCTTTTCAGCGCCTCGACCTGCTGCACCGTGGTCATTTCCTGCAACCCCAGTTCCAGGCCGGCATCGCCGCGCAGCTCGCGGATCAGCTCGGGCAAACCGTCGTACAGCGTCGAGGGCGCAAAGCCGATGCCGAACCACTGGCGCTCGCCCTGGCCTATGCGCCGGGTGCTCTGGCAGATGCTTTCCAGCTGCGAAAGCAGGGTGCCGGTCTGCTCGTGGAAATAGCGCCCGGCGTCGGTCAGGCGCAGCGGCCGGCCGCGCTCCAGCAAGGGCACGCCGAGCAGTTCCTCGAGCTGCTGGATCTGCCGGCTCAGCGGTGGCTGGGCGATGTGCAGGCGCTCGGCGGCGCGGGTGAAGTTGAGGGTGCCGGCCACTTCGCGGAAGTAGCGCAGGTGTCGCAGCTCCATGATACCTCCAGGGTATGCAACAAGACGGCATCGATATTGGACTGCCTGCAGGCCCCGACGCAATCCTTTGCCAAACGTGAAAAGACCTTCCGGGTATCGCCGACGTGCGTCCCGGCCCATCCAGAAATCCCAGACCGGAACGCCGTCCATGAGTAGCCCCGTCATCGAACGCATCGAGTCGATCATCGTCGACCTGCCGACCATTCGCCCGCACAAGCTGGCCATGCACACCATGCAGCAACAGACGCTGGTGATCATCCGCCTGCGCTGCTCCGACGGCGTCGAGGGCATCGGCGAAGCCACCACCATCGGCGGCCTGGCCTACGGCAACGAAAGCCCGGAGACCATCAAGGCCAACATCGACGCGCACTTCGCGCCGCTGCTCCAGGGCCAGGACGCCAGCAACATCAACGCCTGTATGCAGCGCCTGGACAAGTCGATCAAGGGCAATACCTTCGCCCGCTCCGGGATCGAGAGCGCGCTGCTCGATGCCCAGGGCAAGCGTCTCGGCCTGCCGGTCAGCGAGTTGCTCGGCGGCCGCGTGCGCGACAGCCTCGAAGTGGCCTGGACTCTGGCCTCCGGCGACACCGCCCGCGACATCGCCGAAGCCGAACAGATGCTGGAGATCCGCCGCCATCGCATCTTCAAGCTGAAGATCGGCGCCAACCCGCTGGAGCAGGACCTCAAGCATGTGGTGGCGATCAAGCGGGCCCTGGGCGAGCGCGCCAGCGTGCGCGTGGACGTCAACCAGGGCTGGGACGAATCCCAGGCCATCCGCGGCTGCCAGGTGCTCGGCGAGAACGGTATCGACCTCATCGAACAGCCCATCTCGCGCATCAACCGCAGCGGTCAGGTGCGCCTGAACCAGCGCAGCCCGGCACCGATCATGGCCGATGAGTCCATCGAGAGCGTGGCCGACGCCTTCAGTCTCGCCGCCGACGGCGCCGCCAGCATCTTCGCCCTGAAGATCGCCAAGAACGGTGGCCCGCGCGCCGTGCTGCGCACTGCACAGATCGCCGAAGCGGCGGGCATCGCGCTGTACGGCGGGACCATGCTCGAAGGCGCCGTCGGCACCCTGGCCTCGGCCCACGCCTTCATCACCCTGGAGAAGCTGACCTGGTCCACCGAGCTGTTCGGCCCGCTGCTGCTAACCGAGGAGATTGTCACCGAGGCGCCGGTTTACCGCGACTTCCAGCTGCACGTACCGCGCACGCCCGGCCTGGGCCTGAGCCTGGACGAAGAGCGCCTGGCGCGCTTCCGCCGCACCTGATTTTCAACCTGTTCCCGACTGCCCGATAGAGGAGATGACCCGATGCTGTTCCACGTGAAGATGACCGTGAAATTGCCCGTCGACATGGACCCGGCCAAGGCCGCCCAGCTCAAGGCCGACGAGAAGGAACTGGCCCAGCGCCTGCAGCGCGAGGGCAAGTGGCGCCACCTCTGGCGCATCGCCGGGCACTACGCCAACTACAGCGTGTTCGACCTCGCCAGCGTCGAGGAACTGCACGACACCCTGATGCAGCTGCCGCTGTTCCCCTACATGGACATCGAGGTCGACGGGCTCTGCCGCCATCCGTCCTCGATCCATGCCGACGACCGCTGATTTTCGTTCCGTACGACTCGACAAGAACAAGACTTGAGGATCGCACCATGACCGTGAAGATTTCCCAGACTGCCGACATCCAGACCTTCTTCGAAGAGGCCAGCGGCGCCCTGAACGATCAGGGCAACCCGCGGGTGAAGAACCTTGTCCTGCGCATCCTGCAGGACACCGCGAAGCTCATCGAAGACATGAACGTCACCC
>OGQD01002020.1_pt1 | contig 11950 bp, 10 predicted proteins | sample 1553091 | NCBI WGS metagenome assembly OGQD01 (sample SAMEA2580290, study PRJEB22360) | human gut metagenome | biome: human gut; feature: human-associated habitat; material: faeces | place: Denmark | collected 2008/2010
TAGCTCGTAGCTTATGTAACTCATTTATTTTTTGAAGCCGGCTCTTCTATATCATCCTTTGCCTTGTTTATTTCTTCTTTTGCTTCATTCACACCATCTTTGAAGCTCTTCACACCTTTACCGAGTCCTTTCATCAGTTCGGGGATTTTCTTACCACCAAACAACAACAGTATTAACAGGGCGATGATAACCCATTCGGAACCGCTGGGCAGAAAGCCTAATAAAAGTAAGTTTGTCATATCCGTAGTCTTTTAAATTTGTTGCAAATATAATAGTTTCACCACAGATTACACAGATTTACACAGATTAAAACGAAAACTTTCTGTGTCAAGCCGAATAACCGGGAAGCATATACAGCTCACGAACGGACGATTAATCCTGATAATAGATTCTTTTCACCCGTGTAGAAATACTTGTCAGCACTTCGTAAGGAATGGTTTCAAGAATATCGGAAAGTACCGTAATAGGCAGATGATCGCCGAAAATCTCTACGGCATCCCCTTCCTTACAGTCAATGTCCGTAACGTCAATCATGCAAACGTCCATACAGATGTTACCCACATAGGGCGCACGCTGGCCATTCACCAAGCAATAGGCGTGGCCGTTGCCAAGATGACGGTTCAACCCGTCGGCATATCCGATAGGCAATGCGGCAATCCGTGAATTACGTGTCAGATGCCCCTTGCGGCTATAGCCTACTGTGTCTTCCTGGGGTACATCACGTATTTGCAGGATGGTAGTTTTCAGTGTGCTCACATTATTGATAATGCTGTTATCAATGGGACTGACACCATACAAACCGATACCCAACCGTACCATGTCGAACTGTGCACCCGGGAAGCGCTCAATACCTGCCGAATTGCAGATGTGCCGGAGTATCTTATGCGGAAATGCTTCCTGCAACTGCATGGATGCCGCTTCAAACATTTCAATCTGTCCACGTGTAAACGCATCGAACTGTGCCGCATCACTACCCACAAAATGCGAGAATACCGAACGGGCAATCACTGCATTCTGTCCTTTCAGCCGTTCAATCAATCGCGGCATATCTTTGGCAGCAAAGCCCAAGCGATGCATACCCGTATCCAGTTTTATATGAATCGGGAAGTTAGTGATTCCCTCCTTCTCCGCCTCTTTAATCAGTGCATCCAGCAGGTGGAAGCTATACACTTCTGGTTCCAGTTTATAGTCGAACATGGTCTTGAACGCGGTCATCTCCGGGTTCATAATGATGATGCTTGCCGTAATACCCGCTTTGCGGAGTTCGGAACCTTCATCAGCCACAGCCACAGCCAGAAAATCGACATGATGTTCCTGCAATGTCTTGGCAATCTCATACGAACCGGCTCCATAGGCTGATGCTTTCACCATACACACCATCTTCGTATCCGGACGCAGCCGACTGCGGTAATAGTTCAGATTAGCTATCATGGCTCCAAGATTCACCTCAAGAATGGTCTCGTGTACCTTTTTCTCCAGTTCTTCCGTCAAAGCATCAAAACCGAACTGACGGGCACCTTTTATCAATATAATCTCATTCTCCAACCGCAGTTCTCCACGGGAAATAGCGCGTAACAGGGCTTCTGTATTAGGATAGAAAGCCTTCTCGATGTCAAAGCGTGCGGCACACGAAGATATCTCACTGCCTACTCCGATGATACGCTCAATGCCGCGGCTACCGGCAAGCTGCGATACTTTCCGGTAAAGCGTCGGCGCATTCTGTCCGGTTTCCAGTATATCCGAGAGGATAAGAGTCCGCTTCAGTCCGTTACTCTGCGAACGACGGTAAAGAAAATCGAGTGCAATGTCCAGTGAAGCGAGATCACTGTTATAGCTATCATTTATCAGCAGGCAACCATTTTTACCTTCCTTCACTTCCAGGCGCATAGCCACCGGTTCCAGTGTCGCCATACGTTCCGTAATCTTCTCGGCAGGAAGCATCAGATAAAGACAGGCAGCCAGGCAGTTAAGCGAGTTCTCAATGGAAGCATCGTCAATAAAAGGCAGTATAAAGGTATTATCCATCTCCAGATAACGATAAGAAATGACGGTACAATCCTCCTTTTTCTCCACCTTACTTATAAACAGGGGACGCTCCATATCTTTCCGGCTCCATGCTATTTCACGGGCACTGAGCATAGACTTCGCCACACAATTACTGATAAACTCATCATCACCATTATAGATCACCACATCGCAGTTCTTGAAGAGCGACAGTTTTTCCATGCACTTCTCTTGCAAAGAGAAGAAGTTCTCCTGATGAGCTCCGCCGATGTTGGTCAGTATGCCAATGGTAGGTTTGATAATATTCTGCAAGGCACGCATCTCTCCCATCTCCGAAATTCCAGCTTCGAAAATAGCGAGTTCGGACTGCTCGTTCATCTGCCAAACGGACAGCGGCACGCCGATCTGCGAATTATAGCTGCGTGGTGAACGAACAATCACCCGTTCAGGGCTGAGCAATTGATGAAGCCATTCCTTTACAATCGTCTTTCCGTTACTGCCCGTTATGCCGATAACCGGTATCTGAAACTGTTCACGGTGTTGTTCCGCCAACTTCTGCAAAGCCTTCAACGGATTGGCGACCACAAGGAAATTAACAGCTAACATATCCGAATTACTCATTGCCAGTTGTCCGCTTTCCACCCATTTATAAGCTTCTTTGCTGACTACAAAATTGCGAACACCGCGTGAATACAAGTCAGGAATATAGCGTGCGCCATCATTGCGCTTGGTAGTTAAGGCAAAAAATAAGGTTTCTTCGGGGAAACTCAAGGAACGGCTATCGGTAAGTAACCAATCTATGGTTGCCGGCGTGTCCCCCACACGTCGTGCACTGATGCGTTTGGCTATTGTTTCAATCGTATATGACATATATCTTTCTCTTTTTTGAAATCTAAGTACGGGTATTTTTTGTTAAGTCGGTCGATTTTTAACACAATTTGTCCTAAAAAACGCTTATACTCGTCTGACTCCGGATGGAAGGGCTTATGAGATAGCGCTTTATTGATATTTTCACTTTCCTGCATAATCTCTAACGCGTCCTCAGAGAGACAGGTCTGCACGAACTTCTCCCATACATAGCGTACCGCCAAGGGAGATGGATGCACCATATCATCGGCATAAAAACGATAGTCACGAAGCTCGTCGAGTAAGAGTTCATAAGCCGGAAAATAAAAGACATGTCCGGGAAAAGAAGTCTGTAACTGATCGATGGCAAGCAGAAGTGTAGCTTTACTCAATTGATTAGCGTGCATCCCGTCGCGTACGTGGCGGATGGGGCTGACCGTAAGAATCACTTTCAACTTCGGATTCCGAGCAATCAAACCGGAGAAGAGAGAGGTATAATCCGATACAATCTCCTGCACGCTGAGTCGGCGACGGGTAAAGACAGACTCCGGTTGTTTATGACAATTAGCAACCACATGTCCCGTGGATTTCTGTTCGTACACCCATGCTGTACCAAAAGTCAACATCAGGCAGTTCAAATGGTGGATACGTTCGTGCGCTGTTTGCAGACGGATATTAATACGCTGCAACACTTCTTCTGCAAAGGGAGAAGAAAAATCACCATGATGCATCGAGCTATGCCAGCACTCACGAAAGAAAAACAGGTCTTCTTCTTTATACAGTCTGCCCGTCACCAACTCACGCAAAGCTGTTGAAACAGACAAAGGATTATAAAGAACCCCAAATGGATTGACATCCGGACGAAATCTGGCATCCGCAAGCAGTGCACCGATGTTGGTGGCAAAGCAGGAACCCATCAACAGAAGTTCGTCCGCCTGAGTAAAACGGGGCAGATCGGAAGGTAATTCAACAGGGGTAGAAAAGTTCATACGTTTACATCATCATATTCTTCCGGATAGAGAATTTCACGATAGCCATTGCCTGAATGGAAGCAAAGGGAACATCCATCGGTTCATGGTGCGGATTATAACTCACAAGTTTAATGCAACCCTCCTGCTCCGAACGGTTCACATACTTCACTGCCAGATACTCATCGCCATCAATATCGAATGAGACTAGATACATTTCACCATAAATGACATTGCTGAAGCTGTTCATTTCCTTGAAACCTACAATATCTCCCGATTTCAGGATGGGATACATACTGTCCCCACTAATATAAAGGGCACCGTCGCATACGGGAATACTAGGTATTTGTATTCTTCCCATCACAAACTGGTGCTTATTGGCAAGCAATGTACGCAGATTAGCGGCAGCAGTAATGTCGTACAGCACTACACTGCGGTCTTTCATCGCATCCGGCGTTTTGGAATTGTGTATTATCTCAACATTACCTGTCGCCAGTTCGCTATAACAACTTTGTAAATGACTTACAGGGGTTCCCTTCCCTAACAGCAACCAGTTATAATCCACATCCTTCATCTTGCTCAGCAATAACGGGAAGTCGGTGCTGTTTCGTGCAATCCAGTTACTAAGTGTAGAACGCGACACACCCAGATAGGCAGCCAGATCAGCATCTGTTTTGAAGTTCAATACACGCTTGGCACGCTTCACGATGTCCGCTACATTAAAAAAGATATCCTTTTCCATATTTATTTATATAAATAAGTTCTAATGTTGCCTTCAACATACATTTATGCATTTTTTTAATGCAAAAGTCAATATATGATGTTTTCCATACGAAAACGAAGTTATACATTACAGCAACAAAACTAATCAATTTGTTTTAAAGGGGCAAATAAAAGTAAGGGAAACAATACCGGCACTATAACAGAATATCTTTCCCACTACGAGTGAAAGTATTTCCCACTACGACTGAAGGCACCTCCCACTACGACTGAAGGTACTTCCCACTACGACTGAACGAGTGTTTCAGTACGACTAAATCGAGTGGCACACCCATCCTCTTATCAGACAACAGCTTAGAGGGAATTTATGGCTTTTGGCACATGATATCCGTCCCAGGCATATTCTTCGGTATAACTATCGAATGCAGGAGTTTCCGTAATGCACGCTTGTGCAAAAAGCCCGGCAATTTCCGCCTGTTCTGCCGGTGAGAGTCCACGTTCCTTGTGCAGGATACGGTAATAAGTGGGTTTTGGAAAGAGAGTACGAATCATCCCTTTCAACAGCAACGCTTTCTTATAGGGGATGTTATCAAAGAGGGTACTGATGCCCCAGGCATAACGAAGTTTCACAGTGCTTCGGAAGTAAGGACACTGACCGGCATCCATAGGATAATTGGCAGGATTCACCGTTACAATACTCTTCACACTTTGCGGCACATGCAACGTAACAAGATGGCGCAGGCAACTTTCACTTCGCTCACAATCAGGGTTAAGACAGTGGAGGTAATTTAAAGGCACCGAATCATAATTAAAGCAGTCTTCCATGATATTCTGTTTTTGAGGGGACAAATGTAGTGAATCTATTCTGACGGAACAATCCAAAGAAGAAGAGTTCTCGAAATATTAAGATAAAAAAGGAGAAGAACTAATGTTAAAGCGGCAAGGATTCATATTTTTCCCCCAAAAAGGGAATACCTTCCGTTTTCTTTTACTAATTTTGCAATTTGTAATCCTCAGAACAGAGATGAAGACAGAACCAACAACATATAACTTGCTAAATTCTATTTCTGATCCCGAAGATCTGCGTAAACTGAGCGTTGATCAGCTTCCGGAAATTTGCAAAGAATTGCGGCAGGACATTATTAAAGAAGTTTCGTGCAACCCGGGACACTTTGCAGCCAGTTTGGGGACGGTAGAACTGACCGTCGCCTTGCATTACGTGTTCAATACTCCTTACGACCGCATCGTGTGGGACGTAGGCCATCAGGCGTATGGCCATAAGATACTGACCGGACGTCGGGAAACATTCTCCACAAACCGGAAATTCAAAGGGATCCGCCCTTTCCCTTCTCCCGATGAAAGCGATTATGACACTTTCACTTGCGGACATGCTTCGAACTCCATTTCAGCGGCTCTCGGCATGGCGGTAGCGGCAGAAGAAAAAGGAGAAAAAGACCGCCATGTGGTTGCCGTAATTGGCGATGGCAGCATGAGCGGCGGACTGGCATTCGAAGGATTGAACAATGCCTCAGCAAGTTCCAACAACCTGCTTATCATTCTGAACGATAACGAGATGGCGATAGACCGCAGTGTAGGCGGCATGAAGCAATATCTCTTCAACCTGACCACCTCAAACCGATACAACCAGCTCCGCTTCAAAGTATCCAAGATGCTGTTCAAAGTGGGCATTCTCAACGAAGATCGCCGTAAAGCACTTATCCGCTTTGGAAACAGCCTGAAATCAATAGCTGCCCAACAACAGAATATCTTCGAAGGAATGAATATCCGCTACTTCGGCCCCATCAACGGACACGATGTGAAGAACATCGCACGTATCCTGCGGGACATCAAAGATATGAAGGGACCGAAAATCCTGCACCTGCACACCATTAAGGGGAAAGGCTTCGAACCTGCCGAGAAGGCTCCGGGCATTTGGCATGCACCGGGAAAGTTCGATCCCGAAACGGGTGAACGCTTTACAGCGGATACACACAACCTGCCACCGCTGTATCAGGACGTTTTCGGTGAAACCTTGGTGGAACTTGCCGAAAAGAATCCACGCATCGTCGGCGTCACTCCCGCCATGCCTACAGGGTGTTCCATGAATATGCTGATGCAGGCAATGCCCGACCGTGCTTTTGACGTAGGCATTGCCGAAGGACATGCAGCTACTTTCTCAGGTGGTATGGCCAAAGAAGGGATGCAACCTTTCTGCAACATCTATTCGTCATTCATGCAACGTGCTTACGACAATGTCATTCATGATATCGCCATACTCAAACTCCCCGTTGTGCTCTGCCTGGATCGTGCCGGGCTGGTAGGAGAAGACGGACCGACCCACCACGGCGTGTTCGACCTGGCCTACTTCCGCCCTATCCCCAACCTGACAATTTCCTCGCCCATGAACGAGCACGAGCTGCGCCACCTCATGTACACGGCACAGCTGCCGGACAAAGGTCCGTTCGTTATCCGCTACCCCCGTGGGCGCGGTGTGCTCAAGGATTGGAAATGCTCGTTGGAAGAAATCCCGGTTGGCAAAGGACGCAAGCTGAAGGACGGTAAAGATATGGCAGTCGTTACCCTCGGCCCGATAGGGAACATTGCCGCAAAGGCCATCGAACGGGCGGAAAAAGAAAAAGACATCTCAATAGCACATTACGACCTGCGTTTCCTCAAGCCACTGGACGAGGAGATGCTCCACGAAATAGGACGCTCATTTTCCCGCATCATCACCATTGAAGACGGCATACGGAAAGGCGGCATGGGGACTGCCATCCTGGAATTTATGTCGGACAACGAATATACACCACACGTACACCGCATAGGAGTACCGGACAAGTTTGTAGAACATGGCACGATACAGGAATTGTATCATCTGTGTGGCATGGATGAGGAAGGAATCTTAGAGGCCATAAACATAAATTGTCATGACAAAGAAAGAAGCAATAAAGATATTTGAGGAGAAAAAAGTACGTACGGCTTGGGATGACGAGACGGAGGAATGGTATTTCTCAATAGTAGATGTAGTAAGCATTCTTACCGAAAGTGTTGACGGTAGGAAATATTGGAATAAGCTTAAACAACGATTAAAAGAGGAAGGAAATGAAACGGTGACAAACTGTCACCAGTTAAAAATGCTGTCAGCAGACGGTAAGATGCGTTTCACAGACGTTACCACTACTGAGCAAATGTTTCGCCTCATTCAATCCATCCCTTCCCCCAAAGCTGAACCCTTCAAGCTCTGGATGGCTCAAACTGCCAAAGAGCGGCTGGATGAAATGCAGGACCCTGCAAAAGAGGTTCTGAGATTAGAACAAAACAAGGATAAGAGTAATAAAGAGCAATGAAAATTATTATTGCCGGTGCCGGCGCAGTAGGCACACACTTGGCAAAATTGTTGTCTCGCGAGAAGCAGGACATCATATTGATGGACGACAATGAAGAGAGGTTGAGTACGCTTAGTTCCAACTTCGATTTAATGACGGTCACGGCATCGCCTACCTCCATTCAGGGATTGAAAGAAGTGGGGGCTAGAGATGCTGACCTGTTTATAGCCGTCACTCCCGATGAGAGCCGTAACATGACCGCATGTATGCTGGCCACCAACCTCGGTGCAAAAAAGACCGTTGCCCGTATTGACAATTACGAGTATCTCCTGCCTAAGAACAAGGATTTTTTCAAGAAACTGGGTGTTGACTCATTGATTTACCCTGAAATGCTTGCCGCTAAAGAAATCGTATCTTCCATACGTATGAGTTGGGTGCGCCAATGGTGGGAATTCTGTGGCGGATCGCTGATACTTATCGGTACCAAGATGCGTGAAAAAGCGGAAATACTGGATATTCCTCTGCACCAGCTTGCCGAAACAGACAAGCCCTATCACGTAGTAGCCATCAAACGCTGCAACGAAACACTGATTCCGCGCGGTGACGATGTAATCAAACTGCATGACATCGTTTACTTCACCACTACCCGCAAGTATGTACCTTATATACGTAAGATAGCCGGAAAGGAAGATTATGCCGACGTACGCAACGTAATGATCATGGGTGGAAGCCGTATTGCCGTACGAACCGCCCAATATGTACCCGACTATATGCAGGTGAAGATCATAGACAATGACTTGAACCGTTGCAACCGCCTGACAGAACTTCTTGATGATAAGGTTATGATTATCAACGGGGACGGACGCGATATGGATCTGCTTATCGAAGAAGGTCTGAAGAACACAGAAGCCTTCGTAGCCTTGACGGAAAACTCGGAAACAAACATTCTTTCCTGCCTTGCCGCCAAACGTATGGGCGTCAGCAAGACAGTGGCGGAAGTAGAAAATATAGATTATATAGGTATGGCAGAGAGCCTCGACATCGGTACGGTAATCAATAAGAAGATGATTACCGCCAGCCACATCTATCAGATGATGCTGGATGCTGACGTCAGTAACGTAAAATGCCTGACCTTTGCCAATGCCGACGTTGCAGAGTTCACCGTGAAAGCCGACTCTAAAATTACCAAACACCAGGTTAAGGACCTCGGGCTGCCGAAGGGAACCACTATCGGCGGATTGATCCGACAGGGCGAAGGAGTCGTAGTGACAGGTAATACACAAATTCTGCCGGGCGATCACGTAGTTGTATTCTGCCTAAGCATGATGATTAAGAAGATTGAGAAGTACTTTAATTAAATGAAGAACTAAAAAAAGAACATTCTTCATTCATATGATATGATTAATTTCAAGACAGTTATACGGATTATCGGTATCCTCCTATTGCTGGAGACGGTGATGCTATTGCTTTGCTCGGGCGTTTCATTCTATTATCAGGATGAAGCGTTGGTAGATTTCTGGGTATCAGCAGGTATTACGGCAGGCGCCGGACTACTCCTGGCAGCCATGGGCAAAGGCGGTGACCGCCAACTGACACGCAGGGACGGATATGTACTCGTCAGCTTTGCCTGGGTAGCCTTCTCGCTTTTCGGTATGCTACCGTTCTACATCAGTGGATATATACCCAGCATTACCAACGCCTTCTTTGAAACGATGTCCGGCTTCAGCAGCACAGGCGCTACAATATTGGATGACATCGAAGCACTCCCCCACGGTCTGCTTTTTTGGCGCAGCATGACACAATGGATAGGCGGCTTGGGTATTATCATGTTCACCATCGCCATTCTTCCGATATTCGGTGTCAGCGGTTTACAAGTGTTTGCTGCCGAAGCCAGCGGACCTACACATGACAAAGTGCATCCGCGCATCGGTATCACAGCCAAATGGATCTGGAGCATTTATGCTGGTATCACCTGTATCCTTGTCGCCCTGCTGATGCTGGGGGGAATGGACTGGTTCGACAGTGTCTGCCATGCCTTTGCCACTACAGGCACAGGTGGATTCTCCACCAAGCAAGCCAGTGTAGCTTACTACCAATCACCCTATATTGAATATGTAATATCCATCTTCATGTTCATATCCGGTATCAACTTCACGTTACTGCTGTTCTTTGTCAACCGAAAGTTCAAGAAAGTTATCCACGATGCTGAGTTAAAGTGGTATTTCTGGTCGGTAGTATTATTTACCGGCCTGATCGCAGTGATACTTTATTATTCCAACCCCATAGGCATGGAAGATGCATTCCGCAAGTCACTGTTTCAGGTGATTTCACTGCACACTTCCACCGGATTCGCCACGGACGACTATATGTTGTGGCCCGCCGTGACGTGGGGTTTACTGACCATCGTCATGCTGATGGGTGCCTGTGCAGGAAGCACAACGGGTGGTCTTAAATGTATCCGTATGGTAATCCTCGGCAAAGTGGCCCGCAATGAATTTAAACATATCCTCCACCCTAACGCAATACTTCCGGTACGTATCAACAAGCAGGTGATTTCCCCCTCCATACAATCTACAGTACTGGCTTTCTGCTTTATATATGCAGTAATCATTATCATTAGCGTATTGATTATGATGGGAATGGGTATTGGTTTTGTAGAATCCGTGGGGTGTGTCGTATCCAGTATCGGCAACATGGGGCCCGGGCTAGGAGAAACCGGTCCCGCCTTCTCATGGAATGCACTACCCGATGTGGCGAAGTGGTTAATGGCTTTCCTTATGTTGCTGGGACGCCTGGAATTATTTACCGTATTATTACTTTTCACTCCGGAATTCTGGAGAAGAAGTTGATATAAGGCAAAAAAGTGCTAAAAAGAAACTTATTTGCCATCTCTATATAACAAAATAGCCAATATTTGTTATACATTTGCAGCCGAATGAAAAAGTAGTTGAATGAAACAGTGCATAAAATACTTTATGATTATCCTACTCGGCGTATTATTGTACGACGGTGCAGCTCAGGCGGCGGGTATATCGTGCACTTTGATAAGTAACGATAGCGAGCGTTGTTTCCTTTCTCAAGCTCCTACCTCACATCAGCAAAACATTCGTAATATATATAATCATTTCTCGTCCATGCCCTTATATATGGACAATGTGGACAGCACACAGGTGCCCGGCAACAAGAGTTTTTTCATTTTGCTGAATTACTTCCGGATGTACTGGCTGGCCGATTCGCCGAGTAGCAATCCGTTGTTGCATTCCGCTTTCTATCCTGTGCCCGATCCGCTCTCCTATTATGTATTCGGGCTGAGAAAGATAATCATTTGATAAACTAAGTCAGGCAAGTTCTACAGGCTTGCCAAGGTCCGTCGAAGGCAATTCAGAGGTATTGCTACCTTCGACCAACTATCCTATTATATACATCTAAAAGTTAATTAGATTTATGAACTTTACTTTGTTAGTAGTCGTCTTGCTGACGGCAATTGCTTTCGTGGGTATTGTTATCGCGTTGTCTAAGGCGATATCACCCCGTTCGTACAATCCACAGAAGATGGAAGCGTACGAGTGCGGTATTCCTACCCGTGGTAAATCATGGATGCAGTTCCGTGTAGGTTACTACCTGTTTGCCATCCTGTTCCTGATGTTCGATGTTGAAACGATGTTCCTCTTCCCGTGGGCAGTAGTTCTGCGGCAGCTCGGAGCAGTCGGGATATTCAGCGTTTTGTTCTTCTTGTTCATATTAGTGCTGGGCTTGGCTTATGCTTGGCGGAAAGGAGCTTTGCAATGGAAATAAAGAAACGTGCCAAGATCAAGTCGATTCCTTATTCCGAATTCAAGGACAACGAGACCTATGAAAAGCTCGTTGAGGAGTTGAACGCCGGCGGAGTAAACGTAATAGTAAAACCGCTCGACGACCTTATCGACTGGGGCCGCAGCAACAGCCTGTGGCCCTTGACGTTTGCAACGAGCTGCTGCGGAATAGAATTCATGGCAGTGTGCGCCGCACGCTACGACATAGCGCGCTTCGGTTTCGAGGTGACACGTAACAGCCCGCGACAGGCTGACGTGATACTCGTGTGCGGAA
>OGQD01002024.1_pt1 | contig 11934 bp, 9 predicted proteins | sample 1553091 | NCBI WGS metagenome assembly OGQD01 (sample SAMEA2580290, study PRJEB22360) | human gut metagenome | biome: human gut; feature: human-associated habitat; material: faeces | place: Denmark | collected 2008/2010
AACGTCGTAAAAGCGCGGCAACAGCGAACAAGTCGTCGATTTGCCGCCGCCCGAGGGGCCAACCAAAGCGATGGTCTGACCGGGCTTGATGGACAGGTCCATGTGGTCGATAACAGGGCGTCCGTCGGCGCCGCGCTCGGCCAATTCAACATCCTCGTAGCTAAAGCACACGTCGCGGTACTCCACAGCACCAGCCGTCACCTGCAGATCCGCAGCACCCGGCTTATCCTGAATATCGGGGACAGTCGAGAGCACCTCATCCATGCGCTTAAAGCCGGCGATGGCTTTCTGATACGTCTCAGCCGAATTGACGAGCGTCTCGAGCGGCGTGCAGAACAGCGAAATGTAGAGTGCGAAGGTTGCCATATCGACCGCCTGCAGCTGACCCTGGGCAACGAGCCAACCGCCCAGCAGCACCACGCCATCGGCCTTCAGCACATCCAGGGCGTGGATGGCCTCGCTGCAGGCCTGCGCGGTGAAGGGCATGGGCAGCACCGCGAAGAAGCCGAAGCGGCCCGGATACTGCGCCACCATCCCTGCGGAGAATTCGTTGCAGCGCCGGGCCAGGTCGACGGCCTGGGCGGCTCCGCCGCCGAAGTGAACACCGGGTGCGGAGAGGGAGGTGATCGCGGTCTGAATGCCGTTGGCATCCATCACGGCAATGGATTTCTCCGGGGTCCACCTGGGAAGCGGGGCGCCCGCGACCTTCTCGATACCCTTGGCTTGCATGGTGGCGACGAAGGCAGGGGGGATTACATGGTGGTGGACGTCTATGCGCCCTTGCTTGATAGCCATGAGAGGTACCTTGGCGAGCATGGAATTCGAGCCGACCGGCGACTCACCGCTAACACACTCGATCCATGATGATCACTTGTGATCAATAAGGTCAAGGGCGGATCACGTCTTGGCTTGCCTGTAACCCTTGCTTCATCTGCTTCTCGCCGCGCTCATGGCCTCTGTAATGCCTGTTACAGACCTATTTCATGGGTTGTCTGGTGATGTCCGGCTAAAAAATAGACGATTTCGTGGTTGATTTGTCGTGAGCAGTGGTGTTCACTTGTGCGCATTCGACGTTTCGAAGGTCTATAGCCGTGAGCATCATTCAAAAGCGCATCCATGAAGCTGCCCTCCAGCTGTTCGCCCAGAAGGAACTGGCGGACGTTAACGTCAGTGAACTGGCGCAGAAGGCGGGGCTGGCGCGCAACACCATCTACAAGAATCTCGAATCCATCGAAACGTTGTTCGAGACGGTCGCCACCGAGCTGGCATCCGAAATGAACGAGCGGGTTGGCAAGAGCGCGGCTCCTGGGCTGGATCCGGCGCAGCGGCTGTCCAACGGCATTCGCTTCTATATCCGTAGAGCCCATGAGGAGCACAACTGGGGTAGCTTCCTACTTCGCTATGGAGCCTCGCATGTATCGATGCAGGCTCTGTGGGATGGCCCACCTGTGAGAGACGTGCTGGAAGGCCTTGCCAGTCAGCGCTACAGCTTCCGTCAGGATCAACTCTTGTCCGCCATTGGCCTGATCGCTGGAGCGGTTCTGTCGGCTATCAGTCTCGTCCTGCAAGGGCATAAGACGTGGCGCGATGCCGGCGCCGATACCGCGGAGTTTGTCCTGCGAGGGTTGGGTGTTCCAGCTGATGAAGCTCGAGCATTTGCCACTGCTCCGCTCCCAGAGTTACCGACTCTAGACGACTGATAAACCCGGTTCTGCAAAGCGCACCATGTGATGCGCAGGAGGAGCTTATTGCCTGAAAAAAGTGAACAAGCAGGTTAGGCCAGTCAGGCACTTCTGCTGATCAAGCGCCCGCTAGTGCGCAGGGCGTAATACCCACCATTTCCCAACGATACGGATTTCATCGAGCCCTCGATGACCTGTACGGGCCGGCTCGTCCCGCAAAAAGGGCCTGCGTCGCAACACAAGAACAACAAGAGGTAGTGAAGATGCTCAAGCAACCCCGATGGCGGCCGGCCCGGCTCGCCAATGCAATCAGCCTTGCAACCCTGTTTTCCGCGTCGGCCCAGGCCATCGACTTCTCCATCGGCGAGATCGATGGCCAGCTGGATTCCACCCTGTCCATCGGTGCCAGCTGGGCTCTGCGCAACCCGGATCCCGATCTGCTCGGCAGCAGCGTCACCGACGACGGCCGGCGCAACTTCAAGAAGGGCGAGACCTTCTCCAAGATCTTCAAGGGCATCCACGACCTGCAGCTGAGCCACGGCGAGAGCGGCGTGTTCCTGCGCGGCAAGTACTGGTACGACTTCGAGCTGAAGGACGAGAGCCGCCTGTTCAAGGACATCGACGACCACAATCGCAAGACCGGCGCCCAATCCAGCGGCGTGCAGCTGCTCGATGCCTTCGCCTACCACGGCTACACCATCGCCGATCTGCCGGGGACGGTTCGCCTCGGCAAGCAGGTGGTGAGCTGGGGCGAGAGCACCTTCATCCAGGGGGGGATCAACAGCATCAACCCGGTCGATGTAGCCGCGTTTCGCCGCCCCGGTTCGGAGATCAAGGAAGCCCTGATTCCGGTCAACATGTTCTACCTGTCGCAGAACCTCACGGATAACCTGACCGCGGAGCTGTTCTACCAGCTGGAGTGGAATCAGAGCGTCATCGACAACTGCGGCACCTTCTTCGCGCCCAACGATGCGATTGCCGATGGTTGCACCGGCCTGGTCGCCGGTCCCGCGCTGGATCAGAACGCCCTGGCCCAGGCCGCGCTTTCACCTTTCGGCGTCGATCTGACCAACGAGGGCATTCGCATTCCACGCGCGGGTGACAACGACGCCCGCGATGACGGCCAGTGGGGCGCCGCGTTGCGCTGGTTCGCCCCGGAGCTGAACAGTGAGTTCGCCGCCTACTTCATGAACTACCACAGCCGCATGCCCTACATCAGCGGCATCAGCAGCCCGCACATGGCCGATCTGGGTTTCGCCAGCCAGGCCTGCGCCAACCTCGGCATCGACGACCCGGCGATATGCAGTGCCGTGGTCGGCAGCGCTCAGGGCCAGGCCCTGGTTCAGGGATACCGCCTGGGCACCTCGCAGTACTTCGCGGATTACCCGGAAGACATCCAGCTGTACGGCCTGAGCTTCAGCACCATCCTGCCGACCGGCACCACGCTTTCCGGCGAGATCAGCTACCGGCCGAACATGCCGATCCAGATCAGCGCGGTCGACATCGTCGCGTCTTTCTTCGGTGATCCCAATTTCTCGCCCGTGCTGTCGTCGGGCTACTTCACCGCCGCCAACGGCGCCACGATGTCCGGTTACCAGCGCAAGGAGCTGACCCAGGCCCAGGTCACCGCCACCCACTTCTTCGACCAGGTCATGGGGGCAGACCGCCTCACCCTGGTCGGCGAAGCCGGCGTGACCCACGTCGGCGGCATGGGCGGCGACGGCCTGCGCTATGGCCGCAGCACCACCTTCGGCATGGGTGAGCTGGCCGACAACAGCATCTGCACGACCCAGATCAATACCAGGACGCCCAGGTACTGTACCGACGACGGCTTCACCACCAGCACCTCCTGGGGTTACCGCGTGCGCGCGATCTGGGAGTACAGCAATGTGATCGACGGCGTCGAACTCAGGCCCAGCCTGGCCTGGAGCCACGACGTCAGCGGCTACGGGCCGGAGCCCGGCTTCAACGAAGGCTCCAAGGCCATCAGCCTGGGGCTGGATGCCGTCTACCTCAATACCTACACCGCCAGCCTCGCCTACACCGACTACTTCGGCGGCGACTACAACGCGATGGCCGATCGCGACTACGTCGCCCTGAGTTTCGCCGTGTCGTTCTAAGTGGAGTTACCCAGATGAATAATAAAATGCTCTCGGCGTGCTCATTCGCCCTTGCCTGCACCCTCGCCAGCCACACCGCCCTGGCGGCGGTCAGCCCCGATCAGGCCAACCAGCTTGGTTCCGGCCTGACCCCCATCGGCGCCGAAATGGACGGCAACGCCGATGGCAGCATCCCTGCCTGGACCGGTGGCCTGCCCAGGGACGCCGGGACACTCAGCGCCCAGGGCTTCCTCAGCAACCCCTTCGCCAACGAGCAGCCGCTGTTCACCATCACCGCGCAGAACGCGGCCCAGTACCAGGACAAGTTGAGTCCTGGCCAACAGGCGATGCTCAAGCGATATGCCACTTACCAGATACCGGTTTATCCGAGTCATCGCAGTGCCAGCCTGCCCGATGCCGTCTACCAGGCGGCGAAGGAGAACGCGACCAGGGCCAGGCTGGTCGAGGGCGGCAACGGCCTGGTCGACTTCTCGACCGCCATTCCATTCCCGATCCCGCAGAACGGCCTGGAAGTGCTGTGGAACCACATCACCCGCTACCGCGGCGGCAGTGCCAAGCGCACCCACGTGCAAGCCACGCCACTGGCCAGCGGCAAGTTCATGCCGGTGTACTTCAAGCAGCAGTTCACCTTCCGCGACCGGATCAAGGATTTCAATCCGGCCAAGCCCGGCAACGTGCTGTTCTACTACAGGCAACTGGTCACCGCTCCGGCGCGCCAGGCCGGCGATGTGGTGCTGGTGCACGAGACCCTGAACCAGGTGAAAGAGCCGCGCATGGCCTGGATCTACAACGCCGGCCAGCGTCGTGTGCGTCGCGCTCCGCAGATTTCCTACGACGGGCCGTACCCGGCCTCCGAGGGGCAGCGGGTCGCCGACAACCTGGACATGTACAACGGGGCGCCTGACCGCTACGACTGGAAGCTGGTCGGCAAGCGCGAGATCTACATCCCCTACAACAGCTTCAAGCTGGACTCGCCGACGCTGAAGTACAGCGACATCGTCCATCCCGGCCACTTGAACCCGGCCCACACGCGCTATGAGCTGCACCGCGTGTGGGAGGTCGAGGGCACCCTGAAAAAAGGCGAGCGCCATATCTACGCCAGGCGGGTGTTCTTCATCGACGAAGACTCCTGGCAGATCGCCCTGGCGGATCACTACGACTCGCGCGGCACGCTGTGGCGCACCGCGGAGGGACATCTGACGCCGCTGTACGACGTACAGGTGCCGTGGCTGGGTGCCGAGGCCCTGTATGACCTGATCAATGGCCGCTACATCGTCTCCGGCATGCGCAACGAGGAGAAGGACCCGATCGAGTTCGGCTTCTCTTCGCTGGCCGCCGAATACACCCCGGCGGCTCTGCGCAACGCGGGCATTCGCTGACCCCGGCTACTCCAGTCGAAGGCGTTCCGCCCTAGACCCTTGCCGCCCTGCGGGGCGGCCTTTTACGAGCAGGCAACGCTCGCATCAGTGAGTGAGATCACTACAGTATTCAAATGAACACTTGTGTTCATATATGAGCAATTGTAGATTAATTGGCACGACAACCAGCAGGTATCTCTGGAGCGCACATGACCCACAACGCAGCCATTCCAGGCCTCACATCCCGCCATGTCAGCGTCGGCCGGCGGCAAATCTTTCTCAGCGAAGTTGGCCAGGGGCACCCCCTGCTGATGCTGCACGGCGGCGGCGCGGGCGCCTCGGGCATGTCCAACTATTCGCGCAACATCGAGGCACTGGCCAAGCAGTTCCGCGTGCTGGTGGTGGACATGCCCGGCTATGGCCAGTCGACCAAGGGCCTGGACCGCAGCGACTCCTTCGGCGATCTGGCCAGGAGCATGCTCGGCCTGCTCGACGTCCTGCAGATCAAGTCGGCCCACGTGGTCGGCAACTCCCTCGGCGGCGCCTGCGCGCTGCGCATGGCGCTGGAGGCGCCGGCGCGGGTCTCGGCCCTGGTACTGATGGGCCCGGGCGGGATCAACACCACGCGCAGCCTGCCCACCAAGGGGCTGAACCAGCTGCTCGACTACTACAACGGCGAAGGCCCGACGCTGGAGAAGATCACCCGCTTCATCCGCGAATACCTGGTCTACGACGGCAGCCTGGTGACCGACGCCATGATCGCCGAGCGCTACCGCTCCAGCATCGACCCGGAAGTGGTCGCCGCTCCGCCGCTGCGTCGCCCGCCAGGCCTGAAGGCCGCACTGCGCATGGACTTCACCCGTGACGCACGCCTCGCCCAGTGCCAGGTGCCGACCCTGGTGCTATGGGGGGCGGAGGACAAGGTCAATCGCCCCAGTGGCGGCGAGACGCTGCGCAAGCGCATGCCCAACTGCGACCTGTACCTGTTCAGCAAGACCGGGCACTGGGTGCAGTGGGAGCGCGCCGCCGAATTCAACGCCGTCACCGCCGGCTTCCTCGCCTGCCACAACCCGGCCTGAGCGTACGGAGTACCTATGAAACAGGACATCTTCGGCGCCAGCAGCATGGGCTATGTGGTCATCGAGTCGAGCCGGCTGGAGCGCTGGCAGGCCCTGCTGCAGGACGGCATCGGCCTGCACCTGGAGCATGTGGACAGCCAGTTGCTGGCCTTGCGCATGGACCAGCACCAGCGCCGCATCATCGTCAAACGCGGTCCGGCGGAAGACTTCGCCGCCATCGGTTGGCAGCTGAGCGACCAGGACACCCTGGACATAGTGCTGCAACGGCTGAAGACCCGCGGCATCGCCATCCACGAGAGCAGCGCGGCGGAAGCCGCCGAACGCGGCGTGGTGCGTTTCTGGCGGGTGATCGGGCCCAAGCGCATGGCCATCGAACTGTTCATCGAGCCGCTGACCACCGAAGAGCCGCTGAGCATGCTCAGCGAAGGCTTCATCACCGGCGAGGCCGGCATGGGCCACCTGGCGATCACCAGCCGCCGCGGCAAGGACATGCGCCGCTTCTGGCAGGAAATCTTCGATGCCCGGCAGAGCGACACCATCGTCGAGCAACTGGCTGGTGTGACCGTCGACATCGAGTTCTTCCGCGTCAATCCGCGCCACCACTCGATCGCCATCGCCCAGGTGCGCGGCCTTGCGCTCGACCCGATCCGCACCAAGGCCCAACACATGAACCTGCTGACCACCTCGGTCGGCGGGTTGACCGAGGCCTTCCTGCGTTGCCGTCGACTGGGCTTCGAGATGGCCCACGAGATCGGCGAACATCCCAACGACCGCGAGCAGTCGTTCTACGTCCTCACCCCCTCCGGTTTCGAACTGGAGCTGGGCTGGAACGCCCTGGAAGTCGACGAGGCCAACTGGCAGATCGCGACCTACAAGGGCATCAGCCTGTGGGGCCACAAGCCCCAGAAGCCTGGTACCTGGAACACGCTCAAGACCAACCTGGGCAACTTCGGCCAAGGCCTGCGTTCGCTGCGCCGCGCCGAGTACTCCCCGCTGCAGGAACTGCCATGACTACACACAATTCTGAAATCGTCGACGTCGTCATCGCCGGCCTCGGCCCGACCGGCGCCACGCTGGCCCACCTGCTCGGCAAGCGCGGCCTGTCGGTGCTGGTGCTGGAGCGCGAACCGGTGTTCTACGGCAATGCCCGTGCGGTCTATACCGACGACGAGTGCATGCGCGTGATGCAGGCTGCCGGTGTCGCCAAGGATCTGGCAGCCGACATGCAGATCGACACCCCGGCCCAGTGGACCTTCCCGGATGGACGGGTGATCGGCCGCTACTGGCAGCTCAAGCGCCGCTTCGGCTGGCCGGTGATCAACTTCCTCTACCAGCCCTGGCTGGAGACCAGGCTCAGCGACCTGCTGGCGAACCACCCGACGGTGAAAGTGGTGCGCGGGCGCGAGCTGGTGGACTTCGAGCAGGATGGCGAACTGGTCACCCTCACTCACCAGGCCACGCAGAGCTGCCGCTTCGGCGATGGCGACGGCAGCCGCGTCGATCTCGACGTCGACCCGGCGCCGGTCACCCTCAAGGCGCGCTACCTGGTCGGCGCCGACGGCGGCCGCAGCACGGTGCGCGAGAAGCTCGGCATCGGCATGGATGGCAAGAACTTCCCCGAGCCCTGGCTGGTGGTCGACCTGGAGATGAAGGAAGGGGAAGACGCGCTGCGCCACATTCCCTACTTCAACTTCATCTGCGATCCGGGCTGCCCGGTGGTCAGCTGCCCGCAGCCGGGGCGCTTCCACCGCTTCGAGTTCATGCTGATGCCCGGCCAGACCAAGGAGTACATGGAAGACCCGGCCACGGTACGGCAGTTGCTTAGCCGCTACGTCGACCCGGACAGGTTCGAGGTCAAGCGCAAGCTGGTCTACACCTTCAACGCCCTGGTCGCCCGCGAGTGGCGCAAGGGCCGCGTGCTGCTGGCCGGCGATGCCGCGCACATGACCCCGCAATTCATGGGCCAGGGCATGAGTTCCGGCGTGCGCGACGCCTACAACCTGGCCTGGAAGCTGGAGGCGGTGCTGCGCGGCAAGGCCGCCGACAAGCTGCTCGACACCTACGGCAGCGAGCGCTACCACCATGCCAAGGCGATGATCGACATCTCGGTGAGGATGAAAGACTTCGTCTCCATGTCGAATCCGTTCAAGACGGCGCTGCGCAACGTCGCCGTCAGGGTCTTGAATGCCACCCCGGTACTGGGCAGGTGGCTGCGCGAGGGTGGCTTCAAGCCCACCCCGACCTACAAGCCCGGTTCCTACCTGGGGCTGCCCAGGAGCGGCCGCCGGGACGTCGCCGGCACGCTGTTGCCCCAGCCGGAAGTCCGCACGTTCAAGGGGAAGCGCGTGCCGCTCGACGAAGTGCTGGGGGAGGGCTTCGCCCTGCTTGGCCTGGAGAACAACCCGCGGGTTGCCCTGTCTGCCGAGTCCCGGCAGTTCCTGTCGGCGCTGGATACCCGCTATGTCACGCTGTTCCCCTTCGGCGGCCGCCCACAGGGCATGGGCGTGCAACGTTTCAGTCCCGCCGATCTGGTCGAGGTCGAGGAGCCCGATGAGGATCTGGTGCGCTGGTTCAAGCGTGCAGGGCGCGGTCGCGATCTGATCGCCGTGGTACGACCGGACAAGTTTGTCTTCGCCCTGGTTCCCGCCGAGCAGCTGGACACTGCGTTGGCCGAACTCAAACGCCAGCTGGGCTGGCGGCCGAACCTGGCCGCCGGCCAGGCGAACGTCGCCGACATGAGGAAAAGCGCATGAGCCGCGACGCCCTGAAGAAGCTGGAGCAGGCCGCCGACGCGCTGGCACAGGCGCGGCAACGGCGAGAGCCCTGCGCACAGATCTCGGCGACCTTCGGCATCACCACCCTGACCGAGGCCTACGCCGTGCAGGAGATCAACACCCGGCGTGCCCTGGATCAGGGGCGGCGGCTGGTCGGGCGCAAGGTTGGCCTCACATCCACTGCGGTGCAGCAGCAGCTGGGCGTGGACCAGCCGGACTTCGGCATGCTGTTCGCCGACATGGAGATCGCCGATGGCGAAGGCGTCGACTGCAGCCGGCTGATCCAGCCCAAGGCCGAGGGCGAGATCGCCTTCGTCCTCGGTCGCGACCTGCCCGATGCCGACACCACGCTGGCCGAGCTGATGAGTGCGGTGGAGTACCTGCTGCCGGCCATCGAGATCGTTGATTCCGCCATCGTCGACTGGAAGATCACCCTGGCCGACACAGTGGCGGACAACGCTTCTTCCGCCCTCTACGTGCTGGGCAAGCAACCCACGCGATTGTCGGCGCTGGACCTGCGCCTGGAGGGCATGCTGCTGGAGAAGAACCGCGGCCAGGCCTCCATCGGCGTCGGCGCCGCCTGCCTGGGCAACCCGCTGGATGCCTGCCTGTGGCTGGCCCGCACCATGGCCGAGTTCGGTCGCCCGCTGGTGGCCGGCGATGTGCTGCTGTCCGGCGCCCTCGGCCCCATGACCCAGGTCGCCCCCGGCGATCACCTGCACCTGCGCCTGACTCGCCTGGGCGAAGTCGGCTGCCACTTCCATTGAGCCGCCGGCCTGGAGAAACGGAATGAGCACCAAGAAACTCAAAGTCGCCATCGTCGGTTCCGGCAACATCGGCACCGACCTGATGATCAAGGTGATGCGCAACGCGCAGTACCTGGAAATGGGCGCCATGGTCGGCATCGACCCGGCGTCCGACGGCCTGGCCCGCGCGGATCGCCTGGGCGTGGCCATCACCCACGAGGGAGTCGAGGGCCTGAGCCGTCTGCCTGTGTTCGACGAGATCGACTTCGTCTTCGATGCCACCAGCGCCGGCGCACACGTCTGGAACTCCGGCTTCCTGCGTGGCGTGAAACCGGGCATCCGCCTGATCGACCTGACCCCCGCGGCCATCGGCCCCTACTGCGTGCCGGTGGTCAACCTGGAGCAGAACCTCGACCAGCTCAACGTCAACATGGTCACCTGCGGCGGCCAGGCCACCATCCCCATGGTCGCGGCGGTGTCGCGGGTGGCCAGGGTCCACTACGCCGAGATCATCGCCTCCATCGCCAGCAAGTCCGCCGGCCCCGGCACCCGCGCCAATATCGACGAATTCACCGAGACCACCAGCAAGGCCATCGAGGTGATCGGCGGCGCGGCCAAGGGCAAGGCCATCATCATCATGAACCCGGCCGAGCCGCCGCTGATGATGCGCGACACGGTGTTCGTGCTCTCCGAGGCGGCCGACCAGGCCGAGGTCGAGGCGAGCATCGAGGAGATGGCCGCCGCCGTGCAGGCCTACGTGCCGGGCTACCGGCTGAAGCAGAAGGTGCAGTTCGACGTCATCCCCGAATCCGCGCCGCTGAACATACCCGGACACGGCCGGTTCTCCGGGTTGAAGACCTCGGTGTTCCTCGAAGTCGAAGGCGCCGCCCACTACTTGCCGGCCTATGCCGGAAACCTCGACATCATGACCTCCGCCGCGCTGGCCACCGCCGAGCGCATGGCGCAGTCGATCCTGAACAACGCGACGCGCAACGGCTGAGGAGCGCGAACATGACTTTCGACCCGAGCAAGAAGCTGTACATCTCCGACGTCACCCTGCGCGACGGCAGCCACGCCATCCGCCACCAGTACGGCCTTGACGACGTGCGCGCCATCGCCCGTGCCCTGGACAAGGCCAGGGTGGACTCCATCGAGGTGGCCCACGGCGACGGCCTGCAAGGGTCCTCCTTCAACTACGGCTTCGGCAAGCACTCCGACCTCGAATACATCGAGGCGGTGGCCAGCGAGATCAGCCACGCCAGGATCGCCACCCTGCTGTTGCCCGGCATCGGCACCGTGCACGATCTGAAGAACGCCTATGAGGCCGGCGCGCGTATCGTGCGCGTGGCCACCCATTGCACCGAGGCGGACGTGTCCAGGCAGCACATCGAGTACGCTCGCGAGCTGGGCATGGACACCGTCGGATTCCTGATGATGAGCCATATGGTTCCGCCCGAAGAGCTGGCTCGCCAGGGCCAGCTCATGGAGAGCTATGGTGCGCAGTGCATCTACATGGCCGACTCCGGCGGCGCGATGAACATGAACGATATCCGCGACCGCATGCGTGCCTTCAAGGCGGTGCTCAAGCCGGAAACGCAGACCGGCATGCACGCCCACCACAACCTGTCGCTCGGCGTGGCCAACTCCATCGCCGCGGTGGAGGAGGGCTGTGACCGCATCGACGCCAGCCTGGCCGGCATGGGCGCTGGTGCCGGCAACGCGCCGCTGGAGGTGTTCATCGCCGCCGCCGAGCGCCTGGGCTGGAACCACGGCACCGATCTCTACACCCTGATGGATGCGGCCGACGACATCGTCCGTCCGCTGCAGGACCGCCCGGTGCGGGTCGATCGCGAGACCCTCGGCCTCGGCTACGCGGGCGTGTACTCCAGCTTCCTGCGCCATGCCGAAGTCGCCGCTGCCAAATACGGCCTGAAGACTCTCGACATCCTGGTCGAGCTGGGCGAGCGGCGCATGGTCGGCGGCCAGGAGGATATGATCGTCGACGTCGCCCTGGATCTGCTCAAGCTAAAAGGCCAGGCACTACCCACCTGAGACAGGGACAGCTCGATGCCACGTGTTCAATCAAACGGGAAGGTCGCTCTGGTGACCGGCGCCAACTCCGGTATCGGCTGGGGGACCGCCCGCACCCCGGGCCCGCCGCGGGCGGCAGGTGCC
>OGQD01002026.1_pt1 | contig 11929 bp, 9 predicted proteins | sample 1553091 | NCBI WGS metagenome assembly OGQD01 (sample SAMEA2580290, study PRJEB22360) | human gut metagenome | biome: human gut; feature: human-associated habitat; material: faeces | place: Denmark | collected 2008/2010
AGCGCCTGCTGGGGGGGGGGGGGGGGGCGGGGGGGCGGCCCCCCGCCGTTGGCCTGCAGCCAGCGGTTCTGCGAGATCAGCAGGCGGTCGAGGGCCTGGGCGACGGCCCAGGTCTCGGGAGTGGCGTAGTAGTCGGCGGCCAGTGCCTGCAGGGTCAGGCGCGCGGCCAGGCCGCCGTCGGCGCACTGGCTGACGCCGTCGGCGATGGCGAACAGGTGCCCCTTGCTGGCGGCCAGCCCGGCGGGCGGGGTGACCACCCGCAGGGCGTCCTGGTTCTCGGCGCGCGGGCCGGTGGCGCTGGCCTGGGCGAAGCTCAGGCGCAGCTCATTGCAGGAGCGAGCTTGTGACCCACAGGGATGTGCGGAATGCCGAATATTGTCGGGAACAGAGTCGGCCTCGCGAACGCCTTCCCCGGTGACCTCCGCATCAAGCGGTTCGCGAGCTAGCTCGCTCCTACAAGGGCGCATCGTTCAGACCCGCGCCGCGGTAACGGCCGCGCTGCCCCAGGTGGTACGCCAGCGAGCCTTCACCGCGTACAGGCCGAACCAGGCCAGTACGCCGAGGCTGGGGAAACGCCAAAGGCCCGGCCGGGAGTCTGCAGCGCCACCCAGCCCGCGGAGGGGGCGGACCAGCCAGAGGCCGATCTGGTAGTCACCGGTGGCCTGCTTGATCGCACCCAGGCCGGCCGTCAGGCAGAAGCCGCCGATGCCGCCGGCCATGCCGATCAGACCGGTCATCACGCCGATGGTCTGGCGGAAGCGTTGCGGCACCAGCTGGAATACCGCTCCGTTGCCCGCGCCCAGGCTGAGCATGGCCACCACGAAGAGGCTGAGCGCGGCCACCGCGCTGGGCAGGTGGAAGCCCACGGCGGCGATGCAGATAGCGGCGACGGTGTACATCACCAGCAGGCTGCGGATGCCGCCGATGCGATCGGCCAGGGCACCGCCCAGCGGGCGCATCAGGCTGCCGGCGAAGACGCAGGCGGCGGTGTAGTAGCCGGCTTTCACCGGGTCGAGGCCGTACTGGTCGTGGAAGTAGCCGGGCAGGGTGCTGGCCAGGCCGAGGAAGCCGCCGAAGGTCACACTGTAGAAGAACATGAACCACCAGCTGTCACGGTCGCCCAGGGCCTTCAGGTAATCCGCCAGAGACTTGACCGGCGGCCGCTCCGGGGCGTTGCGGGCGAGCAGGGCGAACACCAGCAGGGTGGCCAGCAGCGGGATCAGCGCGAAGCCGAAAACGTTCTGCCAGCCGAAGGCGGCAGCGATGGCCGGGGCGAATAGGGCCGTCAGCACCGTGCCGGAGTTGCCCGCGCCGGCGATGCCCATGGCCTTGCCCTGGTGCTGCGGCGGGTACCACTGCGAGGCCAGTGGCAGCGCCACGGCGAACGAGGCGCCGGCCATGCCCAGCAGCACACCGAGGATCATCGCCTGCTCCAGGCTGTGGATGCCCAGCTGCCAGGCGCCGAACAGCGCGCAGATGACGATGATCTGACCGAGGATGCCCGCGGCCTTGGGTGACCAGCGATCGGCCAGCAGGCCCATCAGGAAGCGCAGGATGGCGCCGGAGAGGATTGGCGTGGCGACCATCAGCGCACGCTGTTGGGTGGTCAGTTGCAGGTCGGTGGCGATCTGCACGGCCAGCGGGCCGAGGACGTACCAGACCATGAAGCTCAGGTCGAAATACAGGAAGGCGGCGAAGAGGGTCGGCGCATGGCCGGCTTTCCAGAAACTCGTGTTCATCGAACACCTCATCAGCAACGGTTGAGGGCTCCGGTCAGGCGCTCACGTGGCAGCCGCCGGGCTCGGGAAAGGTCCTGCTGAGCCCCTGCGCCGGGGCAAACGAAAAAGGCGTCGCTCCACCCACCGCAAGCTGCGGGTGTGGATGCGACGCCTTTGTCGTAGGTTGGGTAATCGCCGTTGACTACCGCCGCCCTTTACTGAGCAAGGTGCGGGCCAAGGTGAAAGAACCCCGACGGATCAGGGCGATGCCGGATGAGGTGGGATCAGCAATGATCCAACGTGGGGCGCTCCGATGGATGGCGCGCGCCCTGCTGGAGCGTCAGGCGATCCAGTTGACGTTGGGGAAGGTGTCGCGGAATGCCGTCGGTATCTCCACGACCTTGCCGATCTTGTAGTCGAAGAACACGAAGCCGGACTTGGCCATCGCCACCAGGGTTCCGTCGGCCGGGCGGGTGATGCGGAAGATGATGTCGCCGCCGTACTTGTTGAAATCCATGACGCCGACCTCGAACAGCAACTGGTCGCGGGCGTGGGCTTCGGCGCGGTAGGTGGTGGCGAGGTCGGTGACGATGATGCCGGTCTCGCGGATGCCGTAGTCGAACAGGAAGCGCGCGCGGGCCTCGGAGATCATCGAGATCATCGAGTCGTTGCCCAGGTGGTTGGCGCCGTTGATGTCGGTGACGCGGACGGTGAGCTTGGTGCTGTAGATGAACAGTTCTTCGGGGAATTCCAGTTTCAGGCGGGCCATGGCGATCTCGGTGACAAGGCGGCGGGTAGTGCGGATGTGCCGCGCATTCTACGCGCAGTCCGCTGCTCCCGCGCCTCATCAGGCCACTGAATGGCGGGTCAGCGATGCGCCATGTTCAGGTGGAAGACGGTCACCCGCGCACCCTCGCCGCTGTTGCCGTAGTTGTCGTTGATATAGGCCCCGGCCTTGAAGTAGAGCAGTTGCTTGGACCAGGTGGTGCTGAGGATCTTGCGGTAGTAGTTGGCGCGGCCGTCGGAGGTTTCCACGCGAATGGCCAGGTTGCCCACCGAGGTGACGCGCAGGCTGTAGTTGAAGGCCTGATCCAGCGCGATGTTGTCGATCAGCGGGACATTGATGCTGGCCCTGTCGTCGGGGTGGTTGCGTACCAGGGCTTCGAGTCGCCCGCTCGCCAAGGTTGGCAGATAGTGGTACTGCAGCTTGACCAGTGGCTCGCCATCGCCGGTATAGGGCGAGCGGCTGTGGATCTGGCCGATGATGATCTTGTTCTTCGATGGCACCTGCTGGACGCTCATGGTCACGCGCAGCTCGTTGTCGCCCTGGTTGTAGTACCAGTTGGCGACTTCGCCGGCGGTGGTTGTCTCGCGCAGTTCACTGCGGGGATAGACGCTGTCGGAGGTGTGCGAGCCGGTGACGGGCACCCAGAAGACCAGATGGTTGCCGTCTCTCTTGAAGTAGCGGCTCTGGTAGCCCCTGGCGATCTGCTCGGTGGTGACTTCGGTGGGGCGTGGGTCGGTGGGAACGCTGAGGTTCCAGGTGCTGAGGTCGATCATGGGCTTGCCCTTGCTGAGCCGCGTGTGCGGCGAGGTCGGGTGGGCGCCGAGGTGCCTAGCCGGCGGCGGCCACTGCGATGCGCCATCGAACCCTGCCGATGACGCTCCGGGGGCCCGGCCTGGAGCCGGGCGGGCGCAGCATAGGACGTTGCCGGGAGGGCAGGGGCCAGCTTGGCGGCTGGCGAAATGATCGCGCCGTGCCGTCGCTGGCAGATGGCCGGTCTCAGTGCCCGAGCATTTCATGCATCGCGATGATCTGTTCCGCCACCTGCGACAGCTTCTGCTGTCGGCCCATGGCCTGACGGCGCATCAGGGTGTAGGCCTCCGCCTCGGCGCAGCCCTTCATTTTCATCAGCAGTCCCTTGGCCAGCTCGATGCGCTTGCGCTCCGCCAGTTGCTGCTCGCGGGCCTGTAGTTGGGCGCGCAGCGCCTGGTCGCTCTCGAAGCGGGCCATGGCGACGTCGAGGATCGGCTGCAGGCGCTGGGCCTGGATGCCCTCGACTATGTAGGCGCTGACCCCGGAGCGGATGGCCTGGCGCATCACCTGCGGGTCGTGCTCGTCGGTGAACATGACGATGGGGCGTGGCTGGTCGCGGCTGACCAGCACCACCTGCTCCATCACGTCGCGGCCGGGGGATTCGGTGTCGATGAGGATCACATCGGGGCGCAGGGCTTCCACCCGCTGCGCGAGATCGACCGTGAGGCCGGATTCGTCGATCACTTCGAAGCCGCACTCCACCAGGGCAGCCCTGAGGCGCCCGACCTTCTTCGGGGTGTCGTTGATCAGCAGAACGCGCAGCATGCTCAACCTCGTTCCGCCAGGGCATTCAGCTCGAAGCTGCGGGCATAGCCGGCCGGATTGCTGCCATCCCAGAGGCGACCGTCGATCAGGGTGGAGGTGCGCATTTCGCTGTCCGGCACGCTGACACCCAGGGCGCTGGCGGCTTCGCGGTACAGCGCGAACTGCTGGACCTGACGAGCGATGCCGAGGTAGTCGACGTCCTCGCGCAACAGGCCCCAGCGGCGGAACTGGGTCATGAACCACAATCCGTCGGAGAGCCAGGGGACGTTCGCCTGCCCGTCGTTGAAGAAGCGCAGCGGGTGCGCGTCCTGCCAGGCGTGGCCGAGGCCGTCCTGGTAGCGGCCGAGCAGGCGCGGTTCGATGCTGGCGAGCGGCGCGTCGACATAGTCCTCGCTGCTGATCAGCCGGGCGGCGCTGCGCAGGTTGTCCTGGCTGGCTTCGATGAAGCGGCTGGCATCGAGAAGGCTCATCACCAGCGCGCGAGCCGTGTTGGGGTATTGCTCGACGAAGGCGCGGGTGGTGCCCAGGACCTTTTCCGGGTGGTCGGGCCAGATCTGCTGGCTGGTGGCGAGGGTGAAACCCATGCCTTCGTCCACGGCCAGCGCGCCCCAGGGGCCACCGGCGCAGAAGCCGTCGATGCGTCCGGCCCTGAGGTGCTCGACCATCTGCGCTGGCGGCACCACCAGGCTGCGCACGTCCTGCAGCGGATGAATGCCGTGGGCGGCCAGCCAGTAGTAGAGCCACATCGCGTGCGTGCCGGTGGGGAAGGTGTGGGCGAGGGTGAGTTGCGCACCGTTCTGGCGCACATGGCTTTGCAGTGCTTCAGCAGAGGTCACGCCGTCGCGCATCAAGGGGGCGGAAAGGTTGATCGACTGGCCGTTCTGGCACAGGCCCATGAGCACGGCCATGTCCGTGGCCGGGGCGCCGCCCAGGCCCAGTTGCAGGTCGTAGATCAGGCCGTAGAGGCTTTGCGCCGCATCGAGCGCGCCGTTCAGCAGGCGGTCGCGCAGGCCGGCCCAGGAGCTTTGGCGTTGCAGGTTCAAGGTCAGGCCGTAGGGCTGGCCGAAGCCCTGGGTTGCGGCCACCACCAGGGAGGCGGAATCGGTGAGGGCCATGAAGCCCAGGTTGAGCGCGGCCTTCTCCGGGGCATCGGAGCCGGCTACCCAGGCCAGGTTGCCCGGCAGTGCGCTGGTACTGTCGATCATCTCCACCTCTGAACGCGCGCTCATGCACGCTCAATACAAAAAGGCGCCGCTCCACCGGCCTTCGAGGGGCGGTGGCAGCGACGCCATTGTCAGAGGGCGACCCGCCGTTGGATCACCGTTTATGAAAGCGGAGCAAGGGCTGTGCCAGGGAAGCGGCGGAAAAAAGAAGCCCCGCCATGGAGAGCGGGGCGCAGAGGAAGGGAGCGCACCTCTGGAGGGTTCCACAAGGGCACCTGGGCACGGAAATCGGCAGGAGCCTGCTGTCCACCATAGACTTCGAGGCATGGGGCGCAAGCGGTCAATAAGTATTAGGCCCATCGTTAGGGGCGGGCGGCAGGCGTCTATTTCGGGATCTGCAAAAGAAAAGCCCCGCACTCAGGCGGGGCTTTTCGTCACGCTGGGATCACTCAGACCTGAAGGGCCGGGATCTTCGCGTTGGCTGCCGCTTCACGGAACTCGGCGATCTGGTCGAAGCTCAGGTAGCGGTAGATATCGGCAGACATGCTGTCGATGTCCTTCGCGTAGGCCATGTACTCCTCGACGGTCGGCAGCTTGCCGATGATCGAGGAAACGGCGGCCAGCTCGGCGGATGCCAGGAACACGTCGGTGGCGTCGCCCAGGCGGTTCGGGAAGTTACGGGTCGAAGTGGAGACCACGGTCGAACCGGTCTGTACGCGAGCCTGGTTACCCATGCACAGCGAGCAGCCCGGCATTTCCATGCGCGCGCCGGCCTTGCCGTAGATGCCGTAGTAGCCTTCCTCGGTCAGCTGGTGGGCGTCCATCTTGGTCGGCGGAGCCAGCCACAGACGGGTCGGAATGCCACCCTTGACCTTGTCCAGCAGTTTGCCGGCAGCGCGGAAGTGACCGATGTTGGTCATGCAGGAGCCGATGAAGACTTCATCGATCTTGCGGCCTTGCACGCTGGACAGCAGGCGAGCGTCGTCCGGGTCGTTCGGAGCGCAGAGTACCGGCTCCTTGACGTCGGCCAGGTCGATCTCGATGACCGCGGCGTATTCGGCGTCCTTGTCGGCTTCCAGCAGTTGCGGGTTGGCCAGCCAGGCTTCCATCGCTTGCGCGCGGCGCTCCAGGGTGCGGGCGTCGCCGTAGCCTTCGCCGATCATCCAGCGCAGCAGGGTGATGTTGGACTTCAGGTACTCGGCGATGGCCTCTTCCGGCAGCTTGATGGTGCAACCGGCAGCCGAACGCTCGGCGGAGGCGTCGGACAGCTCGAAGGCTTGCTCGACGGTCAGGTCGTTCAGACCTTCGATCTCGAGGATGCGGCCGGAGAAGATGTTCTTCTTGCCCTTCTTCTCGACGGTCAGCAGGCCGGCCTGGATCGCGTAGTAGGGGATTGCATGGACCAGGTCACGCAGGGTGATGCCTGGTTGCAGCTTGCCCTTGAAGCGCACCAGAACCGATTCGGGCATGTCCAGCGGCATGACGCCGGTGGCAGCGGCGAAGGCCACCAGGCCGGAGCCGGCCGGGAAGCTGATGCCGATCGGGAAGCGGGTGTGCGAGTCGCCGCCGGTGCCGACGGTGTCAGGCAGCAGCATGCGGTTCAGCCAGCTGTGGATGATGCCGTCGCCCGGACGCAGGGAGACACCGCCGCGGGTCATGATGAAGTCCGGCAGGGTGTGGTGGGTCTTGACGTCGATCGGCTTCGGATAGGCAGCGGTGTGGCAGAAGGACTGCATCACCAGGTCGGCGGAGAAGCCCAGGCAAGCCAGGTCTTTCAGCTCGTCGCGGGTCATCGGGCCGGTGGTGTCCTGGGAACCGACGGTGGTCATCTTCGGTTCGCAGTAGGTGCCCGGACGTACGCCCTGGCCTTCGGCCAGACCGCAGGCGCGGCCAACCATCTTCTGGGCGAGGGTGAAGCCCTTGCCGCTGTCTGCCGGGGCTTCCGGCTTCTTGAACAGGTCGGACGGAGCCAGGCCAAGCTCGGCACGGGCCTTCTCGGTCAGGCCACGGCCAACGATCAGCGGGATACGGCCGCCGGCGCGGACTTCGTCGAGCAGAACCGGGGTCTTCAGCTCGAAGGTGGTGACCACTTCGCCGCTGTCATGACGCACGACCTTGCCTTCGTACGGGTACACATCGATGACGTCGCCCATGGCCAGGTTGGTGCAGTCGAACTCGATCGGCAGGGCGCCGGCGTCTTCCATGGTGTTGTAGAAGATCGGGGCGATCTTGGTGCCGAAGCAGAAGCCGCCTGCGCGCTTGTTCGGAACGTAGGGGATGTCGTCGCCGAAGAACCACAGCACCGAGTTGGTGGCGGATTTACGGGACGAACCGGTGCCGACCACGTCACCGACGTAGGCGACCGGGAAGCCCTTGGCCTTCAGCGCTTCCATCTGCTTGATCGGGCCGACGGAGCCCGGCTGGTCCGGGTTGATGCCGTCGCGGGCCATCTTCAGCATGGCCAGGGCGTGCAGCGGGATGTCCGGGCGGGACCAGGCGTCCGGCGCCGGCGACAGGTCGTCGGTGTTGGTTTCGCCGGTGACCTTGAACACGGTCAGGGTGACTTTTTCCGGAACGGCGGGGCGGTTGACGAACCACTCGCCATCGGCCCAGGACTGCATCACGGCCTTGGCGTTGGCGTTGCCGGCCTTGGCGCGCTCGGCCACGTCGTGGAAGGCGTCGAACATCAGCAGGGTGTGCTTCAGCTGCTCGGCGGCGACTTCGGCCAGCTCGGCGCTGTCCAGCAGTTCGACCAGGGTGGCGATGTTGTAGCCGCCCTGCATGGTGCCCAGCAGTTCGACGGCGCGTTGCTTGCTGATCAGCGGGGAGCTGGCTTCGCCCTTGGCCACGGCAGACAGGAAGCCGGCCTTGACGTAGGCGGCTTCGTCCACGCCCGGCGGAACACGGTTGGTGATCAGATCAACGAGGAAGGCTTCTTCGCCGGCCGGCGGGTTTTTCAGCAGCTCGACCAGGCCTGCGGTTTGCTCGGCGTTCAGCGGCTGGGGAACGATCCCTTGGGCGGCACGCTCTTCTACGTGTTTGCGATAGGCTTCAAGCACAGTTATTACCCTCATCAGTGGTCGCGGCGGCCCGCAACGCTTATCCAGAAAACCGCCACGCATCGCGCCGCTGCGCTTTTTGGGCGCACTGGCCGGTGAGTCGACGGCTTCAACAAGAAGCTGTTTTCAAAGTTTTACGCCGCAGGACGCGAGAGGGGATGAGGGCGGCGCAGGTTTCGGCGAACCTGCGCCAGACGCGTTCCTGGCGGATCGACTGTGCTCGTGACGCTTTGAAAACAGCTTCCGACGGACATCGGTGCCTAAAAAGGCGGTGCAATTCTACTGGAACGGGCGGCCAAAGTTAAGCGAAACGCCGATCCAATCGGGGTTTTAGACTACCTGTCATCGTCTGGCTGGCAAGTCGACGAAGGTCTGGTCGGTCATGATGACCCTGTCCGGGGTAGCCGCTATCATGGGCCGCCTGTTTCACAGCGCCGTCCTGCCCCGCATGTCCAACCAACGAATCAAGACGCCCTGCGTCGGCCTCTGCTCCACCGTCTACGGCGACCTGGTGTGCCGCGGCTGCAAGCGCTTCCATCACGAGGTGGTGAACTGGAACGCCTACAACGACGAAGAGAAGCGCGCCGTGTGGAAGCGCCTTGAGGTGCTGTTGGTGCAGGTGATGCAGGGCAAGGTGGAGATCTTCGACCCGTCGCTGCTGCGCGCGCAACTGGAGCAGCGCCAGGTGCGCTTCGTGCCCGAGCAGTCCGAATACTGCTGGGCCTACCAGTTGATCGCCCGCGCCTCGCGCCTGATCAGCCGGCTGGAGGCCTACGGCCTAGTGCTGCTGCCCGAGTTCCGCGACTGGGAGCTGCCGGCCCTGCGCGAAGCCATCGACCGCGAATTCTTCCTGCTCTCCGAGGCGCACTACGAGCGCTACATCGCGCCGCGCTTCCTGCGCGAAGGCATGGAAGTGCGCGTCTGAGTGAAGGCTTCGCCGCGCTGCCATGCCATGGGGCGGCCCGCCGCGCCTGGGGCGCAAAATCGCTCCATGTTGGTGCGCAGCGCTTCGCTTGGATGAGCAACTCGTTGATCTGAAAGAATAAATTTTCATGGCACGGGCCTTGCGATGGCACTCCCTGTCCGGGTGACAAGGAGTACGGCATGGCCCGCACCTTCTACGATGAGATGTACGACGCGAGTGGCACGGTCCGCCCGCACTACCGGGAATTCGCCCGCTGGCTGGCGGATACGCCCGACGAGCTACTGGCCCAGCGCCGGCGGGAGGCCGACCTGCTGTTCCACCGCGCGGGCATCACCTTCACGCTCTACGGCGATGAGCAGGGCACCGAGCGGCTGATCCCCTTCGACACCATTCCGCGCAGCATCCCCGCCAGCGAATGGCGCATCGTCGAGGCCGGCTGCATCCAGCGGGTCAAGGCGCTGAATATGTTCCTCGCCGACCTCTATCACGAACAGCGCATCCTCAAGGCCGGCATCGTCCCGGCCGAGCAGGTGCTGGCCAACGAGGGCTACCAGCTGGCCATGCAGGGCCTCGACCTGCACCGCGACCTCTACGCCCACATCGCCGGCGTCGACCTGGTGCGCGACGGCGACGGCAGCTTCTACGTGCTGGAGGACAACCTGCGCACGCCCAGCGGCGTCAGCTACATGCTGGAAGACCGCAAGATGATGATGCGCCTGTTCCCCGAGCTGTTCTCGATGCAGCGGGTGGCGCCCATCGATCACTACCCGAGCCTGCTGCTGGACACCCTGAAAAGCTCCAGCCCGATCGACAACCCCAGCGTGGTGGTGCTCACCCCGGGGCGCTTCAACAGCGCCTACTTCGAGCACGCCTTCCTCGCCCGCGAGATGGGCGTGGAGCTGGTGGAGGGCGCCGACCTGTTCGTCCGCGACGACAAGGTGTTCATGCGCACCACCGCCGGCCCGCAGCCGGTGGACGTGATCTACCGTCGCCTGGACGACGCCTTCCTCGACCCGCTGGCCTTCAACCCGGACTCCATGCTCGGCGTGCCCGGCCTGCTGGCCGCCTACCGCAGCGGCAACGTGGTGCTGGCCAACGCGGTGGGCACCGGGGTGGCGGACGACAAGTCGATCTACCCCTACGTCGGCGAAATGATCCGCTTCTACCTGGACGAGGAGCCGATCCTCAAGAACGTGCCTACCTGGCAGTGCCGCAAGCCCGAGGAGTTGTCCCACGTGCTGGCCAACCTCTCCGAACTGGTGGTCAAGGAAACCCAGGGCTCCGGCGGCTACGGCATGCTGGTCGGCCCCGCCGCCACCCAGGCCGAGATCGAGGCCTTCCGCGAGCGCCTCAAGGCCCGGCCCGAGGCCTACATCGCCCAGCCGACGCTGTGCCTGTCGACCTGCCCGACCTTCGTCGAGAGCGGCGTCGCCCCGCGCCACATCGACCTGCGCCCGTTCGTCCTGTCCGGCCGCGAGACGCGCCTGGTGCCCGGCGGCCTGACCCGCGTGGCCCTGCGCGAGGGCTCGCTGGTGGTCAACTCGTCCCAGGGCGGCGGCACCAAGGACACCTGGGTGGTGGAGGACTGACCATGCTGAGCAGAACCGCCTCCGACCTCTACTGGATGTCGCGCTACCTGGAACGCGCCGAGAACCTCGCGCGCATGCTCGACGTCAGCTATTCACTGTCGCTGATGCCGCAGGACGGCCGTGGCGACGGCCTCGACGAACTGGCCCTGCCGCTGCTGATCACCGGCACCCTGGACGACTACCTGGAGCGCCACGGCCAGCTGCACGCCGAGCGCATGCTGCACTTCTTCGCCCTCGACGCGGACAACCCGGCGAGCATCTACTGCTGCCTGCAGGGCGCGCGCAGCAACGCCCACGCCGTGCGCGGGCGGATCACCGCCGACATGTGGGAGAACATCAACGCCACCTGGTTGGAAATGCGCGGCATCGCCGTCGAGGGCCTGGGCCGCTACGGCATCAGCCGCTTCTGCGAGTGGGTCAAGGAGCGTTCCCACCTGTTCCGCGGCGCCACCTTCGGCACCATCATGCGTGGCGAGGCCTACCGCTTCATCCGCCTGGGCACCTTCATCGAGCGCGCCGACAACACCCTGCGCCTGCTCGACGCCCGCTACGAGATGCTTGGCGAGGCCGCCGACGAAGTCAGCGACACCTCGGCCCGCGGCTACTACGAGTGGAGCGCTCTGTTGCGTGCGCTGTCCTCCTTCGAGGCCTTCACCGAGATCTACCGCGGCTCGCCGCGCACCCACAAGATCGCCGAACTGCTGCTGCTGCGCCCCGAAGTGCCGCGCTCCCTGCGCGCCTGCATGGAGGAACTCAACCTGATGCTCGCCGGCCTGCCCGGCGAGAACGGTCGCCCGGCCCAGCGCCTGGCCGCCGAGCTGGACGCGCGCCTGCGCTACACCAGCGTCGGCGAGGTTCTCGACGAGGGCCTGCACACCTGGCTCACCGATTTCATCCTGCTCGTCCGTCAGTTGGGCAGCGCCATCCACACGTCCTATCTGGAGGTCGTATGAGACTCTCGATCCGCCACGACACCACCTACAACTACGACGACCAGGTGCGCGCGAGCATCCAGTACCTGCGCCTGACCCCGCAGGAGAGCGCCCGCCAGCGGGTGATCAGCTGGCAGCTCGACCTGCCGCGCCCGGTACGCGCGCAGCGCGACCCCTACGG
>OGQD01002027.1_pt1 | contig 11926 bp, 11 predicted proteins | sample 1553091 | NCBI WGS metagenome assembly OGQD01 (sample SAMEA2580290, study PRJEB22360) | human gut metagenome | biome: human gut; feature: human-associated habitat; material: faeces | place: Denmark | collected 2008/2010
AGGCCCGCTAGATGCGGCGGCCCGATCCCGCCGGCGTTGGCGCGGTTGCCGTTGCGCCGCCAGGCCTCCAGCGCGTAGCGCTCCCACTCGGCGGCGATGCCGGTCACGCCGGGGTCGCCGATGTGGCGCATCATCGCGGCGAAGCCTGCCACCGCCTCTCCCTCGTCGCGCGGCGCGGCCCGGGCCATGCGCAGCAGGGTGGAGAGCGCCGGCCTGCCGACCCGCCGCGCCCCGGTGGTGGAGAAGATCGAGGTCAGGGAGCGGGCCCGGGCCGGGTAACGGGCGGCCATGCTCTGGGCGATCATGCCGCCCATGGACATGCCGATGAGGTGGGCGGCGTCGGTCTGCAGGTGGTCGAGCAACAGGGCCATGTCGTCGGCCATGTCCTCCAGGCCGTAGCTGCCGGGGGGCGCCCAGCCGAGCAGTTGGCGGAGCTTGCCCGGCGGGGCCAGGCGCACCGTGGACGAGCGCCCGGCGTCACGGTTGTCCGGGGCGATCACGTAGTAGCCGGCGTCCACCAGGGTGTCGATGAACGAGGCGGGCCAGGAGGTCAGCTGCAGGCCCAGCCCGGCGATCAGCAGGGCCGGCGGGTCGCCGGCGTTGCCGTAGGTCCGGTAGCACAGGCGCAGGCCGTCGGCGGCTTCGAGGAAGCGGTCCTGCGGGTCACCCTCGCCCGGCGGCTGGCGAAAGGCGCTCATGCGGAGACCTCCCGCGCCGGGGCGGGCTCGGCCTGCTGCGCCGGGCGCCCCTCGAAGCGCAGGTGGCGGTCGGCCACCTCGCCGTGGCGGAACATCTTCTCGTCGGCGAAGTAGTTCCACGACATGGCCCAGGGGAAGCGCGCGCCCTGGCGCGGCAGGCTGCTGAGCGAGCGCTGCACGTAGCCGGCGCCGAAGTTGAGCAGCGGCAGCGTCTCCATGCCCGGGTCGGCCATCGGCGTGCAGACCTCCAGTCCGTGGGCGTCCATGTGCGCCAGCAGGCGGCAGAAATGCTCGCAGACCAGGCCGACCTTCAGCGTCCACGAGGAGCCGGTGTAGCCGATGGCGAACGCCAGGTTGGGAATGCCGCTCAGCATCATGCCCTTGAAGGCGACGGTGTCGCTGGCGTCGATCAGCGTCCCGTCGATGGCCAGCTCGATGCCGCCGAACGGCAGCAGGTTGAGCCCCGTGGCGGTGACGATCAGGTCCGCGTCCAGATGGTCGCCCGATTCCAGCTGGATGCCGCTCGCGGTGAAACGCGCGATGCGGTCCGTGACCACCGAGGCGCGGCCCGCGGATATCTCCCGGTAGAGGTCGCCGCCCGGCACGGCGCAGAGGCGCTGGTCCCAGGGGTTGTAGGGCGGGTTGAAGTGCACGTCGACCGGGTAGCCGTCGGGCAGCATCTTGCGGTTGATGCCGCGGATCAGCTTCCTCGCCAGTTTGGGGAAGCGCTGGGCGAAGGTGAAGAACCACTTCTGCTTGGCGATGTTGAAGCGGCGCGCGATGGCGTGGGCGACCCGGTCGCCCAGCAGCGGGCGCAGGCGCCGGGCGATGGGGTCGCGCGAGGGGATCGGCAGGATGTAGGTCGGCGTGCGCTGCAGCATGGTCACGTGTGCCGCACTCGGCGCCATCGACGGCACCAGGGTCACCGCCGTGGCGCCGCTGCCGATCACCACCACCTTCTGCCCGCGCCAGTCGAGGTCCTCGGGCCAGTGCTGGGGATGGACGATGCGCCCGGCGAAGTCCTCGCGCCCCTCGAAGTGGGGGGTGAAGCCCTCGTCGTAGCGGTAGTAGCCGGTGCCGGAGAAGATCCAGCGGGTGCGCAGCAGCGAACGCTCCCCGGTGTCCGCACGCTCCACCTCCACGCTCCACAGCCGCTCGCGGGAGGACCAGTCCACCCGGAGCACGCGGTGGTGGTAGCGGATGTGCGTGTCGATGCCGTTCTCGCGGGCGGTCTCGGCGATGTACGCCTTGATCGCCGGGCCGTCGGCCAGGGCGTTGTCGCTGGTCCAAGGCTTGAAGTCGTAGCCGAAGGTGAAGAAGTCGGAGTCGGAGCGGATGCCCGGATAGCGGAACAGGTCCCAGGTCCCGCCCAGGTCGCCCCGCGCCTCCAGGATCGCGTAGCGGGTGCCGGGCCGCTGGTCCTGCAGGTAGTAGGCGGCGCCGATACCGGAGATGCCCGCTCCGATGATGAGGACGTCGTAGTGCTGAAGGCTCATGGCTGTCTCCGATCTGTGGCGGGGGCCGCTTGCCGAGCGTGCCACCCGCGGGCCGGTTTTGCACACCGGGATGGCACCATTCTCGACCACCGGCGGCCGGGCTGCTTGACCCTACCCGACCATGCGCTTGATATTTCGCGCCAGAATCGCGCGCCGCCCGGTCAGGCGGCGGCGCGGATCGTCATCCGGCCGTAGCCGATCAGGGCGAAGCCGAAGGCGTACATGAGCAGGCCGTAGAGCGCCGCCGGCACGGCCATCTCCGGGGAGTTCAGCATGCCGATGGCGATCAGCATGCCGATGGCCGCGTTGCGCACGCTCATGCCCACCACCACGGTGATGGTCTCCTCGGCGCCGATGCCGAGCAGGCGCGAGCCGGCGAAGCCGAGCAGGATGCCGCACACGCTCAGGGCGATCACCGCCGGCCCGGCGCTGGCGAGAATCCTCAGCCACTGGTCGGCCACCGAGATGCCGATGCCGACGATCAGAGCCAGCAGCACCAGCGCGCCGAACAGGCTGACCGCGCGCTCCGCCCGGGCGGCCAGCCCGGGGGCCTTGTACCGCACCAGCATGCCGATCAGCACCGGCACCAGCACGATGCCCAGCAGCATGGCGACGGTGCGCAGCACCGGCAGGTAGACGCGGGCGTCGGCGTGGACGAAGCGCTCCAGGGCGAAGTTGGCGAACAGCGGCAGGGTGACGATGGTGGCCAGGCTGCCGACCACGGTCAGAGCGATGGACAGCGCCAGCCGGCCCCGCGCCAGAAAGGCGATCAGGTTGGACGTGGTGCCGATCGGGCAGGCGGCGATGATCACCAGGCCGACCGCCATCTCGGCCGGCAGGCGCAGCGCCATGGCCAGGACGATGCTCAGCGCCGGCAGCAGCAGGAGCGCCGCCACCGCGCCCCAGATCAGCGCCTTCGGGCGGGCCACCACGCGCTGGAAGTCCGAGGGCACCAGGGTCATGCCCATGCCGGTCATGATGATGGCCAGGGCGATCGGCAGGCCGATCTCTATCAGTACGGATTGCTCCATCTCTCTCGTTCCTTGCAGGGATTCGCCGGCGGACGCGGCCGGGTTCAGGTCGCCTTCGCGCCGCCGTCCAGGGACGCCAGGAAGGCGACCTGGAGCGCCAGGTTGCGGCTCAGGTGGGGCTCCAGATAGGGCTCGAAATGGCTGGCATCGAGGGTCTCGATCTCCACGCGCGGGTTTCCGGCGGCGCGCACCGCCGGCTCGTCGAACGGCGCGATGGTGTCCCGCGCCCCGCCGATCACCAGCGTGCCGGTGGCGATCCGCGCCAGCGATTCGATGGGGCGGTAGCCGAGCATGGTCAGCGCCGACCTCGCCGCGATGTAGTTGGGCGCGACGGGGCCGTAGGCCCGCGACGCCATCAGTTGCTTGGGAATCCTGCGGAAGAAGTCGATGTTGCCGGCGACGGGGTCCCGCGCCACCTCGTCGAGGTCCGGGTTCATCCGGAACCGGTCGTAGTACCCGCCCTCCAGCACCTCGACCACGTGCGGCCCGAATTCAGCCTGGGTGAAACGCCTCTGCATGTCGCTGCCCTCTCGATGGATGCGATGGGCAGACCGCGGCGGGCGTGCCCGGCAGCGACTCTAGGTTTGAACCCGGCTTTAAGGTCAAGCGGCCGTACACACCCGCTCACATATCCCGCGCGAGCGCGCCGAACCCACCAGCGGCGCGGCCTACAGACGAGGCCGCAGGGGCCTGGCGCAGGAAATGGAGGATGGCCGGGGAACGGCGCTCGCGCGGATTCGGAGGGAGACCGTCGGCCGCTCCGTCACGAGGCCTTGCCTCCGTTGGCGAGCCTCACCGCCTGCGCGACCCGCCCGGCGTCGAAGCCGATCCGCTCGATCAACCGGCGCAGCGGGCCCGGCGCCTTGGCGACCAGCCCGTTGCCGCGTGGCACCGTCGGCAGTTCGCGGCGCCGCTCGATGCACTCGACCAGCGCCGCCACCGTCATGGGCGCACCTCCGGCGGATCGCCTCGATCCTGGGCCTGGCTGCGCACGGCCTCGTCCTCCAGTTGCAGGAGCAGCCGTTGCAAGCGCTCATCGCGCGGCAGGCGCCAGTCCACCAGCACATTCAACAGGCCGCGCATCAGGGCGATGGGCGCCCAGCGCGCGGGGACGACGATGCGCGGCCGGCGCCTTTGCAGGCCATGCACCACCGCGTGCGCCACCTGCGCGGGCGGAATCGGCCGGCGCAGGAAGGCCGGCAGCCCGCTCTCGTTCATCCGGGTCACGAGCAGGTTGCCGCCGAAGGCTACCTTGGCGATGGCGGTGTCCGTCCAGCCGGGATAGAGCACGCTCGCACTCGCCCCGGTCGTGCTCAGCTCGGCGCGCAGCGCCCGGGCCAGCGACTCCACCGCCGCCTTGGACGCGGCGTAGGGCGCGTTGGCCATGCCGTTCATGAAGGCGTAGATCGACGAGGTGATCAGCACCTGGCCGCGATTGCGGACGATCTCCGGCAGCGCCGCGCGCAGGGTGTGCCACACGCCGAACAGGTCCACCTCGACGATGCGGCGGAACTCCGCCTCGTCGCAGATGCGCAGGGTCGCCGGCACGCCGGCCCAGGCGATGCCGGCATTGGCGAAGGCCACGTCGAGGCGGCCGAAGCGCTCGACCGCCTGGCGCACCACCGCCTTCGCCGCCTCGGCGTCGGTGACGTCGAGCGCCAGCGGCAGCACTCGACGGGCGTCGAATTCCCGAGCCAGCTCGTCCACCGTCTCCTGCCGGGTGTCGGTCAGCACCAGGCTGGCGCCCTGCAGGTACAGCTCCCGCGCGGTGGCGGAGCCGATGCCGCCCGCCGCGCCGGTGATCAGCACCACTTTGCCTTCGAGGTCGTAGGTCATGCGTCTGCTCTCTTGGTTGCAATGCTCGGCACCGTGCGCTGGAGGAAGTCGAGCTGGTCGTTCACCACCTGCTCGAAGGCCTCGCCCACGTAGATGTCGAAGTGGCCATGAGGGTAGCGCTTGATCTCGTGGCGCGGCGCGCGACGGGCGTGGGCCAGGGTCCGCTTCGCCGGCGCCACGCTGTCCGGGTCGCACACGCAGAACAGCACCGGGGCCTGGATGCGCGGCGTCTTGCGCCCAGGGTAGTAGCGGATGATGTCCAGGGCGAAGCGCGCGGCGATCTCGTCGCGGCTGGGCGCGCCCGGCGGCATCAGCCGGTGGTAGCCGTCCCAGCTGTCCGCCGAGGTCATGAACGCGACCGTCCCGGGGCGCCCGGCCAGCGGCACCAGGATCGGCCTGGCGCCGAACAGCGCGCCGATGCGGTCGGCCACGGCCAGCGCGCTGAGCCGGAGCGACACCAGGGGTTCGGTGGCGAGGCTGGAAGCCAGGCCGTCGGTGAACGGGCACTGGGAGATGACGGCGGGCACCCCCGCGACCCCGCCTCGGTGGCATCCTCGGCGGCGGTGGCCAGCACGTGCCCGCCGCCGAACGAGGTGCCCCAGATCGCGACCCGCTCCGGGTCCACGTCGGCCAGGCCGCGAGCGTGGGCGATGGCCGCCTTCCAGTCCTGCAGCTGGCGGCCGACGTCCAGCAGCTGGCGTGGCTCGCCCCCGCTGTCGCCGAAGTGGCGGTAGTCGAACACCAGGCAGGCGTAGCCGGCGGTGGCGAAGCGCTCGGCGAAGGCCGGCAGGCGCATCCTGCGCGTGCCACCGAGGCCGTGCGCCATCACCACCACCGGGAAGGGGCCGGCGCCCAGCGGGCGGTAGTAGTCGGCCACGCAATGCGCGTCGGCGGAGGGGAAGCGGAGCGTGGTCGGGGTCAGAAGATCGGCGAGGGCGTTCATGGGGCGGCGTCCGTCGGGTGGCTGAAGTGGCGCCATTCTCGGCAAGCGCCGGCACGACGGCTTGACGCTACCCGACGCTCCGCTTGACACTTTGCGCCAAACAACAAGCGAGGCCGTGATGAGCCAGCCACTGCACCGGCGCGTGGTGCCCGAGACCTACGTGCAACTGCTCTACGAATACCTGGAAGCGCTCGGCCACGAGCCGGAGTCGGTGCTCGGCGAGCCCTGGCCCGAACCCGCGCCAGGCGGTATCGGCGGCATGGATGTGGAGCACTGGGAACACCTGCTGGTGACGGCGGCGCAGGCACTCGACGACCCGCTGCTGGGCCTGCACCTCGGCCGCACCATCAGCGCCCGGCACTACGGCGTGTTCGGCTCGGTGCTGCTGGTCTGCGAGAGCCTGGCGGCCGTGCTGCAACGCTTCGAGCGCTACCAGCGCCTGGTGTTCGACGTGGTTCCCATGACCCGCCGCGACGGCGAGGGCTGGTTCGAGCTGGCCTGGGACGTCAGCCAGTACCAGCCCGGCCCGCTGGTGAGCGAGACCGGCACCGTGGCGATGGTGCAGTTCTGCCGCGACCTGGTGCGTGGCACGGCCAACCCGCTGCTGATCGACTTCAACCATGTCGGCCCCGCCGACAGCACGCCCTACGAGGCGTTCTTCGGCTGCCCGGTGCGCTTCGGCCGGCCCGAGGCGGTGATGCGCTTCTCGTCGCAACTGCTCGAACTGCCCATGAAGAGCCCCGACCCGACGCTGATCGCCCTGCTGGAACAGCACGCGGACCGCCTGCTGGCCCAGCTGCCGCAGCAGCACGCGCTGGTGGAACAGCTGCGCAAGGCCATCGCCCGCGCCCTGCGCGAGGGCGAGCCCGGCATCGAGCGCATCGGCGCGCAGCTGGGCTGCTCGCCGCGCACCCTGCAGCGCCGCCTGCAGGAGGCCGGCACCAGCTTCCGCGGCGAACTGAACCTGGTCCGCCACGAACTCGCCCAGTCGTACCTGCGCGACCCGCGCCTGCAGATCGTCGACATCGCCATGCTGCTGGGCTACTCGGAGCACAGCGCCTTCACCCGCGCCTTCAAGGAGTGGAGCGGGCGCACGCCCCAGGAAGCCCGTCAGCCCCGGTAGTCGCTGAAGCGGGCGGCGCTGGCCTCCAGCGGCAGGTCGAGGCCGTTGGCGAGGTAGGCGACCGTGCGGTAGAAGCCGGCGAGCATCAGGACTTCCAGCACCTGGGCCTCGTCGAAGTGTGCGCGCAGGTCGGCGAATTCCGCCTCGCTCAGGGTCGCCCGCTCGTGCAGCGCGTCGACCGCCGCCAGCAGCGCGGCCTCCTCGGCTCTCCAGCACTCCACGCGCAGCGGCTGTTCCAGGGTGGCGGCCACCTCGTCGCGGCTGAGCCCGGCGGCCTGGGCGAACACCCGCACGTGCACGCCCCACTCGTATTCGCAGCCGCTGCGGGCGCAGACCCGGTCGATGACCAGTTCGCGCTGGCGCAGCGTCAACGGGCCGCCCTCCAGCAGCGAGCCGGCGCCGAACTTGCGCCAGGCGCGCTCGCTGGTGGCGAGGGTGGAAAACAGCACCAAGGGCGGCACGCCGGCGCCCATGATCCTGTCGAAGGCGGCGCGGACTTCGGCCGGGTAGGGTTCCTGCAAGGGGGTGATCCGGGACATGCTGTATCCTCCGCTATTGATTGTGTAGCGGAAGAATGATTGCTACTGAATCCGTAGCAACTCAAGGCGAATCGATATGAATGATGACGAACGGCAAGCCCCGCCAATGATGGACGGGCGCCGCCCGATCATGGCGCTGCTCGAACTGCTGGGGCGCAAGTGGGCGCTGCGCATCCTCTGGGAACTGCGCGACGGCGCGCTGAACTCCCGGGCGCTGCGCAGCGCGGCGGGCAACCTCTCGCCCACCGTGCTGCAGGCCCGGATCAACGAACTGCGCGACGGCGGCATCGTCGAGCGGCAGGCCGAGGGCTACGCACTGACGCCGCTCGGCCGCGAGCTGCTGGAGGCGTTCATCCCGCTGTACCGCTTCGCCGGCCGCTGGGCGGATGCCCTGCAGCGGGACCCGCTCTGAGCCCTCAGAACTGCTCGGCGAGGTGCCCGAACAGCGGCGCGCTGCCCGCGCGGATGCACGCCTCCAGGCCCAGGGTGCGCGGCAGCAGGCGGCGGAAGAAGAACTCCGCGCTGGCCAGCTTGGCGCCGTAGAAGGTCTCGTCCTCGCTGCGCCGTGTAGCGGCGCTGTCGGCCATGCGCGCCCACAGCCAGGCGTAGGCGGTGTAGCCGAGCAGGTGCAGGTACTCCACCGAGGCCGCGCCGACCTCGTTGGGGTCGCCCTTGGCCCGCTCCAGCAGCCACAGGCTGACCTCGCGCAGGCGCCGCACGGCCTCCTCCAGCTCGGCGGCGTACAGCCCGCCGCGCGCGGCCCAGGCGTCCATCTCGGCGCAGAAGGCGCGCAGCGCGGCGCCACCGTCGGCGACCACCTTGCGCCCCAGCAGGTCGAGGGCCTGGATGCCGTTGGTGCCTTCGTAGATCTGCGCGATGCGCACGTCGCGTACCAGTTGCTCCTGGCCCCACTCGCGGATGTAGCCGTGGCCGCCGAACACCTGCTGGCCGTGGACGCAGGCTTCCAGTCCGTTATCGGTGAAGAACGCCTTGGCCACCGGGGTGAGCAGCGCCACCTGGGCCTGGGCCTGGGCGCGCTCGTCGGCGTCGTCGCCGAACTTGGCCAGGTCGAGCTGCCGGCCGACATGGCAGGCGAAGGCGCGGCCGCCCTCGGTCAGGGCCTTGATGGTCAGCAGCATGCGCCGCACGTCCGGATGCACGATGATCGGGTCGGCCGCCTTGTCCTTGGCCTGCGGGCCGCTCGGCGCGCGGCTCTGGATGCGCTCGCGGGCGTAGGCCACGGCATTCTGGTAGGAGGCCTCGGCGCAGCCGATGCCCTGGATGCCGATGGACAGGCGCTCGTAGTTCATCATGGTGAACATGGCCGCCAGGCCCCTGTTCTCCTCGCCGATCAGGTAGCCCTCGGCGCCATCGAAGTTCATCACGCAGGTGGCCGAGGCCTTGATGCCCATCTTGTGCTCGATGGAGCCGCAGCCCACCGCGTTGCGCGCGCCCAGCGAGCCGTCGGCCGCGACCAGCACCTTCGGCACCAGGAACAGGGAGATGCCCTTGGGCCCGGCAGGAGCATCCGGCAGCTTGGCCAGCACCAGGTGGACGATGTTCTCGGTCAGGTCCTGCTCGCCGCCGGTGATGAAGATTTTGCTGCCGGTGATCCGGTAGCTGCCGTCGGCCTGCGGCTCGGCGCGGGTGCGGATGAGGCCCAGGTCGGTGCCGGCGTGGGCCTCGGTCAGGCACATGGAGCCGGCCCAGCGGCCCTCGTACATGGGTGGCAGGTAGGTGGTCTTCAGTGCTTCGCTGGCGTGGGCGTCGATGGCCAGGCAGGCGCCGGCACTCAGCGCGGAATACAGGGCGAAGCTGGAACCGGCGGCGTAGAGCATTTCCTCGAAGGCCACGGCGAGCATCTTGGGCATGCCCATGCCGCCGTACTGCGGGTTGCCGGAGAGGCCGACCCAGCCGCCCTGGATGTAGGTGGCGTAGGCCTCGCGGAAGCCCGCCGGGGTGCTGACGACGCCGTCGCGCCACTGCACGCCCTCCTCGTCGCCGCTGCGGTTGAGCGGGGCGATCAGGCCGCCGGTGACCTTGGCCGCCTCTTCGAGGATGGCGTCGGCGGTGGCGGCGTCCACCGTGGCGGCCAGGGCCGGCAGGCGCGCCCAGAGGGCCGGGGCGTCGAACACCTCGTGGAGGACGAAGCGCAGGTCGCGCAGGGGGGCGTTGTACTCGGGCATACGGGGCTCTCTCGTGACGGGTCCGCCGGTGGCGGAGGTGATTCGGAAGACGCGCTAGACGCCCTTGAGGCGCTTGAGCCGCCGCCACAGCGTAGTCTGGCTGATGCCCAGGTACTCGGCGGCGCTGCTCTTGTTGCCGCCGAACAGCTGCATCGCCTTGACGATCTCCTCCTGCTCGATCTGGTGCAGGTGGCCGCCCTCCTCGCTCTCGCCGAGCGGCGCGAAGAGTTCCGGCATCACCCGCGGCAGCGCCTCCAGCAGCGCCTCGACGCTGCCGTAGAGCTTGCGCGAGACGATCAGGCGTTCGATCAGGTTCTCCAGCTGGCGCACATTGCCCGGCCAATGGTAGCCGCGGAACAGCGGGGCCACGCCCTTGGTCAGCATCTCCGGGTCGACCTCGATGCCGTAGCGCTGGGACTCGCGGCGCATCAGGTAGCTGGCCAGCACGGGGATGTCCTCGGGGCGCTCGCGCAGCGGCGGGATGTGCACGGCGAAGGTGCTCAGGCGGTAGTACAGGTCCTCGCGGAAGCGCCCCGCGCGCACCTCTTCCATCAGGTCGACGTTGCACGCCGCGACGAACTTGATGTTCAGCGAGATGGAGCGCTTCGAGCCGACCGGGGTGACCTCGCGCTCCTGCAGCACGCGCAGCAGCTTGGCCTGCTGCGGCAGGGGCAGCGAGTTGATCTCGTCCATGAAGAAGGTGCCGTTGTTGGCGCTCTCCAGCAGGCCGCTGCGGCCGCCGCTCTTGGCGCTGGTGAAGGCGCCCTCGGCATAGCCGAACAGCTCGGACTCGAACAGCTCGGCGGGAATCGCCGCGCAGTTGATGGCGACGAACGGGCCGTCGGCGTTGGCGCTGGCCTGGTGCACCTGGCGCGCCGCCAGTTCCTTGCCGGTGCCGGTCTCGCCGCGCAGCAGCACGGTGCCCGGGGTGGCGCCGTAGACCAGCAGCTGGTTCTGCACCTCGGCCATGCGGCTTGACTGGAACACCAGCCGGCGCTCGTCGCCCTGGTCGAGCGCCACCGGGCTGGGCACGAAGTGGTAGAGGTAGCCGACCCGCTCGCCGTCGACCTCGAACGGCTGCTTGCTCAGGCTGCACAGGCGCTCGCCGACCAGCAGGCCCTCGGCGCTGAGGTTGTCGGACTCCAGCACCTTGGCGTCGAGCAGGCCGTCGAGCCGGCGGCGCCGGCCGATGGAGGGGATCAGCAGGCTGGCGCCGGCATTCCAGGCAACGATGCCGCCGTCGCGGTTGGTCAGCACCTGGGGGTTGGCCGACTGTTCCAGGAGGAACTGGCCCAGGGCGCGCTGCTGGCGCTCGCGCTTGTGCTCGCCGGCATGGCGGATGGCCTTGCGGATCAGGTTGCGGCACGACTCGCGGGAATACAGCAGCACCGACTCCAGCCCCCAGTGCTCGGCCAGGTCGCAGGCGTAGCTGGAGCCGATCACCACGCCGAAGCCCTGGTTGCGCAGGTTGTGGAAGATTTCCTTGGCGTGCTCGGCGGTGCTGTAGGTGCGGTGCGACAGCTCGATGCCCTCGAACAGGCTGAGCAGCTCGACGTTGGTCTCCTGGCGCTCGTAGGTCAGCAGCAGGATCTTCGACGAGATGCGCCGCGCGGTCAGCACCGCCTGGATCAGGTCGGTCTGCTCCACCTTCAGCGCCAGCACCGGGATCGGCAGGGTGTCCTGCAGGTAGAAGGCGTTGGCGCCGGCGCTGATGCACACGTCCACCGCCTGCCGCTCGATCAGGTCGCGCGCCGCGCGCACCGCGTCGTTGAAGATGTTGTCGATGATGGTGATGCTGGCGTGCGCCTCGAACTCGGGAATGAGACTGTGCACCAGCTGGCTCAGCTTCGAGTTGCCGATCAGGCAGACCCTGACCCGGTTGAGTTCCGCATTGGCGAATTCCACGGCCTGACCTCTTTATTGTTCTTGTCAAGTTCGCGCTCAGAACCTGTTTACGATCTTCTGGATTAGAGCCAGACAAGGCAAAAGTGGCCGAAAAAGCGCAGTTTACGCGTGTAAATGAGCATTTTGAGGCCACTTTTAACGCCGTATGGCCGACAGCCACATGAGCGAG
>OGQD01002029.1_pt1 | contig 11915 bp, 9 predicted proteins | sample 1553091 | NCBI WGS metagenome assembly OGQD01 (sample SAMEA2580290, study PRJEB22360) | human gut metagenome | biome: human gut; feature: human-associated habitat; material: faeces | place: Denmark | collected 2008/2010
TATTTACCCTCCTCCTCTGTGTTTTTGCAACGCAAAAATATAGGGGAGGTGGCACGGAATGACGAAAGGGTTAAACCCCACAAACAAAACTTTTGTATTCTTTCCCAACCCCTCTCCTATACTGCCTTCACAGCACAAGGGAGAAGTACACAATGCTATCCTTATACCGAAACTGAAACGCCACTTTCAACCCTCTCCCCCTGCCGTGTCCCGTAGCATTACGGGGTGTTTCCGTTAGGGAATATAGGGGGAGTGCCCGAAGGACGAGGGTGTTAAAACAAAAGGCACACAAATTCCAAGAACAAACCCTCCGAAGAAAGTTCAATCATGCCATAAATCAAAGATGGCAAGACCATACATTTGCCTAAAAAAACAGAAGTATGGAAACACAAGAACAAATTTTGAAAGAACAACGGTTGAAAATAGAAACACTCCGGTATCGAATCCTGTTACGATACTACGAGTTACTGCTCACATTAGATGTAATGACACAACCCAACGAAGTGAAAACATTGATGGGGTATATCAACACACTCGAACGCTACGCCAAAAAGTATGAAACAAAACCCGTTAAAAAGAAATCGGGAAAGCGAAAAGAGCATATCGACGAAATACCGGTAACCGATGAAAATACCGGAAGCGAAGAAACGGATTATATGCCCGACAATCCGAGTAACCTTTTCGACCTGTTGGAGGACAGCGACGAGACATACCCTCCCGAAGCCGATGTGTTGCCCACCGACATAGACGACTTTTTAAGAGCCGGTTATGCCCGTTATCTGAAACAAAAAGAAAATAAAGAGAAAAACAATCCGGCTCACCCGCAATTAGAGGATTCTCAACCTTGAAAAAAATGTAAAGACCGAGAACAAAATGCGAGAAATAATTGTTATCTTGCAATAAGATATAATAGTATAAAAATATGCCACACCGTCTTTTCGTTCTCCTCTTTGGAATATTATTCATGGGTCTCCTCCCCGGTTCGGCTCGACAATCCCCGGACAAAATATGGCATAAACTCGATTCCATTCAAAACTACCGGACCGAGTTCACATATACAGTGACATTACCACTCACCGATTCGGAAATAAACTATCGGGCAGAACTCTCCTATCGAAAAAATCCAATCGACACACTTTGCGGATATTCATACTTAATCGATTACAAAGCCGAGAACGATACATGCCCGTATGCCAATTTTATGGCTTACGACAACGGCGATTACTTCCGGTTCGACCGTGATCGGCTACGAGAATATCATTACCGCGAAGACACAGAACCGTTCGCACATAGAGGTAACAATCCGGGAGCACACCGTTCGGGACTGTTCACCGAACTTTTCCCGGCTGAAATATCCCGACAATTAAAATCATTCGTCGGGAAAAAAGATTGTCTCGTACAATTTTTCCCCGACACACTCGTGCAGGACCGTCTGTGCGACGCCATACTCGTGAATGACTCCGTAAAGGGCGAATTGTCCCGAACCATACTCTATACATTCGACACCCACGACAGGATGCCCCTATATCGGGAAACCGAAAATAATCCGGGTCATTTAGGTTCGCAAACCGTTACTGTAAAATATTCGGGAAACGATACGGATACGAAATTCCCCTCCGACTATTTCGGTGAGACCAACCTGCTGGAAAATTACGGAGAAATATTCCTCCGATTCCGCGAAGGCACTTATGCAGCCTCCGACCGGATAGGACAAAAAAGTCCGGAGTTTTCCCACAAATGGGGTGAACATCGGTTTTCTTCCGATCAGTTGAAAGGACAAAACTGCCTGCTCTTATTCCTCGACGAACGAGGCGAATTTTGCAAACAAGCCCTACAAATAGCCGAATCCGTATCCTTGAAAGAAAATCTGACGCCGGTTATACTCTACATAGAGAAACAACCCGAGAACATAGAAAACCGTTCGGGAGCCATCATACTGGAATATACCGGAAAAACAGCCAGCGAGTATGGCGTGACAGGCTACCCCACCCTCTTCCTGCTCGACCCCGAAGGCACGATACGATTCGTAAAAATAGGATATTCCCCGCTACTGGCCGAAGAACTCGAACTCGCCGTCAGGCAAATACTACACGACCGGCCCATACAAGCGCAGAAAAACAAATAGTTTCATCTATAAATTAACAGCAATGGAAAAAATCACTTTCAAAGGCACACCCGTACATACTTACGGTAAATTGCCGAAAGTAGGAAGCCAAGCTCCCTGCTTCACACTTACTCGATCCGACTTGACGGAACTTTATTGTCACGACCTCAAAGGACGTCGCATTGTACTGAACATCTTTCCAAGTCTCGACACTTCGGTCTGTGCTACTTCGGTGCGTAAATTCAATGAACTGGCAGCATCTCTGGACAATACGACCGTCGTGGCCGTCTCCAAAGATCTACCTTTCGCCCAATCACGCTTTTGCACGACCGAAGGCATTAAAAACTTAATTGCCGCATCGGCATTCCGTTCGCCCGAATTTTCAAAAGATTACGGCGTGGAAATGGTAGACGGCCCGTTAGCCGGACTATTGGCCCGTGCAGTCGTGGTCATTGACGAAAATGGAAAAGTCATTCACGCCGAACTTGTCCCCGAAATCACACAAGAACCCGACTATGAAGCCGCTATAAAAGCGTTGAAATAGTCCACAAAGAAATTTTCTCTCCTGCACAAATTTGTAACGTGCGACAGAAATAATATAGTAGGGGGAGGGAGAACAATATCCGCAGCAAAAGAAACGGATTAGTGCCTCACCCTCCCTATATTGTTTTGCAGAGCAGAGGGGTTAAATGTCCGATATAAACCGACTGATGAGAGGCTATTTTCACCCCCTCCGTCACTACGTGACACGGCTGGGGAGAAGGGTAAATACAATTATCTCATTTGTTAAAACGATGTAACAGAAGGGCGTTAAACCTCCTCCTCTGTGTTTTTGCAACGCAAAAATATAGGGGAGGTGGCACACAGTGACGGAGGGGTTAATTAATAGAGGGATTAGAAAATATCGGCAAGGAAAGCAGTGTTTCCGTAAGGAAATATAGAAGGAGTGCTGAAAGACGGAGGGGTTAGCCCCCACAAGCAAAACTTTTGTAATCTTTCCCAACCCCTCTCCTCAGAAACTACCGTTCCTTCGGTGTCTCTCTTATTGTATGGCTACCGCCACACAGAGGAGAAGTACAAATGCTATCCTTATACTAAAACTGAAACGCCACTTTCAATCCCCCTGCCGTGTCCCGTAAACCTTACGGGTTGTCGTAATGCGATATAGGTGCACTTCTCTGCAATGAATAGAGGGTTATTTACCCTCCTCCTCTGTGTTTTTGCAACGCAAAAATATAGGGGAGGTGGCACGGAATGACGAAAGGGTTAAACCCCACAAACAAAACTTTTGTATTCTTTCCCAACCCCTCTCCTATACTGCCTTCACAGCACAAGGGAGAAGTACACAATGCTATCCTTATACCGAAACTGAAACGCCACTTTCAACCCTCTCCCCCTGCCGTGTCCCGTAGCATTACGGGGTGTTTCCGTTAGGGAATATAGGGGGAGTGCCCGAAGGACGAGGGTGTTAAAACAAAAGGCACACAAATTCCAAGAACAAACCCTCCGAAGAAAGTTCAATCATGCCATAAATCAAAGATGGCAAGACCATACATTTGCCTAAAAAAACAGAAGTATGGAAACACAAGAACAAATTTTGAAAGAACAACGGTTGAAAATAGAAACACTCCGGTATCGAATCCTGTTACGATACTACGAGTTACTGCTCACATTAGATGTAATGACACAACCCAACGAAGTGAAAACATTGATGGGGTATATCAACACACTCGAACGCTACGCCAAAAAGTATGAAACAAAACCCGTTAAAAAGAAATCGGGAAAGCGAAAAGAGCATATCGACGAAATACCGGTAACCGATGAAAATACCGGAAGCGAAGAAACGGATTATATGCCCGACAATCCGAGTAACCTTTTCGACCTGTTGGAGGACAGCGACGAGACATACCCTCCCGAAGCCGATGTGTTGCCCACCGACATAGACGACTTTTTAAGAGCCGGTTATGCCCGTTATCTGAAACAAAAAGAAAATAAAGAGAAAAACAATCCGGCTCACCCGCAATTAGAGGATTCTCAACCTTGAAAAAAATGTAAAGACCGAGAACAAAATGCGAGAAATAATTGTTATCTTGCAATAAGATATAATAGTATAAAAATATGCCACACCGTCTTTTCGTTCTCCTCTTTGGAATATTATTCATGGGTCTCCTCCCCGGTTCGGCTCGACAATCCCCGGACAAAATATGGCATAAACTCGATTCCATTCAAAACTACCGGACCGAGTTCACATATACAGTGACATTACCACTCACCGATTCGGAAATAAACTATCGGGCAGAACTCTCCTATCGAAAAAATCCAATCGACACACTTTGCGGATATTCATACTTAATCGATTACAAAGCCGAGAACGATACATGCCCGTATGCCAATTTTATGGCTTACGACAACGGCGATTACTTCCGGTTCGACCGTGATCGGCTACGAGAATATCATTACCGCGAAGACACAGAACCGTTCGCACATAGAGGTAACAATCCGGGAGCACACCGTTCGGGACTGTTCACCGAACTTTTCCCGGCTGAAATATCCCGACAATTAAAATCATTCGTCGGGAAAAAAGATTGTCTCGTACAATTTTTCCCCGACACACTCGTGCAGGACCGTCTGTGCGACGCCATACTCGTGAATGACTCCGTAAAGGGCGAATTGTCCCGAACCATACTCTATACATTCGACACCCACGACAGGATGCCCCTATATCGGGAAACCGAAAATAATCCGGGTCATTTAGGTTCGCAAACCGTTACTGTAAAATATTCGGGAAACGATACGGATACGAAATTCCCCTCCGACTATTTCGGTGAGACCAACCTGCTGGAAAATTACGGAGAAATATTCCTCCGATTCCGCGAAGGCACTTATGCAGCCTCCGACCGGATAGGACAAAAAAGTCCGGAGTTTTCCCACAAATGGGGTGAACATCGGTTTTCTTCCGATCAGTTGAAAGGACAAAACTGCCTGCTCTTATTCCTCGACGAACGAGGCGAATTTTGCAAACAAGCCCTACAAATAGCCGAATCCGTATCCTTGAAAGAAAATCTGACGCCGGTTATACTCTACATAGAGAAACAACCCGAGAACATAGAAAACCGTTCGGGAGCCATCATACTGGAATATACCGGAAAAACAGCCAGCGAGTATGGCGTGACAGGCTACCCCACCCTCTTCCTGCTCGACCCCGAAGGCACGATACGATTCGTAAAAATAGGATATTCCCCGCTACTGGCCGAAGAACTCGAACTCGCCGTCAGGCAAATACTACACGACCGGCCCATACAAGCGCAGAAAAACAAATAGTTTCATCTATAAATTAACAGCAATGGAAAAAATCACTTTCAAAGGCACACCCGTACATACTTACGGTAAATTGCCGAAAGTAGGAAGCCAAGCTCCCTGCTTCACACTTACTCGATCCGACTTGACGGAACTTTATTGTCACGACCTCAAAGGACGTCGCATTGTACTGAACATCTTTCCAAGTCTCGACACTTCGGTCTGTGCTACTTCGGTGCGTAAATTCAATGAACTGGCAGCATCTCTGGACAATACGACCGTCGTGGCCGTCTCCAAAGATCTACCTTTCGCCCAATCACGCTTTTGCACGACCGAAGGCATTAAAAACTTAATTGCCGCATCGGCATTCCGTTCGCCCGAATTTTCAAAAGATTACGGCGTGGAAATGGTAGACGGCCCGTTAGCCGGACTATTGGCCCGTGCAGTCGTGGTCATTGACGAAAATGGAAAAGTCATTCACGCCGAACTTGTCCCCGAAATCACACAAGAACCCGACTATGAAGCCGCTATAAAAGCGTTGAAATAGTCCACAAAGAAATTTTCTCTCCTGCACAAATTTGTAACGTGCGACAGAAATAATATAGTAGGGGGAGGGAGAACAATATCCGCAGCAAAAGAAACGGATTAGTGCCTCACCCTCCCTATATTGTTTTGCAGAGCAGAGGGGTTAAATGTCCGATATAAACCGACTGATGAGAGGCTATTTTCACCCCCTCCGTCACTACGTGACACGGCTGGGGAGAAGGGTAAATACAATTATCTCATTTGTTAAAACGATGTAACAGAAGGGCGTTAAACCTCCTCCTCTGTGTTTTTGCAACGCAAAAATATAGGGGAGGTGGCACACAGTGACGGAGGGGTTAATCTCTCAATCAGAAATTATTATGAAACCTTTTTCACCCCCTCTCCTCTGAAACTTTCATTTCTTCGGTGTCTCCCCTATTGCTTTCACAGCACAAGAGAGAAGTGCACAATGTTATCCTTATGCCGAAACTGAAACGCCACTTTCAATCCTCTCCCCCCGCCGTGTCCCATAGCATTACGGGGTGTTTCCGTTAGGGAATATAAGGGGAGTGCCCGTAGGGCGAGGAGCTTAAAACAATAGTAGAATAAAGATGTTGGGGAATTATACACTCCCCCTGCGCGCTATTACATATCGAATCGGTTGATGATCCTTGCAATTTCAAGCACATCGGATTCGTTTAGATAAGCCGACATCGGCAGACTCAATATCTCATCGGCAAGCTGTTCGGCAATAGGCAGAGGCAATCGATTGTATTCTCGATAACACTGTTGTTTGTGTGGAGGTATGGGATAATGAATGAGAGTGCCCACCCCTTCCGATTCCAAATAGTTTTTCAGCCGATCCCGCTCGGAACATCGTACGACATACTGATGCCAAATGTGTTCCCCTTCACCTCCCGGTTCGGGAAGTACGATTTCCTTGCCATGTATATGTTCGGAATATGCCTTTGCGACAGCGACTCTACGGCGATTATCCTCATCGAGATATTTCAATTTCACCGACAAGAATGCAGCTTGCAAATCGTCCATGCGGCTGTTCACCCCCTTATAAAGATTCACATACCGCTCTGCCGAGCCGTAATTACCCAATGCTCGAACCACTTCGGCCAGTTCCCCGTCATCGGTCGTCACTGCTCCCGCATCACCCAATGCGCCCAAATTTTTGGTCGGATAGAAACTCAATCCGGCGGCATTGCCCAAAGCTCCGGTATGAAACGAGCCCTGCAATCCCGCCACCGGCGAAACCGCACCGAAAGCCTGAGCGTTATCCTCTACAATTTTCAACCCGTAACGGGCAGCTACGTCTTTCAGACATTCGTCCCAACAAACCCGACCGTACAGATGGACGACCATAATCGCCCGCGTGCGAGCGGTTACAGCCCGCTCCACCAAAGAAGTATCGAGATTGTATGTGTGTATCGACGGCTCGACGAACACAGGTACGAGCCCATTGTCGGTAATGGCGAGAACCGAAGCCACATAGGTATTCGAGGGCACGATCACCTCGTCGCCCGGCTGCATGACACCCATCTCGATGTATGCACGTAACATTAAACGCAAGGCATCCAACCCGTTTCCCGTAGCTACCGCATAGCGACAACCCAGATATGCACATAATTGCTCTTCCAACCGGGACACGTACTTCCCCCGGATATACCACCCGCCCTCGATAACTTCGGCGGCGGCGGTCTTCATCTCCTCCATATAAGGAGCATTGGTTTCTCGTAGGGATAATTGGGGATATTTCATCTATCGGCTAATTTCTTTAAACTCTTGATAATCGCGAATATAATCCGACTCTTCGTAATAATCGGAAGTCAGCACCAAACAGACCGACCCCGACGAGAAATTATTGAGTACCCGCCAGATACCCGGCACGATAAGCAGCCCGTAGGAGGGTCGGTTCAAAGTCACCGTACGGGTGGAGATGCCGTCGTCGAGAATTACATCGAACGATCCACCGGCCGCCACCAACAACTGGTAAAGTTGCTTGTGTGAATGACCGCCCCGTTCCTCTCCGCCCGGCACATCATACAGATAGTACACCCGTTTCACGGCAAACGGCAGGTCGATGTCATTCTCCACCACAGTGATGTTTCCATTCTCTCGCTCGTGCTTGGGCAATCGTATCAGTCGGCAATCGTCCACCGAAGCTCTTTTACTCATCATTCCTTCCTTTCAATAAAGTGCGGTACTCTTCAAAATCTTCTATATAATCGCCGGCATCGTACAAGGTCGACGACAATACCAACGCCAGCGAATTGGTCGAGAAGTTATCCAGCTCACGCCACATCATGCGGGGCACATACAAGCCGTAATACGAACGTGCCATGTGATAGCGCCGAGTCTCCGTGCCGTCATTCAACACGATATCGAAGCTGCCCGACAAGGCCACGATAAACTCCTCCTGTTCTTTGAAAGCGTGGCCGTTGCGATGCTCGTCACCCGGCACATCGTACAGCCAGTAAGTACGCGCTATCTCGAACGGAATATGCCGTGCACTCTCGATGAACGACAGGTTTCCCCGCTTGTCTGCCACTTTGGGCAACTCGATCCATCTCACCCGGTCAAAGCTCATCGTTCGCCAGTCTTATCAAATATTGCCCATACTGGTTTTTCTTCATCGGCTCGGCGAGTCCGAGCAAATGTTCCTTGTCGATCCACCCCATGCGATAAGCGATTTCTTCCAAAGAGGCCACTTTCAGTCCTTGTCGGTGTTCGATGGTCTCGATAAAGTTCGATGCCTCGTACAGCGATTCATGCGTACCGGTATCGAGCCAAGCGAAACCTCGTCCCATCAACTGTACGCCAAGAGCCTGCGATTGGAGAAAGACCTGATTCACCGAGGTTATTTCCAATTCTCCCCGTGCCGATGGTTTCACCTGCTTGGCAACCTCCACGACCCGATTAGGGTAAAAATAAAGACCGACCACGGCATAGTTAGAACGAGGCTTTACCGGTTTCTCCTCGATACTGATCGCCCGTCCGCTTTCGTCGAACTCGACTACACCGTAACGTTCGGGATCGCCCACCCGGTAACCGAACACCGTCGCCATTCCTTTATCGGCATCGGCAACGGCCTGTCTCAGCATGCGGGTAAAGCTCTGCCCGTAAAAGATGTTGTCGCCCAACACCAAGCACACGGTGTCGTTCCCCACAAACTTCTCCCCGATGATAAACGCCTGCGCCAGTCCATCGGGCGATGGCTGCTCGGCATACTCGAAACGCACGCCGAACTGTCCGCCGTCTCCCAACAATCTCTTGAATCCGGGCAAATCGGTAGGAGTGCTGATAATAAGTATCTCACGAATACCAGACAACATCAATACCGATATGGGGTAATAAATCATAGGTTTGTCATACACCGGAAGCATCTGCTTCGATACTCCCCGAGTGATGGGATACAATCTCGTGCCGGAGCCTCCGGCCAATACTATGCCTTTCATCGTTCGTATCTTATTAGGGCAATCAACGATTGCCGTACATTTGTTCGTAATATTTCTGATAATCGCCGCTGACTACTTCGTCCACCCAATCTTGATGATCGAGATACCAACGTACAGTTTTCTCTATCCCCACGGTAAAGGGGGTCTCGGGATACCAGCCCAATTCACGGGCAATCTTCGACGGATCGATGGCATAACGCATGTCGTGCCCCGGACGGTCGCCCACGAAAGTAATCAAATCCTCGTTAATATTCTTCACATCGGTCTTCAATACCCTACGATATTCCGGTTCTTCCCGCATGATACGGGCAATAATATCGATGATGAGCTTCACGATATTGATATTCTGTTCTTCGTTGAATCCGCCCACATTATAGACTTCGCCGATACGGCCGCGTTCCAATACGGCATCGATAGCCTTAGCGTGGTCTTCCACATAGAGCCAGTCGCGCACATTGTCGCCCTTACCATAGACCGGGAGTTTCTGACCGGCCAATATATTCTTGATAATCAGAGGTATCAATTTTTCCGGGAAATGATAGGGACCGTAATTGTTGGAACACCGGGTAATATTCACCGGCATGCCGTAGGTTTCGTGGTAAGCCCTCACGAACATATCGGCACTCGTCTTCGAAGCCGAATAAGGAGAACGGGGATCGAGCGGTGTCGTCTCCGTAAAGAACCGCTTGCCATAAGTATGCAGGTCGGTACGTCCGGTCACCACTTTGCGCACATCGGCATCGGTAATTTCCAACGGCTGCGGGTCGATATAATCCTTAGACAACGAGCCGTAGACCTCGTCGGTCGATACTTGCAAGAATTTCTTTCCCTCGGCATAGAGAGGCTTCCCTTCGGAATCTTTTCCCCTATACCAAGCCTTGCGGGCGCAATCGAGCATATTCTGAGTGCCCAATATATTCGTTTCCAAGAAGAGCTGCGGATTGGCTATACTGCGGTCTACGTGCGATTCGGCCGCAAAATTGACCACATAGTCTATATCGGTTTCGGCAAAAATGTTCGCCACCAATTCGGCATTGCGTATATCCCCCTTTACGAACCGCACTCTCGAATCGGCTATTTCATCTTTAATAGTACCCAGATTCCCGGCATACGTAAGTTTGTCCAAAACAACCACATATATATCTTCTTCGTACTTTTTCAACAAATATTTCAAAAAGTTCGCCCCAATAAATCCGGCCGCACCGGTGACCAAATATCTTTTCATAACCTGAAATTTAAAATTCGCTGCAATTTACAACTTTTTTAAGAAATAATCCATGTGCTGGTGCAGTATGCCCACACTCACTTCTGCTTTTAGATTCCACTATTTCCTTTAAGCTCTTATTTATTCTTCCTCGACCTATATCTACCAGTGTTCCTACTATTATCCTTACCATATTATATAGGAACCCGTTCCCTTCTACTTCTAATACAATAAGATCTTCTTGTTTAGTCAGTCTTATACCATATATTTCCCTTACTGTATCTTTTACAGACGATCCCGAACTCATAAAACCTTTAAAGTCATGTGTTCCTATTAAGTATTTAGACTCTTTGACCATTTTATCAAAGTCAAGATCATACTTAACATGGTAAGATATATCTTTATATATAGGACTTCTATACATACTGTTATGTATTAAGTATCTATATGTTTTCCCTTTTGCATTGTATCTAGAATGGAATTCACCATCAACTTCTATACAGTCAATTATAGAAATATCCTTAGGCAATTTAGAATTTAATGCATTCGGTATTTTATCCACAGGTATAGCATTTTCTAACTTAAAATTAGCAACTTGTCCTAATGCATGAACACCTGCATCAGTCCTACCAGATCCTGTAAGCTTAACTTCTTCTCTTGTTATATCATGAATAGCCTTTTCTATTGTACCTTGTATTCCTAACGAATCTGGTTGTTTTTGCCATCCACAATAATTAGAACCATTATATTGTATTGTAATCTTTAAGTTTCTCATAATATACCTCTTTAGATAAATCTAGTAATTATAATTATAACCAAATATATTATCAGTATACAACCTGCAATATAATCACTTTTAGTTATAATAGATTGTCATACCCACCTCTATAACATCTAGCTTCCATAGCCATCGCAAGCTCTTCTGCTCTTCTAAAAGCACTAACAAATAAAGGTACTAATAACGGAACTAGATTTTTAGCCCTACTTACAAGATTCTTACTTTCAAAATCAGCCCCTCTTGACATTTGAGCTTTCATTATCTTATCTGTTTCATCTAATAGTGTAGGTATAAATCTTAATGCAATAGTCATCATCATAGCTAATTCATGAGCCATTTCTTTACCTATTGGCCTTAATAATCTTTCTATTCCATCTGTTAATTCTATTGGGGATGTAGTTAATGTTAATACAGATGTCCCCATAATAAGAAGTATTAATCTTATTGCCATAAATAATGCAGTTTTTATTCCCGATTCATAAATTTTTATAAATCCAAGTTCAAAAAGTAATCTTCCCTCTCTAAGCATAAAAATATTTA
>OGQD01002031.1_pt1 | contig 11895 bp, 11 predicted proteins | sample 1553091 | NCBI WGS metagenome assembly OGQD01 (sample SAMEA2580290, study PRJEB22360) | human gut metagenome | biome: human gut; feature: human-associated habitat; material: faeces | place: Denmark | collected 2008/2010
AGCCAATCCTGTAGCCGTAGCATTCGTTCCTCCGGATGGAGCCCATGAATAGCTATATGGCGGAGTACCGCCCGTTGGCGCTACGGTAGCCGTTCCGTTAGAACCGCCATTACAGCTCACGTTTGTCTTGCCACCGCCTGTAGCTGCAGATAAAGCCGTAGCCGGTTGGTTAACTGTAGCAGTTCTTGTAATCTGGCAACCATTGTTGTCGGTTACAGTAACTGTATATGTGTTAGCCGCTAGTCCTGTAGCCATAGCGTTGGTTCCTCCTGATGGAGCCCATGAATAAGTATATGGAGGTGTTCCTCCGTTAACAGATACGGTTGCAGTACCGTTAGAGCCACCATTGCAGCTTACGTCTGTTTTTATGACTGTGCCATCTAATACAGCAGTCGGTTGTGTTACTGTAATGCCTGAAACAGTACCTGTACAGCCATTGGCATCCGTAATTGTTACTGAATAAGTACCTGCTGCTAATCCAGAACGGTCTTCGGTTGTAATACCGCCAACCCAATTATAAGTATAGGGAGGTACTCCTCCGGTAGGAGTTAAATTGATTGCTCCGGTACTGCCTCCAAAGCAGGCAACATTTGTTACTACTGTTGTTCCGGACACAACTGCAGCAGGTTGTGTTACATTAATGTTGCTGATTGTACGTGTACAGGAATTAGCGTCAGTAATTGTTACTGAATAATTACCAGCTGCCAATCCGGTACGGTCTTCGGTTGTAATACCGCCACCCCAGTTAAATGTATAAGGTGGTGTACCGCCTGAAGGAGTCAGGTTGATGGCACCAGTACTGCCTCCAAAACAAGCAACGTTAGTTACTACCGTACTTCCGTTAAGGGCAGGAGGCTGTGTAATTGTAAAATTACGTGTAGCCTGGCATAAATTAGCATCGGTTACTGTCACGGTATAAACTCCTACACCCAGTCCTGTTGCCGTAGCGTTCGTTCCTCCGGATGGAGCCCATGAATAGGTATATGGAGGTGTTCCTCCTGTTGGAGCTACAGTAGCTGTTCCGTTATTACCTCCATTGCAGCTTACGTTTGTTGAGCCTCCTCCGGTGGTCAATACTATAGCCGGATTTACGCTTACTGTTATCGTTGCGCAGGCTCCAGGCGTTACACAACCACCTTCGCCACGAACATAATAAGTTGTTGTTGTGGTTGGGCTTACAGAAAATGAACCAGTTGCTGTACTTGTTACCAATGTTCCGCCACAGGAGCCGGAATAAACATGCCATGCTGTAGCGCTGTTCAAGCTTCCTGTAATAGTTATGGTTCTGCTACTTCCATTACAAAGTACAGCCGTAGATGCTGTCAATGTAGGAACGGTTGGGTTCGTACAGTTGATGCATGTCACAGAAGGTGTTGGAAAATTGGAAGGCTGTATAGGAATAGCCGTGGTAGTAGAATTATCATGTATCCAATTAATCGGGTTATTAATTGCAGCACGAAGCGCAATAGAAGTCCCCGTTAAAGTTCCGTTGTATTTTGAGTTTAATTGTTCCGGACCTGGTGCAGGAAACAATGAAATACAATTCACGCCATTTTCCAAGCCGGTTGGTATGGCAGAATCTGAAGTAGCCCAACTTGTGCTGGTAGATGGTGGGTTCCAGGTTGTCACGGGGTCATATTTTGTTGAATTATAATCACCATGTATTCCGGAAATAAAAATTGGCGAAGCCGGAGCTACACCTGAAGTAGATTGGTAGGCAATAATCTGGTCACCGGCAGAAAGGTTAAAATTGGTGTTTAGAGCAAATGTAACACTTCCTCCTCCTGTTACAGTAATTACATCTGGTGCTGTTTCTACAAACGAGATAATTTTACCACACGTTATACCGGCAGGAATAACATAGGCAAGGTGCGGTTCGTTGATGGTATTCATCCATCCGGTTCCATCCCATCCCTGTTCCGTAAAATAGAGCGTCTGTCCGGCAGGAAGGTCATTTAATGCGATAAACGCAAAACCGTCCTGACCACCGGTATTGTAGCCTATAAAGGCGATATCGCCTTTATTCATTGTCTGTGCTTCCGATTTGACTCCGCTCAGGAGGCAAATCATGAAAAACAGGCAGGCTTTAAAAAAAGTAATTGTTGTTTTCATATGATTGATTTAAGGTTTAATGACACAGGTAAGCATTGTGCCAGCCTCCCATAGATTGCGGGCGCTGGTCAGACATGATGTTTTGGATGAACTGTCCGTCATTTTTCAAGACAGTTTCAATTTGGATTCCATCGTCTGTAATTTTGAAAATATAGTTGTCAAAGCTGGTTCTGTTGGTTTCCGGATGGAACTGTATTTTTCCTCTCGGGCCTTCCAGGGCTTCTTCCATTTTGTCAATAAGCTGTTCCAGACTCGGAATACTGTCGTTGTCTTTTAATAAGTTTTCCAGAATCATTCCGGTTTCATAACCCAGTAAACCGAAAATGTTTGGAGCCTGATGAAATATAGCCTTATGTTTTTCTACAAAGGATAGGTTCTTTTTGCTTCTTAAACTATCCGACCATGAGGATACAATCATAGTGTTCTGAAGAGCCTCCCTGTTTTCTTCCTTTATCTTATCTGATATAGAAAAGGAAGTGAAATAAAAAGGATAGTCTTGGGTCAGTTTGTTTTTAGTAAGATAGGAAGCATGTTCTTCTGCATAGATGCCGCTGTGGAAAGCAAATATGGCGTCTGGTTTTAATGGAGCCAGTGTCTCCTGCATACAGTCTGCCTCGTTTTCTCTCGGATTCAAAGGCGTGATATAATGTCCTGAAAATTGACTGTCGTTTTGATAAAGTGCCATTTCAATGGCCTGGTTGATGCCATAGCCTGAATCATAATATGAGGATGAAGTGGCTATGTTTTTGTAATTCTGTGATGCAAAATAAGCGCCTAAATGATAGGAACTTTCGGCAATACCAAATGAATTGATATATACGCCTTGTTTCTTTGGCAGGGCATAAGGAAGTGTTGAACCCATATCCGTAGCCAATAAAAAAAGATTGTGATTTGAAGCGTAGTCATACACGCTTTGGATGTTGCGATGTCCCAAAAAACCAATAAAAATGCTGATATCTTCCTGTAAAGAAAGCTTCTGCATCTTTTCGATAATTATTTTTTCATCTGCGCCAATGCCAATGCTTTCAATAAAAAATTTGACGTCCAGGTCATTTAATTTCATGCCTCGCATAAAATCCCTGTCTAATGATGGGTATTGTTTTGATTGGGGCAACAATATTCCGATTTTCATAAATAATAAAATAAAAGGGGGAAGTGACTCCCCCATATTAATTAGTTTCTGGAAGGAAAAATTCCTTCAAGAGCAATGCTCGTGTATATTCCAAGGTATGGATTACGTATTCCAAAAGGTATACTTCCTCCTGCAATGCCGGTAGTACCGCTGATTACAGATTTCACACCGCCTACTACATTCGTTCCCGTTGGACTTTCTCTGTAGATTTCCGGCATATTACCTGAATCTCCAAATCCGTTGGAACCACCATCAGTAGTATTGCTTCCATTATTGTTGTTAGTAGCAAGGATAGTGGTAGCAACATGAGCCTGACCGTCAACTAAAGGATGAGCGTGCATAGGCATATTGCTTGTTGTTAAAGTTACGTTTTGAATTCCTCCAACTTCTCCCCAAACAACAGGAGTTAGTCCTGGCCCGTTTCCTGGATGAACTACAGATCTTCCTCTCAGGTCGGGAAGACCGAATGTTGTTTGTCCGTTTCCGCCATAGGTAGTCCCTAAAAGCGAAAATAAAGCGGTGTTTTGCGCAATTGACATGATTTGTCCATCACAGAAAGTCCATCCTCTAGGAGGAAAGTTGAATCCAAATGTCTGAATTTGTCCAAGAAATGGTTCGTACATAGTTTTAAAGGTTTAAGTTAATAGTTGAATTATCGAATTTATTTATTCGTATAGGAAGGTGTAATATCAGAAGAAGTATGCCATAGAAAAATGTTCTCGCATTGTGCGAAAGTTTTTCTTTCCTGAAAGTAAGGGTAACGCTGGAATTTTTTGCTTGAAATAAGCAGTCAACTTTTTGAATAGTAGTTGTATGCATAACAAAAGATTTAGCAGGTTAGTTTTTGGGCATGTCTTTAAAACGCTCTTTTTTTTTGACTTTTCAAAGTTGCAATATTTCAAAAACGCATACAATACCACAATTTTGGTATATTTTTTTATCACTAAATTTGGTGATGAGGGCAGTGGCTTTTTTCTGCCTGTAGAGATTAAAAAAGAGTGTTTTTATGACAGTGTGCGAAGAAGTAAAACACGCAGACTGATTAGAGAAAATAACTGTTCGGAAGAATATTAAAATGAAATAGAAACAAAAATGTTTACGCATAATAAATCCCAAAGCATTAGCCAGGAACCTTAGTCCCCCAATCCCTTAATAACTTATCAACTCGGCTTTAAAGCCACTTTTGTTCCCCGTCTGTAGAATCGAGAATTTTAATGCCAAGGACGTCTGCCATATCTTTGGCAACAGCAAGAGCTTCTTTTTTGGAATTGGACTTATATAATGTAATAGGCCTTCTGTCTTCCCAAAAAGAATTGACAATATAGGAATTGCTTGTGAGTGTAGGCCAGTTGGCAGCGGGACTATTTAGTGTTTTCCGTGATTTATAGACAGAAATGTATTCCGTTTTTGGAAAAGATTCCCATTCGCCAAATACAATACCCAGAAAGGAATATAGCTTACGATAGTATTTTTGTTCTGTGTTGATTTCGATTCCCGTACAGACAGAGTTGCTGATAAGCAGGCCAAGGCCATTATAAGTGTGACAATTCCAAACCCTTTTTGTTCTTCAGAAAGCAATATAATGCTGGCAAAAATGAAAACTACAGAAATTATTCTCGCTAAAAAAGGTTCCTTAATATAACGAACGTCGGACATGACTAGAATTATATTTGTTCTGTGCCTTCTTCCGGATTCCTCTTGACTAGATTAGAATCGATAATCTTTTTTAGAAAATCCTTATCGCTTCTGAGGTCTTGAACTTCACGTTGTAAAATTTCAATAGTTTGGTTTTTGGCATCAACCACATTCGGAATAAATTCACCGTCCGGTTCTTTTAAAATCACGTTATCCGGTTGGAGAAACTCATTTTCGTAAGCCGTGCCTTTAATGAAATAATAAACAGATGCATTTACCGCTTTTGAAACCTCAATTAAAAAATCCAAAGTAATCTCTTTCGATTTGAATCGGTTTTGAAGATTTTGAGGAGAAATGTTTAATCTCTTTGCGACTTCAGTCATTTGGATGTCAAGTGATTGCAATTTCTTTTTTAAAATTTTTCCATCCATATGAAAAATAAATTTGTTTATTATAAATTAAATTATTTACTTTGTTTTGTAGAAATGTGGAAATACAACAAATCGTAACAAAACAAACAACGAATATAGAAAAAAATATATCGTCATGGCACCCTGTATGCCATTTCTTTACGTAAAAGGCAATCGTAAAGTTATTGATTTTTGCCTATTCCATAAGCAAAAAATAAAAAATACTCCCACAAAATTTGCACTGCACGCCAAAACAGATGGAACGTTACTACTTTATTACGTTTGCCATTCGGATAATTATTGGTTATTCCGAAATAGGCGAAAACCGTTTTGTGTCATAATTGTAAACAAAAAAGAAGTATAAAAGCAAACGATAATAGTATCTTAATGATATAATCATCATAAATTAATACTTTTATAACTACTTTAAAAACGATATGATTCTGGAAACCAAGACCAAAGAAGTGAGCCTGAAACCTGATTTTTTTGACAGAGATATCAGCTGGCTTTCATTTAACCAAAGAGTGCTTCTTGAAGCAGAAGGCAATGACGTGCCGCTTTTTGAAAAAATAAAGTTTCTTTCCATCTATTCTTCCAATCTTGATGAATTTTACAGGGTTAGGATACCGTCATTAATGGCACTCAAAAAAATTTCCAAAAACCAAAAGGAAAATAGCTTTGCCTATCAGCACATTCTGGATAAAATACAGCATATTGTTGACGACCAGCAACGGGTTTTTGGAACAATAATGACCCAAAAGATTCTTCCCGCACTCGAAAAAGAAAAATACCATCTGCTGTACAACGAGCCAATTCCTGAAAACATCCACAACGAAATAACCCATTACTTTTTTAAAGAAGTATTGGCATTCCTGCAGATTGTAGAAATAACAAAGGAAACGGATTTCTTTCCGGAGAATAACAAATTATACAAACTTGTTGTTGTCGAAGAAAATACAGACACACACCAGCTGTTTCTTCTAAACATACCATCAGACGATTTGCCACGATTTTTTGCCGTTAAGAAAGGAGCAAAAACATATATCCTTTTTCTGGACGATATTATCAAATTTGGCTTGAAATTTATTTTCAAAGACCAGAAACTGCCGGCAGATTATAACTTCAAAATAACGCGCGATGCGGCTCTGGAACTTGACGACGAATATGATGAGGCTATTGCCGAAAAAATGGAGAAGAAGATTGCCAAAAGAGATTACAGCTTTGCCACCCGTTTTTTATTCGATTACCGAATGCCGCCGCCTTTTTTACAGTCGCTGATAGATACTTTCAAGCTAAAAGATGCCACGATTGTTCTGGGCGGAAGCTACCATAATCTAAAAGACCTGGCTTCATTACCGCTAAAAAAACAAAGCCTTTCTTATACCGAAATGGTTCCGGTTTCTTTAGACGCCCCTGTAGCAAAGAGTATTTTTGATACCGTTGCAGAAAAAGACCTGATGCTGCATGTGCCATATCAGTCCTACGACAGCGTACTCCGTTTTTTTAACGAAGCTTCCATACATCCCAACGCCGAAGAAATATATGTAACGCTTTATCGCGTGGCAAGTGATTCAAGAATTGCCAATGCACTCATTAGTGCCGCCAGAAACGGGAAGAAGGTGACTGTTGTAGTAGAACTGAAAGCCCGTTTTGACGAAGCGAACAATATAAAATGGTCAAAACAATTGAAAAAAGCCGGAGTTAAAATCGTACACAGCATCCCGTCACTAAAAGTACATGCCAAAATAGCGCTGGTAAAGTTTAAAAAACAAAGTAAACTCCCGTCTATAGGATTATTGGCTACCGGAAACCTGAATGAAAATACGGCCCGTTTTTATACAGACCATATATTGATGACGGCTCATAAGGAAATGCTGAAAGATTTGGAAAAGACTTTCCTTCTTTTGGCTACCATCAAAAAAAATCCGAAGAGATACAAAATGGATTTTAAGCATTTGCTCGTGGCTAAATTCAACCTGCGGGAAAAATTTATCAAACTCATTGATAACGAAATCCAGAACAAAAGAAAAGGACTTGCTGCCGGAATCACCATCAAGCTGAACAACCTGGAAGAAAAAAGCCTGATTGAAAAATTATACGAAGCTTCAAATGCAGGAGTGAAAATCCAGCTGATTGTTCGTGGAATTTGCTGCCTTGTGCCGGGAATTCCGGGCAGGAACGAAAACATTACGGTTCGCAGAATCGTAGACAGGTATCTCGAACACGGACGTATTTTTGTATTCGAAAATAATGGAAATCCGTTATTGTTTATGGGCTCTGCCGATTGGATGAACAGGAATATATACCACAGGATAGAAGTCTGCTTTCCGGTATATGAACCCATTCTGAAAGAAGAAATGCTCGATATTCTTAAAATCCAGTTGGAGGATAATGTCAAGGCTTCTTTATTAGGAGCATCGCTCGAAAATATTCCGTTAAGAAATGAAAAAGAACCAACACGTTCACAGGAAAAAATTCACGAATACCTGAAACGGAAATCCTAATTGAGCTCCATTGGATTTTCAATATCGACAAACTCGTTTTCGTTTTTAGAAATCACAATAGTTGCTACACCGTTGCCAATAAAATTGGTAATGGCTCTTGCTTCGCTCATGAATTTGTCAACCCCTAAAAGAAAAGCCAGTCCTTCAAGCGGAATTTTATGAATGGCCGTGAGTGTTGAGGCCAACACAATAAAGCCGCTTCCGGTAACTCCGGCTGCTCCTTTTGAAGTAATCATCAGCAGTCCGATAATAGTCAGTATTTCCCCAAAAGAAAGATGTACATTATATAACTGTGCTAGAAAAATGACACACATTGAAAGATAGATAGAGGTGCCGTCCAGATTAAATGAATATCCGGTTGGCACTACAAGTCCCACGACTGATTTGCTGCATCCCAGTCGTTCCAGCTTATCCATCAGATTGGGCAATGCAGGTTCAGAAGATGAAGTTCCTAACACAATCAAAAGCTCCGCTTTCAGGTATTTTATCAGGTCCCAGATTCTCATTTTATAGTAGCGCATGATGCCGCCCAAAATCAAAAAGATAAAAACGGCCATAGTCAGGTAAACCGTAAACATCAGCTTTCCTAAAGGAATCAAAGTGTGCAATCCGAACTTTCCTACTGTATAGGCCATGCCTCCAAATGCGCCTAATGGTGCCAGGAACATCACAAACTTTAAAGCCTTAAAAACAATTTTTGAAGCTTTGTATAAGGTAGCTACTACAGATTCGCGTTTGCTGTAATAGTTGAGTAAAATACCACAAACAATAGCAACGACTAAAACCTGCAGAGTGAAGTTGTCCATAAAGAACTGCCACCAGTCAAATTCAGTCCTTGGGTTAGAGGTGTATTTTGAAGCATCCTGAATATCAAGGCCGGACTTGTCGATTTTTCCGGGTTGGATAATATAAGCCGCTATAATGCCAATAGCCAGGGCAAATGTGGTAACGATTTCAAAATAAATCAGCGCTTTTATCCCGATGCGGCCTACTTTTCTCAGGTCACCCATACCGCTGATTCCTAAAACAATAGTAAGAAAGATAATCGGGGCGATAAAAAGCTTGACAATCTGGATGAAAGTATCACCTATAACCTTCATTTTTGTGCCGGTTTCGGGCAAATAATGTCCAACTAAAACACCGGAAATAATTGCTATCAGCACCCAAAAAGTAAGATTGGTGACTATTTTGAATAAAAGACCATTATTTTTTGCAATGCTTTCGCCCATAAAAGGAAATTAAAGCGTGCAATTTAAAGTCTTAAAATGAATTGGCTCGCAAAAAGAAGATATTTTTTAGCTATTTCAGCTTTTTCAGGATTTCTTTTGAAGCTAATTTGTATGCCGCCGAATGATTTGGATAATCCTGTGTCAAAATGGTCTTGAGTTCCGGATATATCCAGTCGTTTATTTTTCCAAAAGCATAAAGAGCCCTCATGGCATAAGCCTTGGTAGCTACTTTCTGGTTGCTGATAAGCCAGTCAAAACAAGATTCTACCATTAGTTCCAACTGCTCGTCTGTCAGAAAAATTGCTCCCGACTTTTTCTTTTTCAAATGGTAGGTTGCTGAAAAAAGACAGATTTTAGAAACAGAACGCAATGCCCCGTCATGCGAATAGCACGAAAGAGTCTTGCTAAAAACATCGAGATAGGGAATAAGCCATTCGATATGCTTTTCAAAAACCAATTCCGAAGTCCAGCAGGCTTTATAATGATTTTTGTTTTTGGTGTCTAGCAGCACGCCCATTAAAACCGGCAACAGTTCCGGATTGGCAGAAATACTGTCAGATATTGATTCGCGGCTTTGTCTGTGTGCCGTGCTATTTTCTAATTTTCGGATAAAATCAGAACTCATTTTTATGCTTTTTTAATAACTAGTTCCAAAACTAGACCTATTGCAATGGTCAGGACCGTAAACATGATGAAAAGATAAATATAGGTCAGTATTGTTTTCAAAATGTTCTTTATGGTAGATTGAGTGTCAAAAAACTGATTATAGGTCCAAAAAGCAAGCAGTATATCAATAAACACAGATATTACGGAAAGTAGCAAAATAGTTTGGGTGCCGCTGTAAATATAAAGAAGCGGGAAAAAAATGAATTGAAGCATCAGTTTTTGTCCGGCAATGAAACCGTTTAGCACCAAATGTTCTACCAAATTATAGCCTGTTTTTCGAAAAGCAAGAAAAGAGGCGATTGATAGGAGAGGAATAGTAAACAGGGTAGCCAATGCATAATGTGCAGTAATCCAATCTCCCATAACATTGAATGTCTGACCCGTATCTTCGCTGGTTACATTAGCAGGAATTTCAATATGGAAAAAATGATACAGCAATCCATAGAAGGAACCAAGCAGGAAAACCAAAGAAGTAGGTTTGAAATGACTGACTCTTTTGCCTTGGATAAATTCCCTGATGGAATGACCAGGCCTCGTAAAAAGTTCTTTGGCAGTAAAAAGCAAACCTTTGTCAAAATGAAAAATGCCATGTTGTATGTCGTGCCAGAGGTAGTGAAAATTTATAGGATGCGTATGAGTAGACTGTCCGCACTCGCTACAGAAATTTCCATTAACTTCGTGTTCGCAATTCTTGCAAATCGGATTCATAGAATTAGGCTGTTTGGAGTAAAAGTATTAAAATAAAATAACAGCCAAAAGTTTATAATGAAAGGTGAGGTAAAAAAATACTCTGTTAATAACCTTTGCGTCCCTGCGCCTTTGCGAGCAATTATTTCACGCAAAGGCGCAAAGAATGGTTTGTCTGAAAACTTATTTTTTAACAGCCACTCTCCATATCGTATTGCCGCTGTCGTCATTCACCAATAACGAGCCGTCTTTCATAACCGTCACAGCAACGGGACGTCCGTAAACTTCCGCTTTTTCTTCATTGGCAATAAATCCGGTCAGGAAATCTTCCGGTTTTCCGGAAGGCTTTCCGTTTTTAAAAGGTACAAAAAGCACTTTGTATCCGCTTAGTTTTGAACGGTTCCAGGAGCCATGCTGTCCTACAAAAGCCCCGTTTCTGTATTTAGCCGGAAAAACATCCTGGTTATAAAAAGCAAATCCGAGTGAAGCGGTATGGGCACCAACAGAAACATCAGGAATGATAGCTTTGGCAACCAGTTCTTTTCCCTCTCCTTTCATTCTTGGGTCTGCAATTTGTCCGTAATAGGAATAAGGCCATCCGTAAAAACCTCCTCTTTTTACGCTTGTAATATAATCAGGAACAAGCTCGTCACCCAAATCATCGCGCTCGTTTACGGCAGTCCAGAGTTCGTTGTTGGCAGGATTCCAATCCATTCCAACAGGATTTCGCAAGCCGCTGGCATAAATTTGTTCTCCTGTTCCGTCAGGATTGATTTCTAAAATATTGGCGCGCCTTTTTTCTACTTCCATCCCATGCTCAGCATTGTTGCTGGCAGAGCCTACGGAAACATATATTTTTGAACCGTCAGCATTGGCAAGCAGATTTCTTGTCCAGTGATTGTTGTAACCTCCGGCAGGAAGTTCCAGTATTTTTGTTCCGTTTCCTCTTAGCTTTAAGTCGCCTGCGCTGTATGGAAAACGAAAAAGACCATCAGTGTTGGCTATGTAAAAATAATTATCAAGAATCAGCATCCCGAAAGGCATGTTGAGCCCGTCTTTAAAAATTTCACGGGTCTCAAAAACACCATCACCATCCTTGTCTCTGAAAATAGTAATTTGGTTGGCGCTTTTAAAAGTGTTGCTTTCCACTACAAAAATATCATTGTTGGGAGCAATATAGGTCCAGCGCGGATTTTTCAATCCGTCTGCAAATTTCGTTACCACAAATCCTTCCGGAGCTTTAGGCGTAACTCCTTCAGGCCACTCTTTCATGCGGCTTATTTTTCGGGCAGATTCTGTAGCATACGGAGCAGGAAGTTCCAAATCGCCTACAGCAGTTTTTATAATAGTAGTACTATTTTTTACAGGCGGTTTCTTTTCTTGTCCGTTACAGGATAAGAATGAAAAAGCAATGCAGGAAAGTAGGGGTAAAATACGTGTTTTCATAGCTTGAAAAAATTAGTGGTTGTATTTTCAGGATATTGAATTTACTGATTTTAAATTTTTTATCTTCGGAGTTT
>OGQD01002033.1_pt1 | contig 11889 bp, 7 predicted proteins | sample 1553091 | NCBI WGS metagenome assembly OGQD01 (sample SAMEA2580290, study PRJEB22360) | human gut metagenome | biome: human gut; feature: human-associated habitat; material: faeces | place: Denmark | collected 2008/2010
GAACCGATAGCAATCGCAATAATTTCCGGGCTGATGTCGGGATACAGCGGCAGCACAATGATCCATATTTATATTTTCTTCTCTAGGTTGGCGATGCCAGTTGGCATGTTTTACTTACTTGCCTATATGGTTACTCGTTGGCGAGAACAGAGGCGGAATTGGGGACAATTGTCCGGGAATTATTGTTATTTTTTATTGTATTGCTGTGTCAGGTGATAGGGCGTTGGATCTCGCCAGTGACGTCTGTTTCTGCTACAGTGCCCGTTTTACGGCAAACGGCTTGGGTATGGCTTCATTAAAGGATGTCGCACGCCTGGCGGGAGTGTCGATGATGACAGTCTCCCGGGTGATGCATAATGCAGAATCTGTGCGTCCTGCAACGCGTGACCGCGTATTGCAGGCAATCCAGACCCTGAATTATGTTCCTGATCTTTCCGCCCGTAAGATGCGCGCTCAAGGACGTAAGCCGTCGACTCTCGCCGTGCTGGCGCAGGACACGGCTACCACTCCTTTCTCTGTTGATATTCTGCTTGCCATTGAGCAAACCGCCAGCGAGTTCGGCTGGAATAGTTTTTTAATCAATATTTTTTCTGAAGATGACGCTGCCCGCGCGGCACGTCAGCTGCTTGCCCACCGTCCGGATGGCATTATCTATACTACAATGGGGCTGCGACATATCACGCTGCCTGAGTCTCTGTATGGTGAAAATATTGTATTGGCGAACTGTGTGGCGGATGACCCAGCGTTACCCAGTTATATCCCTGATGATTACACTGCACAATATGAATCAACACAGCATTTGCTCGCGGCGGGCTATCGTCAACCGTTATGCTTCTGGCTACCGGAAAGTGCGTTGGCAACAGGGTATCGTCGGCAGGGATTTGAGCAGGCCTGGCGTGATGCTGGACGAGATCTGGCTGAGGTGAAACAATTTCACATGGCAACAGGTGATGATCACTACACCGATCTCGCAAGTTTACTCAATGACCACTTCAAATCGGGCAAACCAGATTTTGATGTTCTGATATGTGGTAACGATCGCGCAGCCTTTGTGGCTTATCAGGTTCTTCTGGCGAAGGGGGTACGAATCCCGCAGGATGTCGCCGTAATGGGCTTTGATAATCTGGTTGGCGTCGGGCATCTGTTTTTACCGCCGCTGACCACAATTCAGCTTCCACATGACATTATCGGGCGGGAAGCTGCATTGCATATTATTGAAGGTCGTGAAGGGGGAAGAGTGACGCGGATCCCTTGCCCGCTGTTGATCCGTTGTTCCACCTGATATTATGTTAACCCAGTAGCCAGAGTGCTCCATGTTGCAGCACAGCCACTCCGTGGGAGGCATAAAGCGACAGTTCCCGTTCTTCTGGCTGCGGATAGATTCGACTACTCATCACCGCTTCCCCGTCGTTAATAAATACTTCCACGGATGATGTATCGATAAATATCCTTAGGGCGAGCGTGTCACGCTGCGGGAGGGGAATACTACGGTAGCCGTCTAAATTCTCGTGTGGGTAATACCGCCACAAAACAAGTCGCTCAGATTGGTTATCAATATACAGCCGCATTCCAGTGCCGAGCTGTAATCCGTAATGTTCGGCATCACTGTTCTTCAGCGCCCACTGCAACTGAATCTCAACTGCTTGCGCGTTTTCCTGCAAAACATATTTATTGCTGATTGTGCGGGGAGAGACAGATTGATGCTGCTGGCGTAACGACTCAGCTTCGTGTACCGGGCGTTGTAGAAGTTTGCCATTGCTCTCTGATAGCTCGCGCGCCAGCGTCATGCAGCCTGCCCATCCTTCACGTTTTGAGGGCATTGGCGATTCCCACATATCCATCCAGCCGATAACAATACGCCGACCATCCTTCGCTAAAAAGCTTTGTGGTGCATAAAAGTCATGCCCGTTATCAAGTTCAGTAAAATGCCCGGATTGTGCAAAAAGTCGTCCTGGCGACCACATTCCGGGTATTACGCCACTTTGAAAGCGATTTCGGTAACTGTATCCCTCGGCATTCATTCCCTGCGGGGAAAACATCAGATAATGCTGATCGCCAAGGCTGAAAAAGTCCGGACATTCCCACATATAGCTTTCACCCGCATCAGCGTGGGCCAGTACGCGATCGAAGGTCCATTCACGCAACGAACTGCCGCGATAAAGCAGGATCTGCCCCGTGTTGCCTGGATCTTTCGCCCCGACTACCATCCACCATGTGTCGGCTTCACGCCACACTTTAGGATCGCGGAAGTGCATGATTCCTTCTGGTGGAGTGAGGATCACACCCTGTTTCTCGAAATGAATACCATCCCGACTGGTAGCCAGACATTGTACTTCGCGAATTGCATCGTCATTACCTGCACCATCGAGCCAGACGTGTCCGGTGTAGATAAGTGAGAGGACACCATTGTCATCGACAGCACTACCTGAAAAACACCCGTCTTTGTCATTATCGTCTCCTGGCGCTAGCGCAATAGGCTCATGCTGCCAGTGGATCATATCGTCGCTGGTGGCATGTCCCCAGTGCATTGGCCCCCAGTGTTCGCTCATCGGATGATGTTGATAAAACGCGTGATAACGATCGTTAAACCAGATCAGGCCGTTTGGATCGTTCATCCACCCGGCAGGAGGCGCGAGGTGAAAATGGGGATAGAAAGTGTTACCCCGGTGCTCATGAAGTTTTGCTAGGGCGTTTTGCGCCGCATGCAATCGAGATTGCGTCATTTTAATCATCCTGGTTAAGCAAATTTGGTGAATTGTTAACGTTAACTTTTATAAAAATAAAGTCCCTTACTTTCATAAATGCGATGAATATCACAAATGTTAACGTTAACTATGACGTTTTGTGATCGAATATGCATGTTTTAGTAAATCCATGACGATTTTGCGAAAAAGAGGTTTATCACTATGCGTAACTCAGATGAATTTAAGGGAAAAAAATGTCAGCCAAAGTATGGGTTTTAGGGGATGCGGTCGTAGATCTCTTGCCAGAATCAGACGGGCGCCTACTGCCTTGTCCTGGCGGCGCGCCAGCTAACGTTGCGGTGGGAATCGCCAGATTAGGCGGAACAAGTGGGTTTATAGGTCGGGTGGGGGATGATCCTTTTGGTGCGTTAATGCAAAGAACGCTGCTAACTGAGGGAGTCGATATCACGTATCTGAAGCAAGATGAATGGCACCGGACATCCACGGTGCTTGTCGATCTGAACGATCAAGGGGAACGTTCATTTACGTTTATGGTCCGCCCCAGTGCCGATCTTTTTTTAGAGACGACAGACTTGCCCTGCTGGCGACATGGCGAATGGTTACATCTCTGTTCAATTGCGTTGTCTGCCGAGCCTTCGCGTACCAGCGCATTTACTGCGATGACGGCGATCCGGCATGCCGGAGGTTTTGTCAGCTTCGATCCTAATATTCGTGAAGATCTATGGCAAGACGAGCATTTGCTCCGCTTGTGTTTGCGGCAGGCGCTACAACTGGCGGATGTCGTCAAGCTCTCGGAAGAAGAATGGCGACTTATCAGTAGAAAAACACAGAACGATCGGGATATATGCGCCCTGGCAAAAGAGTATGAGATCGCCATGCTGTTGGTGACTAAAGGTGCAGAAGGTGTGGTGGTCTGTTATCGAGGACAAGTTCACCATTTTGCTGGAATGTCTGTGAATTGTGTCGATAGCACGGGGGCGGGAGATGCGTTCGTTGCCGGGTTACTCACAGGTCTGTCCTCTACGGGATTATCTACAGATGAGAGAGAAATGCGACGAATTATCGATCTCGCTCAACGTTGCGGAGCGCTTGCAGTAACGGCGAAAGGGGCAATGACAGCGCTGCCATGTCGACAAGAACTGGAATAGTGAGAAGTAAACGGCGAAGTCGCTCTTATCTCTAAATAGGACGTGAATTTTTTAACGACAGGCAGGTAATTATGGCACTGAATATTCCATTCAGAAATGCGTACTATCGTTTTGCATCCAGTTACTCATTTCTCTTTTTTATTTCCTGGTCGCTGTGGTGGTCGTTATACGCTATTTGGCTGAAAGGACATCTAGGGTTGACAGGGACGGAATTAGGTACACTTTATTCGGTCAACCAGTTTACCAGCATTCTATTTATGATGTTCTACGGCATCGTTCAGGATAAACTCGGTCTGAAGAAACCGCTCATCTGGTGTATGAGTTTCATCCTGGTCTTGACCGGACCGTTTATGATTTACGTTTATGAACCGTTACTGCAAAGCAATTTTTCTGTAGGTCTAATTCTGGGGGCGCTATTTTTTGGCTTGGGGTATCTGGCGGGATGCGGTTTGCTTGATAGCTTCACCGAAAAAATGGCGCGAAATTTTCATTTCGAATATGGAACAGCGCGCGCCTGGGGATCTTTTGGCTATGCTATTGGCGCGTTCTTTGCCGGCATATTTTTTAGTATCAGTCCCCATATCAACTTCTGGTTGGTCTCGCTATTTGGCGCTGTATTTATGATGATCAACATGCGTTTTAAAGATAAGGATCACCAGTGCGTAGCGGCAGATGCGGGAGGGGTAAAAAAAGAGGATTTTATCGCAGTTTTCAAGGATCGAAACTTCTGGGTTTTCGTCATATTTATTGTGGGGACGTGGTCTTTCTATAACATTTTTGATCAACAACTTTTTCCTGTCTTTTATGCAGGTTTATTCGAATCACACGATGTAGGAACGCGCCTGTATGGTTATCTCAACTCATTCCAGGTGGTACTCGAAGCGCTGTGCATGGCGATTATTCCTTTCTTTGTGAATCGGGTAGGGCCAAAAAATGCATTACTTATCGGAGTTGTGATTATGGCGTTGCGTATCCTTTCCTGCGCGCTGTTCGTTAACCCCTGGATTATTTCATTAGTGAAGTTGTTACATGCCATTGAGGTTCCACTTTGTGTCATATCCGTCTTCAAATACAGCGTGGCAAACTTTGATAAGCGCCTGTCGTCGACGATCTTTCTGATTGGTTTTCAAATTGCCAGTTCGCTTGGGATTGTGCTGCTTTCAACGCCGACTGGGATACTCTTTGACCACGCAGGCTACCAGACAGTTTTCTTCGCAATTTCGGGTATTGTCTGCCTGATGTTGCTATTTGGCATTTTCTTCTTGAGTAAAAAACGCGAGCAAATAGTTATGGAAACGCCTGTACCTTCAGCAATATAGACGTAAACTTTTCCGGTTGTTGTCGATATCTCCCTATCCCTCAACCGGAAAATAATAATACTAAAGTGCTTAGCCCTGCTAATAATCACCTAATCCAAACGCCTCATTCATGTTCTGGTACAGTCGCTCAAATGTACTTCAGATGCGCGGTTCGCTGATTTCCAGGACATTGTCGTCATTCAGCGACCTGTCCCGTGTATCACGGTCCTGCGAATTCATCAAGGAATGCATTGCGGAGTGAAGTATCGAGTCACGCCATATTTCGCTATCAGGATTCTGTGTGATGGTTACATCGCCCGGCCCAGGGCTGTTTAGTCATCAGCGCTTTCTGACAGTGCTGAGATTTCAACCTGTTGCAGTAAAAATGAGTAGATATAAGGCAAGTGTGCTGCCAAACCTATCTTTTACGGGGTGAAGGTAGATTTCGTTTGAAGGGTATCTGGTGTCCCTGCAGGAATCGAAGTAAATATTAACTCTATGTTTTTAAAGAATTATTTTATTATTTGCTTTTTAGGTACCATCATAAATACCATCAGCTGATAAAAATGGCTCCTAAAGACCATAGAGAGCGGCCTATCTCATTCGTTCCAATAATGATGAACAGAGGGGCAGGGGTGAGGACAATCAGCGTTATCACCGAGTTTAACTGTGTATACCATTGCTTAAGGTCTTGCCACCTCATAATCGCTTGGTCGCTAGTTCAAATCTATCAGGGGTCACTATTCAAAAAAAGCTTGCGAGAAATCGCAGGCTCTTTCTGGTTCTGAAGCTATTTATAGGATACTTGAATAGATTATCAGTAGTGATTTGAGCGGCAACAAGCGTAATATATTTCACGCCATGCACTTAGAAACCATGATCGGCACATTGGACAGATGTTCAAAAAACGCCTCATCCAATGTGCGATGTGCTGACATCAACCAGCCAAACGGTGCTCCACAAAAAACAGTGTCGCTTGATGTGGATTGAACGGGAGCAAAGCTAGTCCCCTACCGACTAAGCCTGTATCGAAGTCGGAAGTCTTGCCGTTTTTTCTAAAATTTTTGCCGTGAGTTCATCAGGCCCCATATCTTCTGCAATTTCTAACTCTTTCAACTTAAGCTTATCGATCAGGTCGTTATATCTAAGATCATACTCATTTAAAATTTGCTTCCACGTTTTGACGTAAATTTTCATATTTGTTGTTTTTTGAACCAAGCCAAACTCACCATGTATTTTATTCGTTTCTAGATCTGATGATAAATTTGCAGCAGTGATATTGCTATTAGACATATCATTTCCCACTAAAATAAAATCCCATTTTGTATTATCGTCTTTAAATTCATCAGTCGCAGATATTATATTTTTATATAACTTTATTTGTGCGAGTTCTTCATCACCGAGTTTTATACTTGGTTTCTTTAATTCAATCACAATGCAATGAAAATATTCTTCATTATTTTCAGTGTAACGCTTTATTTTTTGTGCTGCAAATATATCCATTTCTTTATTTTTATCTGGATGCTGTACACTATACTTATTATAATGTGCTTCGTTAAAACCTTTAGTCTTCTCCAGATACTTTCTAAGAGCTTTATCAAACTTATCATCTTCTGATGCAACTAGAGTGTATTGCTCTCCAAAAAGCCATAAATTATTTTCTATGCTCTTTTGAATGTGCTTTACTTCATATGATTCTTTCTTTTTCTCATATAGTATTTTTTTAAAATAATCAATAACATCCAGTCTATCATTAATAAATGACAAAGTCCTCGTAATATTAGAAAGTGAACTTCTTTTTATTACAGATGAAAGTTTATCAACCTCATCTTCGGATAGGGAAACTATACCTTCAAAAATGTCAAAGAGACTGGATAAATTATTGGTTTCAACAATTCTATCTAATAGTTTAATTAAGATTTTTTTTTGTTTCTTGTTTAGTGTGGAGAAAATTTGAGGTTCGGCCTCATAAATTATCTTTATAGTTTCAATGAGTTGATTCCTTTTAAATTCATTGAGCATTCTATTCTCACCTTTATATTCTGGAAACACACCCTCATTTAAATAGTTTTGAATGAGTTGATCTGCTGCATTATTTTTATATTTTCTATACTCTTCCCTTAAATTACCTTTAACATGTAGGCTAATGTATTTAAAAATATCTGAGTCAACACTGTTTTTCGATTCATTAAACAAGTCGTTTGATTCAGAAAAATCATCAAACCAACTTGATGTGACATAGGATGAACAATCAAATCCTTTTTTGTTCATCTCAGAAAACTCTTTGTAAACAATATCACCTTGATTATTTAAATAATATATATATGATTTTTCTACTACAGGTTTACTAGACCATATAACTGTTTTTGAATTAAAATCGACCTCTCCAAATTCAATATTATTTGAAGTTGAAGCATATCCTATTGGGCTAATAGATTGACCGTTTATTTTTAATTTTAATTTTGGTTTGGCCACCAACAGCCAAGATATATCGTTCTGCAAATAGGGTATAACTATTGAATTAAAATAATCTTCAGTAATTGTTACAGGATTAAAGACCACCTTAGTTCCAGAATTTTTATGAGAGCACATGGATAAATCTGAATGCTCATATTCATTTAGATGTGATGAAACTATAGTTAGCGTAAATTTCTCTCCATTACGCCAGCTAGTCCATTCGGCTTTATCAGCGAATTTACAGAATGAAAACCGCCCCTTACCTTTATGTCCTCTTGTGACAGGCGTTCGTTTTGCTTTCTTCTTGGAATCTAAAAACTGCCCGAAAGTTTCATCGACTTCATTAAAATCGATGCCAGTTCCATCATCAATAATTTCTATTGAAGATATCCCACTTAAACCATTTGGGATAACTGTAATATTAATATTTGTGGCTTCAGCATCAAAAGCATTCCAAATATATTCGGAAATGGCTTTTTCAGCCGTAAGTTTTTCTAACTGGCTTTTAATACTTCTTTCAGAATTTTTTGTTTGTTTTTTTTGAATGGCCATAATAATCCCAACTTAATCAGACTCCTGTATCAGAAACGATTGTATATGTTTTCTGTGAAAATTCTATAAATTACACGAAATACTGTTTTTGATTTCTGATTTTGATAGACCCCTATCAGTTACGACAACAAGCATACTATTTGTAAACCTCTTATCTATGTGTGCCCAGCATCCATAGCATTACTATTTATTCCGCCTCCGTGCGCAGCCCCGCACGCCTGCCCGCTTCGCTTAACAGACTGGTTTTCATGCACCTCATAAATCGTCTCAGAAGCCACCAAACAAGGGTTTTCTCGTCAAAAATGGTGCATAAGACTCATGCGTTTTCATGCGCCATAGACATGCACTCATTCGCTCTCATGCCAGCCAGGAAAAGGGGATAAAAAATCCCGGTACTGGACCGGGATTACGTGGGCGTTCTTTCTAATCAGACAGGAATCTGCTGACGGCTTGAAAGTTTTGACGCGGAGCCATAGCGATTAAGTGTTTGCTGTTGTTTTTCCGGGGATTGTGCTTTGTCTGATAGCTGTTCATTGCGTCGGGGTTTCATGATTATCTTATCCACACTCTCCAGTGCCGTAAATGTGCAGGAACATTCCAGATTCTGGCACTGATACCACGAGCGTTTAACTGACGGAGCTTCATAGGCTGCTGTTCTGGCGTGTGCAACTGTACCGCATTCCGGACATTTAAGTGCCATTAATATCACTCCTGTATATCGTTAATGTCATTCAGGCGTTGCTGAAAACGCAGATGTTGTGCCGGGGTGTAAGAGCCCTGGCAATCACGAATCATCCCGGGGTCAGGCATCAAACCGGATTCATCCAGGATCTCACGATAATCCCCGGCAATTTCAGGCGGTGTTATTGTCAGCTGGCGAACCAGAGCACTGCGTAATATACGGGACGCAACGTCAACCCCCCCGCGCCCCTTCAGGAACGGAGCCAGTGCAGATGTCAGGGCTGCCCCATTCGCCTGCATAAAATTGCTGAGAGCGGCTTCTGTGCAGGCTTCCATCAGTAAATGCTGCGAGTAAATGCATTCGCGCGCAGCACAGTTAATTTGCCATTTCAGCACATCCAGACGTTCCCGCAGTAATTCGAGCTGTCGGGCATAATCTGCTGGTTTTTCTGTGGCAGCGAGGAGAGATGCTATCTGTTGTTCAACGGCTTTTCGGCTCTCACTATGTCCGGCCCACAGAATACGGGCATTCCGAAAACTGGTAAGTGCCTGGTCAGGCGTGCCTCGGGCCGTCATACTGCTTTCTCCTTCTCAGCAAGTTCCTGACGAACCTTAATTTTATGCATAGCTGCCGGAGAGAGTTGATTACTGAAATCCAGACGCGCCGCACAATCCGGGGCAATTCCCGCCAGTTTAAACACCGGGTCCTGTTCAGGCATCGCATCGTTAGCCAGAGCCGGTCTGGTGATATGTTTATGAATAAAGTCTTTCAGCACTGTGTTCGGGTCATTAACTGAATTCACCACACCCACAACGGCACTGGCTTCCCGGCCCATTGTGGATTTAAGCAGGCTCAGCGTCTGAATAAGCGCTTTTCCATGCGATTGCATAAAATCTTCCCAGATTTGTTTTGCGCGAATATCCACAAGAATGTTATGCGCGTGGATATACTTTCCGGCTAATTCCGCAGCTTTCTGCGGCAAAAGTGCATTTTCGCTTTCCTGAGCCGCCAGCAGCTCATCAAAATCCTCAAGCGTTTCTCGTCCCAGCGCAATTTCCGTGCGCAGTTTTTTCATTTCCTTTGAAACCACGCCCTGACTTTCACGAAACAGCGTGCGCCACTCCTCATTCAGTGTGTTCGTCGTGGCTTCCATCTCAGCGCGACGCTGGCGGATTGTCGCAATATTATCCGCTGCCGCTTTCTGCTGACGACGTGCTTCAAGCCATGCGTTTCTGGCTGTGTTCATGGTTTCCAGTGCCCGCTGCGTTACAGCCGGAAAAGTGGAAAGGTTGTTATTCACTGCGGTGTTGTTCATGACTTCTCCTGTCGGGTTGGTTCGTTACGTCAATTGTGTCGTGGCTGACACAAGCACACTATCGGTGCTCAGTGTGTGGTGGCTGGCACAACGGGCGCTTGCGGTTATTCAGACGTGGCTATGAAAGCCAGCCAGATAAAAATGCCCTCAGTTTCAGTCTGCTTTATGTCCCTGATGCGGTGGAACAGGTGAAACATGTGTTACAGCTTTGTTTTATAAAGCACTTATATACACTGCACCGGTGGAACATCGCGGGTAACAAGGTGGAACAGCGGATTGGCTGGCGTTACATCTGTTCCACCTCACTATTTCAGAAGGTGGAACAGGTTCAGCCCTGTAAAATACGGTTGTTTCACCTGTTTCACCTGTTACCCTTAATAAATAAGACTCACGCAAAGCCTTAACCCGGCACCTCGCTGTTGAAGACATAGAGCCTGCGGGGATTCATCTCTGGCGGGCGAATGGTTGTCTGGAGTTTGCCATCAGTGGAGGGCAGCAGGTATCCACGATCTGCGCACAGACGCGCCACCTTGCGCGGGTCAAATCCCCTGCAGATTTCTTTCCAGCCGGACGGCATGACATAGAACGTAGTGACAGCTTCCGTGCCCTGCGCGGTACTGCCTTTCTCCACCCTGCGCCAGCCCACCATATTGCCGGGGCGGTTGCGCTCGTCATACCAGTCTGCAAAGCGGCTGTACTGATTCGCGGTAAAGAAACTGCGAACCTGCTCCAGTGCGGCAATATCTTCCTGATTGGCGGTGTGCCCGCGATCTTTCAGCCATGCGTTCAGGCAGACGCGGGTTGCCCGCAGTGCTTCACCCTCAGGCCAGCCGGTGATACCCAGACGGGTTGCCAGTTCACCCGCCATCGCCACCAGTGCAAAGCGATTCACAGCCCGGCCCACCTGGTTGCCTGCATCTTTCGGAGTCAGGGCGGCAGCATATTCCTTCATCAGCGATTTTGCCTGTGCCGTTAGTCCGTTAAGATCAGCGGTCAGTGCTTTCAGCCACTCCCGGAACGGCGAACCGTAGTAGCAGGACGTGGCCCATTCAAGATGCTCTGCCAGAGCCTTGCCGCTGTCGAAGCCGTGCAGCTCCTCAAAAACGCCAAATTTCCCGGAATCGCTGGGGATCTGGATCATCCTGACTTCCATCCCGGCAAAAGTACGCTCACCGGCCTTTGCCGCATGTTCGGTCAGAGACAACTCGCCAGTTGAAAAGAACAACAGGCGCCACTGCTTACGGGTACGCAGCTCACCGTCCGTACCGGCACGGCCCTTGCCCTGACCGTTTGCCAGCATGTAGGCGATATTGCCTGCCTCGCGTCCGTCAACTTCCCGGATCTCATCAAGCATCATGGCGGCATCGTTGCGGCGGCTGGCGCATCCCTCCAGCGCGTTGCCGGTGGCCCGCCATGTCTGCCAGTAGTCAGGCCCGCCGCAGACGGAGGTTGCCGCTTTCATGGTGGTGGTCTTACCGTCTGTCGATTCCCCTTTGAGGTGGTAGCCGCCGCCGTCCATACCAACCAGCCGTAACAGTGGTGCAGCAAAGGCCAGGCTGACAGCAAATGCCACGCGGGAGTTGCCGGTACAGTAGCGGGATACGTTCTCCCGCCATTCCTCTGTTGTGCCCGACACGCGGAAATCACGCCCCTGCACGGAAGTGGTCTGGAGAATGACACCCTCTGCACCTTCACCGCTGACCTCATCCTGCAGGACGTAAACCTGACCATG
>OGQD01002035.1_pt1 | contig 11878 bp, 10 predicted proteins | sample 1553091 | NCBI WGS metagenome assembly OGQD01 (sample SAMEA2580290, study PRJEB22360) | human gut metagenome | biome: human gut; feature: human-associated habitat; material: faeces | place: Denmark | collected 2008/2010
TTTAGTTATGTATCTGAGAGCCAACAGCTTGGAATACAATAGACTTGGAATCTCTGTTAGTAAAAAAGTTGGTAACAGTGTGGTGAGACACAAGGTAACCAGATTGATTAGAGAAGCTTACCGATTAAACAGAGCAAATATTGATGTTGGCTATGACATAGTGATAGTAGCCAGACCGTCATCAAAGGACAAGAAATGTCAGGACATTGAGAGTGCTTTGATGCATTTGTGTGGGTTAAAGAAGATAAGCCACATAGGGTAAAAAAATGAAAAAAATATTTATTGGTTTAATCAAATTTTACAGGAAGTATTTGTCACCGCTTAAGGGACATGCTACCTGCAAGTATTTTCCTACTTGTTCGCAGTATGCAATTGAGGCTATCGAAAAGTATGGAGTTTTAAAAGGTGGTCTCCTTGCAGTATGGAGGATACTTAGATGCAATCCTTTTTCAAAAGGAGGATATGATCCAGTTCCATAAAGGAGAAAATTATGTTTCTAACTAGAGAAGATGGTATGATACTCGGACCAGTTTGTTGGGTTCTCGGTAAGATATTCAACTGGATATATATGTTCGTTGGATTTATCGGAAATCATATGGGAATCACATATGTCAATTTAAGCGTGTGTGTTATATTGTTCACATTTGTACTGAGAGGTGCACTGTTCCCATTATATTTCAAACAGCAGAGATCTACCAAGATCATGAGTTTCATCCAGCCTGAAATTGCCAAGGCAACAAAGAAATATAAAGGCAAGACTGATCAGGACTCAATGATGAAGCAGCAGCAGGAAACTCAGAAGATCCAGAAAAAATATGGTGTCAGCATGGCATCAGGATGTCTGACTTCGCTTATACAGCTGCCTATATTCTATGGTCTGTACAGGGTTATCCAGAACATACCTGCGTATGTTCCTTCAATGACCAAGAAGTACAGCGAGATCGTGGACATATTGAGTACAAAGACTGATTATATCAAAGCTATAAGTGATGTAGCCGGAGAGTCAAAGGTCAGCACTGTGACAATGGCTCTTAAGCAGATGGGAGATGATCCTACAAGAAACCAGATCATTGATGTTCTTGACAAGTTTGCCAAGAGCGACTGGGATAAATTGATAAGTAATCTTGATCTTGCAGGCAATGCTACTCTCACAAGCTATGTTGACCAGTTCCACAACATGAATCAGTTCCTGTTTGGACTGAATATTGCAGATGCACCGGGATGGAAGCTTTCAATAGCTTTGGTGGTTCCTATCGTTTCTGCTCTCCTGCAGTTCTTACAGACAAAGATATCCATGAAGTCATCACAGAATAACAACATGGATAGCAATCAGCAGACAGCCAACAACATGATGAAGGGTATGATGTACTACATGCCTATCATGTCACTTATATTCTGTATAACTCTTCCTATAGCTATCGGTCTTTACTGGATAGTTGGTTCTGTTATTATGATAATATCTCAGCTTATAGTTGATGCTTATTATAATCATCAGGACAAGGATGAGCTGCTTGCAAAATGTGCCGAGAAGGCTGCCAAGAAGCAGGCAAAGAAGAAGAACCCTGACAAGAAATCTTTCTATGAGAGAATGATGGATGCTCAGAATGGTAACGTTCCAACAGAGAACAGTCAGTCAGAGAATATAAACAAGATGGCTTCTTCAAGACTTAAGAGTTATGTTAATCCTGCACATTCAGTGAATGTTGACAGTGATGATGTAACCCGCAGAGAAAATGTAAACTATAAACCAGGCAGTATAGGAGCTAAGGCGAATATAATGCTTAAGTACCAGAACAATAGCAACGATAAGGGAGGAAATAAATAATGGAATTCTTAGAATTCAAAGGTAAGACCAAAGATGAAGCCCTTATGCAGGCCAGTGTTGAACTTGGAGTCCCTAGTACAGATCTTGAGTATGAAGTTATCAGCGAAGAGACAAAGGGATTTCTTGGTATAGGTTCAAAGCCTTGTATCATAAAGGCAAGAAAAAAGAAGACATTCCTGGACGATGTTAAGGAGTACCTTGACAGCCTGTTCAAGGCTATGGATATCCAGACAGAGATCCAGATGGATTTTGATGAGGAAGAGAATGTTCTGTCTATCAATCTTGAGGGACCAGAGATGGGAATTTTGATTGGAAAGCGTGGACAGACTCTAGATGCTCTTCAGTATATTATAACACTTGCTATCAATAAGAAGAGCGAGTCACGTATCAGAGTTAAGCTCGATACAGAGAACTACAGAGCAAGAAGAAAAGAGACACTTGAGAATCTTGCCAAGAATATAGCATTCAAGGTTAAGAGATCAAAGAGATCATTTGCTCTTGAGCCAATGAATCCTTATGAGAGAAGAATAATCCATGCTACTCTTCAGAACGACAAGTATGTAGCAACCAGAAGCGAGGGCGAGGAGCCATATCGTAAGGTTATTGTATATCTCAAGAAGAAATAATAGTCACGCTGATGCGTGTAAAGATCATCGCAATATTTTATGGTGACAGGAAAGAGATCATTTGAGAAAATGGTCTCTTTTTTGTTGCAGTTTAGTCTTTTTATATGGAAAATGAATTGGTAATGTTGTACACTACATAGATAGGTTGTTTAATCACGGTGAAAGGAAAAGTGTAAGACAGATATGTTCAAGGAAGATACCATTGCAGCTATAACCACCGGTATGAGTAATGCCGGAGTTGGAATAATAAGGATCAGCGGAGACAGGGCATGTGAGATAACAGACATGTTGTTCCGCGCTGCAAATAAAAACAAAAAAGCGGTAAATATGAAATCTTACACTGCTGCATTTGGTGGTGTGTATGAGGATGACAGAATGATAGATGAGGCTATACTTCTGGTCATGAAGGCTCCCCATACGTACACATGTGAGGATGTGTGTGAACTTCAGTGTCACGGAGGTATAGTAGTTCTCCGAAAGATACTTGATCTGGTAATAAAATGTGGTGCAAGGGCAGCCGAACCTGGAGAATTTACAAAGAGAGCATTCCTCGGTGGAAGGATAGATCTGTCACAGGCAGAATCCGTCATGGATATAATAAATGCAAAGAATGACTTTGCAGCCAGAACGTCTGTGGAGCAGCTTCAGGGAAGACTTAGGGATAAGATCATTGATATGAGAGAACAGATTCTGTACAATGTGGCGTTTATTGAATCTGCTTTGGATGATCCTGAACACTACAGTCTGGATGGTTTTCCACAAAAGTTAGAAATAATTGTGGATAACCTTGTAGATAGTGTGGATAACCTTTTGACAACATTTGACAATGGAAAAGTGTTGTCTGAGGGAATAAATACGGTTATTGTTGGTAAACCGAATGCGGGTAAGTCTTCGCTGATGAATATGTTTGTGGGCGAAGAAAGGGCGATTGTAACAGATATGGCCGGCACAACCAGGGATACGCTCAGTGAAGTGATAAATGTAAGAGGTATAACTCTGAACATAGTTGACACTGCGGGAATAAGAGATACAGATGATGTAGTTGAGAAGATAGGTGTGGATAAGGCATTAGAGTCTGTGGATAAAGCTGATCTTGTGCTCTATGTGGTAGACAGTTCAATTGACCTGGATGAGAACGATCACAGGATCATGTCCAGAATACAGGATAAGAATGTTGTTGTGATACTCAACAAATCTGATCTGGAAAAGAAGATAGACGAATCGAATATTAAGAAATATATAGATGCAGATATAATTCAGTTGTCAGCACTGACCGGTGATGGCAGTGAAGAATTGTATGAGCTTCTGAACAGGATGTTTTTTGAGGGTACACTGACATATAATGATCAGCTTTATATCACTAATACCCGGCACAAAAATGAACTTGTGTGCACCAAAAATGCACTGTTAAAGGTTAAAGAAAGCATAGATATGGGAATGGAGGAAGACTTTTTCTCCATTGATCTCATGGATGCGTATGAACATCTCGGTTTGATAATAGGTGAAACTGCCAGAGATGATCTGGCTGATAAGATATTTAAGGAATTCTGTATGGGAAAATAGATTGCAGGATATAAGGTACTGGAAGGAGGACATTTGTATGCCTGTTTTGAATGAAGAATATGATGTGGTAGTTGTGGGGGCAGGACATGCAGGATGTGAGGCAGCTCTTGCAAGTGCAAGACTTGGTCTGAATACTATTATTTTTACGGTGAGTATGGACAGTGTGGCCATGATGCCATGTAATCCGAATGTAGGAGGAAGCTCTAAGGGACATCTGGTAAGGGAAATAGATGCACTTGGCGGAGAGATGGGCAAGAATATAGACAAGACGTATATTCAGTCAAAGATGCTCAATGCGTCTAAGGGTCCGGCGGTTCACTCTCTTCGTGCCCAGGCAGACAAGGCAAATTATTCCAGAACCATGAAGCACACCCTTGAGAATACGGATAATCTCACATTGAGACAGGCAGAGGTGTCGGAAATTATTATCGAGGATAATGTGGTTAAGGGTGTAAAGACATATTCGGGAGCAACTTATTTTGCAAAGGCTGTGGTTCTGTGTACAGGAACATACCTCAAGGCGAGATGTATATACGGAGATGTCGTATATCACACCGGACCTAATGGACTTATGGCAGCTAATTATTTGTCAGATTCCATGAAGAATGCAGGGATAGAGATAAGAAGATTTAAGACGGGAACCCCTGCCAGACTGGATAAAAGAACGATAGATTTTTCTCAGATGGAGGAACAGAAGGGCGATGAGAAGATAGTTCCATTCTCATTTACAAATACTGAGGCGGATATAAGACGTGATCAAATATCATGCTGGCTCTGTTACACAAATGAGAAGACACATGAGATAATCAGAGATAATATAGACAGATCACCTCTGTTTTCAGGCGTGATCGAGGGTACAGGACCAAGATACTGCCCTTCCATTGAGGATAAGGTTACGAAATTCCCTGATAAGACCAGACATCAGATATTTATTGAGCCTGAGGGTGAATATACGAATGAGATGTATATGGGTGGAATGAGCAGCTCTCTTCCTGAGGACGTTCAGTATGAGATGATACACAGCATGAAGGGACTGGAGAATGCAAAGATAATAAGGAATGCTTATGCCATCGAGTATGATTGTATAAATGCCATTAACTTAAAACCTTCTCTGGAGTTTAAGAGTGTATCAGGACTTTTTGGTGCCGGCCAGATAAATGGAAGTTCAGGATATGAGGAGGCTGCAGCCCAGGGTATAATGGCAGGAATCAATGCTGCCAGAAAAGTACAGGGCAAAGAAGCGGTGGTTCTTGACAGATCACAGGCATATATAGGAGTTCTTATAGATGATCTTGTCACAAAAGAGACATCGGAGCCATACAGAATGATGACATCCAGAGCTGAGTACAGACTTCTTCTCAGACAGGATAACGCTGATCTGAGACTCACGGAGATCGGACATGAGATCGGTCTTATAGATGACAAGAGATATGCTGCATTTACAAAGAAGAGACAACAGATAATGGATGAGATACAGAGACTTGAGAGCACCATGGTTGGAGCAAATTCAACCATACAGAAGTTCCTTGAGAATCTTGGAAGTACAGGACTTAAGACTGCTGCATCTCTTGCAGAACTTATAAGAAGACCGGAACTGTCATATGAGGCGATTGATCCAATAGATGAGGGAAGAACCAAACTTCCGGATGATGTTATAGAACAGATAAATATAACCATAAAATATCAGGGATATATAGACAGACAGAATCAGCAGGTAAATCAGTTTAAGAAGCTGGAGAAGAAAAAGTTTATTGAGAAAGCAAGGAGATGATTTATAAATGAAAAAGAGAATGTATCCAGAATGTCATTAAGAATATACACTGAAGATTTAGAAACAAAATTCCGAAATATTCAATGGCATTTTAGACAGTTTCTTTTTCTTTATTATATATGTATTTAAAAATCCGATGCAAGATTAGTATCTCTTTATGCACCTACAAATGAAAGTCTGCCGGTATCTCAGTAAGGCTTCTGAAATTCCTAGCCCCGATAAAAACGGCATCCTTTTGGGTTGCGGGCGGAGCGAAGCGGAGCCCGTAACCCAAAAGATACAGTGGAAAGCCGGAAAAAGCTCCAAAAAAATGTTGAAGCGTTTGAGAGTTTAAGAATTTAAGAAAGTTAAGTTTTAGTCCAATATGAAAATTCATAATCAAAATTGATTTTAACCGAAATTTAGTTTACATTTTGGCTAAAGCCAATTGTTATCTTAATCATTAAAATAGGCTAAATCCCTATTGATGTTTTTGTATAGTTTTTACATTAAACTCACGTTAAAATAATAATCTTCCTTTATCCACTAAAAAAGTAATCGATAATGTAAAACCAGACTGCAGAAGTGAAAAACGCTGCAATAATACTGAAGCCGATCGTTAAATTGGTAAGTTTTGTATTTAATCGGTACTGCTCCGCAATAATGCTTGAGGTAACGACTGTAGGCATTGCCGATTCGAAGATGGTAATTCTGGCGATATTTCCTTTTATTCCGAGTAAAAGTGCTAATCCGAGCGTTATTGCCGGAGCCAGAATAAGTTTGTAAAACATGGAAACCGACATTTGGGGAATCAGTTTTTTCCAGCCATTGAATTTCAGTTGTAATCCGACTGAAAATAAAGCTAAAGGACTTACCGTAGCCGCTAATTTATCGAAAAAGGGTTCTGCAGGAGTGAAATCGACGAATTGAGACAAAACCAATGCAACGATACAGCCAATTAAAGGCGGAAATGTAACCAATCTTTTCAGAATAAATGCAGCGCTGATCTTTCCGGATTTGCTTCCGCCTTTTAAAGCGGCAATAATTCCTAATGTTGAAAGTGCAAAAAACATGGTCTGATCACAGATAATGGCAATACTCAGTAAACTTTCTCCGTAAAAAGCCGAAATGAGCGGAAAACCGATAAACGAAGTATTGCTGTAGCCGCTTACGAGTTCCAGAGTACTTCGGGAACGCCGTGAATAGCCTTTGCTTCTGCTGTAAAACATCATAAAGAAAAAGCAAAAAACCGCTGTGAGGAAAGTCGCCACCACCGGAAACAGCATTTCTGCCGACCAGTGAACTTTCGGTAAATATTTGAATGAAACCGCCGGAAGTGCAAGATAGAGAATCCATGTGTTGATTCCCTTATGCGCATCGGGATGGATGGATTTTGTTGCCTTGAAAACCATTCCCGCAATAATACACACTGCAATCAGAACAAAATTTACCATAGTTTTGAATTATTGTGCAAATTTACGGTTGATTTCTTTTTAATCGCTTATTTCCCATTATCAAAAAACTTTATTTTTGTCATTCTGACGAAGGAAGAATCTATTGCATTGGCTACAAAGTATTTTTAATTACGATTCTGAACTCCGTTTGTAAACTTTCTGTATATATTCAGAATAGCAGCTTTATATAAATCTAATATCAATTCATCGTATCAAATAAGCTCATCACCTCTATTTTCTCCAATGGTTTTGAAAGGGTAATTCTTTTGGATGTTTCTGGAAGCAGATCGAAAAAATTATCGCTGAAATGGGTATCTCCCATCAGATAAACGTCTTTTGCCAAAACATCTGTGGAAATTTCAATTTCAGTGGCAGATATTTTCCTGATTTTGAGGTTGGGTTTTGTTAATTTTAAATCTTTTGGCTTTGCAAAGAAATAGTTGCTTTCGGCAATTATTTTTTCATCTTTTCCTCTTAAAATTACATTTAAAAACAGTTCATTTTTATCAGCCTCACCGACTAGTTCATTGATAGATGAAGAATCAAACTTTACAGCTCCTTCCCAATTCTGTTTCGGAGTTGAAACTGCAGCAAGAATATTCTCACCTTTAAAATTATTAACTTCAAACTCTAAGCTTACGTCTTTAATTGTATCAGATCCGTCATTAATTCCGTAAAAATTTAGAATTCCCTCCTTTTCTTCCACTAAAATCACCTGATTTTCAAAGCTCCTTTTCACCTGATAATGCAATGCTTTCCAGTTTCCTAAATAATCTATGGAAGACCACGAAACAACCGGCCAACAATCGTTGAGTTGCCAGTATAAAGTTCCCATATTATAAGGTTTTGCTCTGCGGTGTGCTTCAATGGCAATCTGCATTCCGCGAGCCTGAAGCAATTGCGAAACATAATTATATTTCACAAAATCTATCGGAACATTATAATCACGTTTCATGTAATTTTCAATAATTTCCCAACCTCTGGAATGCTTTTCATGAGCTTTTATGGTTCCATTTTGTAAACTTAAATCAGGATTTCCTGAAAACATGGATTTTGTGGTTTCCAACGTCGGCATTCCCTGAAAACCATATTCCGAAGCAAAACGCGGAACTTTTTCATTGTAAATTTCAAACGGCTGTTCTCCCCACCAAACGCCCCAATAATGGGAATCGCCTTCCGTAAGGCTTTCCTTATGTCCCCATCCGATTGACGGTGAGCTTTCCCAATAGATTTGCTTATCACTTGTTGCATATTTTTTAACAGCATCCGGAATTACTTCATGAAAAATTTTCTTGTAATCTTTCCAGACCTGCAGCGAATCTTCTTTTGAATATTTGAATTGTTTCTGATACCCCCAATTGACAATCGCTTCATCAATTTCATTGTTTCCGCACCACAAAGCCAATGATGGGTGATTTTGAAGCCTTTCAATCTGATCTTTCACTTCCAATTCTACATTTTTCTGAAAGTTTTCATCGGACGGATAAAAGCTTCCTGCAAACATAAAATCCTGCCACACCAAAATTCCATTTTCGTCGCAGGCTTTGTAGAATTCGTCATCTTCATAAATTCCGCCTCCCCAAACACGGATCATATTCATATTCGCATCCTTACAGGCTTTAATCAACTGCTGATATTTTTCTTTGGTCATTCTCGGAGAAAAACTATCGCCCGGAATCCAATTGGTTCCTTTGGCATACATTGGTTTTCCGTTCACCTTGAAATAAAATGATTTTCCTTTTGCATCTTTTTCCTGAATTAATTCCACTGTTCTCAGTCCGATTTTTTCAGATTTTTCAGCAATTATTTTTGAATCTTTTTGTAAAGAAACTTTGATATCGTATAAGTTCGGATCGCCCCAACCGTTGGGTTGCCATAATTTCGGATTTTGAATCTGGTAAGGAATTGAAATTAAATTCAATCCGAGTTTTAAAGAAATATTTTGAGATGTTCCGTTAATTGAAAAAGTGTATTTCCCTTCTTCTTTAGTAAAAATTTCAGCATGAATATTTAAATCTGCTTTTTGCTTTGTTAAAATTTTTTGTTCGATTTTTACATGATCAAGCCTCGCAATGTTCCAGAAATTCAATTTAACGTCTTTCCAGATTCCTGCCGTCACTAATCTTGGTCCCCAATCCCAACCGAACTGATATTGCGCTTTTCTCACAAAACTTCTCGGAGATTCCGGCATGGTGAAAGGAACTTTTTGGGCTAATTCTTTTCCGACATTAACCGCAGATCTGAATTTTACCTGTAAAATATTTTCACCGTTCTTTAAACTTTGTCTAACCGGAATTGTCCATTTTTTGAACATATTGTCTGTCGATTGAATCAATTTCCCATTTAAATAAATCTCGGAAAAAGTATCCAATCCATTAAAAATCAATTCAATATTTTGATTTTCTAAATCCTTTGAGGAAATGTTAAATGAAGTCTGATAATCCCAGTCTTCATTTTCTATCCATTGTACTTTTTTTTCATTTTCATCTTTATACGGATCGGGAATAATCTTGTTATTCATCAAATGCAGATGAACAGTTCCCGGAACAGAAGCAGTAAACCAATTATTCTCTTTGACATTTTTGAATTTCCATTTTTCAGAGGATAAATTGCGCTCAGAGAATTGTGCTTTGGTAAAGATTTGTATGAAAAGGAAAGTAAAAAGTAAAATTTTGTTCATTATAATTTATTTACAATTCTATGAATTCCATCTTTAATAAGTGGTGTATTAAAGTTAATAAGAAGCCCAAGTTTTATGTTTGCTAATTTTAAATAAGTTAATAATTGGGCATTAAAAACAGGATGCATTTCCAGTACGGATTTTACCTCAATTATTACTTTGTCTTCGATAAGCAAATCAATTTTGTAAGCATTTTCAATATTCATTTCTTTATATTGTAAGGGCAGATAAATTTGCTGTTTCACATTGAATCCTGACCTTTTCAATTCATATGCTAAAGCTGATTCGTAAGTACTTTCTAATAAACCAACTCCAAGATTTTTGTGTACTTCGATTGCTGATCCTATTATTTTATAGGATAATTCATTTTCTAACATTTGATATTGTGTTTTTGTTTTTTCACGCAAAGATTTAATTTTAGTGATTACTAAATTTTAAGTGGGCAAAGAAGAATCAATTAAAAATTGATTTTATGAAGCTAAGGTTCTAGCCATTCAGCTTAATCAGCGACTTTGTCGCAATACTTTGCTCCCTTGAGTAAATATACAGTTAAATAAATCTTTGCGTTAAAATTTCATATTACTACTTATTCTTCAAAGCAACAACCTCTTCAGCATTCGCAAAAGCTCCCCCATTCGTAATCGCTGAAGAATGAAAATATCCGGCTTTGGTAAGTTCTCTGATTTCTTCGATATTGGATGACCGAAGTCCGCCACCGACAAGAATTTCTATTCTGCCACTGGATAAGTCTACTAATTTTTTAAGATTTTCCTTTCCTTCCGAAACATTGGGTTTCTGTCCGGAAGTAAGGATGGTTGTAAAGCCGCAATCAATGACTTTTTCCAATGATTTTTCCAAATCTTTCGCACGGTCGAAGGCACGGTGAAACGTACATGGAAGAGGTTTTGCCAGTTCGACCAAAGTTTTATTCTCTTCAATATTCACCTCATCATTTTCATCTAAAATTCCGAACACGAAACCGTCTACGTTTAAAGATTTTAACTTAACAAGGTCTGATTTCATCTGTTCAAATTCTTCATCACTGTACGTGAAATCTCCACCACGCGGACGAATCATCACAAAGATCGGAACATTGATTTTTTCGCGAAGCTGTTTTACGGTTTCAAAATCAGGTGTGGTTCCGCCTTCGCTTAATCCGTCGCATAATTCTATTCGGTCTGCACCATTTTCAAAAGCAATGATTGCCGATTCCGGATTGAAGCATGCTATTTCTATTTTTGACATTTTTCTTATGTTTTAATTTATTCTTTTTCAAGAACATCTGCAATCATAAATTTGTTATCCTTCTTCACAACTCCTATTTTACGGCTAAAAATAGACTTTGCTCCTTCATCCGTTAATTCGACATCAAAAACAAATGCATCATTTCCTGCAATTGCGTCTAATTCGCACTTTCTCAATTCAATATTAATCCAGTCCTGAGCAGAAATAAGAAATCCAGTATTTATTCCGGCATATTTTGTATTGTACTTCCTTCCCCATTTCTGTTGAAATTGTTTTAGAGTAAGGCTTCCATCCACATCCAGATCAACATTGGTTGCATCGGTTTTGTATTGATAGTAATCCTTTGTAGTAATATCCTGCATAATTTTTTGCTGATCTGAAATATCCGCTTTGAAATAAGCAATAATATTTTTCTTTAGCCACTCTTTTGCAGCTTCTGCTTCAGAGTTATTGCTGACTTCTGGGTTTTCTTTTACAAAATTAAGATCATTTGTTTTTTTAACATCTTTACAGGCAACAGTTAAAAACAAAGAGGCTATAATTATATTTTTTATCATCTGAAATTTTATTTTAATGCAAAACCGGGTTTTTCCAGACGGTTTCCTTTCTGGTCGTACACCGCAAAATTAAACCCATCCTGAATGCAGTAAGAGCCATATTCCCCTTTTTTATTGAGGGCAATAAAACCCACCTGAATATCCTTCAGATTTTTATTTCTACGCTGTGTAATTTTTA
>OGQD01002036.1_pt1 | contig 11874 bp, 9 predicted proteins | sample 1553091 | NCBI WGS metagenome assembly OGQD01 (sample SAMEA2580290, study PRJEB22360) | human gut metagenome | biome: human gut; feature: human-associated habitat; material: faeces | place: Denmark | collected 2008/2010
ATGGCGGCGGCGGTCAGCGGGTTGTCGCCGGTCACCATCACGGTGCGGATGCCCATGCGGCGCAGCTCGGCGAAGCGCTCGCGGATGCCCGGCTTGACCACGTCCTTGAGGTGGATGGCGCCCAGCAGCTTGCCGTCGGCTACTACCAGCAGCGGCGTGCCGCCGCTCTGGGCGATGCGTTCGATTTCCTTGGCCAGGCTTTCCGGCATCTGCGCGCGATCCAGGCCAACGAAGGCCAGCGCGGCGTCGACGGCGCCCTTGCGGTAGATGTGGCCGTCCATGTCGATGCCCGACAGGCGCGTCTCGGCGCTGAAGGCAATCGGCGTCACGCGGCTGCGTTCCGGCTCCGGAAGGACGATCTGCGCGCGCAGGAACTCCACGATGGATTTGCCTTCCGGCGTATCGTCCGCCAGCGAGGCGAGGAAAGCGCCTTCGGCCAGCTCCAGCGGCTGCACGCCGGGTGCGGTATGCAGCGCGCTGCAGCGACGGTTGCCGAAGGTGATGGTGCCGGTCTTGTCGAGCATCAGCACGTGCACGTCCCCCGCCGCCTCCACGGCGCGGCCGGACTTGGCGATGACGTTCAGGCGCACCAGTCGGTCCATACCGGCGATGCCGATGGCCGAGAGCAGGCCGCCGATGGTGGTGGGGATCAGGGTCACCAGCAGCGCCACCAGGAACACCAGCGGCAGGTTGCCGCCGGCGAACAGGGCGAAGGGCTTCAGGGTCACGACCACCAGCAGGAAGATCAGCGTCAGGCCGATCAGCAGGATGTCCAGCGCCACTTCGTTGGGGGTCTTCTGGCGCTTGGCGCCCTCCACCAGCGCGATCATGCGGTCGAGGGTGGATTCGCCGGGGTTGGCGGTGATCTTCACCAGCAGCCAGTCGGAGACCAGCCGGGTGTTGCCGGTCACGGCGGAGCGGTCGCCTCCGGATTCGCGGATCACCGGCGCGGATTCGCCAGTGATGGCGGCCTCGTTGACCGCCGCCACGCCCTCGATCACCTCGCCGTCGCCGGGAATCAGCTCGCCGGCTTCGACGCGTACCACGTCGCCCTTGCGCAGGCTGCTGGCGGCGACTTTCTCGAACTTGCCGGTCACCGCCATGCGCATGGCCTGCAGGCCCTGGGTACCGGCCTTGAGGCTGTCGGCGCGGCCCTTGCCGCGGCCTTCGGCAAGGGCTTCGGCGAAGTTGGCGAAGAGCACGGTGAACCACAGCCACACGGCGATCTGCACGGCGACGAAGGTGGGCACCGCCTCGCCGCCGACCACACACAGCACGGTGGTCAGCACGGCGGTCAGGGCGACCACCAGCATCACCGGCGAGCGTTGCAGCTGGCGTGGGTCGAGCTTGATGAAGGCCTGCAGCAGTGCCGGCTTCCAGAGGGCGGACAGCGCGGTGGTCGGGCGTTTTTCAACGGCCTTTTTCATCGCGAGTTCCTGGGTATGTGCGTTCATTCAAGGAGCTCCTCAGAAACCAAGCGTCAGGTGGTCGGCCACCGGGCCCAGCACCAGCGTCGGCAGGAAGTTCAGGCCGCCGACCAGCAGGATGGTCGCGGTCAGCAGGCTGACGAACAGCAGGCCGTGGGTCGGGAAGCTGTTGGGGCCGACCGGCGTGGCCTTCTTCGCCGCCAGGCTGCCGGCGATCGCCAGCACCGGCAGGATGTAGCCGAAGCGGCCGATCAGCATGGCCAGGGCGATCATCAGGTTGTGGAACGGCGTGTTGGCGCCGAAGCCACCGAAGGCCGAGCCGTTGTTCGCGGTGCCCGAGGTATAGGCGTAGAGCAGTTGGCTGAAGCCGTGGGCGCCGGGGTTGCTCACCGAGGAGGCCGGGCCGGGCAGGCTGGCGGCGATGGCGCCGAGCACCAGCACGCCCACCGGCATCACCAGCAGGGTTGCCACCAGCAGGCGGACTTCGCGGGCTTCGAGCTTCTTGCCGAGGTATTCCGGGGTGCGGCCGACCATCAACCCGGCGAGGAACACGGCGATCAGGACGAATAGCAGCATGCCGTAGAGCCCCGCACCGACGCCGCCGAAGATCACTTCGCCGACCATCATGTTGAGCATCGCCACCATGCCGGACAGCGGATTCAGGCTGTCATGCATGGCGTTCACCGAGCCGTTGGAGGCCGCGGTGGTGGTCACAGCCCAGAGCACGCTGGCCGTGGTGCCGAAGCGGCTTTCCTTGCCTTCCAGCGGGGCGACCTGCTCCACCGGCAGCGCGCTGAGCGCCGGGTTGGGCTGGTACTCGGCCCACAGCGAGGCGCCCAGGCCGAGGGCGAACAGCACCAGCATGCAGCCGAGGATGGCGCGGCTCTGGCGCAGGTCCTTCACGTAGTGGCCGAAGGTGAACACCAGCGCAGCCGGGATCAGGATGATCGAGACGACTTCGAACAGGTTGCTCCAGATGGTCGGGTTCTCGAACGGGTGCGCCGAGTTCACGCCGAAGAAGCCGCCGCCATTGGTGCCCAGTTGCTTGATGGCGATCTGGCTGGCCGCCGGGCCCAGCGGGATGGACTGGTCGGCGCCCTGCACGGTCAGCGCGTGGGCGTAGTCGAGGAAGGTCTGCGGCACGCCCTGCCAGACCAGCAGCAGCGCCAGCAGCAGGCACAGCGGGATCAGCCCGTAGAGGGTGGCGCGGGTCAGGTCGACCCAGAAGTTGCCGAGGTTGTTCGTCGACTTGCGCGAGATGCCGCGGGCCAGCGCCACCAGCACGGCCAGGCCGACGGCGGCGCTGACGAAGTTCTGCACGGTCAGGCCGAGCATCTGGCTCAGGTAGCTCAGCGAAGCCTCACCGCTGTAGGCCTGCCAGTTGGTATTGGTGACGAAACTCACCGCGGTGTTGAACGCCAGCGTCCACTCCAGACCCGGCAGGTGCTGCGGGTTGAGCGGCAGGCCGCCCTGCAGCAGGAGGATGGCGAACAGCAACACCAGCCCTACCAGGTTGAAGGCCAGCAGGGCCAGGGTGTAGCTCTTCCAGTTCTGCTCATCGTCAGGGTGGATGCCACATACGCGGTAAATGGCCCGCTCCACCGGCAGGAAGACCGGACTGAGGAAGGTCCGCTGGCCCTCCATCACCCTGTAGTAGAAGCGCCCGAGGAACGGCGCTGGCGCCAGCACCAGAGCCAGGAAGGCAATGATCAGCAGCACGTCATGACTGTTCATGAACGCTCCTAGGAACGGTCGGCGCGCAGCAGCGCCACCAGCAGGTAGATGAACAGTCCCGTGGCCAGGACCAGTGACACAGCGTCGAGCACGCTCATGATCTATTTCTCCTCACGCGGGCGATTCCATCGCTTGCGCGGCTGTTTGCCGCTTGACGGAAATTCTCCGCAAGCAACGCGTAAAGGAGCGATTCCCGAGCGTGCCGGGCGGCATAAAGAAAGCGTAAAAAGCCGCTCTGGCGCGGCGATTGGCGCTTATGTATCCGGACCGATACACAGCCGACACGCTGACGACACCCGCGCACCGCAGCCTCGCCGACCATGGCCCGCGCACGCGCTGACGGGTTAGCATGCGTGCGTCGCATGCCCCTGGCGGCCCCTGGCCATCCTGCCCCACGTTCTCCCGCGACAGGTTTCTTCATGCACCCGACCACTTCCGACGACCCACGCCGCTGGACCACCCGCGCCCTGCTGGTGGACGACGACCAGCCGATCCGCGAGCTGCTCTGCGGTTACCTCGCGCGCTTCAACATCGAGGCCCATGGCGTGGCCGACGGCGTCGAGATGCGCCGTGCGCTGGAAAACGAAAACTTCGATGTCGTGGTGCTCGACCTGATGCTGCCCGGCGAAGACGGCCTGTCGCTGTGCCGCTACCTGCGCGCCGAGTCGGACATCCCGATCCTCATGCTCACCGCCCGCTGCGAACCGGCGGACCGCATCATCGGCCTGGAACTGGGCGCCGACGACTACATGGCCAAGCCCTTCGAGCCGCGCGAGCTGGTAGCGCGCATCCAGACCATCCTGCGCCGCGTGCGCGGCACCAGTCTCCCCAGCGAGGAAGGCACCCGCGGCGAACCGCGTGCCCAGGTGCGCTTCGACCAGTGGCGGCTGGACAGCGTGCTGCGCCAGCTGCATGCCCCGGATGGCCTGGTGGTGCCGCTGTCCAACGCCGAATTCCGCCTGCTCTGGGTGTTCCTCGAACGCCCGCGGCGGGTGCTCAACCGTGAACTGCTGCTGGACGCCGCCCGTGGCCGCGCCATCGAGGCCTTCGACCGCAGCATCGACCTGCTGGTCTCGCGCCTGCGGCAGAAGCTCGGCGACGATCCGCGCTCGCCCCGGCTGATCAAGACCGTGCGCGGCGAAGGCTATCTGTTCGATGTCCGCGACATCGCCTGAGTCCGCGCCCGTGCGCGCAAAGGAAAAACCCCTGGAGCGCGCCGACAGCCTGTTCGCCCGGCTGTTCGGCGTGTTCCTGTTGGCCATCGTGGTCGCGCACCTGCTGGCCTTCGCCTGGTTCCATCACTACGGGCCGCGTCACGAGCCACCGCCTCCGCCGCCAGCGGAGCACGGCTTCGAGCGCGGCCCGCCGCCCCCCGGCATGATGCCGCCGCCACCGCCCGGCCCGCGCCTGCCGTTCTGGAGCGTGCCGTTCGCCTTCCAGTTGCTGACCCTGATCCTCGCCGCCTACATCGGCGCGCGCCTGCTGGCCCGCCCGGTGCAGCATCTGGGCGACGCTGCGCTGCGCCTCTCCGAAGACCTGGACAGCCCGCCCCTGCCGGAGACCGGCACGCGTGAAGCGCGCCAGGCCGCGCGCGCCTTCAACCGCATGCGCGAGCGCATTCGCGAACAGGTGCAGCAGCGCAGCCGCATGCTGGTGGCGGTTTCCCATGACCTGCGCACGCCGCTCTCGCGCCTGCGCCTGCGCGTCGAGGAAGTCGACAACCCGCAGTTGCGCACCCGCATCAGCCAGGACCTGGCCGAAATGATCGGCATGCTCGACTCCACCCTGCACTACCTGCAGCAGGAGCGCGCCAGCGAACCCCTGCAGTGGTTCGACGTGAAGGCGCTGGCCGACTCCCTCGCCGAGGACGCCTGCGAGCGCGGCGCCGATGTCGGCGTGGAAGGCTACTGCGCGCCGCTCAAGGTGCAGCCGATGGCACTGCGCTCCTGCCTGAACAACCTGCTGGACAATGCGCTGCGCTATGCCGGCGATGTCAGCATCGAGCTGCGTGACGGCACCCGCGAGCTGGAAATCCGCGTACGCGACCACGGCCCGGGCATTCCCGCGGAGCTGCGCGAGCAGGTGTTCGAGCCGTTCTTCCGCCTGGAAGGCTCACGCAACCGCAACTCCGGCGGCGTCGGCCTGGGCCTGGCCATCGCCCGCGATGCCGCGCGGCGCCAGGGCGGCGACCTGTTCTTCGAGGAAACCCCTGGCGGCGGCGCCACCGCCGTGCTGCGCCTGCCCAGAAGCGCGGCTGCGTAACGCCGTTGTAGCCGCCAGCAAACAAAGCGCACAAACCCGCGACACAGGCGCGCCCGAGGCTGTCATCACCGGAGAACCCTCCGGCTTGGCAACCATGGAGACTCTCCTATGATCAGCGGCGTGAGCAGCAGCTATGCGAGCTACTACACCAGTTCGCTCGCCCGGACCCAGACCGCCAGCAGCACCGCCACACAGAGCGGTAGCACCGGCGCGTCCCAGGGCGCGGCGAAGTTCCAGGAAGACCTGTTCAAGTCCATCGACAGCGATGGCGACGGCAGCATCAGCAAGGACGAACTGACCAGCGTGCTGTCGTCCGGCGACGACTCGGACAGCAGCGATATCGACATCGACGCCCTGCTCAGCGAGTTGGACAGCGATGCCAGCGGCGGCATCTCCCAGGACGAACTCTCCGCCGCCATGCCACCGCCTCCCCCACCGCCGGGCGGCATGGGGGGAATGGCCGATGCGGGGGAATCCGCCGACGACCTGATCAGCGCCCTGGACAGCGACGGCGACGGCAGCCTCAGCAGCGACGAGCTTTCCGCTCTGGGCAGCAGCGACGACAGCGAGCGCCTGAGCGAACTGTTCAGCCAGCTCGACGCCGACGGCAACGGCTCCATCAGCAGCGACGAACTCGCCAGCGCACTGCAGGCGCAGCGCAGCGACGGTCCGCCGCCACCGCCGCCTTCGGCCTCCAGTGGCTCGTCCAGCGATTCTTCCAGCGGTTCCTCGGACAGCTCGACGACCACCGCCTCCAGCAACTCCGCAAGCAGCGCCAACACCGGCGCTGCCCACCAGAAGCTGGTGGCCAACCTGCTCAAGCAATACCAGAGCAGCGAGGTCACCGCACTCCAGGCTACCAGCGGTAGCCTGATGAACATCGCCGCCTGATCCGCGTCGTACCCACCGCCGGAGCCCCCCGCTCCGGCGGTATCACCCGATAGTCCCGCATTGCCAGCGACCCCGTGCCTGGCCTAGTCTTGGCCTCTTCAAATTCATCCGATGATTGGATGTTTCCATGCCAAGCCCTCTTCAAAAGCGCTCCCTGGTCGACATCGCCCTGGAGCAGATCCATCAGCGCATCGGCGACGGCACCTGGCCGCTGGGCCAGCGCCTGCCCCCCGAACCCGAACTGGCCGAAGCTCTCGGCATGAGCCGCAATACGGTTCGAGAGGCCGTGCGCGTGCTGACCTTCTCCGGTGTACTGGAAGTGCGCCAGGGCGATGGCACCTACGTGCGCGCCTGCGCCAACCCGCTGGACGCCATGCTGGTGCTCGCCCGCAGCTCGGTGGAGCAGGCGCTGGAGGCACGCGGCATCATCGAGGTGGAAGCCAGCCGACTGGCCGCCGAGCGCCGCAGCGAAACCGACCTCGCCGCGCTGCATGAGGCCCTCGAAGCTTCCGCCGTGCACCACGGCGGATCGCTGGACGAATACATCGCCCACGACCTGGCCTTCCACCAACGCGTGGTGGACAGCGCCCACAACCCGGTGCTCAGCGAGCTGTACCGCTACTTCTCCCAGGTCATCCGCGCCGGGCTGGAGCGCACCATCGGCGACCCGAGCCGGCCGCAGCCGAGCTTCGAGCTGCACCGCGAGCTGGTGGACGCCATTGCCCGTGGCGACGCCGAAGCCGCCGCGAAAGCGAACCGCGCGCTGCTGATCTGACTCCCATTTCCTATACCGAACGCTTTCTGCCTTGCTGCCCTGGAATGCCCACCATGTCCCTGCCCAATGACCCGAAAGACATCGAACACAAGGTGTCCTGCCCGCCCGAAGAACTGCTGATCGACGCCGAAGACGACAGCGCGCCGAAGAGCGGACCGCGCCCGCAACGTACCTGGCTGTTGCTGCTGGGCCTGGTGCTGGTGGCGATCAACCTGCGCCCGGCGCTTTCCAGCCTGTCGCCGCTGCTCAACACCGTGCGCGACGGCACCGGCCTTTCCGCTGCCGCCGCCGGCCTGCTGACCACCCTGCCGGTGCTCTGCCTGGGCCTGTTCGCGCCGCTGGCGCCGATGCTCGCGCGGCGCCTGGGCGCCGAGCGCACCGTGCTGCTGATCCTCTTCACCCTGGCCGGCGGCATCGTCCTGCGCAGCCTGTTCCCGGTGGCCGGGCTGTTCCTCGGCAGCCTGGTGGCCGGCGCCAGCATCGGCATCATCGGCGTGCTGCTGCCGGGCATCGTCAAGCGCGACTTCCCGCATATCGCCGGGACCATGACCGGCGTCTACACCATGGCCCTGTGCCTGGGCGCCGCCACCGCCGCGGGCTCCACCGTGCCGCTGGCCGGGCTGATGGGCAACAGCTGGCAACTGGCCCTGGCGTTCTGGGCGATTCCCGCCGTGGTCGCGGCGGCGATCTGGCTGCCGCAGACGCGCCAGAACCACCACGCCCACCGTGCGGTGTACAAGGTGAAGGGCCTGTGGCGCGACCCGCTGGCCTGGCAGGTGACGCTGTACATGGGCCTGCAATCGTCGCTGGCCTACATCGTCTTCGGCTGGGTGCCATCGATCCTCATCGACCGTGGACTCAGTGCGGTGGAAGCCGGGCTGGTGCTCTCCGGTTCGGTGATGGTGCAGCTGTTCAGCGCCCTGGCCGCCCCCTGGCTGGCCACCCGCGGCAAGGACCAGCGCCTCGCCGTGGTGATCGTCATGAGCCTGACCCTGGCCGGCCTGCTCGGCCTGCTGCTCGCCCCGCTCTCGGGTATCTGGGGCTGGGCGGTGGTGCTCGGCCTCGGCCAGGGCGGCACCTTCAGCATCGCCCTGGCGCTGATCGTGCTGCGCTCGCCGGACTCCCACGTCGCCTCCAACCTCTCCGGCATGGCCCAGGGCGTGGGCTACACGCTGGCGGCCTGCGGACCTTTCCTGGTCGGCGTGGTGCACGACGTCACCGGCGGCTGGGCGGCAACCGGGGTGATCTTCGTGGTGGTGACGGTGGCGGCGATCATCTTCGGCCTGGGCGCCGGGCGGGATCGGTTGGTGCAGGTGAAGAGCGAGCACGTCTGACACCTGAAGCCGCAGGGCGCATAACCCGTTCGGGATTGCGCCTTAACTGTAGGAGCGAGCTTGCTCGCGAATGGAGCTTCCCGTCAGCTCCGAAGCGGCCGTTGCGCCCTCTCCCCCGCCCTGGCTGCGCGCCCCGCTCCGCAGGGCGAGGGAGCCGCTCGGCGCGGGGCTCTTCTACGGAGTCAGCCGGCGAGTGCCGCGCTTTCGGCACACGCCGGACAGTCGCCTCGCCCTTCAGGGAGAGGGTTAGGGAGAGGGCAAAACCCTGCTCCGAACCATCAAACTACAGGCGGTGACGGCGGCCGGCGCGAGCTCTCGACCCAGGCGCTGATCAGGTTGTAGACCACCGCCAGCAGCACCGGCCCGAGGAACAAACCGATGAAGCCGAAGCTGAGCAAGCCGCCAAGCACGCCCAGCAGCACCACCACCAGCGGCAGGTTGCCGCCCCGGCTGATCAGGTAGGGCTTGAGGATGTTGTCCACGCCACTGATCACGAAGAAGCCCCAGATGGCCATGAAAACGCCATAGCCATAGCTCTCCTGGTAGAACAGCCAGAGCACGGCCGGCCCCCAGATCAGCGGTGGCACCATCAGCAGGCTACAGACGAAGGTCAGCAAGCCCAGCACCAGCGGGCCCGGCACGCCGGCGATGAGGAAGCCGACGGTCGCCAGCACCCCTTGTGCGGCGGCGGTGCCGATCACCCCGTTGACCACCCGTTGCACGGTACCGGCGATGATGTCCATGTACTGCTGTGCGGTGTCGCCGATGAGGCGCTGCAGCATGCCGTGGGCAAAAGCCTGCAGGCGCAGGCCGTCACGGTAGAAGAAGAAGATCAGCACCAGGCTGAGTACCAGCTCGAAGATCCCCGCCCCCAGTTTGGCGCTGCGCGCCAGCACCCAGTTGCCGACCTCACCCATGTACGGCTTGAGCGCGGAGAACATTGCCACCCCCTGCTGGTCGGCCTGGTACCACCAGCCGATCAGGCGATCGCCGATCAGCGGCACGCGGGCCATCCACTCCGGCGGCGGCGGCAGGCCGGAGACCTGCAGGTTCTTCACCAGCTCCACGCCTTCGCGCACCCGGTCCACCAGCCCGAAGCCCAGCCATACCAATGGCAGCGCCACCAGCACGATCCAGCAGACGGTGAGCACGCCGGCCGCCGCTGCCTGGCGGCCGCCCAGCAGTTGAGTGAGCAGGCGCATCAGCGGCCAGCTGGCGAAAGCCAGCACTGCGGCCCAGACCAATGCCGACCAGAAGGGCAGCAACACCCAGATGCTGGCCGCAAGCAGGCCCAGCAACAGCAGGCGCAGCAACAGGCGATCATTGTCGAACATTGGAAACCCCGGTTGGCTCGAAAGCCCCAGTGTAGGGCGTTTCGCCCTTCAGCGTAGGGGAATCAGCGCAGCCAGGTCAGGTGCAGGCCGTCACTATCGTCCTTGCCCTGCTCCAGACGCGCATCGCGCACGCCCTGGGCGGTGAGTGCTGCGCGCCAGTCGCTGGCATGCTTGCCGGCCAGCTCGACGCGCACCCCGGTATCCAGGCGCAGGGTACGCACCAGCAGGTCGAGCCAGGCACCGCCCGGCTCCTGAGGCACATGGCTGAGGGTCAGCTCGCCGTTGGCCTTGAGCAGGCGCATCAGGGTCGCCGGGCTGGGCAACAACTCGCCGAGGGCGGCGCCGCTGTCCAGCTGTTCGGCATGCAGGTAGGCGCGGCGGTTGCCGCGGGTGATGGTGTAGACCGCTACCAGGCTGTCCTCGTGAGGCGCGGCAAGGCGTACCAGCAGGTAGGCCTGCTGGTCGTCCGGGCCGAACAGCTTGGAGTTGCCGAACACCGAATTGGCCAGCAGGTTGCTGGAGCCGCAATCGCGGCTCTCGCACCAGAACAGCGGCGTGGCGTCGGCCTTGAGCAGGTCCTTGCGCGCGGCGGCGAAGGCGCTCTGGCTGGAGTCCTCGTCGGGTAGGCGGTAGGTCACGGCGGTCAGGTCGCCGATGGCACGCACCTCCCCCTCCATGCGCAGGCGCCCGCTGATACGACTGATCGAACCCTGTGGGTAGATGCGCTCCTGGCCGGCAGCCTGGTTGAAGTCGACGATTTCCGAACGCGGGAAGCGCGGGAGGATGTCCAGGTCGTGGCTGTCGGGCAGGTCGGCGGCGCCGGCAACGGCGCTGACACCGAGCAGACCGGTGAAGATCAGGGAGTGAAGGAGCCGCGAGATCCGGGCCTTCTGCGCGTCCGCCGAAAGGTTTTTGCCGTCTTGGCGCGCGGTGGTCTGGACGTCGAGCATGCACAATCTCCCTGAAACGATCCGTGCAGACTCGCGGCAGGCCCCGCTTTAGTCAAGCTGCGCGCCGCTACAGGGTATTGCTCAGTCCGCCAGCAGGAACGGCCGGAAGATCGCGGCAACCGCCTCGGCGCCCGCCTCGTCATCCAGGTGCAGGTGGTGCTGGCCCGGCAGTTCATGGACCTCGAAGGGCCTGTCCTTGAGCAGTTCGCGGGTGGCCGGCTCGACCAGCATCAACCCCTGCTGCGCCAGCACCAGGCTGGTCGGGCACTGCACGGACTGGACGAATTGTCGCGCATGGGCGCGGGTCAGGCGCAGCGGCGACGGCAGTGTCAGGCGCGCGTCGGTACGCCAGGTGTAGCCGCCGGGCACCGGTACCAGACCACGGGATGCCAGCAGCTCGGCGGCTTCCCGGCTCACCGCGCCGACGCCCTTCATGCGCGCTTCCACGGCACGGTCGATAGCCTCGTACACCGGTTTGCGCTTGTTCGGCAGGGCCAGTTGCGCGCGCAAGGCTTCGCCAAGCTTCTGCGGCGAGGTGTCCGGTTCACCGGTGTAGGGCACCAGGCCGTCGATCAGCGCCAGGCGCTCGATGCGCTCGGGCATGGCGCCGGCCAGCAGCACCGAGACGATCGCGCCCATGGAGTGCCCGAGCAGGGAGAAACGCTCCCAACCCATCTGGTCGGCCACCATCAGCACGTCCAGCGCGTAATCCCAGAGCAGGTAGCTGGCCCCCGGTGCGCGGTGGCCCGAGTGGCCGTGGCCGGCGAAATCGAGGGCGAGGATGCGCACGCCTTCGAGCTTCGGTGCCAGGCGGGCGAAGCTCATGGCGTTGTCCAGCCAACCGTGCAGGGCAATCACCGGCCGGCCGTCTTCCGGGCCGAACAGGTGCGCGGCCAGCTCGATATGCGGCAGGTTCAGGCGGATTTCCTGGACTTTGGCGGTCATGGCGGTTCCTCAGGCGTTGGTGCGCTGTTGCCAGCGGGCGAAGACGGTCTTGAGCAGAGCGGCGGTGTCCTGCGGGCGCTCCAGCGGGAACATGTGCCCACCGGGCAGCGACAGGCTCTCCCCCATGGGGATGCGGCCGATCATACGGGCGTGGTGCGGCAGCACCACCCGACTGTGGCGGGCGCGCCCCCTCGGGCACCGCACCGCGAGCCGCTTCATCGA
>OGQD01002039.1_pt1 | contig 11864 bp, 9 predicted proteins | sample 1553091 | NCBI WGS metagenome assembly OGQD01 (sample SAMEA2580290, study PRJEB22360) | human gut metagenome | biome: human gut; feature: human-associated habitat; material: faeces | place: Denmark | collected 2008/2010
GTTATGCGTGGGTTCGAGCCCCACCACTCGCCCCATTTTTTTTACCTAATTTCAGGGCTTGCCTGATCATATATGGGGGTATAGCCAAGCGGTAAGGCAACGGACTTTGACTCCGTTATCGGTGGTTCGACTCCACCTACCCCTGCCAACGGATCCTCAAGGGAACTGTAGAAATGAGACATCATTTTTACAGTTCTTTTTTTGTGCCTTTTTTATTGCAGCCGGCCTCATTTGCATCTTCTTTCCACTTATTATTTTTACATTATATGCATCTTCGATGAACTTATGGAAACATAAGGCGTACCATAATGAATTTAGGGAATAATAGATTGCATGCTATGAGAAATAAATATAAACATGCATAATTGATTATTTATTTCTCTTATGCATTGTGCTAAAATATATAAAATAATCCGGGAAGGGGAATGGGAGCCCCTTCAAGATTCGGGTCTGAGAGGAGTTCTGATAATTCATGAGTGGTTCGATGCAGTTTTACCTTGCAATTGCTATTTTCGTTCTGACTTACGTCGCTATCATGTCAGAAAAGATTCCGCGTACGATCTGCGCCATGTTCGGCGGCGGTGCGATGCTCTACTGCGGCTATGTTACGCAGGATGAAGCCATCAAACAGTTCATTGACTTCAATACAATCGGTCTTCTGTGCGGCATGATGATCCTGATTGCCGTCGTCAAGAAATCCGGTTTCTTCCGTTTGCTGGCCCTGTGGGCGATGAAAATGTCCAAAGGGTCTCCAAGAGAGCTGCTCGTCCTGCTCTCTCTCGTCACCGCAGTGGGTGCGGCTATGATTGACTCCGTCACGGCAGCCCTCCTGATTGCGCCGATGACGATTTCTCTTTGTCGTATGCTTCACATTATTCCCGTACCTATCCTTGTTTCTGAAATCCTGATGTGCAACATCGGTGGTACAGCCCTCATGATCGGCAACCCGCCAAACGTCATGATCGGTTCCGCTACGCACCTCGACTTCAACGACTTCCTGATCAATCTGGCTCCAGTCGTGCTGATCGTTATCGCAGCAACGCTTGTCTGCATCCTTTTCATGTTCAGGAAGGAACTGCCGTCCAAGCACATGAGCCAGGAAGAAGTCGATGCTATCGATATTTCTTCTGCCATTGAAGACAGAAAGATTTTCAACCGTTCCCTGACAGTCCTGGCACTGACCATTGCAGGCTTCGTCGTACACGGCTACTTCGGACTGCAGTCCGCTACCGTCGCCCTGACCGGCGGCTTCGTTGCCCTCTTCGTCTGCGGCCTTAACCCGGACGAAATCATGAAGGAAGTCGACCTGGATACACTGATGTTCTTCATGGGCCTCTTCGTACTGGTCGGCGGTATGGAAAATGCCGGCGTCATCACGGCGATCGCTCAGTGGGGCATCGAACTCGTCAACGGCAACTACCATCTGATCACATACCTCATCCTGTTCCTCTCCGGCATTGCGTCCGCATTCATCGACAACATTCCGTTCACGGCTACCATGATTCCTCTGATCAAGGATATGCAGAGCCTCATGGGCATCAGCCATGCCGACTACATGTGGTGGGCACTGGCTACCGGCGCCTGCTTCGGCGGCAACGGCACGATGATCGGTGCATCCCCGAACGTCATCATGGTCGCTATCGCAGCGAAGGAAGGTCACAACATTTCCTTCGGCACATTCATGAAATGGTGCTTCCCTCTGATGCTTCTCTCCCTCTTTATCACAGCTGCTTACATTGAAGTACGCTACTTCATCCTGTAATCAGATCTTAAAGGGCTGTGGCAAAATGGTTAATCATTCTGCCACAGCTCTTTTTTATTGCCCAAAAGCGTACACCATATCTTTCTTATAAGTCTTTATATAAGATTTTAATGAAGCTGTATACACCAATCGCTCTTTTGTAGACAAATAGGGAGGAACTCTTCAAAATCTACAGGATAAGCGAAATAGGGGAAGCTTCATCCTTCTTTCAAAGATGAGTAAATCAGCATGAATTGCTTCATGGATGCGAAAAGCATATGTTTATTTCCTTTGAGTATCCCTCTTTTTCTGATTAAGCATTTGACAACGTATCATTTTAGGTATACTATTAGTAAAGAAATTTGAGATTAAGTGTACATTTCAAACTAATTCTTTTCTTCATTTCTAGGAGGATATGATGGACGTAGAGAAAGCTTATGTTTTATGGTTTGACGAACTGCACAGAAAAGATGTCGCACTGGTTGGCGGGAAATCTTCTTCCCTGGGCGAACTGACGACTTCCACGGGCGTGCCGGTACCGTATGGATACGCTACGACAGCTCATGCTTACAGATATTTCATGGAAACAACAGGACAGAACAAGAAGATCCATGAACTGCTTGAAGACCTGACCGATGTAGAAGACTCCGTGGAACTCCATGAAGTCTGCACAAAGATCCGCGAAAGCATCGCTTCTGCAGAAATGCCGGAAGACCTGGCAAAGGCTATCGGTGATGCATACGAAGAACTCGCACAGAAGGTCAATGAAAAAGATCCTTATGTGGCTGTCCGTTCTTCCGCTACCGCTGAAGATCTGCCGGACGCTTCCTTCGCAGGCCAGCAGGACACCTACCTCAACGTTACCGGACGCGATATGGTCATCCGCAAGGTCAAGGAATGCTATGCTTCCACCTTCACTGACCGCGCTGTATACTACAGAGCCAAGAAAAATTTCGACCATGAAAACGTGGCTCTTTCCGCAGCTGTCCAGATGATGGCTGACTCCAAAGTCGCAGGCGTTATGTTCACCGTCAACATCGCAAACGGCGACGACAGCACCATCATGATCGAAGGATCCTGGGGCCTCGGCGAATACGTCGTACAGGGCACAGTTACCCCGGATAACTTCATCGTCAACAAAGACGATCTTACCATTAAGAGCCGTCAGATCAATGAAAAATCCATTGAACTCGTCCGCAAGGAAGGCGGGGACGTAGAAGAAAGAACCGTTCCGGAAAACCTGGCAAAATCCCAGGCTCTGACCGATGAACAGGTCGTAACCCTTGCTAAATACGCTAAAGCCATTGAAAAACACTATGGCTGCTACATGGATATGGAATGGGCTGTAGATCATCAGGACCGCATCTGGATCCTGCAGGCTCGTCCTGAAACCGTTTGGTCCAAGAGAAATAAAGAAAAGAAGGCAGGCACTGAAATGAAAATGACAACTGATCATAAGGTACTCGTTAAAGGTCTTCCGGCTTCCCCGGGAATGGCTTCCGGCAAATGCCACGTCATCACTGATCCGAAAGACATCGACGAATTCAAGGAAGGCGAAGTCCTCGTAACCATGATGACCTCTCCTGACTGGGTACCGGCTATGAAGAAAGCAGTTGCCATCGTTACCGACGCTGGCGGCATGACCTGCCACGCATCCATCGTTTCCCGTGAACTCGGCATCCCATGCGTTGTCGGCACAAAGAGCCGCAGCGTAGAAGCTACCTCCGTTCTCAAGACTGGCGACGACATCACCATCGATGCACAGAACGGCATCGTTTACGAAGGCATCGTAGCTGACCTTGTAAAACCGCAGCAGGCTGAAACCGCTCAGGTCCAGGGCGCTCAGGTCGTACAGGCTGAATACTTCGCACCGACCGGCACAGGCGTCATGATGAACCTCGGCGATCCGGACCTCGCTGACAAATACTGCGCACTGCCATGCGACGGCATCGGCCTCATGCGCGAAGAATTCATCTGGACCACATTCATCCATGAACATCCGCTGTACCTCATCGAACAGGGCAAACCGGAAAAAGTCATCGACATGCTCGCTGAAGGCATTTCCAAAGTATGCCGTGCACTCGCTCCAAGACCCGTTGTTCTGCGCTTCTCCGACTTCAAGTCCGGCGAATACAGAAACCTCAAGGGCGGCGACAAATACGAACCGGAAGAACCGGCAGACCTCCTCGGCTGGAGAGGCGCTTCCCGTTACTATGATCCGAAATACACCGCTGCATTCCGCCTCGAACTGAAAGCAGTCAAGAAAGTCCGCGAAGAATTCGGCCTGAAGAACCTGAACTGCATGATCCCGTTCTGCAGAACCGTAGACGAAGCAGCTAAAGTTACCGCTATCATGAAAGAAGAAGGACTCGAAAGAGGCCCGGACTTCAAACTGTTCCTGATGGCAGAAATCCCGTCCAACATCATCCTGGCTGACCAGTTCAACCAGTTCGTCGACGGCTACTCCATCGGATCCAACGATCTGACCATGCTCATCCTTGGCTGCGACAGAAACAACGACACCGTTTCCGCACTCTTCGATGAAAGAAACCTGGCTATCAAGAGAGCTATCCGTCACCTTATCGCCACCGCACACAAGGACGGCAAGACCGTTTCCATCTGCGGACAGGCACCGTCCGTATACCCGGACTTCACTGAATTCCTCGTCAAGAGCGGCATCGACTACGTATCCGTCAACCCGGACATGGTCAAAGCCACCAAGAGAAACGTCGCACGCATCGAACAGAAACTCATGCTTGACGCTGCTACCGGCAGAGGACTCCAGGATCTGACCGACTATACCTGGTAATGAAATAAACCGGCGCGCTGGAAAAATCTCCGGACATTTTCCTGCCGGTCAAATGTAAAGATTCGGCATTTCCGGGGCTGTGTATGCAGTCCCGGTTTGCCATAAATTTCTGTCAAGCAGAAGAAAAGGAAGGTACAAGATGCAGTTAACCGGCCGTCAAAAAGAAATCACGCGCATCGTGAGGGAGAACGGACCTATCACGGGCGAAATGATAGCCGAGCGCCTTCACGTTACGCGAAGCGCCCTGCGCGGCGATCTGGCAGTCCTTCTTTCCGGAGAAGTCATTGCCGCGCGCCGCAGACTTGGCTATTACTATCTCGGAGGCGGGGAAGACCCCGCAGCCGCTGAAATCCGTTCCTGCACAGCAGAATCCTGCATGTCACGCCCGATCGTGGTCAACGTGGACACGAACGCCTATGATGCAGCCGTACTCCTCTTCACAGAAGACATCGGCACACTCTTCGTAGGCAAAGAAGACGACGTACTTGGCGTCGTTTCCAGAAAAGATCTGCTGAAAGCAGCCATGGGACGAGAAGACCTCGCGAAGGTGCCGATCTCCATGGTCATGACATCCCGCTCGAAGATGATCTACGCCGAACCGAAAGAAGATATGGTCTCCATTGCCCAGAAACTCATCGACTACGAGATTGACTGCCTGCCCGTAGGCACCTTTAAGGACGTGGGAGGGGAGAAGAAATTCGTTCTCCAGGGCCGTATTTCTAAAACAAATATCACTCGTCTCTTCCTCGATCTGGGAAAAGGCAAACAATAAGAGGGGGTTATGTCTTTGGCTAAAATACCGGAAGTCTATGTCGTCTCCGATTCCCTCGGGGAAACGGCTGAAAGCGTAGCGAAAGCCACCATCAGCCAGTTCGATGAAGACATCGATATCATCCGCGTGCCATTCATCCGTCACGCAGAACAGATTCAGAAAGTCATCGACGAAGCAGCATCACACAATGCTGTCGTATGTCATACACTCGTCAGCCGTGAGCTGCGCGAAACATTTGAAAAAATTGCCGACGCTAAAGGCGTCCGCTACGTCGACATCCTGGGACCGATGATGGATACCGTAGGCACCATCACCACCACGAAGCCAAGAATGAAACCTGGCATCATCCACAAACTCGACGAAGAATACTTCAAGAAAGTAGAAGCCATTGAATTCGCCGTCAAGTACGACGACGGAAAGAATCCGGCCGGCTTCGCCAAAGCAGACGTCGTCCTGCTCGGCGTATCCCGTACATCCAAGACACCGCTGTCCATGTACATGGCACACAAGAAATTCAAAGTGGCAAACCTGCCGCTCGTACCGGAAGTACCGCTTCCGGAAGAAATCTTCCACGTGCCGCCGTACCGTTTGATCGGACTCATCATTGATCCGTACAAACTCAATACCATCAGAAACGAACGCATGAAAGCGCTCGGCTTCTCCGGCGCAGCCAACTACACGGACATTGCACGCATAGAAGACGAACTCTCCTATGCCAAGGAAGTCATGCGCCAGCTCCACTGCCTCGTCCTCGATGTATCCAACAAAGCCATCGAAGAGACAGCCGGCCGCATCATGGCCATCGTCCAGAAAAACAAGGAAACATACGGAGATAAATATTAAGATCAAAGAATGCGTATCGAAAGGTGCGCATTCTTTTTTATTCCGGTTTTAGAGAATTATGAGACTCTTTCTCATTTCTATGGTAAAATATAGACATGTATCCATATACCAGAGCGGCAAGCCGCTTTTTATACAAGGAGGTCTTTTATGCAAATCCGCGAACGGAGTGAAGAAATAGAAAGCAAGATCGTCTGCGATAGAGCATTTCTGTCCGTGAATTCCACGAGAGACAGAGACGAGGCACCAGATCCATTGAGAACTGCCTTCCAGAGAGACAGAGACAGGATCCTCCACAGCAATTCCTTCCGCCGTCTCAAACACAAGACACAAGTCTATATCGCGCCGATGGGCGACCATTACAGGACACGCATGACGCACACCCTTGAAGTCGCACAGATCGGACGCACCATGGCAAGAGCCCTTCGCCTGAACGAAGACCTCGTCGAAGCCATTGCCTTAGGCCATGACCTCGGCCATACCCCCTTCGGCCACGTAGGAGAACAGGCCCTGCAGGAAATCACCGGCCACTTCGAACACAGCGAACAGAGCGTCCGCATCGTCGACAAACTCGAACGCGACGGAAGAGGACTGAACCTCACCGTCCAGGTCAAAGACGGCATCCTCAACCACTGCGGCAAACTCAAAGCCAGCACCCTCGAAGGAAGCCTCATCAAGTACGCCGACCGCATCGCCTACCTCTGTCACGACTACGAAGACGCAGAAACCATGGGCCTCATCAGCGCAGCCGAACTTCCCGAAGACGTCAAAGCAAAAATCGGCGTCACCCACTCATCCATGATCACTGCCCTCGTCACCGAAGTCGTGGAAAACTCCATGAAAACACACGAAGACGACATCCACATGTCAAAAGAAGGAGACGAAATCCTCCTCAAATTCCGCCGCTTCATGTTCGATGAAGTCTACATGTCCGCCTCCCTCATCCCGGACAGGAAACGCGGCAGCAACGTCGTAAAAATGCTCTACGACTACTACACAGAAAAGAAAGAAGACGGCACCTACCACGAAGGCCGCCTTCCTGAAAAACAAGTCGTCCTGGCAGAAGGAAACATCCCCCAGGCCGCCGTAGACTACATCTCCGGCCTCACCGACAACTTCGCCATCAACCTCTTCGAAGACATCTTCGTCCCCAGATACTGGACATTCAAGAAATAATCCGGGACGCTGAGCGAATTACTCGCCTTCCCAGACGTGAAGAAGGGCCGCAGGCCGGTCTTGACCTTGCCTTTCCACGAGCGCAGCGAGGTTTTATGGCTTTCCTCAAAGCAAAGCCTTGGTTTAAGGGTGTCAGAGCTCGCCCCGTAGGGGGAGCTGGCGCCGGAGGCGTCTGAAACATCATTTCTCAGCCTGCAAGGCGGCTGTACGGTTTTTATGTTTTACTTTTTCTTTGAGTCGGTTTTCAAATAACACAAATAAATACTTCTGTTGGATCATCCTCCAACCGAATATCCAGGCACAAAAGGAGCTGCAGAAATGATTACACATTCCTGTTGCTCCTTTTATTTTCATCAATGAGTATCGAGCTTTGTGCCTTTCGATGCACAGAAAGAAACATTTAGTAATATAGGTATAAAAATTTCGATAGGTTTAAAAAAGTTTGTGCCAAAATGAATAGTTATTAATTTTTTTAGTGACAAAATCGCAAATATGCATTAGAATAATGTTACTTATAGAGAAAGCTCGCTATTATGTCGAACAATCTGTTTTCTATCATATGTGATGTCAGGTTATGAACTTTCCCAATATCTAGAAATTTGGATTGACAGAAGCGGCTTTGTGAGTTACAATGGTTTTGAACAAAATATTTAAATGTATCGATTGGATAGGATTCACCATTAATTTTTGATGAACGTCTCAGGAGTCAGCTGGTTCATAGATAGACCTCAGGCCGCGCCGGAGGGATAGGAAGTGCGGATCTAGTGATCTGTTGAAGGGAAATCCTCTCCGTTTTTTCATTGCAGGAATTGAGGATAATCTTGGATGAATCGGTGACCGCCCGGATACATAGGTTCAGAAAGGAGCCTTTTATCATGGATTTCCAGCCAAGCTACAAGGAATTCGCAAGCATTTTCAAAGCGCTGTCTGATGAGACACGTTTGAGAGTCGTAGACATGCTCTCCTGCCGCGAAATGTCCGCAGGCGACATTCTTTCCAATTTCACGCTGTCACAGTCCACACTGTCCTACCACATGAAGATTCTGATCGAATCTGGCGTCGTCAACGCACGTCGTGAAGGACTTTGGACTAAGTACTCCATCAACGATGAGACATTCAACCGCGCGATGGACTTCCTGCCGGAACTGTACAAGCTGAAAGACAAATGCGTCTGCCAGCAGATTAAGTACGTCAAGAACCCGGAACGCCAGGAACTCGGCGGAGCCGACGAATTTGGCAACTAATGCCCAATCCGATGCATCAAAAAAGCCCGTGAGCAATCACGGGCTTTTTTGATTGTCAAAATGAAGAGACAGTGGAGAACCGGACCTTTTGGCGGCACTAACACTTTCCTTTTCAGACATGGAAGAATGCCTTTAACCTTGCTCTGGAAGAGAAGGTGCGCCGTATACCAGTTGACATCAGCGGCAGCAACACAAATATCTCATAAGTTAGTGTACGGGGCGGATGAGTTGTATTTCTTCAAGGGCGCCAGCCTTGGTTTTATGGTTTTGGACTTTCACGAGCGTAGCGAGGTTTAAGGGTGTTCGAGCTCGCCCCGTAGGGGGAGCTGGCGCCGGAGGCGTCTGAGGAGGTTTATCTCCCTCGAGCGAAGCGAGGTTTTACGGTCTTTCTCTCTCCCAAGGAATCCGAGTTTTTCCACACAAAAGGAGCCATGTATGTACGCATACATGGCTCTCTCTTTTTTTCTTTCCCCCTTACAGCAGCTGCACAGCAGTTTCTGCGGTGATTTCCAGAACGGATCTCAGGAATGGGTATTTTTCCTTCATCATGTCGAATTCTTTTCCTTCGCTGACGAGGCGGGCTTTGCCTTCTACGCGGAAGCCGGTGCCCTGGTAGCCGTTTCTTCCTTCGACTTCTCTTGCGCCGAGTGTCACGATGATGCGGTCGTTGACGGCAAGGTCTTCTTCCAGGTGGTGCATGCCGGCTGCGGGAGCGAGGATTCTTTCGTCATCGGTGATAACGAGGTAGGAATTCCATGTGTTTGTGACATGGGGGACATCACGGCCCCATGTGGTGAGGGATACGACGCCTTCGTGTTTCAGGACGTCGAAAAATTTCTGTGGAAGCATAATCGTCTCCTTTCAGGAAATGGTCTTTCGGCCCGAATGATCGGATTAATGGCCTGCGAAGTGGCTTTCTGCTTCAATGATATGGTAGACGAGATCGCCTGCTTCGTAGAGGTCCTTGACTTTGAGGGATTCGCGGTTCGTATGGAAGTCTGTCATGCCGACACCGACTAAGAGGGACGGGAATCCCTTGGTGCCGAACCAGTTGGCATCGCTGCCGCCGCCGGAGGGGCCAGCGGTCACGCGGTAACCTGCTTCAGCGCATGCGGCGCGGAAGAGCTGGAGGGCGGGATCGGTGTCTTTGATGCAGAAGGAGTCATATGTCTTTTCTTTCTTGATTTCCAAAGATCCTTCCGGGAACTTGGCGGCTGCTTCCTTGAGGGCAGCTTCCATCTTAGCGACAAGGGCTTCGAGTTTTTCATCGTTTCTGCTTCTTGCTTCGCAGTGGACGACGCAGCGGTCAGGAACGATGTTGACGGCCGTGCCGCCTTCGATGAGGCCGATGTTGCATGTCGTTTCATCGTCGATTCTTCCTGTCGGGCAGAGGGAAATGCCAAGGCCTGCCATGGCGATGGCGTTCGTGCCTTTTTCAGGCGCCATGCCGGCATGGGCAGCGATGCCCTTGCAGGTGAAGTCGAGGGTGTATTCCGACGGTCCTGCGGTATAAGCAGAGCCGGCAGCTCCGTCGCCGTCGAGCGTATAGCCGAAATCGATGCCGGAGATGTATTTTTCTTCGATGGAAGAGGAGCCGCAGAGCCCGATTTCTTCCTGTACGGTGAAAATGACAGTGACTTTGCCATGCGGGATGTACGTTTCCTTCATCAGGGCAAGGCCTTCCAGGATGGCAGCAACGCCTGCCTTGTCATCGCCGCCAAGAACCGTATCGCCCTTGGAGCGGTACACGCCGTCTTCCAGGACGGGTTCGATGCCACGGCAGTTTTCCACGCAGTCCATGTGAGCCGTCAGCGCGATGGAAGGAAGGCCTTCCGTATTCGCGTTGAATACAGCAATCAGGTTGCCGCTGTTTCCGCCATTGACCGAGCCGTTATTGTCCTCGGTGATTTTGGAAGCGCCCAGTGCTCTTAATTTCTTCTTCAGATAATCGCAGACCTCGCGCTCGCCCTTGCTCGGTGCGTCGATTTTTACGAGATCCTCGAAGGTATGTCTCATTCTATCTTCATTAACCATGAAAGTTCTCCTTTCTTCTTACATTATATATACCTTTATTATACGCCTATGAAAACAGGGGAGGAAATTCACTCATCCTTGTTTTTTTCCTTCCAGGAGTCCTTCTTCGCTTCTTCTTCCAGCCAGAAGCCCTTCCGGAGCGCCTGCCTGCCGAATTTCTTCTGAATCTCATCCATCGCGCGGGCGGCCTTTTCCCGTTTCTCCCAGTCATGGGAAAAGAGGGACGTCATGCGCGGGCCGGAGGAAAGATTCGAGCCCGTGACGCCGATCAGGCGGATGCCTTCCCGGATGGGGATGCGCTGGAGGAGTTCCTGGCACATCGCGTAGATTTCCTCCTGCAGGTTCGTCCCGTCTTCCCGGGACATGGAGCGCATGACCGTCTCGAAAGAGCCGAAGCGGATTTTAAGGGAAATGGTTCTGGCAGTGAGATCGTGCTTCCGGAGCCTCTGCGCGACGATGTCGCTGTGGATGGCAATCTGCCTGTCGATTTCCTCGGGATCGGTCAGGTCGTGCTCGTACGTTTCCTCATCCCCGATCGACTTGATCTTCCGCTCGGACTCGATGGGGCGGTCGTCCTTTCCGAAAGCAAGCGCACGGAGCTCTCCGCCGCGGCTGCCAAAGAGCGACTCCAGCTCGCCGGGCGGCGCATTCTGGATATCCGCGATCGTCTTGTAGCCCGAAGCGATGAGTCTCTTCTCCGTCACCTTCCCGACGCCCCATAGACGGCGGACGGGAAGCGGGGCAAGGATTTCCTTTTCCTTTCCGTAAGGGATAATGAAAAGGCCGTCCGGCTTATCCATGTCGCTTGCCATCTTGGCGAGGAACTTGTTGGGCGCAATCCCGACAGAGGCGACGAGGTGGACCTTGTCATAGATTTCTTTCTTGATCGCGCGACCGATGGCACCCAGCGTCTTGTATTTCTCGCCCATGCCCGAAATGTCCAGGAAAGCTTCGTCTAAGGAAATCGGCTCGTACGCATCGGCATAGTGGAGCATGATCTGATGGATTTCATCCGACGCTTTCTTGTAAGCATCGAAACGGGGCCTCACGAAAATGCCTCCCGGGCAAAGCTCGTGCGCCTTGAGCGACGGCATCGCCGAGTGTACGCCAAACTTCCTTGCTTCATACGAAGCCGTGGCGACAACGCCCCTTCGGGAATCGCCGCCGACGATGACAGGCTTTCCGCGCAGCTCGGGATTGTCCCTCTGCTCGACGGACGCGAAGAACCCATCCATATCCACATGCATG
>OGQD01002040.1_pt1 | contig 11856 bp, 14 predicted proteins | sample 1553091 | NCBI WGS metagenome assembly OGQD01 (sample SAMEA2580290, study PRJEB22360) | human gut metagenome | biome: human gut; feature: human-associated habitat; material: faeces | place: Denmark | collected 2008/2010
ATGTTGAGTTTTTTCCGAAGTCTGTTTTTCCTATTCTGTATTGCCTTTGGAGTTACAAACGTGTAGGTTGCAATTTCCTTCGTGGTTAAATTAAGCTTTAAATAAATACAAAATATAAGCTCTGAATTTTTAAGGTCGGGCTGGATTGCAGATAACCTGCTGAAAAAATCCGGCTCTACCAATCTGAATTTATTCAGCAGACGAGGAGAATTTTCTTTTGCTAATGCTAAAATTTCGTCCTGTACAAAAATCTTTTGGTTTAAATCTTCTAAATTGAATTCAGTTTTTTCGTTTTTCATAATTTTTCTCATCTCTTCTAATTTCTGATGCTTTTCCGACAAGCTTCAGCATAAATCTCTTCTTTCTCTTACCTCAGTTTTGTCCGATGAAGCCAATTTTCTGAGGTGTTTTTAAGTCTTGAATAATTCTTACTGTTTCAATAACATCCTGTTGCTTACTTTTTTCTCTACTTACTGTATTTATGCTTAAAATAATATCGTAAAAACAACGATTAAGATTTTAACCAAAGACAAAGAAAGAAAAAATGATTAAAATTTTACATAATAATAAATACCACATACATACCACGTTATTTCTGCTGTTGCCTTATTTTTCGGGATCCTGTTTCTGATATTTCAATTACCTGAGAACAAATCTAGAAGTTTTTGTCATCTTTTTTTATGATTACGATCAATACCGTAATTAAAAAGTGAAATATGGGAATTATAGCCGCAACAATGCAGATTCTAAAGCAATGAAAAAGATCGCTTCAGAGATGTATGCAGAAAAAGTAAAATATAAAATGGAATTTTAAATGTATTTACCCGAGATTCAGTTGTTTCTGGAATTCCTCAAAATACTGTGCAAGATGTAATCCGTCTGCCAAACCGTGGTGCGCTTCTATGGAAACCGGAAGAAATTTTTTCCCGTCTCTTACGCTGAATTTTCCGAAGGCTATCTTGGGAATACATTCTTTAGGATCGAAATTCGTAGGATGCAGCAGTGCGCTGAAAGATGTCCACGGAATAGAGGTATGTCGGATATGATTGATCGGCAAACCATCGTTGCTGATTCCCAGTCCTGTAGAATTTTGTACGGTTTTTACCTGTTCCTGAAGTCTTTCATTAAAAACTTCAAAATCATCAGAAAAATGAAAAAAAGAAAATCCGAAAGTTCCGTCTTCTCTGCCAATTGTGCTTCCCACATGAACCTCATCATATAAAATTACCTCATCATTTACAATTCTCAGTTTCAGCGCATCTACAGAGTTTACGGCAATCATAGATTTGTAAAGATATGCCGCAAAAAACGACTGTTTATTTTTTTTCGCCTCATCATAAGCTTTGGTACAGTCTACTTCCGAAGTAAATCCGAAATACGGACTTTTCATTTTAGAAAAAAATTCGAAATGCTCTTTCCTGTTCCAGCTCTCCATATCTATAATCTTCACTGCTCTATTTTTTGCAAATGTCTGTAAGTTTTATCAATTATAAAAGTTCTGAAGAAATAAATGTATTCTGCAACGTATTTTTGTACAGGATTTGCATTAAAAAATTCAAATTATTATTTAAAGTTTGTGTAAACTAATTTTAAATTTAACCGCAAAAGATACAAAAGACTTTATTGGATTTATTTTAAGTGTTTCAAAAGTCTGCAAAGAGAAAAAAATCTTTGATTTTTTTTAACTTATGTGCTCTTTTTTCCATTTAAGTATTAAACTTAAACAACTAAAGTGTTACAATCTTTTGCATCTTTTGCGGTAAAAAAGTTTAAACAAGTTTTTCAACAAAACTATTGGAAATGAAGGAAAAGACAGGATTTATCGGATTGGGAAATATGGGACATCCGATGGCAAAAAATTTAGAAAAAGCAGGAATTACACTGTCGGTTTATAACAGATCGCCCGAAAAAGCGGAAGATTTTAAAGAAAAATCTGTTGTTTGCGATACCGTTGAAGATGTGGTAAAAAACAGCGATATTATTTTCACCATGCTTACGAACGATGCCGCAGTGAAAGACGTTTATCAGAAAATTCTTTCACTTGATATTTCGGAAAAGCTTTTTATTGATATGAGTACGATTTCGCCGGAAATGACGGGAGAAATTTCGAGTGCGGTAAAAATTAAAGAAGCCGGTTTTATCGATGCTCCGGTTGCGGGAAGTACAAAACCTGCGGCTGAAGGAACATTACTGATTATGGCAGGTGGAGAGGAAAAAGATCTTAAAAGAGCCGAACCTTATCTGCAAAAGCTTGGAAAAACCATTAAACATTTGGGAGAAAACGGAAAAGGAATTGCCGCGAAGCTTTCGGTTAATTATTTTCTTTCAGCGATTTATCAGGGACTTGCAGAAACGGTGCTGTTTTCGGATAAACTGGGAATCGACCGTAAAGATATGCTTGAAATCATTAATGAAAGTGCAAGCGGGAGTGGCGCTACCAAAGTAAAAACGCCGCTTTTAACAGAAGAAAATTACGATCCCGCTTTTGCTTTGGATCTGATGCTGAAAGATATTCTTTTGGCTAAAAATGCAGGGGCAGATTTTCCGTTGTCGGAAACTTTAATCAGAACGTATCAGTCTGCTCATGATGAAGGTTTTGGAAAGGATGATGTGATCGGAATCATTAATTATCTGAAAAAATAGCTCAACAAAAATCTTCTGAAAATATATCGTCTTCTGTTATTTTTATGTTGAATTTTTCAATTGTGGTCGGGTTTTTGAATAAACAACAGTAATTAAAATTCAGTTTTAATAGAAAATCAATCACTAAAATATAATATTATGTCAACAGAAAATCTTACCCACACGGAAGCGGTTAAAAAAATTAAAGAATTATCTGAAAATGCAAGAATCTGTATGTTTTGTACAGAATTGGATAAACTTCCGATCAATTCGCGTCCGATGTCACTTCAGGAAACCGACGACGAAGGAAATCTTTGGTTTATCAGCGGAGATACAAGCAACAAAAACTTTGAAATAAGAGACGATAAAAGAGTGCAGTTGTTTTTTATGAATAATTCTGATTACGAATATCTTTCGGTTTACGGAGATGCTACCATCTACAAAGACAAATCGACAATTGAAGACAAATGGTCGCCCATGGCAAAAGCATGGTTTGAGGAAGGAAAAGATGACCCGAATGTATCCATCATCCGTGTAGAGCCTAAAGAAACGTATTACTGGAATACGAAAGCAGGAAAACTGGTAAGTCTTTTCAATTTTGTAACTTCAGCCATTACAGGAAATACAACGGATAATTCCGACGGCGTGGAAGGAAAAGCAACGGTTTAAGATTTGTTTAAAATAATTTGAAAAACGGTTTGTGTATCAACACAGTTCATTTTTCGGTTAAATAAAAAGTTTAAACAGACTAAAAAATTAAGATAAAAAGCAGTGGAGAAATTCACTGCTTTTGTTTTGTCTAATGATTAAAAATTCTTCACAAATCCTATTCCTACATTTCCTTTCTGATAGTAAGGCATCATCATCGCCTGAGATTTTTCAGGATTTCCGCCTAACAGTTTATTGATTTTCGGATAAAGCCAGTACGCCAGTTCGGTAGACAAAATCCCGAATCCTGCGCCACCGATTACGTCTCCGAACCAGTGTTTATCGTTCAGCATTCTGTACACTCCTGTAAAAACCGCCAGAGAATATCCTGAAATTCCCAGCAAAAGATTGTGGTCTTTATATTCCCTGAACATAAACTGCGCCGATGCAAATGCAATTGCCGTATGCCCCGAAGGAAAAGAAAGCCTGTTGGAATGATCCGGTCTTTCTTCTTTTACCGCGTGTTTCAGCGGAATGGTAATGGCAGAAGTGATCATCATGGAAGTTCCGTAGATAATGCTTCTGTCCCTGAAATTATGTTTTCCTTTCACTCCGAAGGCATTCAGTCCGTAAACCAAAACTGCGGGAGCAAACTGTGTATAATTATCCAGCTTAATATGATCCGGTTTATGTTCGCTTATTTCATATTGCGTGGAAGAATTCAGTGTTTTTAGTTCGTCAATACTCAGACTGGCAATTCCGTAGGAAATAAGTACCGCAGGAACGATCAACTTTTTATAGCTGAACTGATGGGTCTTATCTTCAGGCAGACTTTTCAGAACCATTGCAGAATCTGCATTGTCTTTAAACTGCAGACTGTCTGTTTCCTGAGCGCAGATCCATTGAAAACTGCTAACCAATAAAAATAATCCTGTACAGAATTTTCTCATAAGATAAAGGATTTTAATGATCAAAAAATTGATCTGTATCTCCTATCAAAGATAAATGAATTGTAGAGAACGTGGTTTAGAGATTTAAAATTAATCTTAATTCTTATCCAAGCTAAATAAAAATAACCCGCACAAATGTGCGGGCTAAAGCTAATTTATAGGATAAGGCAAAGTTATCCGTTAACAACAATTCCTCCGTTGGGATGAAAAACCTGTCCGGTAAGCTGTGCTGCGTCTTCACTTGCCAAGAAAAGAAAACTGGTGGCAACTTCTTCCGGTGTAGCGTTTCTTTCGAAAGGAGGTTTGTCCGGGTCTTCTTCCTCTTCATCAAAAGTTTCTTCTGTTAAAGGCGTTGTTACCGGTCCCGGAGCTACTGCATTCACGCGGATTCCTTTTGGTTTTGCCTGTAACGCTAAAGATCTTGTAAAGGAAACAATGGCTCCTTTGGTTGCTGAATAATCCAACAGTTCAGGATGTCCCTGATACGCCGCTGCCGAAGTCGTATTAATAATGGAACTCCCCTCTTTCAGATACGGAAATACAACTTTGGTTAACAAAATCATTCCGATGATATTTGAATTGAATGTTGTCCGGATATTTTTTTCTTCCAGCTCTTCAATATTTTTCGAAGGAAACTGAATTCCCGCATTGTTTACAAGAATATCGATTTTTCCGAATTCTGAAATTACTTTTGAGGTTACCTCTTCACAAAATTCATAATCATTAATATCCCCTTTGAAAACAGAGCATTTTTTGCCCAGATTTTCAATTTCTGACTTTGCTTCGCGGGCATTTTTTTCATCCGAATGATAAATGATCGCAATATCTGCGCCTTCTTCAGCAAAAAGCAGGGCTACAGCTTTTCCGATTCCGCTGTCGGCTCCGGTGATAAGGACGGTTTTACTGTCTAATTTCAATTCCCTCATCATTTTAAAATTAAAAGCTGGTTGATTTCACTTTTAAAACAGCCTAAAATAAATTCGGTATAGTACAACTGAGCATTCAGTGCCTGTGTTTTTGGGTGAAGTTCCAGTTTTTTTGTCAGTACAATTTCTCCTTTGTACGAGAAAGAAAAGTAGGCAAAAATCTTATACGAGGAATTACGGATCGGCGTACAATATCCCGTTGTCGCAATAGACCAGTCGGATTCGAAAAATTTGGCGACATTTAAAGCCATTGTTTCTGCAATATTTTCCGAAACGCAGTCGCATTCTTCGGCTTCGGCCTGATCTACGTTCAGCAGTCTTACTTTTTCGGGTAAAGTGTAGGTGGTCATTCCGCCTTTATAAAACAATGATGCATTGGGCATTTGTGAAAAGGCAAGCTGTAAACAGCCGGAGGTAACGCTCTCTACCACAGAAATGGTTTCATCAGCGGTTATGAGCGACTGACTGATGTAATCTAAGAGGTTTTTTTGAAATTCCATAATCTTTAATATTTTAAGTGGTTGTGGTGTGTATAAAATCTCTGTCTGTGCAGATCAAAATTTATTATGCATTTCTTTCAGCTTCAAGCTCCCATACTCTGTGGTTGGCAATGGCTTCCGTAAATTTATGGTCGGGATCAGAATCTTCCCAGTTTACAATGGCAGGATCTTCATGCTTTTTCACTGCGACATTGCTGTTTTTATAAATTGCTTCTGTGCCTTCTCCAAAATAAATTGCTTTACAGTGTTGATATGCTTCATTGATGAAATGCAAAACTTTGTGTTTGTTTTCTGCGTTCATAAGCTCTTTGGCTGCCTCTTCTCCCGCTCCGATAAACAAGGCATCAAAACATACGCTTGCCGTGCTTGTAAGAGAATGTTTCGGTGTTAAAGCATCTCCTTTATCCGTCTTTACCGGAGCCAAACTTGGTGCGATAATTTCTACAACTGCATTCTGATCTTCCAGTTTATTTTTTAAATCATTTATAATGCCAAAATCTGCTCCACTGGCAACAATAAAGCCTATTTTTCTTCCCTGAATTGTATTTTTTACAGTATTTGCCATACTCAGGGCTTCAGAACCTCTTGTATGGGCTTCTCTTTCTTCACTTTGCAGATCTGCAGGGTTGCTGTCTGCCGGAAGACTCTGGTTTGGAAATTCCAGCTCTTTTACCTCAACGCCTACTTTTGAAGCAACATTCTGCGATAGAGATTTATCAATAAAATTAAGCTGTCCGACCACTCTTTCCCGAATTTCCGGAATGGTAACTTTCGACAGTTCAAAAATCAGGGCGTTCTGAAGGTGTGTTTTTTCATAATCGGACTGGCTGTTGTAAAATAATTTTGCCTGAGAATAATGATCTACAAAACTTTTGCTTCGGGCTCTTATTTTTGTTCCTGAAACTCTTTCCTGATGTGAAGTAAATCCTCCTTCCGACATCATTGCCTGAAAAGGACATCCTCCTCCGATAGAATTGGGTTCGTAGCTTACTTTTCCTTTCACGATCTGCTGTCTCATGTGTCCGTCGCGCTGGTTGTTGTGAACGGTATTTACAGATCTGTTGATCGGAATTTCATGGAAATTGGGCGAACCTAATCTTGAAAGCTGTGTATCTGTGTAGGAAAATAGTCTTCCCTGCAAAAGAGGATCGTTGGAAAAATCGATCCCTGGAACCAGATGTCCCGGATGAAAAGCCACCTGCTCTGTTTCTGCAAAGAAATTATCCGGATTTCTGTTTAATGTTAAGGTCCCGAAAATCTCTACCGGAACTTCTTCTTCAGGAATAATTTTCGTGGGATCGAGAAGATCAAAATCAAATTTATCTTCGTCTTCTTCGGGAATTAATTGTACTCCGAAATCCCATTCCGGAAAATTACCGCTTTCGATAGATTCCCAAAGATCTCTTTTGTGAAAATCCGGATCTACTCCCGAAATTTTCTGTGCTTCGTCCCATGCTACGGAATGTACTCCCAATTTCGGCTTGAAATGAAATTTTACAAAATGGGCTTTTCCTTCATCGTTAATAAATCTGAAGGTATGAACGCCAAAACCTTCCATTCTGCTGAAACTTCTGGGGATTGCTCTGTCGCTCATTACCCACATAATCATGTGCATACTTTCGGGCATCAGAGAAATAAAATCCCAGAAGGTATCATGTGCAGAAGCAGCCTGAGGAATTTCGTTGTGTGGTTCCGGCTTTACGGCATGTACAAGATCCGGAAATTTAATGGCATCCTGAATAAAAAAGACAGGTATATTGTTTCCTACGAGATCGTAGTTTCCTTCTTCTGTGTAAAATTTTATGGCAAAGCCTCTTACGTCCCGAGCTAAATCTGTACTTCCTTTGCTTCCTGCAACGGTAGAAAATCTTACGAAAACCGGCGTTTCTCTGTCTGTTTCTGTTAAAAATTTAGCTTTTGTATATTTTTTAAGGCTTTTTTTCAGCCTAAAAACGCCATGCGCTCCTGATCCGTGTGCATGAACAATTCTTTCAGGAATTCTTTCATGATCGAAGTGGGTAATTTTTTCTCTCAGAATAAAATCTTCCAGTAAAGTGGCTCCTCTTTCTCCTGCTGTAAGGGAATTCTGGTTATCATTTATTTTAAGTCCCTGATTGGTTGTAAGTTTTGTATCGTCATTTGATGTGGTGTGCGACGCGAGCTGATCCAGCTTATCATTCGTCGTTTTTTTGTTTTTCATAATTTTACTATTTTGTGGTTTATCTTTTTCAAGATGGCTTATGTGTATCTTTAGAAGTTTTTTTTAGTTCTTCCTTTTTCATTTGGTCTGAAGCATCCATCAGTGCATTTTCAGCAAAATAAATATCTTTTATTGCTGAAATAAAGAACCTGTGAAGCGAAGAATTCTCCATTTCATTTTCATTCACAGCATTATTTTCTGTCTGTCTGCTTTTTTCAGATGAAGAATCTGCGGCGTTACTTTTATCTTTATTATCTGTAGTTTTGGCTACCATGATTTTTTTTGTGTTTGATGTTCATTAAAGATTACCTCTCTGCATAATCACAAATAAAGAGGTAATCCGGAAGAGTATTATGAGTTAAACATTCCCCCGAATCCTGATCGGATAAAGTTCAGGCTCCTGCTATTTTCTTATGTTGAATTTGATTTAAAGTATTTACAAGATCCGCTTTGAAAGTGTGATCTGTAAATATCCAAAGTAATGTAAGTGAAACAGATAATAAATCTACGACTGAAAATGTGTCGTTTTTATGACTTCAGTCATATTGATCTGATTAATATAAAATTTTTCGGCTTTCTATTTTTAAACTGCCTTCTTTTTCCATTTTTTTAAGGGTTCTGATCACCGTTTCTACGCGTAATCCGGTAAGATTGGCAATCTGCTGTCTGGTAAGATCCACATGAAAACACTGTTCGCAGTCTCCTTCATGATAGCTTTTAAGATAATCCAGCAGACCTTTCAGCCTTACAGCAGGATTCTGGGAAGACATATTCTGCAGCATGATCGCTTTAAAATACAATCTTTGTGAAAGGCAGGAATTCATTTCCAGAGAAATTTTCGGATTTTTTTCCAAAAGGTTCATGAAATTTTTCTTTGTAAGCCTTATGATTTCTACATCCGTCATGCATATTGCATTCATCACGTAGAATTTTTCTAAAAAAAGCATGGGATCTCCAAAGCTTTGTTTTTCTCCTAAAATATTATGGATAAACTCTTTGCCTTCTTCATTATAGCTGTTCTGCTTTACTTTTCCTTTTACAATCTGATAGTAATAAAAGGCATTGTCTCCTTCTTTATAGATAATTTCCTTTGCTTTATAAAATCTATCTTCTGCTCCGAATGTATATAATAATTCAGGATCAATATTCATGCAGCTTATAGTTTTCATATTTTTAGAATTTTAACAATTCTTCTACAAAAAAAAGACCACAAATTCTATATTTAATACAATATTTTCCGTTTTCTGATTTTTACAGTCTGTTTTCTCTCATGAGCTTACTCGTTTGGATGGCAGTTTCCCATAAGTTCAGCCATCCGTTGTCTCATAAACGGTGCTGAGTTTAACCTTTCCTCTGATGATGTGATGATAATAATTGGGATGGCTTACTTCGGTAAATCTGTTTTCCGAAGGTTTGTAGTCTTTGATACTGGCTCCTACCGAATGCAAAATTTCTTCTTTAATAATCATATAAATTATTTTTAATATTTCTTTAATTATAAAGCATTCTCAGTAGAAATAAAATTGGAAATACATTTTATATATGCAAAAATCGCACCCAAAATTTATCTACGTTTGAAGAATACTCGATAAAAAATATTGTCTTCAGAATAAAAATTCATTACTCAAGTTAAACCCGCTTCTTAAACTGAAAACGGGTTTTTCATTTAATTATGTGAAATTTATTTTGCCGTTTTTGTACTGTCTGCATTCTTTCCTGTGGAACGTACCGTTGTACTGTCTGCCAAAGGAATGGAATCATTAGACATTGTTGTGGTTGCATTAACAGAAGAATCCGTTATCGTGGCAGAATCATAGCCGGAATCGGAAGTTGTTGAGTTTTCTTTTTTCTGACAACTCCATACCAGAAGCCCAAGAAGGGCAATTGACAGGATACATTTCATAATATTATATTTTAAGTGGTGTGATCTTTCAAAAGTAGGATAATATTATGTTAAGTGTTTATGACCTTGGTCATAAGAAAAATTGATGCTCAAATGAAAATCTGAGAATTATATGAAATTAATGTTTAAATAGGCTTAAACCAATTTTAAGTCTAAATAAATTTATTCAAAAGATTATTTGCTGTCCGGAACGAAGTTTTTTCTTGCGAGTTCTTTTCTAACGCGGCTCAGACTTTCCGGAGTAATGCCAAGATAAGAGGCGATCATCCACTGTGGAACCCTCAAAAGTAAATCCGGATACATTTTGATGAACTTCATATATCGTTCTTCCGCAGTTTCCGCAAGAAGGGAATTGATTCTGTCCTGAAGACTTTTAATATGTTTCTGAAGAAGAATATCACTTTTTTCTAGGCTGTCGGGGAATTCTCCGATCAGTTTGTTGATGAAATCCGGATGCAGCAGAAGCACTTCCGAATCTTCTACAGCTTCAATATAGTAAACAGATTTTTCATTAAAATAAAGACTGCTTCGGTCTGAAGTAAGCCAGCTTTCCGGCGCAAACTGAATGATATGCTCTTTCCCGTTTTTATCGATGGAATACATTTTCAAAAGTCCTTTTTCTACAAAATAAATATATCTGCAGACTTCCCCGTATTGTAAAAGAAACTGATTTTTCTGCACTTTTTTCACTTCATAATGCAGACTGCACATATTCACTTTTTCTAAAGGAACATTTAAAACTCTTGCTAAATAATTATTGATATTCGTCATTATATAATTTGGTCTACCGATATACTCTGGTGTGAAGCGTTATTAATGGCTTTTCCGTTTTCTATCACAATAAGTTGCGGACTCTGGTGCGTTACTCCCAAATCTTCTGCAATCTTATTGGAAATCGGTCTGTGAGCCAGCAAATCTAAGTAATATAAATCTATTTTCTGATCCAGATTTTCTATTTCTTTTTCAAAATTTTTCAATACGGTTTTGCTGATGAAGCAACTTGTTGAATGCTTGAATATTGCAATCCTGTGCTGAAAAGAACTTTCAACGGCATTCTGAAGGTCTTCCTCGGATTCTATCTTTTTCCAGAACGATTTCTGTTCCGTAGTCTCTCCTTTTCCGCCAAATATTTTATCAAAAAAACTCATGTCCCAAATTGTTTTAAGTGATGATCCAGATGTTTATACTCTAAAAATCCCCAGTCTTTCTCTTTCATTCTTCCAAAAAGTTCGTGATGAAGGGGCAAATTTCCGTTTTCAAAATGATGGCGGTAATCGCAGAGTGTTTTCAGAAGGTTTTCTTTTTCTGCATCAAAATCACACTCAAAATTAACAATAAGTTTTCGAAAAGTCGGCATATTTCGGGGAATTCCGTTGTTAAAAATTTGCATTTCTATTTTTGTGGCAATTCCTATCCACCGAAAAACACTATGTATCGAAGGAAGTATTACCTTTTTCTGTGGCACTAAAAGTACATCACTGCAATGCCTCATCATCTGACTGACATTCATTTTTCCCCATTTTTTTGGCGAATTTTCTTTCAGGCAGGAAATCCTGTTTATAATTTCCTTAAAATCTTCAGGATTATGGAGACTCTTCTTTACCAACCTTTTTCTTTCTTCAGATTTTCGATGTGCGCAAAATGATGATTACAGTGCCATGCGTACAACGCAAGATAACTCCTCAGATTATAGTTTTTATTGAGTTCCGGATGATGAAAAGTTCTTTCAAACTGTTTGTTGGTCATGCTTTTTAACAGAGCCGTCCATCTCTGGTGAGTGCCTTTCAGCATTCTCATGGCGGGTTTTACTGAAATATTCTGGCTGTCCTGAAGTTCTGCCCATTTTGCTTCGTCATAAGGTCTTATCGTAGGGTTTTCTTCCGTAAGAGCGAGTTTCAGGCGCATAAAACTGTTGATATGACTGTCCGCCAGATGATTAACCACCTGTCTTACCGTCCATCCGCCTTCTCTGTATTGGGTATCGAGCTGATCGTCGCTGAAATCTTCGATCAGATTTTTCAGTCTTCCCGGAAAATCTTTAATAACTTTAATATATTCATCAAGCGTTATATCGCAGATATTTTCAGGCTGTTTAAACTGACCTATG
>OGQD01002041.1_pt1 | contig 11845 bp, 11 predicted proteins | sample 1553091 | NCBI WGS metagenome assembly OGQD01 (sample SAMEA2580290, study PRJEB22360) | human gut metagenome | biome: human gut; feature: human-associated habitat; material: faeces | place: Denmark | collected 2008/2010
TGTCTTTTGCATTGTCTTCTTTCACTTTTCTCTCACGCTCTCGAATCATGTCTTCCACATCCAGCTTATTTCCTTTTTCGTCGGTCATCATGATTTTGGTTCCGCTGGAAAGCATCTGCCGGATTCCTTTTGTCGGATTGATCCGGTAATCCAGAAACTGTTTTTTATATTTTTCCTGATTTAAAGGAATCAATGCTCCGAATCTGTGATTTTCTTCCTGACTTTTCCATTCCTGGTCTTTTAAATCTATAATTTCCTTTAAAACATAAGAATGAGAGTTCGTCTGATCTTCCAGCTTTACAATTAATCCCGGTAATCCATGAAATTTATACGGCCCGTCCTGAATCGGAATATCGGCAACAAACCAAGCCGTCCATTTTCTTCCGGCGAAATCCGTGGTTGCTTTTTGTGCATTAAATTCACCCACTTTTTCTTTTTCCGGTAAAATTTTCCATTCCATTTTCCTGTCATCGGAAACTTTGTACTCATCCATATCCAGACGATTGAAAAACAAAATCTTATAGTCGGGATAAGATTTTTGAACAACATAAGGAACCATTCCGAAATTAATTTTAGAAAAATCTCCGTTCTGATGTTTCGACTGAGCCTCGATCAACGAATCTGAAATATATTTATCTCTGCTGTAAAATTTCGAACCTTTTTTAGAAACATCAAGGTATATGGATTCTGTGATCGATACATCTTTTTTTGTAGAATCTGAAACAAATCTGTACTCATAAACAAAACGTTTGTTCTGAGCATTAAACAGCATTCCCAATAGCAACGCAAACGCAATAATGATCTTCTTCATTAATATTTTTTATTTAGTTTAAATTTTTAATTCATTATATTCTTCACCACTTTACAGGGATTTCCCACTGCAACCACATTGTCCGGAATGTCTTTCGTTACGACACTTCCCGCTCCGATCACAGAGTTATTTCCGATAGAAATTCCGGGAAGAACCACTACATTTCCTCCGAACCATACGTTATCTCCTACTGTAATAGGATGAGCAGATTCAAGACCTTCGTTTCTTTGTTTAAAATCTACGGGATGATTTGCGGTGTAAAAACTACAGTTGGGACCAATAAAAACATGATCTCCGAAAGTTACTTTCGCACAATCCAGAATCACCAGATTATGATTCGAATAGAAATTCTCTCCAACTTCAATATTGTATCCGTAATCGCACCAGAAACTGGGTTCTATGCAGATATTCTGTTTTGTTTTGCCTAAAATCTTTCTCAGCAGTGCCGCTCTTCCTTCAGCATCAGAATTTTTCAGGAGGTTGTATTCCTGACAAAGATCTTTCACTTTAATTCTTTCTTCAATAAGTTCCTGATCGTAATTGGCATTATACAAAAGTCCTTTTGCACATTTTTCCTTTTCCGTCATATTTTATGATTTGCAGTTCTAAAGATAATAAAAACAAAACAGGGCAGAAATTACTTTTGCCCTGTTTTAAGAAATATTTAACCTATTATTTTACCAGATCCGGCTCAATAGGATTGTTATTTTTTGCCAAAGATTCTTTTGTTCTCTTTTCCATTTCCCTGAAAACCTGATTAGGATCTGAGATTTCTTTTCCGTCTGAAGTTTTTACTTTAAAAGTCATCTTAGAGTTATCGGTATTCCTCATCATCATTTCCCTCATGTTTTTAGCAGGATCATTTACATAATCTTTCCACGCTTTTCTGAACTGATCTTCCGTTACTTCAAGCTCCTTTCCGCCCATTCCGAAAACCCTGATGTTTTGCGGAAGTTCCGGTTCTTTTTCTGAGGAAGCAGCTTGGGTAACCTTTTTATTTCCGACTAAAGTCATGATGTGGGAACCTGTAGTATCTTCAATTTTAACAATCAGTCCCGGTAAACCGTAGAATTTATAAGGTCCGTCCTGAAAAGGAATATCCGTAGAAAACCACGCAATCCATTCTCTTCCGCCAAAGCTTGTGGTTGCTTTCTGCGTATTGTATTCCCCGATTTTCTGCTTGTCGGATAAAATTTTCCATTCCGGTTTCTGATCTTCTCTGATTTTATACTGATCCGAAGAAACACTTCTGAAAAGATATGTTTTAAAATCGGGATAGCTTTTGGTTACTTTGAATGAAACCTGTCCCGGATTTTCTCTTCTGTTAACACTGATATTTCCGGAAAATGATTTGATCTGCTTCTCCAGTTCTGCTCTGGAAGTGGAATCGGTGACAAATTTTGTTCTGCTGTAATAATTCGAACCATTTTTATCAATATCAAGGTACATCATTTCGCTTTTCACGTCTTCCTTATTATTGGAATCGGGAATGAATTTGTAATCATAGAAAAAACGGTTGATCTGTGCATTGGCAAGAATTCCCGCCAATAAAAAGAGGAGTAATTTATATTTCATAAGCTGCATTTTAAAAAAGACTCTGCTGTTATTTTGAAATAATCAGCAGAGTTTAAAAAACTTGATTATTTAGTCTGAATTCGGATTTCGCCCTGCATTTTTCCGTCTATGTTTCTTTTGTTTACATCCATTCTTTTAATGGTTTTAGAATCCAGAGCCTGCATTTCTTCATTGGTAGATTCTTTTCCGTTAATATAGATCTTCATATCTCCCGCTCCGTTTAGATTTTTGATGCCCGAAGCAATAACAGATTGATTTTTATTATCGATTTTAATATTGTCTGCATGGATTCTGAACACTTTTTCATCCGGAAAACCTCTGAAAGTATTGCCATAAATGTACACTTTTCTGTTTCCGTCCAATGCTCTTCGTTCTGCTTCCAGTTTAGCTCTTTCACCTTCTAATTTGGCTCTTTTTTCTTCCAGCTTGGCTCTTTCTTTCTCAAGTTTAGCTCTTTTTTTAGCCATTGCCGCAGATTCTTTTACTTTTGGTTCGGAAAAACTGAAGCTGTTTTCAGATTCCGGCGACCATTTCATGTCTCTGGAATCACGGAAAGAATACACTTTTACTTTTGGAGCGTTTGGCGCTTTCGGTGCATTGGGCGGACTTGGAGGAGCATCGGGAAAATCAAAATTCATTTCTGGAATATCAGGAATTTCAATATTAAGTTCTTCCAGCTCTTTCATTTGATCTTTCCATTCTTTGGATTTAAAATAATCGTTGATATTAACATCTTTTCCGTCCATTCGGATCACCATTGCCGATTTCAGAAAATCTTTTGAGCTTGCAATTTTTCCGATTTCTCCGGATAATTTTCCGATTTCTTCGAGGTTTTTATTGTACTCGTCACTTTCAGGCTTAAAATTCTTCAGATTCTGGCTTTTTTCCTGAATCTTTTTGCTTAAATCTGCTATTTTTTTGTCGTCTTCAGATTTTTTATACACCTTTGGACTTACGACAATTCGATCTTTTGAATCTGGAGTAATGGTATCTTTTTTAATAACAATTTTATCTCCTTTTTTAATCTGAGAAACCGCTTTCTCAATTTCTATATTTGTTGCTTTAATTTCTTGGTTTTTGGCATTTACCAAATAGGCAAACGCAACAGAAAATACTACCGGCAATGCAAAAATTCTACGCGCATACCCGAATTTGGTTTTAGGTTTTTGTAACATTTTTAATCGTTTTTTTAGATTTGAACTAAGAAACGGACTGGTTGCAGGCAACTGGTTTCCGGAAAAGTGGCTTGCTAAAAGCATCTGCGCAAATGCTTTGGTGTCCGATTGTTTTACGGCTTTTTTATCAGCCAGATATTCGTGAATTAAACTAATTTCTTTTTTGATGAGATGAAAAAAGGGATTGAACCAGAAAACAGAGGTAATAATCTCAATAAAAATTTTATCGAAGGAGTGTTTCTGTTCAATATGCACCATTTCGTGCTTCAAAATCTGTTTTCCGAGATCAGAATTCAGCGTGATGGAATTCTTCCAGAAAAGATTTTTAAAGTAAGAAAAAGGAGCTTCGGATAAGTTTGTATGGTAAAAATTAATCCCGTCGAAACTTTCTTTCTGAAACTGACTTTTAAGCTTTTGGATTCTGAAAATCCCGTAGACAAATCTTCCTAAAAAATAGAAAGAAACAAGTCCCAAAGCCGAAAAAATAATTCTAAAATAAATGTAATCATTGTTTGAGTTTTTAATTGTATTAAAATTCTGTACCTGATCTATCAACTTATACAAGTCATTGCTTACTTCAATGGTAAAGTCTTCAACCTTTATTAAAGGAAGCAATAAAGAAATGAGCATCGCAGACAAAAGATAAAATCTGTTGTAGTGATGAAACGTCTTGTCTTTTAAAGACAACTGATAATACAGAAACGTTACACCGGAACATAAAATAACTTTTCCGAAATAGAGAAGTACAGTTTCCATGGTTAGTTTTTCTTTTTAAGTTCGTTTAACAGCATCTCAAGATCTTCCACTGTCATTTCATTTTTTTCGACCAGAAAAGAAACGGCACTTTTGTAAGATCCTTTGAAATAATTTTTCACCAGACTTTTAATGGTTTTTCCGGAATACTGCTCCTTGGAAACCAACGGAAAATATTCATGCTGTCTTCCGTATACATTATAGTCTACAAATTCTTTTTCTTTCAGCACTTTTAAAATGGTAGAAACGGTATTCGTGTGAGGCTTCGGTTCAGGGAAAAGATCAAGAACGTCTTTCAGAAATCCTTTTTCCAGTTTCCATAAATACTGCATCACCTGTTCTTCTGCTTTTGTTAAAGTCTGAATTTTCATATCCTTTTCATTTTTATCATTAAACGTGACATAAAAATATTCACGAAAATTTTATATCACTAATAAATTAGTTATACAAATGTAGAAATAAAATCCATCCAAACAACTATTTTTTTAGTGATAAAAGATTAAAACGCATAAATAATTGATAATCAAATAAATAAATTTTATTAAAATTTGTTAAAGAAATTTTGGTAGGATTATTTGCCTGGTTTTAAAAATCCTCAGACCATCATAAAGATCACTCCCGATTTTTATTTTCTGTTATTGATGAACTGACCAGATATTTTATTCTCAGAATCAGAAGACCTTCAAAAATGATCCATAAAATAATAAGATGAATGACTGAAGGAAGATTGTCTGACAGAGAACCTCCGGATTGTACAATGGAAATGAAGGTCTTTAAAAACGGCGACGTCGGCAAAGCATCAGACAAAAACTGAACAAATTTCGGCAGCGCCTGATACGGCATAGAATATCCCGTAATCAGAAATATCGGATAAGAGGAGAATACAAGAACCTGAAATGCAAACAGTTTGGTCTTAAAAAAACTTCCGATCAGCATTCCGAAAATGATAATTGTAGAAATAAATAGCGCAAAAATTACCGCAAGATCAATGGCGTTTCCGCGAATTTCAACTCCGAAAACAGAGAAATTCACTACAGCGAAAAACAATCCGAAAATCATAAAAGCAAAAAAGTAAAGAATGCTTTTCCCAAAAATCATTTTAGAAATGCTCTGTTTTGAAATTTCATAAAGATTCAGCAGTTTATTTTCTTCTCTTTCTGAAGTAAAAGCGGCCGCAACGCCAATCAGAAGTGTCTGCTGAAGAATAATCGCCAATAAACCGGGCAACAGAAACCCTCCATACGTCATACTTGCGTTGTAAAGCGGACGGTAATCCATATTGATGGGATTGGTCATTTTCATGGATTCATCTTCTCCCATTCCCTGTTTATTAAAGTACGTTTTCCTCACTCCTGCTCCAACCGTTAAACATACTTTGGTCGCAGTGCTGAGTAAATCGCTGGAAGGTAAAAAACGGGAGGCATTGAGAACCATATTCACATTTGCCTGTTTCTGCGATAAAATATTTCTCTCGAATCCAGACTGAATATAAAAATACCCCTGAACTTCACCCTGATACATTTTTTCCTGTCCTTCCACAATATTTGAAGCCGGAACGATTTCAATCATGGAAGTGGAATTAAACTGCTGCGTCAATGTTCTGGAAATGGAGGTTTCGTCATCATCAATTAACGCCAGTTTTACCTTTTCTTCACCTTTGTTTAAATAAATACTTCCATACATGAACGCGTACAGAATCGGAGCGAGAAGCAAAATCAGAAACAGACTCGAATCTTTCGAAACATTCCGAAGCTCTCTTTTAAATATTTCAATGATCTCCTTCATACGCTCTTTTCTTTAAGATAGTTATTAATTTTTCTCTGAAAAAACACAATGCTTAAAGGAAATGTTACTCCGATAAAAATCAGCAGTTTAAAAATCTCAGGCATTGAATATGCTAATGGAAGCTCCATGAAATAAAGCTTAATAAAACCATCCAGAAAGTGCGTATAAGGCATAATGTCTGCATAAAACTGATCGTACCACGGCATCGCCCAGCGCGGAAATGTAAAACCGCTGAACACAAAAGCAGGAGAAGTAAAAAACAAAGCCACATCGGTTACAAATAGCAGATTATTGGACATTGCGGAAAGCATCATTCCGATGCCGATGCAGGCTAAAGACATTAAAGTATAGATCAGGAAAAAATTGAAATCGGTCTGCGGTTTTCCCAGTTCAAAAACAGGAAATACAATGTAAGCAACCAATACAAAGAGAATCCATGAAATGCAAAGATGAGCAAGCGTTTTTCCGACTATAATCTGTGAGGAAGATGCGGAAATTTTTAACAGTTCATCAATTGTATTTCGTTTAAATTCAAGATTTAAAATTAAAACAGAAGCTACGACCAAAGCCATTTGAAGCCCAACCGTAATCAGTCCGGGCGTTAAATACATCTGATAATTAAAATCCGGATTATAAAATGTTGTGGTATTCAGTTTTATCGGCTGAACCAAAGCTGTTGCCTGTTCAGCAGGCATTACCTGCTTTTCTGCTTTCTGGAGAACTACGGCAAGACCGCCTTTTATAATAACTTCTGCCGCTCCTTTATAAATCATTTTTGCAGGAACCAGATACGCTCCGTTGGTATACAAAGTAATGTTCGACTGATGATTTTTTTTAACATCCGACTCCAGATTTTTAGGAAAATGTACGGCTCCGAAAATCTTTCCTTCTTTCATTAATTTTTCTATTTCTGCATTGCTGGAAACCTTTTGTGTAATATCAATAAGATCGCTGTGATCCATCATATCCGTAAGCTGTCTGGAAACAGAAGACTGATCTTCATCCCAAACTGCCATTGGAAGTTCTTTTGCAAACTGCTTCTGGTAAATTAATCCGTAAAAAAGAAATATTATAGGCGGGATAACCAATAAAACCACATAAAAATTCGGAATCGAAAAAATCCGTTTCCACTCCCGAATGATAATCTGGCTGATTGTTTTCAAGGTTCTTCTTGTGAATTAAATTATTGAAAAATAAGCTGTGCCGTCATTCCTGAACGAAGTCCTTTAATGGAACCTGCATTTTCCGGTTTTACTTTGATTTGAAACGTTCTGAGTTCAAATTCTCCGTTCTGCTTTTCCGGAACCCAGTCTGCGTAGCCTAAAGCCGGAGCCAGTTCGGCCACTCTTCCCTGAACTTTTTCAGGCGTACAGCCGGGAATTTTCATGGTTACCAGACTTCCTTTATTTATTTTCGTCATCTGATTCTGGCGAAGATTAAATTTCACAAAAAAAGACTGATCTTTCTGAATCGTCATCATCGGATACCCCGCATTTACCATTTCCCCTCTTTTGGCAATTACCGTAGAAATTATTCCGGAAGCGGGTGCTTTTATAGAAGCATTGTCTTTTATTTCCTGCGTAAGTTCATCCGCGCTTTTTGCCTGATTTAAAACCGACTGTGCCGAGTTTTTAAGCTCTTCATTGTTTCCTCTTTTCAAAAGCTGAACATTAAGATTAGCTGTTTCCAGTTCTTTCTGGGCTGCTTTGTATTTGAAATAAATAACATCGCGTTCCTGTCCGGAGACCACTCCTTCAGCATACAGATTCTGAAAACGGCTGTACGTTTTAGACATCAGATCCATCTGCTGTTTCGCAATCTGCAGTAAATTTTCGGCTGATTTCAATACTTCAGGTTCTACTCCTCGATTTACTTTATCCAGTTGATTCTGTGCAATTTTTACCGCTTCTGAAACCTGAGACTGTATGCTTTCGATCTCGGAGGTTTTCATCTGTGCAATAATCTGTCCTTCCTTTACATCATCGCCTTCCTTTACCAAAAGCTCCAAAACTCTACCCGGAAGTGAAGCCGAAACGTCCACAAATTCAGCATCTACCATTCCTATAACCGCATCTTTGCTGCTGCTTTCGGAAGATTTGTTCTGAAGAAGATAAATCAGCGCGATGACTAATACAACAATTGGAATACATACTGCCCAGTAATTTTTTATAAAATTTTTCATCTTGTTTAGGGAATGTAATTGGTAATATTTTCGACGTTTCCTGTAATATAAAAATAAGTTGCTACCACCGTCTGATAAGCCACCAGAGACGTGTAATACAATTTCTCTGCCTCATACTGAAGCTGCAGAGCATCGTTTACATCTTTTACGGAAGAAAGGCTGTTTTCCATTCTTTTTTTCACCATTTCTGTAGTGGTATATGCCTGTTTTCTCGCAAGATCCAAGGTTTCTTTCTGCTCTTTAAAACTGATGAGTTTATTTTCAGAAATTCTGACGGCAAGATCCACCGCTTTCTGTTTCTGATCAATTAACAGATCTGCTTCTTTTACCAAAGATTCAGAGGCCTGATTTCTGGATCTTCTTTCAGGATCAAAAAGAGTCCACTGAACTTCTACTCCCACTAACCACGGCGGCGTGATTAAAGGAAGATCATTTCTGAAAAACTGGTAATTTCCAATGGCAAAAATATTGGGTTTAGACAGAGATTTTGTAATATCGTTCGTGGTTTGTGCTTCTTTTTTCTTACTCTGTAATAATTTCAGATCGGTATTTTTATCTGAGGAACCAAAACTGGTGACTTCAATATTTTCATTTAATTCTTCGTTAATTTCCAAAGATTCATCAAGAGGAATTCCCATCAGATCTTTTAAAGTCAGTAACGTATTTTCCTTTTCAAGCCGTAAATTTTTAAGAGTAGTTTCGCCCTGAATTTTGGCAATATCTGACCAGTTTTTAAGATAAGGCGGGATGATCTCAGCTTTCAGAAGATTTTGCGCATACTTTTCATTGCTTTCCAGAGCTTCTGCCATTTTCTCCTGCTTTTTGATCATGGAATTAAGATACATGATCTGAATATAGTTCAGCGAAATATTGTAAGAATTTAGATTCTGAATAGATTCCAGATTGGCTTTCCCGCTTTCCACCTGCTGTTTCGAAAGTTCTCTCGAAGCATTCAGCTTTCCACCGAGATAAATGGGCTGTCTTACAAGTATTCCGGCAAGAAAATAACTCTGTTTGGCAATAGCCGGATTGTAATTGGGATAGACCGCACTGATGATGTCTTTTGAAGTCTGATATATAACATTCTGCACCTGCTGCGGAAGCGGATTTCCTGTGATCTGCTGATAAGCCGCATTGGCAGAATAGGCACTCTGACTGGCTGAACCTTCCACAATTCCGTCTTTTACCTGCTGAAGATTTACTCTGATGGGTTCTCCGATGTAGTTATATCCGCCAAGAAAATCGACTTTGGGAAGAATATTGTTTTTGCTTGACTGTAAAATCTTCTGCCGTGTTTCCAAAGACTGTTCCGCAAGTTTTACAGCAACATTATTCTGCTTTCCTTTTTCTATACATTGCTGTAAGGTAAGCTGCTGACAAAATAACTTCGTGGTAAGTAATAGAGTAAAAGCAACAATCTTATGATTCATAGCCTTAAAATGTGATTTTAGTATCGTGTGTTGTGTACCTTAAAGATATTAAAAATATATAAGAATTTTTGGGAATGATTATAAAAAATGACTTTCATAAAAAGTTTTAAAACATCATTTTAACAATAATGAACCACTTACGTTATAAAATTGTTAATTTTTATTAAATAAATTTAAAATGTATTTGTCTAAACCGGGAAATTATATTTATTTTAGTGCTTTAAAAATTTCTCATGAAAAGATATAATTTATTAATTGTACTATTATTACTTATTTTTAACATTACTACCGCTCAAAAGAAAGGTTCTCCTGCAGCAGATTTCAGTGCGGTAGGTGAAGCTAAAACTAAAATCGAAAATACCGTTCCATTAGTGATCAAGCATCTAAAAGAGATCAGTGAAAAAGAAAGCAATCCGAATATTCTTTCTAACGGCAAAACCGCTCTGGCAAAAGAATACGGAAAAGTAGAGCTTGAATGGAGACTGTACAGAGGAAATATGAACAACTGCATCCTGAACAATTCTTCCAAAAAAGCGAAGAAGTGCATGGAATATCACAATAATATGTTCAGAGGTACTCTGATCAACTATAACAACTACATCACGAATCTTACAAGAAAGAACGGATATCTTGGAGTGGACGGCGATACAAAATTTGAGTTTAACCCTTCTGAAATCACCACAAAACTAAGCGAGTCTTTCTTTAACGGAAATGATGCAGCCAACAGAATGCAAGGAAATCAGAAGAAAGATTTTATCGGGCAGACAATGGCTGATGACAATGCTCTTAAGCCTTTCAATCAGTTAGCACAATAATTTATTTTTTTAATTAAATGATACGAGATCCTGCTTTTTTTAAGCGGGATTTTTTATTTAATGATGAATTTACAATTCAAAGTTTTATTTTCGGAGGTAAATTTTAATTTAAACACAAAAGTCACATGAACTTTCATTCGATCGGCATGAAGCATAGAAGAACATATTAATTTTTTATTATTTTGACAATTTGAAATATTTTAATTTAACACATAAGTCACATGAGATTTTATTGATCTGCATATAGCGTAGAAGAACACATTAGTTTATGAAAATCTTTGATTTTCTCTTAAGTGATCTTTATTTTTAAATAACTCACAAAACTTATGTGACTTATCTGATTTAAATAAGCGCAGCCAAATCTTCCTCGTATAAACTTTAAAATATGGCATAATAAGTGAATGGTACATCACAACCAAATCCAAACAAAAATGAGCACATTAAAAAAAGGAGACATGGTGAGATGGAATTCCAGCAACGGAGAAACTCACGGAAAGATTACAAAAATTCATAAAAAAGACTTTGTATTTATGAATAAGCAGAGAAGAGCGACAGAGGATGAACCACAATACGAAGTCATGAGCGAAAAAACAGGAAAATCAGCCGTTCATAAAGCTTCTTCCCTGAAAAAAATGTAAAAAAATAAGCGGTTTCAAAAGTATAATTCAGCATTGCCTTAACTTTGAAACCGCCTTAAAATTTTTATAGTAGATTATTTTATTTTATCGTAAATAAATTTAGTCACAATGGCTCCGAAGAGATAATAAGCCACCGTCATTACTTTCTTTTGGGTACTTTCAGCAACAGGATTTTCATCCAGACCCATCTTTTGCGGAAGTGTAATGGCTCCGATTCCCATCGCCAATCCTGAAGCGATATTAAAACCTGTAGTGGCAGTAGTTGCATAATACATTCCGTTGCCAATAATATCTCCGGCTAAGGTTGCGGCATACAGTTTATCGTGATCTGTAATTTCGGCATCAGCTTTCGCCAAAGTTTTATTTAATGCTTCTTCTCCTACTTTATTGATTTCGGGAACATTGTCGAAATTTTTCCTGATGGTTTCGTGCAGAAGGTTCAGCGCGATTGCTCCGCCCAAACCTGCGAGAATTTTTTTATACATGATATTATGATTTAATGGTGTATCATGATACCTGCATAAATTAAGCCATACCGGCATTTACTAATTCACGGTTTAAAGAAATAAAAAAGAGTATCACAAAAACTGCAATACTCTTTACAATAGTAGCGGGAACCGGACTCGAACCGATGACCTTCGGGTTATGAGCCCGACGAGCTACCTACTGCTCCATCCCGCG
>OGQD01002042.1_pt1 | contig 11836 bp, 9 predicted proteins | sample 1553091 | NCBI WGS metagenome assembly OGQD01 (sample SAMEA2580290, study PRJEB22360) | human gut metagenome | biome: human gut; feature: human-associated habitat; material: faeces | place: Denmark | collected 2008/2010
CGGGTTCGACCATATAGGCCGCGAACAGGTCGCGCACCACTTGCTGGGCCTGGTCCATGGTGCGCACCACCTCGGCATGGCGGTAGAGATTGCGCAGCAGGAATTGCTTGAGCCTCTCGGAGTCGGCACGCATCGCATCGCTGAAGGCCACCAGTGGCGCCGGATGCGCACGGACCTCGGCCACGCAACGCGGCTGCAGCGCCGCTATGCGCCCGCGCGTGGTGTCGATCACGTCATAAACCTGGTCGCTGAGCATGCGGCGTATGGCTTCATAGAGCAGCCGGCGACTGGCCTGGGCTTCGGCCAGCCAGGGGTGCTCGCGCAGAGTCGCCTCGTGATAGCGTGCGAACAATGGCACGGCATCGCGCAGTTGCTCCATGGTGATGAGACCCGAACGCACGCCATCGTCCACATCGTGCGCGTTGTAGGCAATGGCATCGGCCAGATTGCACAGCTGCGCCTCCAGCGCCGGCTGGCTGTGATCCAGAAAGCGCGCCGCGACGCCATGCGGCTCACGCGCTTCGAGCAACAGCGCATTGGCGCGCGAACAATGCTTGAGAATGCCTTCGCGTGTCTCGAACGTGAGGTTCAGTCCATCGAAATCGGGATAGCGTTCCTCGAGCCGGTCAACCACGCGCAGGCTTTGCAGATTGTGCTCGAAGCCACCATGCAGCCGCATGCACTCATTCAGGGAATCCTGGCCCGCATGGCCGAAAGGCGTGTGGCCCAGATCGTGGGCCAGGCAAATCGCCTCCACCAGATCTTCCTCAAGACGCAGGGAGCGCGCGATCGAGCGACCCAGCTGAGCCACTTCGAGCGAATGCGTAAGCCGCGTGCGAAACAGATCGCCCTCATGATTGACGAAAACCTGGGTCTTGTAGACCAGCCGGCGAAATGCCGATGAATGGACAATACGGTCCCGGTCGCGCTGAAAGTCGCTGCGCGTGGGAGCAGGCGGCTCGGCATGCCGGCGTCCGCGGCTTTCTCGAGGGTTGCAGGCATAGACGGCGAGACTGCTCTGCATTCCTTGGCACTCCCTTCTTATGCGGCCATGATTCAGACCCCGGACCTAGGCACAGCAGGTATCGATCACCTCGCGCACCAGCGCGTCCGGCGCGGCGCGTACCACGGCCCGGCCCGGCCCATCGATGAGCACGAAACGAATCTCTCCGGCCTCGGCTTTCTTGTCCACCCGCATCAACTCGAGGTAGCGACCCGCGTTGTCGGCAACATCGATCACCGGCGCGCGCGTGGGCAAGCCAGCCTTCTCGATCAAGGCACGCTGGCGCTGAGCGAAAGCCGCGTCGACCATGCCCAAGCGCTGCGACAGCTCGGCGGCCATGCACATGCCTGCGGCCACGCCCTCACCATGCAGCCAGTTGCCATAGCCCATGCCGGCCTCGATGGCATGGCCAAAGGTATGGCCGAAATTCAGAATGGCGCGCAGGCCCGATTCCTTCTCATCCTGGCCCACGACGTCGGCCTTGATTTGCACGCTGCGTTTGACAGCATGCATCAACGCCGCGCTATCGCGCTCGCGCAGCGCCGCCATATTGCGCTCCAGCCAGCTGAACAGTTCCATATCTGCAATCGGGCCGTATTTGATGACCTCGGCCAGACCCGCACTCAGCTCACGGTCGGGCAGGGTATCAAGCGTCGCCAGATCGCAAAGCACCAGTTGCGGCTGGTAGAACGCCCCGATCATGTTCTTGCCCAAGGGATGATTGATGGCCGTCTTGCCGCCCACCGACGAATCCACCTGCGCCAGCAGAGTCGTGGGGACCTGCACAAAAGGCACACCACGCATATAGCTGGCCGCGGCAAAGCCCGTCATGTCGCCCACCACACCACCGCCCAGCGCAAACAGCACCGTCTTGCGGTCGCAGCCATTGGCGAGCATGGCATCGAAAATCAGGTTCAGCGTCTGCCAGTTCTTGTGCTCTTCCCCTTCGGGCAGCACCACTTCGAGAACGCGCGCATAGCGTGGCTGCAGTGCCTGCTTCAGCCTTCGCAGATACAAGGGAGCAACCACCTCATTGGTCACGATCATGGCCGAGGCCGCCTTGGGCAGCACATGCCAGGACTCGGCCATGCCCAGGGAGTGAGAGGCAATCACTATGGGATAGCTGCGCTCACCCAGTTCAATCCGTACTGTTTCCAAAATCGATCCTCAGAGCGTGCCGCTGTGCACGCGCTTCATCTCACATTCCCAGCGCCAGCTCCAGCTGCATGGCAACACGCTGAGCCACCTGAACCGCCGACAAGCCCCCGCTAGGCACGGTGAATTCGGCCACTTCCCGATACAGAGGATCACGCTGCGCATGCAGCTCAAGCATCCTCTTGACAGGGTTATCAACCTGCAGCAAAGGCCTTTGTGTATCCTTTTGCAGGCGCCGCGCGAGCTCATGCGGCGAAGCGCTCAAATATACGACATGCGCTTTCTCCAGCAGATGTTGGCGATTGCTTTCACGCAGCACGGCACCACCACCCGTTGCCAGAATGCAGTATTGCCGTTCGGCCTGCAAAAGTTCGGCCAGCACCTGGGCCTCCACATCCCTGAACGCGGCCTCGCCCTCTGCCGCGAAATACTCGCGAATGCTGCAGGCGATTCTCTGTTCAATCGCGGTATCGACGTCGATCAGGGGCAGCCCCCAGCGACGCGCCAGATGCTTGCCTATGGTCGACTTGCCAGAGCCGGGAAGCCCTACCAGGGCCAGATGCTTGTTCAAGCTCAATTTCATCGCAAAACTGCTCATAAGCGCCAGATACGCAAAAGCCTGACCGTAAGGTCAGGCTTCATCATGCTTGCAGCAATTATTGCTCTGCCCGCAGCGGAGACAGCATTCTAGGCGTTATGAACACCAGCATTTCCCGCTTGGTCGAAGACTTGGAAGTATTCTTGAACAAATTCCCGAGGACTGGAATATCTCCCAGCATCGGTATCTTGTTGACCTGATTGGTCTCTTCCAGTTCGAAGATGCCACCGATCACCACGGTGCCGCCATTTTCGACCAGGACCTGGGTCTTGATATGCTTGGTATCGACGGCCACGCCTTGAATCGTTGTCTCCCCCTTGCTATCCTTGTTCACATCGAGGTCAAGAATGATGTCACCCTCGGGCGTGATCTGCGGTACGACCTCCAGTTTCAACACAGCCTTCTTGAAGGCGATCGTGGTCGCCCCATTGGGGGCCGTCACCGAATAAGGATACTCGGTACCCTGTTCGATCAGGGCCTTGTTCTGGTCGGCGGTAATCAAGCGAGGGTTCGAAATCACCTTGCCATCGCCATCAGCTTCCATCGCCGAAAGCTCCAATGACAGAAATCTGGTGGCAGCGCTGTTGAACACCGAAAATCCGATCTGACCCACGTCCCGGAGGCCCGCCACCGTCGCTGGCAGGTTGACGAAGTTCTTGCTGAAATCCGTCTCGAACTTATTGGTCAACTTGCCGCTATCGTCCACCGTATATTCAGTGCGATTGACAATGCCGGTCGAAACCTGAGTGTTGCGATTGATGGCACCGCCGCCAAGCTTTACACCCAGCGATTTTCCAAAGGAGTCACGGGCCTCGACGATTCTTGCCTCGATCATTACCTGACGCACCGGAACATCCAAGGTTGCCAGCAACTTCCTCACTTCCTCCAGCTTGGTTGGAGTATCCGTGACGAAAAGCTGATTGGTCCTGGGCTCCGAAATGGCCGAGCCACGCGGGCTAAGGAAACGGTTTACTGTTCCCCCCGCCCCACCGCTGCCGCCCGTGGACGTCGTGAGCTGGGTCAGGATATCAGCCGCTTTGGCGTAATTGAGCTGGAATCCCTGCGTCCGCAAAGGCTCAAGCTTCTGGATTTCCTGGGCCGCTTCATAGTCGCGCTTGGTCCTCGCATCGATCTCGTCCTTGGGGGCAATCCAGAGCACCGAGCCCGATTTGCGCATCCCCAATCCCTTGGCGTCCATGATGATCTGCAATGCCTGATCCCAGGGTACATCCTTCAAACGCAGGGTCAACGAACCAGTGACCGTATCAGAGGTCACGATATTGAAATTGGTGAAATCTGCGATGACCTGCAGCAAGGACCTGACTTCGATATTCTGGAAATTCAGCGATAGTTTCTCACCACTGTATTCAGCCCCTTGCGTGAGTTTGTTGGGATCGACCTTCTTCTGCCGGACTTCGACGACAAACTGGTTATCACTTTGGTAGGCGCTATGCTCCCAGTCCCCTACGGGCTCGATTTGCATGCGCACCTTGTCGCCGGTCTGGGTCGTCGATATCTTTTGTACCGGCGTTCCAAAGTCAGCAACGTCAAGCTTACGCCTCAGATTTTCAGGCAGCGACGTACGCAGGAAGTCCACCACCAGTCCCTTGCCTTCTCGACGCAGGTCCACGCCGGTCTGGTTGTTCCCCAAACCAATCACTACCCGACCAGAGCCGTCCTGCCCCCGGCGGAAGTCAATATCCCGCAGTGGAGTATTGACGTTGCTCTCGGCCTGTTTGCTCTCGAATACACGTGGTTGCGAGGCAGAGCCCGCTGCCGTGGACACAGGGTCGAGAAGGATGAGCAAGGAGCGGCCCTGGCGTATCGCCTTGTACGAAGTGGGCGACTTCAAATTCAACACCAATCGTGTACGTCCGGCAGCCTCGACGATATTGGCCGACCGCAGATTTCCCTGATTCATTTCCACCAAGGATTTTCCGGTCGCATTACTGGCCTCCGGCAGATCCAAGGCAATTCTTGCTGGAGACTGGATGACAAAACCCGTGGGCTCGGCGGCCAGCTCTTTGGAAAGCTCTACTTTGACGACTTCATTTCCACCCTGCAGAAAGCCTGTCACTGACTCGATCGCGGACTGCGCCCATACGGAGCCCATGGAAATCAAGCCCACCATGGCCAAGCCCCATGCACGTGTTTTCTTCAAGCCTGACTGTTGCCTATATATCATTTCTTGCCCTCCTGCAGCTCCAACGTGCTGATGCGCTCAATCCAATCCCCTGTGCCGTCCTGGACGATTTCCCGCAAACGGATGGAGTTTTCAGTAATTTGGGTGATTTTCCCGTAATTCTGGCCCAGATAATTGCCAACGTGGACCTGATAAAGCAGCCCCCCCACCTTGACCAAACCGGTTGGAACACTTTTTTTGTTCAAGCTTCCCACCATCGCCATCGAATCCAGAGGCTCTGCCTCCAATGGCTCTTTGCGCCTGTTCAATTCCGGCGCAATCAGGCTGGTGTTAGCCGTGGTTTGCGCAGACTCCTTCCTCAGGATCTGTATCAAACGCTGATTGTTGAAGGGATCTGTTCCCTCGACTCCATCATATGTCTGGGGCTTGAAAACCTTGGGCTCATCAAGAGGTTTGATGTAAGGCTTCGTATTGGCACGCTCCTGGGCTATCCATTCACGCACCTCCCCCTCTCCTGTGGAACCACATCCAGCAAGAAGAGCTGTAGCCGATATCAATATGCAGAAATATTGGTGATTAGAGAAGGTCATTTCTTCCCCTTTCCTGCCTTGCGCTGCGCCTGGATTTCATCAGGATCGAGATAACGGAAGGTTCTGACGGTAGCGTTCATCACCAGTGAATCATTGCCATCCTTGGCCGGATCCTTGCTAACAGGAGCAATGGAAATATTATTGAGCGTGACAATCCGGGATAAATAAGCAATATCAGATGCAAATGCTCCAATATCGTGATAACGACCATTCACTCTCAATGCAATTGGAAGTTCCGCATAATAATCATTGACAATCATTGCTCCAGGCTTGAACATTTCGAATTGCAAGCTACGTCCCAACCCCGATTGATTGATATCGGAGAGCAGCGCTGCCATCTCTGCCTTGCCAGGCAACTGCTTTTCAAGTTGAGTCACGTACTGCTCAACCTGCTCCCGCTGCTTTTTCAGCCCATCTAGACTCACGGCCTTCTGAAGCTTTTTCTTGTAGTCCTCTTTCAAAGTAAGCTCTTGCGCGCTCTCTGCATCAAGTTGCTCCTGATAATCCTTGAGCATTACAAACCACAGCACGGCAGCAACAGCGGCAGCTATCACCAGGCAGAGCAAGCTTTTTGGCAGAACAGGCCAGACCGAAGGATCATTGGGGTCCAGGTTGCGAAACTGACGCTGAAGGCTCTCCTGGAGTGCGCCGAAATCCACGGATTTACTCTTTCTTTTGGCCATTATTGAGATTTCTCCGTTTTCTGGGCCGCAGCAGACTTGCCGACATCACTGGCGCGCACCAATTGCACACGGGCAGTGAATGAAGCCACCCGCCGCTGCTCCTTGGGGCCGACACTGACCGACTGCGCAACAATTTCGACCAGCTCCGGCTTGCTGAACCAGGGAGTGCCATCCGTAAGATTGCGCAACAACTCCGAAATGCGTTCGTTGGACTGTGCAACCCCTTGAATCGTGACTACCAGTCCATCCTGACGCAAATTGGTCAGATAAACTCCGTCGGGTAGCTGGCGCACCAGTTCATTGAGCAAATGCACTGGCATATTGCGGTCCGACTGCAGATCCTCCACAGCTTTCTGGCGCGCGCGTAGCGAGGCAATCTCATCCTCCAGCCCGGCAATCTCCTTGATTTGCTTGTCCAGGACTGCGATCTCCGATTTCAGCAGATTATTTCTATTTTGCTGATCTTCAATCATCGCCTGGAACCATAGATAGATAGCACTAGCTATCAGCAAACCTGCCACAGCCGACAAGGCCATGGTTACCTGAAATGCCTCCTTGCGACGCTTCCGAGCAGCCTCCCTGTGCGGCAACAGATTGATCAATATCATGCTGCGAACCTCCGCAAAGCCAATCCGCAGGCTGTCAGATAGGATGGAGCTTCTCTTGCCATTTTCTTCAAGCGCACCGAACTGCCAATTTCCATTCCCTCAAATGGATTGATGAGCCCACAGGCAAAGCCTGTCTGCTGAGTGATTGCCTCGACCAAGCCAGGAAGCGAGGCCGAACCTCCCGCCAGCAATATATGGTCGATATGGTTGTACGGCGTACTGGTGAAAAAGAACTGCAGCGCACGAGAAACCTCTTGGGTCATGCTTTGCACAAAGGGTTTGAGCACGGCAGATCCATAATCATTTGGCAAATCGCCATTTCTCTTTTTGGCTTCAGCTTCCTCGATCGAGAATCCATACTGGCGTGCAATCAACTGCGTCAGCTGTGCGCCGCCAAAGGTCTGCTCTCGATCATACAAAACATCTTCGTTGCGAAGAATCTGCATGCCGCTGGTATAGGCGCCAAATTCAAACAGTGCCACCAGCGCGTCCGTTCCCTGATTCGGCAGCCGCTCAATCAATCTTTCCGCCGCCAAGCGCGAGGCATTGGCCTCAATGTCAATGATGACGGGCTTCAAACCGGCAGACTCGGCCAGGCCCTGCCGGTCCTGGACCTTCTCCCGGCGTGAGGCTGCTATGAGCACGTCCACATCGCCAGATGAGTTGGCGCTCGGCCCTATTACGCAAAAATCGAGGCTCACCTCATCCAGAGAGAAAGGAATGTACTGCGTCGCTTCGGATTCAACCTGGACTTCCAGCTCCTGCTCGGTCATGCCAGAGGGCAAACTGATCTTTTTCGTGATCACAGCCGAGGCTGGCAGCGCCATGGCCACGTTCCTGGCCCTGGAGCCGCTTTTTTTCACCGCACGCTGCAGGGCTCCGGAAACTTCCTCGAATTTCTCGATGTTGCCATCGACGATCCATCCTCGCTCCAGCGGCTCCATCGCACAACGCTCGAGCGTGAATTGGCCGGACTTCTCGCGCCCAAGCTCGACCAGCTTTATGCTTGAAGAGCTTATGTCGATGCCAAGCAATGGCGCAGGCTGACGACTGAACAAAGAGCTAGCAGTAATCAACATGCACTCCCTTGGTCTTGTAAAGAACGAAACAAAAAATGACACCTAGGCCGTGATGCTATCAGCTTGATCCGACGCCCCATGGCAGGGCAATTGTCAAAGCTTAGACTCTTGTCGCAAAAAAAAGACACCTCCCAAGGCAGCGGCTGCGGCTTGCCACATACCCTCTTACCCATGGTTACGCACCAATCACGTAGGATGCTGAGCCAGCAATAGCCTATGCCGTCCCGCAGACGCCAGCGGTACATTTTTATAATGTGCAATCCTCCCCGTCCGGCACCTTGCTGCCTCGCCCCATCGCCTGATCAAAGGGCCTTGCAAGCACCACCATTCATTTTTCCCTGAAGCATATGCATTGGTTACCCAAAGCCATACTTTGGCTCCTCGGCATCGTCGTTGCCGGAGCTCTGGCGATAGTACTGACCATCGCTGTAGCGTTAGCCATGGCTTACCCCAACCTCCCCGACGTCTCGGAACTCGCGGACTATCGCCCCAAGCTGCCGCTGCGCGTCTACTCCAGCGAGGGAGCCTTGCTCGGGGAGTTCGGCGAGGAAAGACGCACGCTGACCCCCATCAAGGACATTCCCAAGGTCATGACCGATGCGGTGCTGGCTATCGAGGACACGCGCTTTTTCGAGCATGGCGGGGTGGACTACAAAGGAATGCTGCGCGCCGCACTGGCCAACCTCGGCAAGGTCAAGAGCCAGGGCGCGTCCACCATCACCATGCAGGTGGCGCGCAATGTCTACCTGTCCTCGGAAAAGACCTATACGCGCAAGATCTATGAGATTTTGCTGACCCTCAAGCTCGAACATCTGCTTACCAAGAGCCAGATCCTTGAGATCTACATGAATCAGATCTACCTCGGCAATCGAGCCTATGGCTTTGCTGCGGCAAGCGAGGCTTATTTCGGCAAGCCACTCAAGGACATCACGGTCGCCGAGGCCGCCATGCTGGCAGGCCTGCCCAAGGCACCTTCAGCCTATAACCCCATCAGCAATCCCAAGCGTGCCCGTGCACGGCAACAGTACATCATCGACCGCATGCAGGAAAACGGCTTCATCACGGCCGAGCAGGCCCAGCAGGCACGCGATGAGACTTTGAAGATCCGCCCCGAGAACACCAACACGCGCGTACATGCAGAATATGTGGCTGAAATGGCACGCCAGCTGATTTTTGCGCAATATGGCAGCGAGGCCTACACCCGGGGCCTGAATGTCTACACGACGCTCAATGCCGCTGAACAGGAGGCGGCCTACAACGCATTGCGCGACGGCATCATGACTTACGAGCGGCGCCAGAAGTATCGCGGCCCCGAGAAGTTCATCGCACTGCCTACCGATGCAGAAGACCGGGAGGACGCCATCGACGACGCCCTGGCCAACCACCCCGACAATGGCGATGTGCTGGCCGCCGTCGTTCTAGACGCCAATCCACGCAAAATCGTGGCATCGCGCGCTGATGGTGAGCATTTCGAGATTACGGGCGAAGGGTTGCGGCCTGCGGAATCCGGCCTGAGCCCCAAGGCCCCCCCGAATACCAAGATTCGCCCGGGAGCCATCATCCGGGTTATAAAAACAGCCAAGGGCAATTGGGAGATCACCCAATTACCCGAGGTCGAAGGCGCCTTCGTTGCCATGCTGCCTCAAACCGGTGCCATCAGCGCCCTCGTAGGCGGCTTCGACTTCGACAAGAACAAGTTCAACCATGTTACCCAGGCATGGCGCCAGCCGGGCTCAAGCTTCAAGCCCTTCATCTATTCGGCGGCGCTAGAGAAAGGCTTCTCCCCCGCAACCATGATCAATGACGCGCCGCTGTTCTTCGGCTCGGGCGTCACGGGAGGTCAGCCCTGGGAGCCCAAGAACTACGATGGACGCTACGACGGCCCCATGACCATGCGCACCGGCCTCATGAAGTCGAAGAACATGATCTCGATCCGTCTGCTGCAGGCCGTAGGCCCCAAGCAGGGCCAGGAATGGGTCACACGCTTCGGCTTCGAGGCTGCCAAGCAACCCGCCTACCTGACCATGGCCCTGGGCGCGGGCTCGGTCACGCCGCTCCAGCTGGCTGCTGGCTACTCGGTGTTTGCCAATGGCGGCCATCGCGTCAACCCCTGGCTGATTGCACGCGTCACGGACCACAAGGGCCGCGTGCTCTCCGAGTTCACTCCGCCGCCCGTGGAGCAGCTGCCTCAAGCCATTCCCGCCCGCAATGCCTTCATCATGGGGACACTGCTGCAGGATGTGGCCCGCGCCGGCACTGCGGCGCGTGCCCAGGCCACGCTCAAGCGCCCTGACCTGTATGGCAAGACGGGTACCACCAACGATTCCTTCGATGCCTGGTTTGCCGGCTATCAGCCTGGCTTGGTCGGTGTCTCCTGGATTGGCTACGACACACCGCGCAACCTGGGCTCGCGCGAAACCGGCGGCGGCCTGAGCCTGCCCGTCTGGATCAGCTTCATGCAACATGCGCTCAAGGGCGTTCCTGTGGCCCAACCCGCCGTACCTGCCGGCGTGGTCAATGTCGGCGGCGACTGGTACTACGAGGAAAACGCACGCGGTGGCGGTGTTTCGGCACTGGGTATGGAAGCGTCTTCCGGGGCCCCCGCCAATGCCACGCCCGAACCAGCCAGCGAAGAGCGCAACAAGATTCTCGACCTGTTCAGGAACTGATCCGCGCCCCAACAAAAAGGCCTGCCACAAACCACGGCAGGCCTTTTTTGTTTGTGTACCGCGATGCCGGCTACAAAGCCGTGAAGCTCAGCCCCAATCCCGCTTGCTCGCTGGCGAAGCGCGTCAGATTGGCAAAGAACTCGCCCGATCCCTTGGTATCGAGCCAGGCTTGCGTGGCCTCGTCAAACCGGTAGTGAAAGCCCCCCGCCTTGGCCGCCAGCCAGATTTCGTGCAGGGGCTTCTGCTGATTGATCACGATCTGGCTATGGTTGGCAAAAACCAGGGTCACCATGCCGCCCGTGCGCTGCGCATCGATATCAGCCTCGGTTTCGTCATTGATGCGATCACAGCATTGCTCCACAGCCAGCAGCAACTTCTCGGCACGGTCCAGGAATTCAAGGTCGGTCATTACAATTTGCTCATGTTGAAATCCCACCAAATTCTAGTCAGGAGCTTAACCCTTGTGGTCAGTGCGGCGTCCCTGGCCGCCTGTGGCCAGAAAGGGCCGCTTTACCTACCCACCGATCCCGCCGCCAGCCAACGCGCCAGTCTGCCGCAATCCATTGGCAATACCATCAAGGACTCGGTGAGCACGGAGCCTGCCGCTGAAATGGCGCCAAGCCGCCCCTGAACCTCGATCCGGCAGCGAAGCACAGCTTGATCAGAATCAAAACGGCGGAAACCATTTGTTAATAGAGTGACAGGTCATTAATTTACCGGATATTGCGTCATGCCTGTCGAGCTGTATCGTGACAAAAATCACGTATGCCTCATGTTTTCCGATCTCGTCGAGGAGGACGGAGAAGCGATCCAAGCCAACCAGTTCCTGATCGTCGATGACGACGAAGGCGCCATCATCGATCCTGGCGGCAACCTGGCCTTCAATGAACTCTACATGGGCATGTCGCGCTATTTCACGCCGCAAAAGCTTGCCTACCTGATCGCCTCGCATGCGGACCCGGACATCATCGCTTCGCTGGATCGCTGGCTGACCACGACACGCGCCCAGCTCGTGATTTCGCGTATCTGGGAACGCTTCGCACCCCATTTCGCCAAGGCCGGCAAGACCGAAAACCGCGTCATCGGCGTGCCCGACTCGGGTGGCTTTCTTCCGCTCGGCCGCCATGGGCTGTACCTGCTGCCCGCGCACTTTCTGCATGCCGAGGGCAATTTCCATTTCTACGACCCCGTCAGCAAAATCCTGTTCACAGGCGACCTTGGCGTATCGCTGACCAGTGGCAGCCAGGCCCAGGTTCCGGTCACCGACCTGGCACCCCACATTCCGCTGATGCCGGGCTTCCATCGGCG
>OGQD01002044.1_pt1 | contig 11821 bp, 10 predicted proteins | sample 1553091 | NCBI WGS metagenome assembly OGQD01 (sample SAMEA2580290, study PRJEB22360) | human gut metagenome | biome: human gut; feature: human-associated habitat; material: faeces | place: Denmark | collected 2008/2010
GGCTCGGGCGCCGCGCCGGGGCAACAGTGGCCCGGCGTGCTCAGGCTGGCCTGGGGTGGGGCCGCCGCCGGCAGGCCCATGCGCTGGCGCACGGCGGCCTCGTCCAGCACGGTGCCGTCGTCGAAGCGGATCTTCTCGACCACGAAGGCCCGGTCGAGGAAGGAGTTGTCGATGACGATGCGCTGCTCGTTGTCCAGCTCGACGATCAGGTCGCCGGGCGGCCCGCCGCTGAAGCGCACGTAGGCCGGGTCCACCGCGCCGCGGATGTGCAGGGTGTCGAGGTTGCCCGGGGTGGTGTCGTAGTCGTGGATGCGCTGGTCGCCGAAATCGCCGCTCACCACCAGGTCGACCTGGTAGTAGTCGTCGCCCGGCCCGCCATACAGGCGGTGCCCGCGGGTGTTTGCGACGGGAACAGGCGGTTCGTCATCGAGGGCCCGGCGGTGGGGGGGGCCGGGGGGGCGCCTGCCGATCAGCAGATCGTTGCCGCCGCGTCCGGACAGGTAGGTGGGCCGGTCCGCCGCCACCAGGCGGTTGGCCTGTTCGTTGCCGGTCAGGCGGATCAGGTTGCCGGTGTAGGTCGGCGGGTTGTCGGCGCTGCGGCCGAGCGCCATGAGCGGGTCGATGTGGAAGTTGCGCAGCACCTGTTCGTCCGTCACCACGGTAGAGCCGAAGCGGAACACCTCGATGCGGAACGCGGGGTCGAGGAAGAAGTGCCGCACCACGACCACGCCCGGCTCGCCGTTGAGGCCGATCAGCAGGTCGTCCTGGTAGCGCTCGAAGGGGCCGAACGACTCCAGGCTCTCGTCGATGATCAGGGTGTCCATGTTCTGGTTGACCCAGGGCGGGCTGGGGTCGAAGTCGAGAATCTCGTCGCGCCCGCCGGCGTTCAGGTCGTAGGTGTAGTAGTCGCTGCCCAGGCCGCCGTACATGCGGTTGGGGCCGGCGCCGCCGACCAGCGAGTCCGAGCCGGGGCCGTCGATCAGGACATCGTCGCCGTCGCCGCCGAGCAGGCGGCTGGGTTCGGGGTGGGCGACCAGCAGGTCGTTGCCGGGCGTGCCGGGCACGGGTACACGGGAGGGAACGGCCATGGCGAATCCTCATGGAGTGGAGTGTGGGGGAGGCACGCCACTGCACAAAGGGGCCTGAGCGGACTGACTGGCGCAACGGCGGAAGATTCCGCGCCACCGGTCGGCTCGCCCGGGTGGCCGCGTCCGGCGTCGCCGGAGTAGACTCCCCCTCTCCCTCCTTCCCTGCGCCGTGATACCCGTGATGCTCGAACCGTACATGAAGAAGATCCTCACCTCGCGCGTCTACGACGTCGCGGTGGAAACCCCGCTGCAACCCGCCCGCCAGCTCACCGAGCGGCTGGGCAACCAGATTCTGCTCAAGCGCGAGGATCTGCAGCCGGTGTACTCGTTCAAGATTCGCGGCGCCTACAACAAGCTGGCCCAGCTCACCCGCGAGGAACTGGAGCGCGGCGTGGTCACCGCCTCCGCCGGCAACCACGCCCAGGGCCTGGCCCTGGCCGCCAAGCACCTGGGGGTGAAGGCGACTATCGTCATGCCGCGCACCACCCCGGAGCTGAAGGTGCAGGGCGTGCGCTCGCGCGGCGGCAAGGTGGTGCTGCACGGCGACGCCTTCCCCGAGGCCCTGGCCCATTCGCTCAAGCTGGTGGAAGAAAAGGGCTATACCTACATCCATCCCTATGACGACCCGCTGGTGATCGCCGGCCAGGGCACCGTGGCCATGGAAATCCTGCGCCAGCAGCCGGGCCGGCTGGACGCCATCTTCGTGCCGGTCGGCGGCGGCGGCCTGGTCGCCGGCATCGCCGCCTACGTGAAGTACCTGCGCCCGGAGATCAAGGTGATCGGCGTCGAGCCGGACGACTCCAACTGCCTGCAGGCCGCCATGGCCGCCGGCGAGCGCGTGGTGCTGCCGCAGGTCGGGCTGTTCGCCGATGGCGTGGCGGTGGCACAGATCGGCCAGCACACCTTCGACATCTGCCGGCAGTACGTGGACGAGGTGATCACCGTCAGCACCGACGAAATCTGCGCGGCGATCAAGGACATCTACGACGACACCCGCTCGATCACCGAACCGGCCGGCGCCCTGGCCGTGGCCGGGATCAAGAAGTACGTGGAGCGCGAGGGCCTGCGCGACCAGGTGCTGGTGGGCATCGACTCCGGCGCCAACATCAACTTCGACCGCCTGCGCCACGTCGCCGAGCGCGCCGAACTGGGCGAGAAGCGCGAGGCGATCATCGCCGTGACCATCCCCGAGCGGCCGGGCAGCTTCAAGGCCTTCTGCGAGGCGATCGGCAAGCGCCAGATCACCGAGTTCAACTACCGCTACCACACCGACCGCGAGGCGCACATCTTCGTCGGCGTGCAGACCCACCCGGAGAACGACCCGCGCGCGGCGCTGGTGGACAACCTGCTCGAACAGGGCTTCCCGGTGGTCGACCTGACCGACAACGAGCTGGCCAAGCTGCACATCCGCCACACCGTGGGCGGCCACGCGGCGGCGGTATCGGACGAGGTGGTGTTCCGCTTCGAGTTCCCCGAGCGGCCGGGCGCGCTGTTCAACTTCCTCAACCGCCTGGGCGGGCGCTGGAACATCACCATGTTCCACTACCGCAACCACGGCGCCGCCGACGGCCGCGTGCTGGCCGCGCTGCAGGTGCCGGCGGACGAGCGCCACCAGATTCCGGCAGCCTTCGACGCCATCGGCTATCCCTACTGGGACGAGACCGACAACCCGGCGTACAAGCTCTTCCTCGGCTAAGGAACACGGTGATGGAACACTACCAACTGCTGAAATACGCCCACCTGATCCCGGCCGTGCTGATCCTGGCGGGCTTCGTCGCCCACGTCTTCATGCTGTGGAAGGCCAACCGCTCCGGCGACGCCGCAGTGCTGGCCCGCAAGCTGCGCGTCACCCGCCTGTACAGCCTGCCGGCCATGGGCCTGGTGGCGCTGTCCCTGCCGATCAGCGGCTGGTGGCTGGTGCACACCGTGGGCTGGCCGCTGGGCGCCAGCTGGCTGCTGTACAGCGCGGTGCTGTTCGGCCTGCTGGTGCTGTTCGGCCTGCTCCTGCACGGCCGCCTCGGCGCCTGGCAGGCGGCGGCCGGTGGCGCGGTGCCGACCAGGCTGCTGCGCTTCGTGATCGCCTACGCGGCGCTGATGCTGGTCCTGCTGCTGGCGATCTTCGCCCTGATGGGGGCCAAGCCGGCCTGATGCGCATCCTGCTGGTCGGAGCCGGCGGTTTCATCGGCCGGCATCTGCTCGACGCCCTGGTCCTGGCCGGCCACGCGGTGGTGGCCACCCGGCGCGGCCCCGATGCGCCCACGCTGCCCGGCGTGGAGTGGCGCTCCCTCGACCTGCTGCGACCGGACGCCTTCGCCTGGCCGGAGGGCATCGAGCTGGTGATCAACGCCAGCGGCGAGCTGTCCACCGACACGGCGCGCATGGAGCGCCTGCAGCACGAGGGCGCCATCGCCCTGTTCGAGCTGGCCCGGCGGCATGGCGCCGCGGTGCTGCAGATTTCCGCCCTGGGCGCCGGCGAGCACCCCGACCTGCCCTTCCTGGCCAGCAAGGCGGCGGCCGACCGGCACCTGCTCGGCCTCGGCATCCCCGCCGTGGTGCTGCGTCCCTCGCTGGTCATCGGCCCCGGTGGCGCCAGCAGCGGCTGGCTGCAGCGCTCCAGGCCGGCTGCGACGAGGCCGGCCAGCGGCGTACAGTAGCCCCAGGCGAAGGCCAATGCGGCCAGCAGCACGCCACCGACGGCGACGTCCTCCAGCCAGTGTGCGCCGGCCATCAGGCGCGGCAGGGTGCAGAACAGCACCAGGGCCAGGCTGGCCCACAGCTTCCAGCCGCGGCAGAAACAGGCCATGAACAGCCCCCAGACGAACAGCACCGAGGCGTGGTCGCCGGGGAAGCTGCGGCTGGAGCGGTCCTTCACCTCGAAGACTCGTTCCAGGCCGGGGAAGGCGTCGCTGAGCCGATAGCTGCCGGGGATCAGCTCCGACGGACTGGCGTGCTGCCAGTGCATATGCCCGACCAGCTTGCTGAACACCGTGCGCAGGAGCACCAGAATCAGCATCAGGGCGAGCACATGGAACAGCGCGCGGCGGCTCTCGGCGCCGCGGAACGCCCAGCCGTGATGCAGCAGCAGGGCGAGCATCAGTGCACCGACCAGGATGTCCCACAGGCGCGTACTGCACAGCGCCCACAGGGCATCCCACAGGGCGTTGTGGCCGAGGGTGCCGTGCAGGGCGAGGAAGAAATGAGTGCCGGCCTCGCGCCACACCTGGCGACCGGCTTCCGGTATCCAGCTCGCCAGCAGGGCGAGGGCCAGCAGGTGCAGACCGAGGAACGCCGGCCATCGCCAGGCGGCTTGGATGCGTGGGGCTTTATCCATAGAATTCATACTTTCCCTAGTCGCAAAGATTCGTTGGCGCGTTTTAACGGCTCGTCATCGAATTGTCATTCTTTCAGGTGCCCGTCCGTCATGTCCGACCGCGATTTCACCCAGCGTTTCCTCTTCGATGACACCGACGTCCGCGGCGAAATGGTCAGCCTCGCCGAGAGCTACCAGCACGTGCTGGCCAAGCATCCCTACCCGCAACCGGTGGCCCAGCTGCTCGGCGAGATGCTCGCCGCCGCCGCCCTGCTGGTCGGCACCCTGAAGTTCGAGGGGCTGCTGGTTCTCCAGGCGCGTTCTTCCGGCCCGGTGCCGCTGGTGATGATCGAGTGTTCCAGCGAACGCGACGTGCGTGGCATCGCCCGCTACGACGCCGAGGCGGTGGATGCCGGCGCCGGTCTGCGTGAGCTGATGCCGGACGGCGTTCTGGCGCTGACCGTCGACCCTGCCAGGAGGCAGCGCTACCAGGGCATCGTCGAGCTGGAGGGCGACAGCCTGGCCGACAGCCTGACCGCCTATTTCGCCACCTCCGAGCAGTTGCCGACCCGCTTCTGGCTGCGTGCCGACGGCCAGCGCGCCCGCGGCCTGCTGCTGCAGCAGTTGCCGCCGCACCACCAGACCGAGCCGGAGGAGCGCCAGGAGAGCTGGAACCACCTGCTGACCCTGGCCGATACCCTGACCGCTGAGGAGCTGCTGGGGCTGGACAACGAAACCGTGCTGCACCGCCTCTATCACCAGGAGTCCGTGCGCCTGTTCGAGCCCAGCCCGCTGCAGTTCCGCTGCAGCTGCTCGCGCGAGCGCTCGGCGAGGGCCCTGGTCAGCATCGGCCAGGCGGATGCCGAGGACCTGCTGGAGGAAAGCGGCGGCCAGGTGGAGGTCGACTGCCAGTTCTGCAACGAGCGCTATCTGTTCGACGCCAGCGACGTCGCCCAACTGTTCGCCACCGGCGACAGCCAGGCGCCGTCGACGACCCGTCACTGACGCCCATAGCCTGGCTCTATCGAAAGCATTCATGGACAAGAGGCTGCCAAGAACCTCGCTTTTCTGGCATACTCCCGCGACTTTTTTATCGATGTAGTGCGTTACGTGGCTCACTACACAACGTTCGGAAGACTCGGCCGCCGGCCGACGGGGACCCAAATGACGCAAGCCAACACCGCCGTTTACACCGACATCAGCGCTGCCCAACTGGTCGAAGAGGCCATACGCCGTGGCGAGGGTGAGCTGGCCGCCAATGGCTCTCTGGTTGTCCGCACCGGCCATCGTACCGGTCGTTCTCCGGTCGATCGCTTCATCGTCCGGGAGCCGAGCACCGAGGCCAAGATCGCCTGGGGCAGCATCAACCGTCCGTTCCCCGCGGACAAGTTCGATGCCCTGTGGGACCGCGTCGAGGCCTTCAACGCCGCCCAGGACCACTTCGTTTCCTACGTCCACGTCGGTTCCGCCGCCGAGCACTACCTGCCGGTGAAGATGACCACCCAGACCGCCTGGCAGAACCTGTTCGGCCGTTGCCTGTTCATCAACCCGGAAACCTACAACCCGGCCGGCAGGGATGAGTGGCAGGTCCTCAACGTCGCCAACTTCGAATGCGTGCCGGAGCGCGACGGCACCAACTCCGACGGCTGCGTCATCCTCAACTTCGCCCAGAAGAAGGTCCTGATCGCCGGCATGCGCTACGCCGGTGAAATGAAGAAGGCCATGTTCTCCGTGCAGAACTTCCTGCTGCCGGAAGCCGACGTGCTGCCGATGCACTGCGCCGCCAACATCGGCGAGGAAGGCGACGTGACCCTGTTCTTCGGTCTGTCCGGCACCGGCAAGACCACCCTGTCCGCCGACCCGAGCCGCTACCTGATCGGTGACGACGAGCACGGCTGGGGCGAGGGCGTGGTGTTCAACATCGAGGGCGGCTGCTACGCCAAGTGCATCGACCTGTCCGAGAAGAACGAGCCGGTGATCTGGAAGGCCATCCAGTTTGGCGCCGTGCTGGAGAACGTGGTGCTCGACGAGAACCGCGTGCCGGACTACGCCGACGACAGCCTGACCCAGAACAGCCGCGCGGCCTACCCGCTGGAGCTGGTCGAGAAGCGCAGCGAGAAGAACCTGGGCGGCGAGCCGAACGCCGTGATCTTCCTGACCTGCGACCTGACCGGCGTGCTGCCGCCGGTGTCCATCCTCAACGAAGAGCAGGCGGCCTACCACTTCCTGTCCGGCTACACCGCGCTGGTCGGTTCCACCGAGATGGGCAGCGGCGGCGGCATCAAGTCGACCTTCTCCACCTGCTTCGGCGCGCCGTTCTTCCCGCGTCCCGCCGGTGAGTACGCCGAGCTGCTGATCAAGCGCATCCGTGGCTTCGGCTCCAAGGTGTACCTGGTCAACACCGGCTGGACCGGTGGCGGCTACGGCGTCGGCAAGCGCTTCAGCATCCCCACCACCCGTGGCGTGATCGCCGCCATCCAGAGCGGCGCGCTGGTCGGTGCCGAGACCGAGCACCTGCCGATCATCAACCTGGACGTGCCGAAGGCCGTGCCGGGCGTCGAGACCGGCCTGCTCAACCCGCGCAGCACCTGGGCCGACCAGAACGCCTACGACGAGGCCGCCAAGACCCTGGCCAAGCTGTTCATCGACAACTTCCAGAAGTTCGACGTGTCCGACGCCATCCGCAACGCCGGGCCTCAGCTGTAAGTCGAGCGCCCAGTGACGAAAAAGCCGCCCTCGGGCGGCTTTTTCATGGCTATCTTCCCGTGCGTGTTGCGCGGTCAAGCCCCTTTGTCTGAGCGCTGTAGCTGTCTGCTCCTGGATTATTCCCCTCCGGGCCAGCGCAAGCCCTGTTCAGCGATACGGCTGCTGTCCCGCCTGTACGGGAATGATGCTCCTCGGCAGGAGTGAGTCCCACCTCTACCTCGTCATCCCCGCGCAGGCGGGGACCCAGAAAGGATCAGGGCACTACAACAGGTAGCGGGTAAACAGCTTTGCTGCCTCATGGCCATGTCCCCGTTACGTGCTGGTGGCGCAATCCTGCTTTTGTGGGAGCGGCTGGGCGGGCCGCGACATTCGCGGATAAATCCGCTCCCACAAGGTGGGCAGCATTTAATGGGGCATAGCCTTTTTCATGTCCGGCGGATTTTCCGCCGCGTCAGCCCTGATAGCTGACGCGGCCGTCCACCAGGGTGTAGCGCACCCTGCCCGGCAGGCAGTGGCCGATGAAGGGGCAATTGGCGCCCTTCGAATGCCAGGTTTCCCCGGCCAGGGTCTGGCCTTCGGCGTCGAGCAGCAGCAGGTCGGCCGGGGCGCCGACGGCCAGGCGGCCGGCGGGCAGGCGCAGGGCCCTGGCCGGGCCGGTGGTCAGGCGTGCCAGCAGGGTCGGCAGGTCGAGCAGGCCGTCCTGCACCAGGGTCATCGCCAGCGGCAGTAGCAGTTCGACGCTGCTGATGCCCGGATCGGTGGCGGCGAACGGGGCGTTCTTCGCGTCTGCCTCGTGGGGCTGGTGGTGGCTGGCGATGGCCTGGATCACGCCGCTCTTCACCGCTTCGCGCAGGGCTTCGCGGTCCTTCTGCGAGCGCAGCGGCGGCTGCACGTGGTAGAGGCTGGAGAAGTCCGCCAGTGCTTCGTCGGTCAGGATCAACTGGTACAGCGCTACGTCGGCGGTCACCGGCAGGCCGCGGGCCTGGGCCTGGGCGATCAGCTCGACGCCGCGGGCGCTGGTCAGCTGGCTGAAGTGCGCACGCACGCCGGACTGTTCGACCAGCAGCAGGTTGCGCGCCAGGGCCACGGTCTCGGCGGTTTCCGGGATGCCGGCCAGGCCGCGGAAGCTGGCGGTCGGGCCTTCGTGGGCGAGGCCGCCTTCGGCCAGGTCGTGGTCCTGGGAGGTGAAGATCACGGTGAGGTCGAAGGTCGCCGCGTACTCCAGCGAGCGCAGCAGCACACGGTTGCTCGCCATCGGCGCCAGGCCGTTGGTGAAGGCCACGCAGCCGGCATCGCGCAGCGCGACCAGTTCAGACAACTGCTCGCCGGCGAGGCCTTTAGTCAGTGCGCCGATGGGGAAGACCTTGGCGTTGCCGGCTTCGCGGGCGCGGTCGAGGATCAGCTCGGCGACGGCGGAAGTGTCCAGCACCGGCTTGGTCTGCGGCGGGAAGCACAGGCTGGTGACGCCCCCGGCGGCGGCGGCGCGGGTTTCGCTTTCGATGCTGCCCTTGCGGCTGTAGCCCGGCTCGCGCAGGGCGACGCTCAGGTCTACCAGGCCGGGCGCGGCGATCAGGCCGGCGGCGTCGATTTCCTGGGCGGCGTGGAAGCCTTCGGGGGCGTCGCCGATGGCGATGATGCGGCCGGCCTCGATGTGCAGGTCGCAGACCTTGTCCAGGCCGCTGGCCGGGTCGATCAGGTGGGCGCCACGAATACTGACGGTCATTGCGCGTCCTCCTGTTCCAGCTGGCGTTGGGCGTTCTGGCCGCTCATGGCCATGGACAGCACGGCCATGCGGATGGCGATGCCGTAGGTGACCTGGTTGAGGATCACCGACTGTTCACCGTCGGCCACGGCGGAGTCGATCTCCACGCCGCGGTTGATCGGGCCGGGGTGCATGACGATGGCATCGGGCTTGGCCAGCTTCAGGCGCTTCTGGGTCAGGCCGTAGAGTTTGAAGAACTCGCCTTCGCTGGGCAGCAGGCCGCCGGCCATGCGCTCGCGCTGCAGGCGCAGCATGATCACCACATCGACGTCCTTCAGGCCTTCGTCGGCGTTGGTGAAGACCTTCACCCCGTACTGCTCTTCCAGGCCCACCGGCAGCAGGGTGCGCGGGGCGATCACACGGATGTCCGGGCAGCCGAGGGTCTTCAGCGCCAGCATGTCGGAGCGCGCCACCCGCGAGTGCAGGATGTCACCGACGATGGCCACCGAGAGGTTCTCGAAGTCTCCCTTGTGGCGGCGGATGGTGAGCATGTCGAGCATGCCCTGGGTCGGGTGGCCGTGGCGGCCGTCGCCACCGTTGATCACGGCGACGTTGGGGCTGACGTGCTCGGCGATGAAATGCGCGGCGCCCGAGTCGCTGTGGCGCACGACGAACATGTCGGCGGCCATGGCCTCGAGGTTGCGCAGGGTGTCGGTGAGCGTCTCGCCCTTGCTGGTCGATGAGGTCGACACGTTCAGCGAGATGACGTCGGCGGACAGGCGCTGGGCGGCCAGTTCGAAGGTGGTGCGGGTGCGCGTGGAGTTCTCGAAGAACACGTTGCACACGGTCTTGCCGCGCAGCAGCGGGACCTTCTTCACTGCGCGGGCGCCGACTTCGAGGAAGGAGTCGGCGGTATCGAGGATTTCAGTCAGCAGTTCGCGGGACAACCCGTCGAGCGAGAGGAAGTGGCGCAGCTGGCCCAGGTCGTTGAGCTGCAGCGGGCGCTTGGCGTCGGTCGGCATGTGGCAGGCCCTGAAAGTTGGGGGTGGAGGTCCGGGCGCGCGGGGTTACAGCGCGGGGCTGAGAAGCGTGCGCTCGAGGACGAGTGGTGCGGGACCGCGCAATTTTACCCGCTCGTTGGGTGCCAATGACAGGGTTTCGCCGACCACATCCGGGCGAATCGGCAGTTCGCGCTTGTTCAGGTCCACCAGGCTGACCAGGGTCACGCTGGCCGGGCGGCCATAGTCGAACAGCTCGTTCAGCGCGGCACGGATGGTCCGGCCGCTCATCAGCACGTCGTCCACCAGGATCAGGTGCTGGCCGTCGATCTCGAAGGGCAGTTCCGACGGACGGACCTGCGGGTGCAGGCCGCTGCGGGTGAAGTCGTCGCGGTAGAAGGAGACGTCGAGGATGCCGAGGATCTCGTCGCTGCCCAGTGCCTTGAGCAGTTCCTGGGCGACCCAGATGCCGCCAGTGTGGATGCCGACGAAGCGTGGCGAGTCGATGCCGCGCTGCGCGAGGTAGTTGCGCAGGTCGGTGGCCATGCGGGGGATGAGTTCGGCGGGGCTTGGCAGGGTCATGACGTCTCCGGTTCGGTTGGCGAGGCCACCCGGCACGGGCGGCCATCGGGGCGGACCGTTCCGGGAAGGAGTGGTCCGGCAAGCTTAGCGGCTTTGGCCCAAGGGGCTCTGCCGCAGGTCAAGCAGGGGTGTTCTCCGCCAGCCAGCCCTCCAGCAGCAGGGCGGCGGCCAGGGCGTCCACCGGGCGCTCGCGGTAGCCGCCCGTCTGGCCCTGGGCCAGGCGTTCGCCCTTGGCGGCGTAAGTGGTCAGGCGTTCGTCATGGGTGTGCACCGGCAGGTTGTAGCGGCCGTTCAGGCGGCGGGCGAACTTTTCGGCGCGTTCGCTCATCTCGCTGGGGGTGCCATCCATGTTCAGCGGCAGGCCGACGACGATGGCGTCGGGTTGCCATTCCTTGATCAGGGCTTCCACGCGGTTCCAGTCCGGCACGCCGTTCTGTGCCTTGAGCACGCAGAGCTCGCGGGCCTGGCCGGTGATGGCCTGGCCGACGGCGACGCCGATCTGCTTGGTGCCGTAGTCGAAGCCCAGGAGCAGGCGCAGGGGTTTACTGCTCATCAGGCGTGCCCGGCCTGGGCGGTGAGCAGGCTGAGGTTGATCCCCAGGCGCTCGGCGGCCGCCGACAGGCGCTGTTCGGCCGGCACCTCGAAGAGCACCGCAGGGTCGGCCGGGCAGGTCAGCCAGGCGTTGTCGGCCAGTTCGGCTTCCAGCTGGCCGGCTTCCCAGCCCGCGTAACCGAGGGTGATCAGGTGCTGGGCCGGGCCGCTGCCGTCGGCGATGGCGAACAGTACGTCCTGGGAAGTGGACAGCGACAGCTCGCCCAGCTCCAGGGTGGCCTGGTAGCTGCGTCCGGCGGGGTGCAGGACGAAGCCGCGGTCGGTCTGCACCGGCCCGCCGCTGTAGATGGTCATGCCCTGGCAGCGTACCGGCGGCAATTCGTCCGGGCGCAGCTGTTCGAGCACATCGGCGAGGTTCAGGCCGCTGGGGCGATTGATGACCAGGCCCATGGCGCCCTGCTCGTTGTGTTCCACGAGGTAGGTGACCGTCTGGGCGAAGTTGGAGTCCGCCATGTGCGGCATGGCGATGAGGAAATGGTGCTTGAGGTAGCTGGCGGCTGTGCTTTTCATGCCGGCTAGTTTCAGGCCTGGGGGCCAAAGGGACAAGACTTGAAAGCGCCGGCAGAGGTCGGCGGGGGCGTCGGATCAGTTGCTGGACAGGCGATCGCCGCGCTCGAAGCGCCAGGTACGGATGATTTCCAGGCGGTCGATGTCGTTCAGGTCGCCGGAGAAGGGCGCGAAGGGGGCGGCCAGGCGCACGATGCGCTGGGCGGCCTGGTCCAGGGTGGGCTGGCCGGAGGACTCGAGCACCTGGACTTCATACAGGGAGCCGTCGCGGTTGATCGACACCAGCAGGCGCAGGCTGCCGCAGATGCGCTGGCGC
>OGQD01002046.1_pt1 | contig 11818 bp, 9 predicted proteins | sample 1553091 | NCBI WGS metagenome assembly OGQD01 (sample SAMEA2580290, study PRJEB22360) | human gut metagenome | biome: human gut; feature: human-associated habitat; material: faeces | place: Denmark | collected 2008/2010
CCCGAATCCACGGTGGAGGGCCGGGTGGGGGGTGATCGACCAGCCGTGGTAAAGATCCAGGTCCGGCAGGTCCCGCGCCATCAGCGCAGGGTCTGCCAGGCCGGCGCAGTCGTCTTCGGAGGCATGCTTGGCAATCGCCAACGCCGCCGCCACGGTTTCACGGATGGCGTCCGCGCCTGTTGCCGAGGTGCTCGCCGAGCCCTTGCGCTGGCCAACGTAAAGAGTGATGCCGAAGCCCTGGTCACGATTGAACTCGACGGTCTCGACTTCACCCTGGCGCACCGAGGTGGACAGCCCCTGCTCCACCGACACCGCCACTTCGCAGGCGCTGGCGCCCTGCCGGGAAGCCTCGGCGATGATCCGCTCGACCTGCTCGCGCAGTTCGGGAAGGACCTCCGGGCTCACTGCCGGGTTGTGTTCGCTCATTGCATGCCTCTCCTGTTCATGTTCCGGCCCCGCCATCAGGCGGCGGCAACCGGTGCGGGCCGGACAAGCGGCCCCTGACTCGTTATCATGGCGGCGTTTTCAAAGAGACCCCCGCCATGGCTGAAATTCACGATGACGACTCGTCCTTCGATGAGAAGAGCAAGTCGCAAGTAAAACGCGAAATGCACGCGCTGCAGGAGCTCGGCGAGCGCCTGACAACGCTCAAGGCCGACATGCTCGACCGCATGCCGCTGACCGATCCGCTGCGCCGCGCGCTGGAAGAAGCACCCAAGCACAAGGCCAACGCTGCCAAGAAACGCCATCGGCAGTTCATCGGCAAGCTGATGCGCGACCAGGACGTCGAGGCCATCCTCGCCCTGCTGGAACAGGTAGACACCTCGACCCGCCAGTACAACGAACGCTTCCACGCCCTGGAGCGCTGGCGCGACCACCTGATCACCGGCGGTGACGCAGCGCTGTCCGCGTTCTTCGGCGAATACCCGGAAAGCGACCGCCAGCACCTGCTCCAGCTGATCCGCCACGCCCAGCACGAGGCCGCTCACAACAAGCCTCCGGCCGCGGCGCGGAAGATCTTCAAGTACATCCGCGAGCTGGACGAGCTCAAACGCGGCCTGCGCTGAGCAGCCGCGTCCCTCTCTCCAAGCCTCACGGGCAACGGCCTCAGGCGCCCGTGCCGCCAACGGTGATCGCGTCGATCTTCAGGGTCGGCTGGCCGACACCGACCGGCACGGACTGGCCGTCCTTGCCGCAGGTACCCACGCCGCTGTCCAGCGCCAGGTCGTTGCCGACCATGGACACCCGGCTCATCACTTCCGGGCCGTTGCCGATCAGCGTCGCGCCCTTCACCGGGCGGGTGATCTTGCCGTTCTCGATCAGGTAGGCCTCGCTGGTGGCGAAGACGAACTTGCCGCTGGTGATGTCCACCTGGCCGCCGCCAAGGTTGGCGCAGTAGATGCCACGCTCGACGCTGGCAATGATTTCCTGCGGATCGCTCTCCCCGGCCAGCATGTAGGTGTTGGTCATGCGCGGCATCGGCAGGTGCGCGTAGGACTCGCGACGACCGTTGCCGGTGCGCGCCACGCCCATCAGGCGGGCGTTGAGCTTGTCCTGCATGTAGCCCTTGAGAATGCCGTTCTCGATCAGCACGTTGCAGTGGGTCGGCGTGCCTTCGTCGTCCACCGACAGCGAACCGCGACGGCCGGCGATGGTGCCGTCATCGACGATGGTGCACAGGCTGGAAGCGACCTTCTCGCCGATGCGACCGCTGTAGTTCGAGCTGCCCTTGCGGTTGAAGTCGCCTTCCAGGCCGTGGCCCACGGCCTCGTGCAGCAGCACGCCGGACCAACCGGCGCCCATCACCACCGGCAGACTGCCGGCCGGCGCGGGCACCGCTTCCAGGTTGACCAGCGCCTGGCGCAGCGCCTCGCGGGCGTAGCTCATGGCGCGGTCTTCCTGCAGGAAGTACTTGTAGTCCGTGCGACCGCCGCCGCCATGACCACCGCGCTCACGGCGGCCGTTCTGCTCGACGATGACGCTGACGTTGAAACGCACCAGCGGTCGGATGTCCGCAGCCAGCGAACCATCCGCCGCAGCGATCAGTACCTGGTCCCAGACACCGGCGAGGCTGACGGTGACCTGCTGGATGCGCGGATCAAGGGCGCGGGTGGCGGCGTCGATCTTCTGCAGCAGCTCTACCTTCTCGGCGCGGCTCATCACATCCAGCGGGTTCTCGCCGGCATACAGGCGGGTCGGCACCACGGCCTTGAACGCCTGCACCTTGCCATTCTGCCCGGCTCGGGAGATCGAGCGTGCAGCACGGGCAGCCTGGATCAGCGCTTCGTGGTTGATCGCGTTGCTGTAGGCGAAGCCGGTCTTCTCACCGGACTGTGCGCGCACGCCGACACCCTGGTCCATGTGGAAGCTGCCTTCCTTGACGATGCCGTCTTCGAGCATCCAGGACTCGGAGACCTGGCTCTGGAAGTACAGGTCAGCGGCGTCGATGCCGGGGCCACTCAGCTCGTGCAGGATCGGCGACAGCTGGTCGATATCCAGACCACCGGGGGCCAGCAGGTGCTGGCTGACGGATGACAACAGTTCGCTCATATTCACTCCGTACGCGCCGGTCGCGGTTCGACCGACGGGAAAAATCTTCTGTGCCGGACAATCGGCATGCGCTGCCGCACCGCCGCCTGTTCCTCGCTATCGCGCTCAGCCAGCAGCACCGCCTCGCCCTTGGCCTGCTCGGCCAGGATACGCCCCCAGGGGTCGACGATGGCCGACTGGCCCCAGGTTTCCCGTCCGTTGGGGTGGGTCCCGCCCTGTCCAGCCGCCAGCACATAGCACTGGGTTTCGATGGCGCGGGCGCGGATGAGGATTTCCCAGTGCGCTGCGCCAGTCACCGCGGTGAATGCCGAAGGGGCACTGATAAGCTCCGCGCCGGCTTCGCGCAGCGCGGTGTACAGCTCGGGGAAGCGCAGGTCGTAGCAGACCGTCAGCCCCAGCCGCCCGACCGGCGTATCCGCCACCACCACGCGCTGGCCGAAGGCGTAGTCGTCCGACTCGCGATAGCGGCCACGGGCATCAGCAACGTCCACATCGAACAGGTGCAGCTTGTCGTAGCGCGCCGCCACTTCACCGCGCTCGTCCACCAGCAGCGAGCAGGCATTGGCCTTGGCTTCCGGCTGGTTCTCCGGCGGCAACGGCAGGGTGCCGGCGACTATCCACAACCTGAGGTCGCGGGCGGTGCTTTTCAACCAGGGCAGGATCGGGCCTTCGCCAAGGGCTTCGGCGCGGCCGATGTCCGCGAGGTCTCGGCGCCCCATGGCGGCGAAGTTTTCCGGTAGTACGGCAAGGCGCGCGCCGCCGTTGGCGGCCTGCTCCAGCAGGCGACGGGCGGTGGCAAGATTAGCCAGGACATCGTCCTGGCTGACCATCTGGATGACGGCGATGGACATGGTCAGCTCCGGGAATACCTGGCTTTCATGCTAACCGATGCCCGGGCATTGTGCTTGGCCGCCGGTTCAGTGAGGTTTTTCGAAGGGTTTCTCGAAGGTGATGGTCGGGCTCTGCCATTGCCCCTTCACGCTGTACTGCACGCTGGCGAAGCGTGCGACCTTGTCACCCAGCAACTTGTCCACCACGAACAGCGCGCCGCCAATGGCGGGAGCGCCGACGATCAGTGCCGCCAACGGCAGGTTGTTGGTTACCGGCAGCGTCACCAGCAGCTTGGCGTCGATCTCGTCGTGGGCCATGTCCAGGGTGCCGTTGAGTTCCAGGTTGCTCGACGGTCCATCCAGACGCAGCGGCTCGCGGGTGAAGTAGACGCCATCGGTGGCGGTGAGCACGCCCTTGACCCGGTCGTAGCTCAGGCCCTTGCCCAGCAGGTCGGAGAAGTCCAGGCGCAGGCGGCGGTTGATGGCGTTGAAGTTGAGCAGGCCGAACACCCGCAGGGCATTGGCGCCGCCCTCCACTTCGACGAATTGCCCCTTGCGCAGGCTGGCGTCCAGGGTACCGCCGAACCGCCGCAGGTTCAGCGCCGCCGGCGAACCCGGCCAGTTGCCGTTGATGTCCACGTTGAAACGCTCGCTGGTCACGCTGGGCGCGAAGTCCCAGGCCTTCAGCACGTCGCCCAGGTTCTTGCCCTCGAGCTTGCCCTGGAAGGTGCTGCGCGCGCTCGCCTCAAGACCATCCCAGCGCAGGCTGCCCTTCACCGACAGGCCACGCAGGTCCAGATTCACATTGTTGAAGCCAACACCGGTAGGCGTCGGGCGCAGGTTGAAGCTCCAGGCACCGACCGGCTTGCCGGCCTTGAGGACCTGGCGGATGGACACGTCCATCGGCGGCAGGCTGCGCGGGTCGACCTTCGCCAGCGGGTCGGGCTGCTCGACTGCCTTCACGGAATCGATGGCCTCGCCCTTGGGCAGGTCGAGACGGTCCAGGGCGATCTGGATCGGCTTCACCTTGCCGTCGGGCAGGGTGACCTTGCCGGAGACCAGCGAGCTGACCAGTCCAACCTGCCAACTGCTGTCGACACGCAACACATCCAGCGTGAGATTTTCCAGGGTCTGGCCAAAGCCTTTGAAGCGACCGATCTGCAGGTCTGCGCCGCGCAACAGGCCAGCGGCGCCCTCAACCCCGGTATTGGAGTATTTCTTCGCGACCGCCATCCAGGCGTCGGCGTCGACTTCGTCGATCTTGCCGCGCACCTGGACGCCATTCCAGTTGGGCAGCACGGCCGGGTCGCCACCCAGGCGCAGCACGCCACGGCCGGCCAGCGGCTGGTCCGCCGGAGCCGCGTAAGCCAGGCTGGCGCGATCGCCGTAGGTTGCCCAGTAGCGTCGCTCGGCGCCCTCGAGGGTCATGCGCCATTCGCTCTCGCGGGTTTCCTGCGCGGCCTTGCCCAGCGGTGCCGGCAGATCGATGGTGACGCCCTGCAGGTTCGAGGCGACCTGCAGCTGGCTGTCCTTGCCGTCGAGCAGCAGGTTGAGCTGGAACGGCACGCGGCCGTCGACCGGCAACTGTTTCTGTACCTTGCCCCAGTCGAGCAGGGTCTTCACCGATACCTGGCCACCCACCAGCACCCGTGTACGCGGAGCGCCGTTGCGGCCTTCGGCGCGAATGCTGCCGGTGATACGGCTACCCAGCACCTGAGCGGAGATGTTCTGCCCGCTGAGGCCGCTGTCGGTGTCGTAGCGGAACTTGCCCTTCACCTGTTCGAGGTTCAGCTCAGGCTTGGCAATCTTCAGCTGCGCCTTGTCGGTGTCGAAATCGACGATCACCCGCGCCTTGCTCGCCTCGCCCTTGGCCAGCGGAATGTCGAGGTTGAGGTGGCCATTGAGGTCGCCCTTGCCTTCCCAGCCGGCGAAGGTGTGCGTCGCACCGATGGGCGAGTCCTGGAGGATCTTCAGGCCATCGACGAGGTTGCTGTCGATATCGCCGTCCACATGCAGATGGGCGACTTCCCCCGGGTTGGAATGGGGAATCTCCACCGAGACATCGCGCACCTGGCTGTTGAGAATCTGCCCGCTGGTTGCGTTGATGCTGACGCCGGTGTCCTCAACGCGCACCTCGCCCTCGGCCTTGCTCAGGCCGGGCCAGCCCGGCTGGTAGTCGAGCACGCCGTCATGGACCTTGAAGTACAGGGTCATGGCATGTGCTTCCGGCGCCGAGCCCTTCTGCAGCGAACCTTGCCAGAGGAAATAGCCCTGTTCGATGCGCCCACTCTTGATCGAACCCTTGAGCCAGGCAGCCAGATCCTTGCTCATCTGCGGAATGACGGTGGGCAGGTATTTACCGGTGTAGCGCGCATCGCCGTTGCTCATCCCCACGCGCAGGTCCATGTAGTCTTCCTGCGCCGGATCGCGCATCAGGCGAATCAGGATGTCGCCGGCGATGGTTCCCTCGTCGCCCTCCACCTGCATCAGGTGGCTGCCGAGGGTGAAGGCCTCGTCGTTGAACTGGAAGAACATCCGCGTGCGCGCGGTGCGGTAGTGCCAGGGCTCGGGGAACAGCGTGGCCAGGTGCAGCATGAAATCCTGGGCGTTGGCGTCCAGCGTGCCGCCGCCAAGGTTGCCGCGGAAGGTGCCGTCGACGTTGGCCACGGCCGGCACATCATGGAAGGCACTGACACCGACCTTCTCCAGGTTGGTGGCATAGGCGACGCGCTCGGCGCCCTCGCGCTGCGGCCAGTAATCGAAATTGACGTTGTGCAACACACCGTGCGGTTTCAGCCCTTCGAGCCACTCAATGGCCTTGTCCGGCAGCGGTGCCAGTGCTGTGATGGTCGGTCCCAGCGGGGTCAGGTCGAGGCGGTCGGCGCGCAGTTGCCAATGCTCCTCGTCCTTCATCCGGCGAGTCAGCTCCAACTCCACCTCGCCCCAACGACTTTCGCCGAAATTCGCTGCCAGATCGGCGATACGCAGATCGAAATCGTCGCCGTTGCGCTGGAAAAACAGGCTGACGCCCAGGTCGCTCAGGCTCACCGGCTTGCGGTCGCCCAGCGCGGCGTCGATCTTCGGGGCATTCAGGCGGGCTGCGGCGGAGACCGGCACGCCCTTGTCGATGGTCGCCCAGAATTCGCCGCCAGCCTTGGCGTGGGACAGCTTCCAGGCGCCAGTGAGACGCTCGGGCAGCCATTTGGCCCAGTCGGCCTGGGGCAGGCTCAGGTACAGCTGGGCCGAACTCTTCGCCCAGTCATCGCGGTTCAGCCGGGCCTCCAGCCGCGCCGCCACCGGTTCGCCGCCGGGCAGGCTGAAGCGTGCCTCCAGGCGCTGGCGGCTGAGCGCGGCCCCCCGGGCGCGGGCGCCTGCCGCTACGCAGGGTCATGCCGACATAGTTCAACGACAGCGGGTTGGCCTGTTGCGGCAGTACGGTCAGTTGGCTGTCCATCAGCGACAGGCGATGTGGGGTCAGCAGCAGGTCCATGAGCTTGCGCGGGTCGGTGTCGCCGCCACGGCTGGGCAGACCGTCGGCGTGCCAGTTGCCGTCCTCGTCCTCGCGCAGGGTCAGGTGCAGGCCTTCCAGCTCCAGGCTGTCGATGCGCGGCTGGCGCGCCATCACGCTGCCGAGGATGTCCGGGGTCAGGCGCACGCGCTCCAGGCGCAGCGAATCGGTGCCTTCGCCCAGTTGGATGTCGCGTACCACGATGATCGGGCTGAACCCGCGCCAATGCCCTTCCAGGGCGCCAATAGCCACCGGCAGGCCCAGTTGCTCGCTGGCTTTGCGCGCCAGATCGTCGCGATACTCCGCCACCAACGGCACCAACTGCCGGCCAAGGCTGACGTACAAAGCCAACAGCACCAGCCCCAGCGCCAGGAGGCCCAGGACGATGCGCAGCGAGGTGGCGAACAGGCGGCCGGCGCGATCCATGTCAGGCGGCTGCCTGTGAGGTGAAGCGAAGGGTCATCGAGCGGCCTCCCAGCCATCCAAGGTCGAACCAGGTCTGACAGTGTGCGTCAGGCAAAGCTCCAAAAAACCCCATGGCAAAGCTGCCGGCCGGCGGATCTCCACGATGTGCGAGCCGCCACTCAAAGCAGGACCACGTCGTACTGCTCCTGGGAATACATGGCCTCGACCTGGAACTTGATCGGGCGACCAATGAACAGCTCCAGGTCCGCGACGTTGCCCGACTCCTCGTCGAGCAGGCGGTCCACCACTTTCTGGTTGGCCAGCACCAGGTAGGAATTGGCCTGGTAGGCCCGCGCTTCACGGAGGATTTCCCGGAATATCTCGTAACAGATGGTCTCGGCAGTCTTCAGCATGCCGCGCCCCTGGCAGCTCGGGCAGGGCTCGCAGAGCACCTGCACCAGGCTTTCGCGGGTGCGCTTGCGGGTCATCTGCACCAGGCCCAGCTCGGTGATGCCGATGATGTTGGTCTTGGCATGGTCGCGCTCCAGCTGCTTCTCCAGGGTGCGCAGGACCTGGCGCTGGTGCTCCTCGTCCTCCATGTCGATGAAGTCGATGATGATGATCCCGCCCAGGTTGCGCAGGCGCAGCTGGCGGGCGATGGCGGTCGCCGCCTCGAGGTTGGTCTTGAAGATGGTCTCTTCGAGATTACGGTGGCCGACGAAGGCGCCGGTGTTCACATCGATGGTGGTCATCGCCTCGGTCGGGTCGATGATCAGGTAGCCGCCGGACTTGAGCAGCACCTTGCGCTCCAGCGCCTTCTGCACCTCGTCCTCGACCCCGTAGAGGTCGAAGATCGGCCGCTCGCCCGGGTAGTGCTCCAGGCGGTCGGCGATTTCCGGCATCAGCTCTTCGACGAACTGCGTGATCTTCTGGAAGTTCTCCCGGGAATCGACGCGGATCTTCTCGATGCGCGGGTTCACCAGGTCGCGCAGGGTGCGCAGGGCCAGGGAGAGGTCTTCGTAGATCATCGTCGGCGCGCCGACAGTCTGGATCTGCGCGTCGATCTGGTCCCAGAGGCGGCGCAGGTAGCGGATATCGGCGAGGATCTCGTCCTCGCCGGCGCCTTCGGCAGCGGTGCGCAGGATGAACCCACCACGCTCGACGATGCCCTCGGCCTCGACGCACTTGGCGACCACCTGCTTTAGGCGCTCGCGCTCGTGCTCGTCCTCGATCTTCAGGGAAATCCCGACATGACTGGTGCGCGGCATGTAGACCAGGTAGCGCGAAGGGATCGACAGGTGCGTGGTCAGCCGTGCGCCCTTGGTGCCGATGGGGTCCTTGGTGACCTGCACCACCAGGCTCTGCCCTTCGTGGACCAGCGCGCCGATGCTCTCCACCGCACTGCCCTCGCGGGTGGATATCTCCGCGGCGTGGATGAAGGCAGCGCGCTCCAGACCGACGTCGACGAAGGCCGCCTGCATGCCCGGCAGCACCCGTACGACCTTGCCTTTGTAGATGTTGCCGACGATCCCGCGGCGCAGCGTGCGCTCGACATGGACCTCCTGCAGGACGCCGTTCTCCACCACCGCCACGCGCGATTCCATCGGCGTGATATTGATCAGGATTTCTTCGCTCATGCGCCCTTCCTTATCGCGCCCGGAGTCGTGCCAGCGCTACTTCGTGATCAAGACTGCCAGCTAGGGATGGAGAAGTCAGCCAGCAATGCCGCAGTTTCACAAAGGGGCAGGCCGACCACGGCGCTGTAGCTGCCCTCGACGCGGCTGACGAAGACTGCCGCGAGCCCCTGGATAGCATAGCCACCCGCCTTGTCCTGCGGCTCGCCGGTTTCCCAGTAACGCTCGGCCTCCTCGGCGGAAATCTCGCGGAAGGTCACGCGACTGCTGACCACGCGTGCTTCGCAGCGGTCGCGATCGGCCACCGCCACGGCAGTCAGCACCTCATGCTCGCGGCCGGACAGGGCCTGAAGCGTCGCCAGGGCGTCGTCGCGGTCCAGCGGCTTGCCGAGGATGCGACCATCCAGCACCACGGCGGTATCGGCACCGAGCACGCAGACATCGGCGCGCTGGGCGAGGAAGTTCAGCCCGGCCAGGGCCTTGCTGCGCGCCAGGCGCTCGACATAGGCATGCGCCGACTCGCCGGACTCGGGCGTTTCGTCAATCGACGCAGGCACTATGTGGAATGGCAAGCCAATCTGGGTGAGCAGCTCGCGGCGGCGCGGCGAACTGGAGGCGAGGTACAGCTGGGCCATCAGGGACTCCGAAGCGGGCCCGCTCAATGCCGGCCCGGCGATTCCCCCGCAAGGGGGCGATCAATTGATGTTCAGGCGCAACCGCAGGGCCCGCAGCAATGTATAGACCCAGGGCCAGAGCAAGGCGCTGACCAGCGCCGGCAGCAGGAACACCAGGGTCGGCGGGCGATTGCCGGTCAGGGCGCTGATCCACAGCTGGACCAGCTGGGCGAGACCGAAGACCACCAGCAACACCAGGCACTGCTGCCAGATGGGGAACATACGCAGGCGCTGGTGCAGCGACAGCACCAGGCAGATGATCAGGCTCAGGATCAGGGCGTTCTGCCCCAGCAGGCTGCCGTAGAGCACGTCTTCGGCAACGCCCAGCACCCAGGCAGTCAGCATGCCGACCTTGTGCGGCAGGTAGAGCACCCAGTAGGTGAGGAACATCGCCAGCCACAGCGGGCGGCCGATCTCCATGAAACTGGGCATGGGCGCCACCGACAGCAACAGCGCCAGGAGCAGGGTGAGCCAGATGGCCCAGCCATTGTTCGAGCCCTGACCCGCCATCAGCGCCGGGTCCTTGCATCGGGGTGCGACGCCGGCGCACCAGGCGCGGCAGGCGCTGCGCCATTGGCGCCGGCCGGATGGGCAGGCTGTGCGGCGGGAGCGGCAGGCTGCGCACTGTCATGTGGCTGGGTGGCCGGCGCGCCGGACTCGGCCGCCTTGCGGTCGGCTTCGGCCTGGGCTTCGGCGGCATCGGTGGCGCGCTGTTCGGGCGTGCGGCTGTCGCTGAAGACCAGCAGCACATAGCGGCTGCGGTTCATCTTGGCGGTCGGCACGGCACGGATGGTGGCGAAAGGCCCACCGGTGTCGTGCAGCACTTCCTTCACCACCGCCACCGGATAACCGGCCGGGAAGCGCTGCCCCAGGCCGGAACTCACCAGCAGGTCGCCTTCCTTGATGTCGGCGGTATCGGCGACGTAGCGCAGCTCCAGGCGTTCCGGGTTGCCGGTGCCCACGGCGATGGCGCGCAGGCCATTGCGGTTCACCTGCACCGGAATGCTGTGGGTGGTATCGGTCAGCAGCAGGACGCGCGCGGTGTAGGGCATCACCTCGACCACCTGGCCCATCAGGCCGCTGGCATCGAGCACCGGCTGGCCCTGGAACACGCCGTCCTTCTCGCCCTTGTCGATCAGGATGCGCTGGGTGAAGGGGTTCGGGTCGACACCGATCAACTCGCCCACCAGCACCTTGTCGTCGACCAGCGCGGAGGAATTGAGCAACTCGCGCAGGCGCACGTTCTGTTCGGTGAGGGTGGCCAGCTTCTGCAGGCGGCGCTGCATCAGCAGCTGCTCGGCCTTCAGGCGCTCGTTCTCGGCCAGCAGTTCGCTGCGGCTGGTGAACTGGTCGCGCACGCCTTCCCAGGCTCGAACCGGGATGTCGGCGATGCCATAGAAGGGGCTCAGCACGAGGCCCATCTGGCTGCGTACCGGTTTCAGGTAATCAAAGCGGGCATCGACCACCATCAAGGCGACCGACAGGACGGCGAGCACCAGCAGGCGCGCGCCCAGCGAGGGCCCTTTGGAGAATATCGGTTTGATGACCGGCTCCTAGCTGTGCAAGGTCGGTTGAAGATTCACCAGCGTGGGCGAAACGTTAACCGACCTTTACAGAGCTTTCCTACCTTATTCGGTGGAAAGCAGGTCCATCGAATGGCGATCCATCATTTCCAGCGCCTTGCCGCCGCCACGGGCCACGCAGGTCAGCGGGTCTTCGGCAACGATCACCGGCAGGCCGGTTTCCTGGGCCAGGAGCTTGTCCAGGTCGCGCAGCAGCGCGCCACCACCGGTCAGCACCAGGCCACGCTCGGCGATGTCCGAAGCCAGCTCCGGCGGAGACTGTTCCAGGGCGCTCTTCACCGCCTGGACGATGGTCGCCAGGGATTCCTGCAGCGCTTCAAGCACTTCGTTGGAGTTCAGGGTGAAGCTGCGCGGTACGCCTTCGGCCAGGTTGCGGCCACGGACGTCGACTTCGCGGACTTCGCCGCCCGGGAAGGCGGTGCCGATTTCCTGCTTGATGCGCTCGGCGGTGGATTCGCCGATCAGGCTGCCGTAGTTGCGGCGCACGTAGGTGACGATGGCTTCGTCGAAGCGGTCGCCGCCGACGCGGACGGATTCGGCGTAGACCACGCCATTGAGGGAGATCAGGGCGATCTCGGTGGTGCCGCCGCCGATATCGACGACCATCGAACCACGGGCCTCTTCCACCGGCAGG
>OGQD01002049.1_pt1 | contig 11815 bp, 8 predicted proteins | sample 1553091 | NCBI WGS metagenome assembly OGQD01 (sample SAMEA2580290, study PRJEB22360) | human gut metagenome | biome: human gut; feature: human-associated habitat; material: faeces | place: Denmark | collected 2008/2010
AGCTGCGAACCTTAAAATGGCAGTACAAAAAATAATCGATTAACACCATTATGCGGTCTGTTGGGGGCACCACCTCAGATCGCACTACAAAACGTTAATGAAAAAGGAGAATTTTATTATGAAAACAGCATTAACGATCGCAGGAAGTGACTCCTGCGGAGGCGCCGGCATTCAGGCAGATATCAAAACCATGAGCGCTTTGGGGGTCTATGCGGAATCGGTTGTCACAGCGCTAACCGCGCAGAACACCATGGGTGTGCAAGGAGTGGTTGCGACTGATCCCGATTTTGTATTACTGCAGATGAAAAGCGTGTTTTCTGATATTTGCCCCAATGCAGTTAAGATCGGCATGCTCCCTACGGCGGAAGTGGTGCATGCGGTGGGGCAGGGCTTGCAGCGTTTCGATGCTCAGAATGTCGTGCTCGATCCGGTCATGGTTGCCACAAGTGGGGCTGTGCTTTCGGAGGCGCCTGCAGTGCAAGCGCTTTTCGATTTGCTTGTACGGGCTTCCGTGGTAACGCCAAACATCCCCGAAGCCGAAGTGCTTTCAGGCATGCGCATCGAAACTAAAGAGGATATGCTGGCTGCGGCGAAGGCAATTCAGCTGAAGGGGGCACAGGCCGTTCTGGTGAAAGGTGGACATTTGGCTAAAGAAGCCGACGATGTGCTGCTGGAAGCAAACGGTGCGGTGACGTGGCTTTCCGCTCAGCGTGTGGAAACGAAGAACACGCATGGTACCGGTTGCACACTTTCTTCTGCTATCGCTTCGTATTTGGCGAAGGGCGAAACCTTGAAGCATGCCGTGGCTTTTGCGAAGCGCTACCTCACTGAAGCAATCCAATCAAATCCTGGGTTAGGGAAAGGCAACGGTCCTGTGAACCACCTATTCGCGCTGCGCTAACAAGGCGGTTTAGGATTGCATGAATCGCCTTGCCAACGCCAGAAGTGCTTCGCGCTCAGGTGCCACCTCTTCGTTGGCTACGGCGCTGAACAACTCGCTGAGCACAAGCCCAACATGTGGTCCTTGAGGTACGCCGAGAGAGATAAGGTCGGTGCCATTTACTGGTAGGTCGGCAGGAGAAAGCACTTCGCCTTGCTTGAGCATCTCATTGAATAGGCTTTCGGCCGCGTTGATCTTCTGGATCCATTTTGTTGCACGGGTCGATTTTCCCCTTGCATCGCCCCGCATCAAGTCGCAAATTGCGTGGAACAGGTCCTCGTTGTGTTCTACCAGGGCATACAGCTTGCGCACACTTTTTGCTGTGGGCTCGGGTCTGTCGCCATGGTAGCGGATAATCAAGTCGAGATCATGCTGCATCTTCTTGCTGAAATGCAGCGTTTTTGCGCTTTCGCGCATGTGCTGAACGCTTACTATGGGGTGATTGGGCATATGGCCCAAGTTGTCTGCTCCAATGAGGAACGTATCGGGCTTGCCTGCATCGTGAAACAGCGCCGCCCAACGCACCAAGGGGTAGGCGGGGGTGTTTTCGACTACCGCAGCGGTGTGTTCCCATACATCGTAGATGTGCCAAGGGTTGTGTTGGTCGAAGCCGTCCATGGCTTCAATGCAGGGAACAATATAGGCAAGTTCGCGGGGGAACCGAAGCAGGGTTTGGCGCACATGGTTTCCGCAGAGGAGCTTTTCAAGCTCTTGCCTTAGGCGCTCTCCCGCAACACCGGTAAGGGTTGGTGCGTATCTGCGTATGGCAGCTTCGGTATCAGGGTCAATCCAGAACCCGAGCTGTGAAGCGAAGCGCATAGCGCGAAGGATGCGCAGGGCATCTTCTTGCAGGCGGATACTGGGATCGTTGACGCAGCGGATTATCTTGTTGGCCAAGTCGTTCTGCCCGTCAAAGGGATCTACAAGGCCACGAACCGGGTGGAACGCCATTGCGTTGATAGTGAAATCGCGTCGCGCCAAGTCTTGCTCGATGGTGTCAACGAACAGCACGCTATCGGGGTGGCGGTGATCGGTATAGGCGCCTTCGGTGCGGAAGGTGGTAACTTCGATGGGTTCGTTTTGATAAACCACGGTTACCGTACCGTGCTTCGTTCCTGTTTCGTGCACCGCCATGCCGCTTGCCAGACACGCTTTGCGCGTTTGCTCCCAGTGAGCGTTGGTGGCGATGTCGGCATCGTGGGGCGTGACGCCGCGAAGGGCATCGCGTACGAAGCCACCGACAACCCATGCCTCAAAACCGCGCTTCTCCAAAGCGTCGATGACGGCGCATACCGATGCGGGAAGCTGGGCAAGCATTCCGTGGGCTTCGATATGTGGCGCATCATTAAGAGACATGACCCCAAGCTTTCGTTACGAGTATGTCTCAGTATACGGCTTCGGTAGCGATTCGTGCGTCCATACTGGAGATATGTCTTGAGACAATAGCCTGTGCGGCGTGGTGGTTTGTTGCGATTGCTTTCGCATGTCTTTCGAATTCGGTAGCGTAAAATCAAACGGTGAAAGATACGAACACGGTGTGCCGAGCACCTAAAAGGGGTTGCCATGATTGATGAAGTGCATATTCGCGATGTGGCGTTGATCCACGAGGCAACGTTTGCGCCAAGCCCCGCCTTTACTGTGGTAACAGGCGAAACGGGCACGGGTAAAACCGCTTTGCTGAATGCGCTGAAGATTCTGGTCGGCGAGCGCGCTGGTGCGTCGCTTGTGCGCGAAGGCTGCGAAGAGCTCCAGGTAGAGGGCCGTTTCTTTGGCGAAGGATGCGGGGAGGATGGTGTGGTGGCTGCGCGCCGCATCGGTGTGCAAGGACGCAGTCGCGTTTCCATTGACGGTTCGCTTGCTTCAGTGAAGGAACTTGCCGGCGGCTTGGGCCAGACGGTTGATCTTTGCGGGCAGCACGAGCATCAGCGCTTGCTTTCGCCTACCTATCAGCGTGCTTTGCTCGACGAATGGGGCAAAGAAGAAATCAGTGCGCCGTTGGGGGCGTATCGAGCATGCCTTTCTGCGGCAAACGATGCGTCTGCTGAGCTTGTTCGCCTGCAAGAGTTGGAATCAGCCGATACTGTCGAGCTCGACAGGGCACGCTTCGCTTTGGAGCAGATCGGCAAAGCAGATCCCCAGGAAGGTGAGTACGAAGAGCTTATCGAGCGAATGCCTCGCCTGGAAAACGCCGAAATGCTGGTCCATGAAGCCATGTCTGCCCAGCGCAATCTAACAGGCTCGGGCGGTGCGGTGGAATCGCTTGAGTCGGCATTGGGGTCTCTTGAGCGAATCGCGGCGGTAGACGCTTCCGTTGAATCCGTGTTGGAGCTTGTGCGTGAAGCATTCTTTTCGCTGGAGGATGTGGGTCGCGATTTGGCGACGTACAAAGATGGTGTCGATTTCCCCCAGGAAGAGCTGGAGGCGGCGCAGGACCGCATTGCCGAGTTGCAGGGTCTTATGCGTGGCTTCGGTCCGCGCATGGAAGATGTATTGGCGCAGCGTGCCGAAGCTGAGGCGAAAATCTGCGAATACGATGGGCGCGACGAGCTTATCTCCCAGGCTCGAAAGAGGCGCGATGCAGCGGAATCGGCACTTGCCGACGCGGCGCATGCCTTGGCGGAAGCTCGCGGCAGGGTTATTCCTCGCTTTATCGATGCCGTCCAAGCCCAGATGACTCGTTTGGAAATGAAGGGCGCACGTCTTGAGGCAAGTATTTCTGATCTACCGCGTGGGCAGTGGGACACATGGGGCTCTCAGTCTTTCGTGTTCCTTTTTGCTGCTGGTGAGGGCCTTAGCGCTCAACGGCTCGGCAAAATTGCTTCGGGTGGCGAAATGAGCCGCGTGATGCTTGCCCTGAAGGTCGCATTGGGCGAATGTGACCAGGTAGACACCCTGGTGTTTGACGAGATCGATGCTGGCGTGGGCGGTAGTACCGCTCGTGCACTTGGTGCCGTTCTTCGCGATTTGGCAAAAACCCATCAGGTCATTGTGGTAACGCACCTTCCTCAAGTTGCCGTGTGCGGCGATGCTCATTATCTGGTAACGAAGTCCGATGATGCGTTGCCGCAAACCTGCTTGACCTCCGTTTCGGGCGAAAGCCGAACGGCGGAAATTGCCCGTATGCTTGCCGGCGAGGTAAGCGAAACGTCTCTTGCCCACGCCGCCGAACTGCTCAGCGAGCAGGAGTAGCCGGCACTTGATTCGGCCCGTCATATGCAAGGCAAAGAAAAAGGAGAATACATGTCCGAATACCAAGCCGTATTGCAACAGCCGACAGATGGGCGCATGCCTGTTATCGGTTGTCATCTTTCTTCGGCTAAAGGGTATGCCGCAATGGCGAAAACGGCGGCTTCCATCGACGCTAACACGTTTGCGTTTTTCACGCGAAACCCGCGTGGCGGGAAGGCGAAAGCAATCGACGATGCTGATGTGAGGGCATTCGCGGAAGAGGCGGCGCTAGCGGGTATCGGGCGCATTGTTGCGCATGGTTCGTATACCGTGAACCCGTGTGCGGCGAAAGAACAGGTGCGCAGTTTCGCATTTCAGGCGCTTGCCGAAGATTTGGCGCGAATGGAACGCACCCCGGGGCAGTTGTTCAACATTCACCCCGGCTCTCACGTAGGGCAAGGGGCGGATGCGGGCATTGAGCTTATTGCTGAGGTCTTGAATACCGTATTGACGCCCGAACAGACCACCACGCTTCTGCTGGAAACCATGGCGGGAAAGGGAAGCGAGGTGGGCCGCACCTTCCAGGAGCTGGCTGCCATCATCGATCGTGTTGAGCTCAACAGCCATCTAGGGGTTTGCCTTGATACCTGCCATGTATGGGATGCGGGATACGACATTGCGAATGACCTGGATGGTGTGCTCGAGGAATTCGACCGTGTTATCGGGCTGGATAGGCTGCGTGCTTTGCACATTAACGATTCCCTCAACGAATGCGGTGCCCATAAAGATCGCCATGCGCGCATTGGCGAAGGCCGCATTGGTAAAGAAGCGCTGGCTGCCGTAGTGATGCATCCTCGACTGCTGGGATTGCCCTGCATTCTGGAAACGCCGAACGAGCTGCCGGGCTATGCGGAAGAGATCGCATTTTTCCGTTCTTGCGTTGTGTAAAACGATTGTTTACCATGAACGGGTCTTATTAATTCCCCTTAACAGCATATTTGCAGGTGGCCTTTTACGGGCAAAGTGTGCCTGCACGGTTATTCATTTCTTTTAAGGAGGATCCAGTGAAATTCTTTCTGGACACTGCCGATCTCGATGAGATCGAAGAGGCAGCAAGCTGGGGTGCGTTGGCTGGCGTAACCACCAATCCGTCTTTGTATTCTCGCATCGGCGGCAAGCTTGATGACTTCCACAACCACATCAAGCGTATCTGCGACATCGTTGGCCCTGATTGCCCCGTTTCCGCAGAATCTGTTGCTATGACGCGCGAAGAGCTCATCACCGACGGTCGCGAGCTTGCCGCAATTGCTCCTAACGTTGTTGTGAAGATCCCCACCATGGTGGAAGGCCTTGCCGCAACGCATGCACTTGCAGCCGAGGGCATTCCGGTGAACATGACGCTGTGCTTCAGCGTTCCTCAGGCCATCTTGGCTGCCCGCGCTGGCGCTCGCTACATCAGCCCCTTCATTGGTCGTTTTGACGACATCTCGGAAGATGGTCTTGATCAGGTTGCCAATATTGTTACTGCGCTGAACAACTATGACTTCACCTCTAATACCGTAAACGGTGAGCAGGTCGAGGTTATTGCGGCTTCTATCCGCAGTGCAAACCATGTTACCCAGGCAGCGTTGATGGGTGCCGATATCGCAACGGTTCCCTTCGGTGTGCTGAAGAAGATGGTTCAGCATCCGTTGACCGATCGTGGCCTTGAGGCATTCCTCAAGGATTGGGAGAAAGTCCAGAACGCATGAGTGATGCAGAAGTAGTCGAAGAGTCTGCGCCCGAGGAAAAAAAGCCGGCACGTACTATGCGTCGTCGTACGGCGAAGGCCTCCGACAAGCAGGAGGGGGCGGCCACAGCGGCTGCGCCCTCCGATTCTGCTGAGGTAAAGCCTGCGGTTGCTGAGGCTTCTTCTCCGGATGAAAAGCCCAAGCGCCGTAGGACAAGCAGGAAGAAAGCCGAAGAAGCTCCTGCCGATACCGAAGCTGAGCAGAAGCCCAAGGCGGCTAAGCCTGCAAAATCCAAGGCTACCGAAAAGAAGGAAGAGCCCCAGACTGAATCTTCCGACACGCAGAAGGGCGACGCTTCCTCCGAGGACGAGTCCAAACCAAGGCGAACCCGCACCCGATCCAGGTCGAAGGCCAAGGCAGAAGAAGCGTCTCAGGGCGAAAATGCGCAGGCAGCTCCCAAGCAGGAAGCTGAGCCTAAGCAAGAAAAAACTTTTGAACAGGCTGCTTCTTCCGATCAAGAGATTCCATTGAAGCAAAAGGATTCCTCGAAGCAGGAATCGGCTCCTTCTGAAGGGGCGGAAAAGCAAGAGCCTTCCGGACTCTCGGATGCTTCTGATGCTGCCGAGGAAAAGAGTTCCAGCGAGCGTGAAGAGCGCGACGACTACAAGGGTCGTCGTCAGCGCAAACCCCGTCAGCAGAGGGGCGGCGATCGTCAGAAAGGCGATCGAGGCGACCGCCAGAAGAACGATCGTTATCACAACGGTCGTCGCCAGCACCAGCAAAACCGTCGTGAGCCGGTGGCTCCTCAGGTTTCCAAGGAAGATCTCGCGAAACTAAAGGTCGTTGAGCTTCGCGAAAAGGCTCAGGAACTGGAGATCGACTTCAAGGGCCTTAAGAAGGCAGAGCTTATCGAGGCAGTGTTTGCTGCCAGCATGAAAGCCGAAGGCTTTGAAGAGGTCAGCGGCATCCTTGATGTGCTTTCCGATGGCTATGGGTTCTTGCGTACGAGCGGATATCTTCCCGGTGAAAAAGACGTATATGTTGGTACTTCTACTATTCGTCGCAATCACCTTCGCAAGGGTGACTACCTTACCGGCCAAACGCGCCCAGCGCGTCCGAAGGAAAAGTTTGCCGCTCTTCAGCGCATTGACACCGTGAATGGGGTTCCGCTTGACGAGGTTGGCAAGCGTATTCGCTTTGCTGATTTGACACCGGTGTTCCCCGATGAACGCCTGGTGCTTGAGCACGGACGATCCTCTATCACTTCTCGAGTTATCGATCTGTGCGCACCTATCGGCAAAGGCCAACGTGGTCTTATCGTTTCGCCTCCCAAGGCGGGCAAAACCACGATCTTAAAGGATATCGCAGCGTCCATTACGTCGAACAATCCCGAAGTGCATCTGATGTGCCTTCTGGTCGACGAGCGCCCCGAAGAAGTTACCGACATGGAGCGATCCATTCATGGTGAGGTAATTTCCTCGACTTTCGATATGCCTTGTGAAAACCACGTTGCGGTTTCCGAGATGGTTATCGAAAGGGCAAAGCGCTTGGTGGAAAATGGGCAGGACGTCGTCATCCTGCTTGACTCGCTTACGCGTTTGGCGCGTGCCTACAATCTGGCGCAACCCGCATCGGGTCGCATCCTTTCTGGTGGCGTTGATTCGACGGCGTTGTATCCGCCTAAGAAGTTTTTGGGCGCTGCCCGCAATATCGAGGGCGGCGGAAGCCTTACCATCTTGGCATCGGCTCTTATTGAGACGGGTTCGAAGATGGATGAGGTTATCTTTGAAGAATTCAAGGGTACCGGCAACATGGAAGTGAAGCTTGATCGCTCGTTGGCGGAGCATCGCATCTTCCCTGCAATCGATCCGGTTGCATCGGGCACCCGTCGAGAAGATTTGCTGCTTGATCCTCAGGAGGCGCCGCTCATTTGGGCAGTGCGTCGTGTGCTCGCCAATCGCAACAACGTTGAGCGAGCCATGGATTCGCTTATCAAGTCGCTTAAGCAGACCAACGATAACCAGGAGTTCCTGATGCGCGCTGCAAAAAAGGCGCAGCAGGGACGTCATTTCGACGAGAGCGGAGCGATTGAAATCTAATAAATGAGATTTCGGTTCGCGACGTGATCTGGCTGCGTAGAGCATATCGTCATCGCTTATAATTACGAAAAAATGGAACCCTGCCGTTCGGCGGGGTTCCGCAGTGTTTACCTGTCTGTATTTATAGGGAGGTCATGTGCCTCAAGAGCCATTATCTCAGCATCCGGGCGGACCTCAACCGCCAGTAGGGTATGAGCAGCCTGCGCCTCAACCCCCGTTCGAACAAGCACCGCAGTCTGCTGCGGCGGCAACCGTCTATTGGAAAGAGCCTCGCAAATCACGCGGATGGATTGTGGCGCTTGTCGCAATTATCGCGGTGTGCCTGGTGTCGGTTTTCGGTATTGTATCTTGCACCTCGGCTATTGCTGGCCTGGGCGGGTCGAACGCCTACGACAGCGAGCCGTTGCTCCCGAATACGGTTGCGGTTATCGACATCGACAGCACCATTCAATACGATGGCACCACGAACAGCCCCGATGGCCTGAAGCAGCAGCTTGACGTTGCGGCAGATGATAGCAGGATCATTGCGGTGGTGCTGCGTGTGAATTCAGGGGGCGGTGTTGCCACGGCTGGCGAGGAAATGTCCACCTACGTGAAGGAATTCCGAGAGGACACAGGCAAACCAGTAGTGGTTTCGAGCGCTTCTACCAATGCGAGCGCTGCTTACGAGATATCCAGCCAAACAGACTACATTTTTACGGCGCATACCACCGCCATCGGCGCAATTGGTACAGCGATACAGGTGGTCGATTATTCTGGTTTAATGACCATGCTCGGTATCTCTACGGAAGATATTACTTCTGCTGAAAGCAAGGATTCCACCTACGGTACGCGCAAGCTTACCGATGAAGAGCGGGCATACTATCAGGCTCAGGTGGACCAGATCAACGAAACGTTCATCCAAACTGTTGCCGATGGTCGTAATATGTCTGTCGATGAGGTGCGCGCTTTAGCTACGGGTCTCACGTTTACCGGCGACGATGCCGTGAAAAACGGTCTTGCCGACGAAATCGGCACAAAGGAAGACGCTATCGAATACGCAGCTATGCTTGCGGGGCACTCATCCGACTATGAAACGGTGAATCTCAGGCAACATAGCTCGGACGATATTTCTACCCTGATCGACCTGATATCTGAAAATAAGTCTATTTCCGCTGATCAATTGGCTTCGGCGTTGAAGGAGTTGGAGAGCAATGGCTCCATCGCAAAATAAGAAAGAACGTATCGAGTGGCCGAAGCGTGCCGTTGTGACGGCAGGCATGCCTTATGGCAACAAGTCTCTGCACTTTGGTCATGTGGGCGGCGTTTTTGTACCCGCCGACTGCTATGCCCGCTTCCTCCGTGATCGCATCGGCCCTGAAAACGTGGTATTCGTCTCTGGCACCGACTGCTTCGGTTCTCCTATCGAAGAGGGGTATCGCAAGGAAGTTGAATCCGGTTCCTTCGAGGGAACCCTGGAAGACTATGTTCGTCGCAACCACGATCGCCAGAAGGCAACGCTTGATGCGTACGACATTAGCCTTGATGTGTACGAGGGCAGTGGCCTCGGCCATTGTGGCGAGGTTCATCGCTCTATTTCTGCCGCCTTTGTGCAGCGTCTTCATGAAAAGGGATTCCTGCATTTGGAGAGCACGCTTCAGTTCTATGACGCTCAGGAAGGCATGTTCCTGAATGGCCGTCAGGTAGTGGGGCATTGCCCTGTGCAGGGCTGCAAAAGCGAAAAAGCCTATGCCGATGAATGCGACCTGGGCCACCAGTACGACCCGGTTGATCTCATCAACCCGATTTCCTCGGTTTCGGGCACGGTGCCGGAAATGCGTGAGGTGCGTAATTGGTACTTCGACCTGCCTGGCTTGTCCAACGTAGTTCGTGATTATGTCGATGCTTTGGAAAGCGATCCGTGCATTCGTCCCGTTGTTACCAAAACCATTAAGGAATTCCTTGTTCCGCCCATCATTTACATCAAGGTGGAACTGCACGACAAATACCTGGAAATTGCAGACAAATTGCCCAAGCATGTGTATCGCGATGCCGCCAAGGGCAAGCAGAGCTTCGAGATCGAATTCGAGAACGTCTACGATCGCGATAAAGCGCGTACCGTGTTAGCCGATGCAAATATTCGCTTCCGCACCGGTAAGGCATTGGTGCCGTTCCGTATTTCCGGCAACGTCGAATGGGGCGTGCCTGTTCCCGAAATCGAAGGGGTGGATGGTCTTACGGTATGGTGCTGGCCCGAAAGCCTTTGGGCTCCGCTTTCCTTCACCATGGCGCGTAACGACGATCGTGGTCTTTCCCGCTCGGCATGGCGCTCTTTCTGGTGCAAAAAAGATGCAACGGTGTATCAGTTCATCGGCCAGGACAACCTGTATTTCTATGGCGTTGCCCAGCCTGCCTTGTTCGCCGCTCTTCAGGAAAAGCAGCCCGTGGTTGCCGATTCTCCTGAAGGCGAATTGCAGCAGACAAAACTCATCGCCAATCACCATATCTTGTTTGGCGACAAGAAGGCCTCTTCTTCTGGTTCGGTGAAGCCGCCTACGGCAGACGAGCTTTTGGAGCACTATACCTCCGAGCAGCTGCGTGCCCACTTCCTCGCTTTGGCGCTCGACCAGAAATCGGTAGGGTTCAAGCCGAAAATCTTCGATCCCGACCCCGAAAAGCGTGAAGATCCCCGCGTTGCTGATCCTGCCTTGAAAGAAGGAGCGCTTCTTACCAAGGTGTTCAACCGTTTGGCACGTAGCTGCTTCTACGAGGCAGCAAAGAATTTTGAGGGATATATGCCCCTCGGTGCGGTGAGCATCGAGGTACTTGCCAAGGTGAATAAAACCATGCACAAGTACGAAGAGCTGATGTATCACGTCGACCTCCATTCCGTCATGGCCTTGATGGACGAGTTCATCCGCTACGCCAATAAGTATTGGTCAAGCGGCATTCGCGAAGCGGAGGTCAATGAGGATGCCGATGCTCGCCGCAAGGTATTGGTTGATTCGTTCTATCTGCTGCGTATCGCAACGTTGCTGATGCATCCGGTTGTTCCGCGTGGCACCGAGCGCATCTGCGACTATATGAATTTTGAGTTCGAAGACTTCTTCAGCTGGAATTACGATTTCGACAGCATGGAAGAGCTGTGCAACGCCATGGAGCTTGACGAGCGCCGTCATCGCGTTCGCGATCTCCCTCCGCGCACCGACTTCTTCAAGTTCCACCCCAGCCAGATCAAGAAGAAATAGGCTATCGAAGAGCCTCGCTACACGTGCCGGACCTCCCTGGCGCTCCTAGTACCACAGTGGGTTCGGCTTCGCTTGCGGGGCTCTTTTTGCTGCGTACAGCCCTCTTTTATCCTATAGCCCCCTGTTCGGCAGGGCGTTATCTTTGAGTGCGGAGAATTCTCATCGTTCGCAACTATAGTCTCTGTTCGGGATGGCGTTGTGGAGGAACAGGGAAGAAGGCTCGACGTCATTGCGAAAGTGTGCTTCTGCGCTATACTAAATAGGCTTATCTCGCCTTGGTCGGAAACCAAGGCATAGTAAGGAGAACCAATGAAAAAAGATATCCATCCCGAGTACGTTGACTGCACGGTAACCTGCACCTGCGGCAACACCTTCCAGACTCGTTCCACGAAGTCGGAGATCCGCGTTGACATCTGCAACGCTTGCCATCCGTTCTTCACGGGCCAGCAGAAGCTGATCGACTCTGGCGGACGTGTACAGCGCTTTGCTAACAAGTTCGGTGCTGCCACCGAGGCTGTTGCTGCTCGCGAGGCTGCTAAGAAGGCAGAGCGCGCTGCTGCTATCGAGGCTGCTGGTGGAACTGTAGTAAAACTCTGATTCAATGAGAAAAGCTATTGAAACATTAAAGAATATATGGAAAATTGAGGATCT
>OGQD01002054.1_pt1 | contig 11789 bp, 15 predicted proteins | sample 1553091 | NCBI WGS metagenome assembly OGQD01 (sample SAMEA2580290, study PRJEB22360) | human gut metagenome | biome: human gut; feature: human-associated habitat; material: faeces | place: Denmark | collected 2008/2010
CGGGCCGCTCGGCCCGCGGGGCCGGCGGCGGGGCCCCCCTGCCGGTCGCCGACTTCTCGGTCGCTCAACGTCCTGCCGGTGTTCCGATTACGCGACGCCAGCGTCGACGTGCTCGGGTAATGAATCGCGATGTAGGCATCCATGGCGCGGGTTTCCTCCTCGGCCGGGACGAGCGCCGCCAGGTGGTCGACCGCAGCCAGTACCCAGCCCTCGCAGAACAGGTCGGCGCGGCGCGTCTTGGTCGCCACCTTGCAACGCTTCAGGCCCGTCTTGATGTATTCCTGCCTGGAACGCTTCAACTGCCGCAACAGTACCGTGAAGGCGTACTGGGCAATTTCCGGCGAGGCACCGCAGCCGATGAAACGCCACTCGGCCCGCCGCGCCGCCCAGCCGGCCACGAAGATCGACCGGCACCCGAAGGCGTCAGCGATCACGCACGCCAGATGGGTTTCATAGCGTGCCGGCTGGGAAGTGACGCCCGACCTGGCCTTGGCCTCGTCGGCGCGGATGGCGTCGATGTCCTGATCGCTGACCTTGTATTCCTCCATCAGCTTGCGCGCCTGACGCAGGGCGGCGGCCGCCTCGTGCTCGTTCGCGCTGGCCGACAGCGCCAGGCACTTCCTGATTTTCTCGATGGCTTTGCGCTTATCCATGCACGCCTCCCTGCAGATCGGACATCAGGGCGGAAGTACGATTTGCCGGGTGCCCTTCGTCAGCCTCCCAACAAGCAGCGAGTAAGTGCTCGGCCTTCTCAATATCGTCGACCAGCGGTTCGCTATCGATCCGCCCATCCATGCAATCCGTGTGCAGTTCAATGGTTGCGAGCAGATCGCGCAGAGACTCTTCCAGCGCAACCATGCGCTGCATTGCAAAGGCCATCGGGAGAACCGTCGGATTGCCAGAAACAGCCCAGCCCCAAAGTTCCGTTTGCCCATCCGTCCGGCGGTTATCGAAGATGGACAAGGGGGTCCATCCGGCCTTGCGCAGGATGCGCTTTTGCGCGGTATTGGTCGCGGCGACCGTGCATGTGGCGTAGTCGTACAGTTCGTTGAACAGCACACCCATCTGTTCCTTTTTGAGTTGGGTACCAAGCCCCTTGCGGCGGAACTCCGGAACAATAAAGAAGCCGTGGCAATGGCCGATCTGCGCTTGACCAGGAACGGGCGATATTTCGAACGCCCCGAAATCCGATGTGTAGCGGGTCGTCATGGTCACACCGCCGCCACGTCGAGAGGAATCGGCTCGTACTTGTCCGACTCGCCGACACGCTTGTGGAAGCGCACGTAGGACTTGCTGCCGATCACCTGGAGGCTTTCGCCAATGGCCTGCATGGCCTGCTGCCACTTGTCGCCCTTGATGTCGAGGCGGCGCAACTCCAGCACGCGGCCGACGTTGATCTTGCCTTCCTTGTCGGTGTCGAAGGCCGATTGAACCAGCACCTTAATTTCGTCGCGGCTGCCCTGGCTCCAGTCGATGATGCATTCGTCGATCAGGTGCTTGGCCGCCTGCAGGCGTTCGTCGAACACCATGTGGTCGGCCACGGCAACGCTGACGCGGTAACGGCCGTCGAAGCTGTGCAGCGTCACGTTGCCCTTGCTGCCGCCACGCTTGACGCCGTACCTCTCGGCCGACAGCGAAACAAAGGCGGCGACGTCGGCAAAGGCGCGCTGTTTGAACGCCGCGAGGCTTTCGCTGGCTTCCTCGGCGCCCTTGACGAGTTCGAGCACCAGATCGTCGCGCATGCGGTCAATCGGCCCGATCAGGCTTTCCGGAACGAGCCGGCCTTGCGCGTCCTTGCGATAGCCGGCGGGAATGGTTTGTTGATCCACGGTTTTCTCCTGGTGAAAGTGGTTACTGCGGTTTTGGTTCGATCCAGCTGACCAGCACGCCCATGAACTCGCCGCTGATGACGGTGCACGGGCCGTCCGGGCGGAAGCGGCGCGGCCCCATGCGGTCGAGCAGCGGCGCCAGCGACACGCCTTCGTCGCGGCGGATATGGGCCTGCGGCAGCGGGCCGGTCAGCTTCGACCAGACGACGTGCAGGCCGAGGTCGCGCAGCTCGCGGGTGGCCGCGTTGAGCGTGGCCAGGCGATCCGAGAAGGCAGGCGTCAGCACGGCCGGCGCATGCTGCGGCGCCAGCGCGGCCACAGGCGGGACAAGACGGAGGGCGGGCATGGCGACCTCCTACGCAACCGATTGCAGGCACAGGGCTTGTTTGGCCACCGCGTCCACCAGCTTGGTATCCAGCACACGGCCCTGCCGAAACTCGCGGATGGCGGCGATCAGCCCTTCCACCAGCATCCGGGCGCTGCCCTTGCAGTAGGCGTAGAGTCGGGCGATCACGTCTTCGCTTACTTCCTCACTGCCGAAGGCGGATTGCACCAGGGCGGCGGCATCCTCCGCCGTGATGCCCCGAATCGTTTCCGGCCAGAAGCCGGTGCGGGAACGAATCTGGTCAAACTGCCCGTGCAGCGGTTTGAGCAGACCGGAGAGGTGTTCCGTGCCAGCCAGCACCACGCCGATATTGGCGAGATCACGGATGCGGCGGATGGTGTGCAACTGGTTCGGCGTAAGCGTTTCCGCTTCATCAACGATCAGCAGGCTATCGGTGTTGCGCAGGCTGGCAACCACTTGGTCGAACTTGTCGGCGATGCTGCCTTTTTCCAGCCCGACCACCATGCGCGCCAGCAGCTTGGTCAGGCTCTGCGGCGTCATGGTCGGCGTGGCTTCGATCACATAGGTGTTGGGGTGGGTGGCAGCGTAATGCTTGATGGCGAAGGTTTTGCCGGTGCCAACGAAGGCGGGCAACACCGCGAAATTGCGATAGCGCCGCGCCATGCCGCAGGCGATGTCGGCGACGCGGAAAACGCTCGTTTCGACCGGGGCCACCGCATGGCCGCTCGCTTCATCAGCGTGGCGCATGGCCGATTCCACCTTGACCAGCAGCGGCGTCGGGCTGGTGGCATACACGCCCTTGAGGATTTGATTCAGGCTGCTGGCGCTGATCCGGGCCAGCCGTGCCAGCGCCGCCTGGGTATAGCTGCGGTCAACGATCCATTGCAGGCAATTTTCGATCAGTGCCGTATCGGCGGCGGTGTAGTGGCTGGGCCACTGGATTGGGTCAGACATGGTTTCCTCCTTCAAATGTCAAACAGCTTGATTTCGTCGTCGGTATCCGGCAGCAAACGGGTGGCCTGACCTTCAATGGCCGCGTCAGCCACGGCGTCGGCGTCAAAGAGCCGACCAGCGCGCGCCTGCTGCTCTTCCATCTTCCGTTGCAGGCGCTTCATGGCATCGGCAGCGCGGGCCTGGCGTTTTTCTTCCAGTCGGCTGGTCGGGATGGCGTCCATTTCGCTAACCAGGTGTGCGTCGCAAATCCAACGTCCGTCCTGGGTGCGCATGACGCCGACGGCGTTATCCATCAGGTCATACTCCAGCAGCAGCTTCTGGCCGTTGAAGGCATGCAGGTCGGGGTGCCGGTAGGTGCGTTTGCCATGCCTGACCATGGCGCGACCGACTGTGAGCAGCACGGCTTGGCGCTTGAGTTCCGTCACGTTACCGGCGGGCGGGATCGGAACCAGCTTGGCCCACAGTTCGGTACGGGTCACCCGCTGGTCTTCGGGGTGGGGCCGGTTGGCGTAGCGGTTGATCCAGGCGTTGAACGCATCGGCGAACTCGGCCAGAGAGGGCAATTGCAGCCGCCCCGCCTTCACCTCTGCCACGGTGCGGTTCAGCACCTCCGGGGCCATGTCGTCACCGCAGTACAGTTCCGGGTGCCAGAGCTTGAGGAAGTCATCCTTCATCGACCGGAAGAAACGCTCGATCCAGCCCTTGCCGTGCGGGTTGCCGGGAATGGCGTGGATGATCTGCTGGATACCGGCGCGGGCGTAGAAGCCGGTCATGTCGTCGCTCATGAGCCGGTTCTTGTAGCCAGAGCCGTTGTCCACGTAGAGGAAAGGCGGCACATGGTTCCACTTGGCAAAGCACTCGGCCCACATGTTTTGCACCGCGTAGGTGCCTTCATGTTCATCGGCACGCCAGTGCACCGGCATCCGGCTACGCATGTCCATGGCGACGGTGAGTTCCGGCCGCCAGATGTCGCCGGTCATCGGGTGGGCCAGATACACGTCGGCGCGGTAGCCGTCGGCCACATACACGTCACCGGGCAGGGCATTTTCGGTCGAGCGTTTGATATAGGCTTTCTCGGTCAGCTTGTAGAGGTTCTTGCCGATCCGGGCCGGGCTGTTGCGTCCAAGCATGGCGGGTACTCCTGTCAGATAGTTGCGCACCTGGTCGTAGCTGACGGCGAAGCCATCGACCTCGGTCAGTCGGCGGTGCACGGCGCTCATGTCCGGCTTGCTCGGCGCGTTGAAATACTCCAGCGCCGGCCCCCACCAGCCAGCGGCTTCCACCACCCGGCCCTTGTGGTCGGGCAGCAGCGCGGCGATGCCGCGTTCGCGGTACTGCGCGCACCATTCGCAGATGGCCGAGCGGGAGGGGGCCGAGCGGCCCGCCTTGGCAGCACCGACCAGGGCGGCGGAAAAATGAGCCGGGAGCCGGCTGGCCGCGCCACGTTCCAGCAGCAGCGCGACAGCGTTGTTTTGCGTCACGCCATCGTCAACCAGCGACCGGACGTAGGCGACAACGGTTTCCCGCCAAGTGGCGACCTGCCGGGCGCGGTCGGTGGCTTCGCGCCAAGGGTCGCGGGTGCGCAGCGCCACTACCTGGGCGGTGGGCATCACGGCAACCAGCCCGCCGGGGGTTTCGATGCGTTTGACCAATTGAACCGCCGCCATGGCTTACGCCTCCGCCTTGTTCTTGGAGCCTTTGGGCCGGCCGCGCTTATGTGGCTGCTCGGCCTCCCGCGCCTCCTGCCGCTGCGCCTTGCGGGCCTCGTATTCATTGAGCAGAAGGGCGGAGGTCTGGAGCCATGCCTCGGCCTCGGCCGGGGTGAGGATGTGTTCGCCGAGGACGCGTTCGGGGAGGGGTACGGGGGCGCTGCCCCGCATCATTCCGATCAAATCGAGCGCACGGGCGGCGATAGCGTTGACGGCGAGCCAGATGTGATCGACCCGCAGCCCGGCTTCGTCCGAGTCGACCCAGAATTCCCGCTCCCGCTCAAACAACTGGCGCAGCCCGTCTATCGGCAACTCGGCCTCGCGTTGCAGCGCGACGCACTCGGCGCGGACTTCCTCGGTGCGCTCCTCGAATTCGGTCAGGCGCTTCTTGGCATCGGTCAGGCGCTTGAGTTGGTGGTCTTTGCGCTCGCACTCAGCATCAAGGTTCTTGGTGCGGCGCTCCGATGCCTTGAGGTCTTCGGAGAGTTCGGCGTTCTTGACCTGGAGCTCCAGAGCGGCAGAGCGCTCTTTTTCGATGGCGTCGTAGGCCGCTTCCAGCAGATCGTCCCGGTCGCCGGTCTTGGCGATCACGGCCAACGCCTCCCGCTGGTCGGGCGGCAGCTTGCGGAACTGGCGCAGTTCGCGGTAACCGATGCCCATGCGGCTCATGCTTTCCAGGGCTTCTTCGCCGAAGGCGCGCAGGTTGGCGATGTCGGCATCGGCCTTGTCCACCGAGATACCCAGCAGGCCGCAGAAATCTTCCCAGGTACCGCGCAATTCCGAACCGTTCGGAATTCGCATCCCCGCCAGGCCCTTATAGAGGCCATTTTCCTTGACGTAAGCCAGCTTTGAGACTCCGAACGTTCGGATCAAACGTGAGGCCGCAGAGAACGCCTGAGCCTGGCCAAGCAACTGATTGATCAAGTCTCGGCCTTCCTGTTCGGTCGCCGGTTGGCCCATCGTTACCTCACCCGAAACCGGTTTCGCTTCGGCCTCATCCCGCAGCCGGGCCACTGCCGTTTTCGTGCCTTCCGAGTAAGTCGGTTCGTCAGCAGCCGGCTTCGGCGTTACTCCCGCAACGATGCGCTGGGCGTACAGCGACTCGGCCATGGTCGGCTCGACAGCCAGAGCTGTTGCATCGCCGATGCCGAGGTCGATTTCCGTATCGCTCTCCTGCTGTTTGATCTGTTGCTCCTGATAGGCAACCTCCAGAGCCTCAAGCGGGCCTACCGCAGTGACCCACTGGGCCACCCATGCAGGTTGCTTGCCTTTGCCGGTCCAGGTCAGGGAGTGGTCTTTCGGGTGCCGGAACTTGATTTCCGTAGTACGGGGTTGGGTTTTCACGGGGACATTCCCTCCGGTAGAATCAGACGGCTTGCTTGAGGCCAAGGGCCACAGCGATGCGGTGAGGGGTTCCGCGAAGGCACGGCGTGTAGCCGTTGAGGACGCGATAAACATCAGGACGCGGGAAACCGTGCTGGTCCGCCCACTGCCCAACGTTGACGCCTTGCTCGCGCAGCTTTTGTTTCAGGGTTTTTGCATTTTCCGGGGTCATGATTGGCTCCTTTTTTTGACTGGTCATAATGTAGTTTTAAGCTACTTAATATAGTTTAAAGCTACTTTTACCCATGTCAAGAGGTGACCATGAACTTTTTTGAAGAAGCCACGCTGCGGCTGAAACAGCAGCTGAAAGTTAACGAGGATCAGCAAGTGGCTGAGTTCTTCGGTATGACGGGAAAAGCATGGACAGCACGCAAACGGCGGGAGAGTTTCCCGAAGAAGGAACTGTGGGCACTGGCCGGGAGTCGCCCCGAACTAAATCTGGATGTTGACTACATCCTCAACGGGGACAAGAGCCTGATTGAGATCATCGATAAGTTCCTCGACTACTGTGGCCTGAGCAGCGCCGAGGCGGATGAGAAGCTAGGTCTGAAACCGGGGACAGTGGCCAGGGCGTTGTCGTATCAGCTCAAGGCAGAACCAGCAGGGAAAGCAAATGACTGCGGACAATAAAGACCCGCTCGGGATCGGCCACTGGCCGAAGTGGAAGCAGATAGCCTTTTTCTGCGTAGCCATGGTGATCTCACTAGCAGCGTTTGAATGGATTAAGCAGGCGTACATGGACAGCCCGGAAGCCCGCGCTATAAAGGCAAAGATGGAGCCTCTTGCCGAACAACTCGAGAAGGCGCAGAAACTCGGTGATAAGCCCACAGTCATGGCGTTGATTAAGCCTACGACCAGCATCCTCGACGACTACAACGGCCTTGATGCAGCCCGCAAGGAGCAAATCAACCGCTTGCCATTGCGCTACTGTGTTTTAGCCGCCGTCCACCTATCTGCTGGCCCAATCGAGGTTTTGGAGACGGGCTACTGGGCAAGCAAATCGAAATACGACGCTGCGCTGGAAGAATGTCAGTAGCCCACCCCTAGAGTCGGACACTTTCCCAAGTCCCGACAGGAAACGTTTCACGCCTAACCCTGCCTCGCGCGCCCACGTAATCTCCGGTTGCCATATCGCATGAACCACCGGAGATTACGCCGTGAAACTTCCCCGCTTGTACGGGTGGCTAATTGCCACCGTCCTGCTGCTGGCCGCCATTGGCCTGCTCTATCCACAGCAGCTTCCCGTCAGCCTCTATAAGCTCTCCCTGGTCAGCATGGCCGGGGTGGTTGGATACTGGCTTGACCGCTCCCTGTTCCCTTACGCCCGACCGGACTCATTCATGGTCGAGGTTATGCCCAGGGAAGAGGCTTGTGACATCGACCTGGATGGCGACTGCAAGCTGATCCCTTGGGAAATGGTCAATGGCGATGGTTTTCTGTTCGCCATGGCCATGCTGCGCCGCGCCGTCATCGTCGGCTGCGCCATGCTGGCCATTGGCCTGGGGGCTTGAATGGCTACCGTCACCACGCCTTACGCGGCCCTGCTGGTCTGCTTGCAGAGGCTGAATTCCGAATCCATCCTGCGCCGCATTAGCCGCGTGCTGCCGGTGTTGCTGCTCTTTTGGCTGGTCAGCTTGGCGGCCGTTGCGCAAACCGTGCCACAGGCTGCGCTCAAGCACCGGGCGAGCCTGACCCGCATCGCGCATGCCGCCTGGGGGCTGGATGCGCCGATTGCCGTGTTTGCCGCCCAGATTCACCAGGAAAGCGGCTGGAACCCCGAGGCGGTTTCCCGCGTCGGCGCGATGGGCATGGCGCAGTTCATGCCGGCCACGGCGCGCTGGTGGTGCGAGATCAACGGGCTGGGCGCTGCCGAGTGCCAGCCGACGAATCCAACTTGGGCCATGCGTGCTCTGGTGGGCTACGACCTGTGGCTGTTCCAGCGGGTGCGCGGCCCTTCCGAGTTTGACCGCCTGTGGGCCGCCCTGCGGGCCTATAACGGCGGGCTGGGCCATTGGCAGCAGGAGGCCGCCAAGATACGCCCGGCGCTGGATCGGCAGATGGTGGACAGCGCCTGCGGCAAGGCGCGGCGGCATCCTTCGCACTGTGCAGAAAACCTGGGCTACCCCCGGCGCATCCTGATCCTTTTGCAGCCGCGCTATCTGGCCTGGGGACGGGGGGTGTCGGCATGAAGTTGTCACCCATCCTGGTGTTCGTTGTTTCTTGCGCGCTGCTGGCGCTGGGCATCCATGTCCACGGCCTCATCCAGTTCGAGCAAGGTAAGAAGGCCGAGCGCGCCACCTGGCAGCAGCGCGAAAACGCCGAACTGATCGCTGCCAATGCCCGCATCCTCGAACTGACTGCCGCCGCCCGCCGGGCGGAACAAGCTCATGCGTCGGCGCTGGCGAAGGCTTCCTCTACCTATCAGGAGCAACTGCAACATGAAAAAACCCGCCATGACCGCGCTATTGCTGATGTGCAATCTGGCGCTCTGCGCCTGCGCATCGAACTTGCCCGCCGCGAAACAGCCGGTGGAGGTGCCACCACCGAAGGCGGCTCCAGCGCCGGCCGATGTGATGGTGAAACGCACGGCGAACTTTCGCCAGCGGCTGCTGGATTTCTTATCGGCCTCGCCAGCGAAGCCGACGCCGTCGTCCACCAACTGACGGCGGCGCAAACCATCATCAAAGCCTGCGAAGACTTGACGCACAGGGAGCAAGAAAAGTGAGTGAGATTAAAAACGACAACGCTCAGATCATGCACAGCATCGGCCAGTTGACCGGCGCGGTGCAGGCCATGCACCAGGGGCTGACAGCCCGCATCGAAGACATCAAGGCCGACATTCGCCGTATGGAATCGTCGCAATCCGAACGCATGGACAGGATTGAGGATAGCTTGGGTCAGCGGATCGACAACCTGGAGGCCAGCGTGGGCAAGCGCATTGATGGTTTGGGCGCTCGCGTGACCAATCTGGAAGCCGAAGACAAGCGTCTGATCGAAAAAACCGCCAAGCTGTCGGCGCTCGGGGGTGGCGTCGGTGGCGCGCTGGCTGCGGCGGCGGTCGAACTCATCAAGCGGATGTGACCATGGCGCACCCACAGGAAACCCGCGACAAGGTAAAGCGGCTGTACATCGAGGGCATGCCCTTGAACGGCGCGGCCATTACTTGCGGGGTCAGCTACGACACGGCGCGGGATTGGAAAGCGCGGGCAAAATCCAAGGGCGACGACTGGGATACCGCCCGTGCCGCCTTCCGCATCAGCGATCAGGGCATAGACGATCTGAACAAGCAACTGGTGGAGGATTTCGCCCGGCAGGTCATCACCACGACCCGCGAACTGGAAGAGGCCCAAATTCCCGCCGCCGACAAGGCGACCTTGCTGGCGCAGTTGGCTGATGCCTATGCCAAGTTCAGCAAATCGTTCAGCCGTCTGAATCCGCAGTATTCCGGACTGGCGGTTGCCCTAGACACCCTGAAGATCATCGCCGACTACCTGAAAGCCCGCGACCCGGCGGCGCTGCGGGCATTGCAGCCGCATGTCGAGGATATTGGAGCGGTGTTGGGGAAACGGCATGCGTGAAGTCACAGAGCGCGATCTCCGCGCGCCTGAATTCCGTGACTCCAAGGTGGAAGACCTGGAGTTTCGTGCGGACGGCAGGATTGTCCGCAAGGATCGCTGGGAAAACGGCATTCATCGTATTCGCCATGCGCTCGGCGACCGGCGGCGCGAGTTTGAGGTTGACGACATCGTGCAGGCAGTAAAGGCTCTGGTAGCAACCTTTCCCGATCTTCTCGATGAAGGTTACGACGACAGCAGCCGGGCAGGATTGGTGGATTGATGACCATGCGTGAATTCGACTGGTCTGATGATTACGAAGACTTCGCCGAGATCAAGAATCTGCGCGACTTCCAGCAGCGGATGGAGCAGTTCGCCGAAGAGTTGCGCCAGACCATTGAACTGGAGTGTGAGGCGTTCCCAAGCGATCCGGCGGCGAGCAAGGCCCGGCGCGAGCGGGCCGTGGTCGACTACCGCTTCTTCTGCCAGACCTACTTCCCGCACTACGTTCCGACGCCGCACTTCTCGCTGTTCCAGCAGTTCATCTTCGACCGCTTCCCGGCCGTGATCGACGGAGAGGCCGACGGCCGCGAGGTGCATGAGGCGCCACGCGGTGAGGCGAAGTCCACCTACGAGACGCAGCTCGGCAGCCTATGGTGCATCTGTCGCGCCAACTACCTGGCGGAGCTGGTGCCGACCGCGTCGAAGAAGGCGCGCAAGTGGTTGATCGGCATCATCATGAACACGCTGGAGCAGTCGGCGGAAATGCTCGAAGCGATCAAGGCGGAGCTGGACAGCAATCCGCGCCTGGCGGCCGACTTCCCGAAGGCTGTCGGGCAGGGCCGCATCTGGCAGGCGACGACGATCATCACGGCGAACAAGATCAAGATTCGCGTCGGCGGCACGGGAAAGAAGCTGCGCGGCATGAAGCACGGCCCGCACCGACCGGGGCTGATCTTCCTAGATGACCTGGAGAACGACGACAACGTCCGCGACAAGGAACAGCGCGACAAGGTGGAGGCGTTCGTCACCAAGGCCATTGTCGGCCTGGCCGGGCCGGCTGGCGGCATGGACATTTTCTGGCCCGGCACCTCGCTGCACTACGACGCCGCGATCAACCGCGTCTCGCGCAAACCGGGCTGGCGACGTAAGGTTTTCAAGTCGATCATGCGTTGGCCCGACCGCATGGATTTATGGGAGAAATGGGAAGGCATCTACACCTCGGCGACCGCCAGCGATGAAGATGGCGCGCAGGAAAAAGCAGAGGCCGAGGCGCTGGCCTTTTACCAGGCAAACAAGGCAGCAATGAATGCCGGAGCCGTGGTGTCCTGGCCGGACGTGCGACCGCTGTATCGCCTGATGTGCATGCGTGCCAGCGATCACGATGCGTTCAACCAGGAACAGCAGAACGAGGCTGGAAACGACGATACGGCACCGTTCAAGAACGTCCAGTTCTGGGTCGACCGCCGCAATGACTGGCTGTTCTTCGGAGCCATTGACCCGTCGCTGGGCAAGCAGGGCAAGAAACGCGATCCTTCGGCCATCCTGGTCGGTGGCCTGAACCGCGAGACGATGGTGCTTGATGTCGTTGAGGCGGACATTGCCAAGCGGGTGCCGGATTTGATTATCAGCCGCGCCATCGACCTCCAGGCTGAATATCAGTGCCTGGCCTGGGGCGTGGAAACTGTGCAGTTTCAGGAATTCATGTACACCGAACTGCTCAAGCGGGCAGCGCAGGCCGGCATTGCCTTTCCCGGTATTCCTCTGCCTGAGAACGTCGAGAAAGACCTGCGCATCATCAGCCTGCAACCATATGTATCAAACGGCAAGATCAGGCTGCACCGCTCGCAGACCGTAATGATCGAGCAACTCAAATTCTGGCCGGAAGCCGACCACGATGACGGCCCGGACTGCCTCGAAAAACTATACAAGCTGGCGAAGCAGTTTGCGGGGGAATGGCAATACACGTCGGCGGCCTCACGGCGCGGCCGCCGCCCGCCCCGCGTTCTTCCAC
>OGQD01002055.1_pt1 | contig 11781 bp, 9 predicted proteins | sample 1553091 | NCBI WGS metagenome assembly OGQD01 (sample SAMEA2580290, study PRJEB22360) | human gut metagenome | biome: human gut; feature: human-associated habitat; material: faeces | place: Denmark | collected 2008/2010
TGGCGCAGACCAAGGGCCCGACCTTGTGGACCCCCGGCCCCTCCTCGCCCCGTAGCACCGGCCGGCCGCCGGACGCCTGCCCCGGCAGCTGCTGGATGAAGCTGGCCAGCCGGATTTCCGGGTTGATGCGCAGGGCGGCGAGGAACGCGGCGCGACGGTCGCCTGCCGCGTCCGCCTGCCAGCGCAGCTCGTCCGGGCGCGGCGGATAGTAGGAGAAATGCTCGCGGGCATGGCGCTCCTGCTCATCCAGCAGGCGCTCGATGGCCGCGGCCTGGTCGTCGAGGAAGCTCTCCAGCGGTTCCACCGTCACCTCCTGACGCAGCTCCGGCACCTCGCTCAGGGCCAGCAGGCTGCCCAGCGAGTGGTTGGACCAGGCCAGGGCGTGGGTGGAAAGGCCGGCCAGCAGGCCGGTACCGAACAACAGGGCAAGGGACTTCACGGGCACTCCGGGTCTCAGCGACAGTCGGCCAAGGCTACCGCCGGCGCGTCGGCGAAGCACTGTCAGGGCGCGACAGCCGCACTCACCGATCGGGCTTCAGTAGTCGGCGTAGCGCTGCTCGATCTGCAGGTACTGGCCGCTGGCACGGATCAGCGCCAGGCCGCGGTCGAAACGCTCGGCCTGCGCCTTCAGACGAAAACCGACGCTGTAGGCCGTCGGCGGGAACAGCAGGTACTGGGTCACCGGCTGGGTGGTGTCGACCTGGTCGGCGACCTCGCGGTTGAAGTAGCGCAGGATGCGCGGATCACCCACCGCGACCTCGACACGCCCGCTGTACAACAGGCGGTTGCGGTTGATCTGCAGGGCCTCTTCCCGGTAGCGGGGATTGGCCTCGGCCATGGCCTGGAACTCCGGCCCCAGCAGGTGACGGGCGCGCTGGAAGGCGCTGATCGAATACTGGCCGAGGTCGGCGATGCCGGTGATCCGGTAGCCCCTCGACGACAGCGCCAGGGCGACGTTCTGGCAGTGGATGTACGGCTGCGAGTAGTACGCCCGGACCCCGCTGAAGGCGTTGGTGGTGGCGATACCATCCAGCTCGCCGCGCACGATGGCCAGGTGCAGCCGCTCCATGGGCGCGTAGCGCGCATCCAGCTCGTAGCCGGCGGCGCTCACGGCAGCGGCCACGATGTCGTATTCCAGACCGCGGCTCTCGTTCTCGAACACGTAGGGCGGCTTGTGCGTGCCGAAGCCGATGCGCAGGGACTCCGCCATCACGTCGCCCTCCGCCCCCCGGCCGCGCCCCAGCGCCATCCACAACCACGGCCAGGCGCGTGAAGGCATGGGGTTCCCCTTGGTCAATCGGCCAAGCATAGGGCCTGGCGAGGGGGCCGCGCCATCACCCGCGCGTATGCCGGGCGATTCATCCCACGGCGGCGTCTTGGGTCTAGACTCAGCGCTCTCAGACGATGGAGAACCGCCATGCTCAAAGCCGAATACCAACACCGCGGCAAGGTTCCGCAGGACGTGATCGAAGCGGTCCCGCTGGAGCTGCCGCCGCTGGCCGACGGCCAGGCACTGATCAAGGTGCTGGCCGCGCCGATCAACCCGTCCGACGTGCTCACCCTGACCGGCGAGTACGGCATCCTGCCACCGCTGCCGGCCATTGGCGGCAACGAGGGCGTCGGCCGCGTCGAGCAGCTGGGCGAAGGCGTGAGCAACGTCAAGGTCGGCCAGACCGTGCTGCTGCCGGTCGGCAGCGGCACCTGGGTGACCCACCTGCAGGCCCCCGCCGCCAAGCTGATCCCGCTGCCGGACGCCGACCCGCAGCAACTGGCGATGATGACCATCAACCCGCCGACCGCCTCGCTGCTGCTGAGCCAGTTCGTCGACCTGCAGCCGGGCGACTGGGTGATCCAGAACGCCGCCAACTCCGGTGTCGGCGGCTACCTGATCCAGCTGGCCAAGCTGCGCGGCTTCAAGACCATCAGCGTGGTGCGCCGCGAGGCGGCCGTGGCCGGCCTCAAGGCCGAGGGCGGCGACGTGGTGCTGGTGGACGGCCCCGACCTGCACAAACGCGTGCGCGAGGCCACCGGCGGCGCCAAGGTGATGCTCGGCATCGACGCCGTCGGCGGCGCCGCCACCGACCACGTGGCCTCCTGCCTGAGCGAGGGCGGCACCCTGGTGAACTACGGTCTGATGAGCGGCGAGCCGTGCCAGGTGTCGGCCGCCTCCTTCGTGTTCCGCGACGTCACCCTGCGCGGCTTCTGGCTGGCCAAGTGGTTCCAGAAGGCCACCCCGGCCGAGCAGATGAAGGTGTTCGGCGAGCTGACCCAGCTGATCGCCAGCGGCAAGCTCAAGGCACGCATCGCCGCTACCTACAAGGTCGACCAGATCAAGGAAGCAGTGGCCGCAGCCTCCAGCGGGGAACGCGACGGCAAGATTCTGATCGTGCCCTGAGTATCAAAGCGTCAATCCCTGTCGGGTGCGCCGTGCGCACCCGATGGATCTCGGCGGGGTTGTTGGTGCGCACGGCGCACCCTACGTTTTACTCCGCCGCCGGCTTCTTGCGCTTCAGCGGGGCCAGGCCATCCTGGCTGACCAGGCCGGAGGGCGCCTTGGGGGCGTTGGGTCGGCGCTTGGGCGCGGCCTTGGCGGCTGGTTTCTTGGCGGCGTCCTTCTTGTCGGTCTTTTTCTTCTTGACGCCGGCGGCCTTGCCGGAGGCCTTGACGTTCTTCGGGCCCTGGTAGCTGCCCTTCAGTTCCTTGATGGTACGGCGCTCGAAACGCTGCTTGAGGTAGCGCTCGATGCTCGACATCAGGTTCCAGTCGTTATGGCAGATCAGCGACACCGCCAGGCCATCCGCGCCGGCGCGACCGGTGCGGCCGATACGGTGCACGTACTCGTCGCCGGAGCGCGGCATGTCGAAGTTGATCACCAGGTCCAGGCCCTCGATATCCAGGCCGCGAGCCGCCACGTCGGTGGCCACCAGCACCTTGGTACCTCCTTGCTTGAGGCGGTCGATGGCCAGCTTGCGATCCTTCTGGTCCTTGTCGCCGTGGAGCACGAAGGCCTTGTAGTCGGCCGCCACCAGATGTCCGTAGAGGCGGTCGGCCTGCGCCCGGGTGTTGGTGAAGACGATGGCCTTGCGGTAGGTCTCGTTGCTCAGCAGCCAGTGCACCAGACGCTCCTTGTGGCCCGGGTCGTCGGCGGTGATGATCTGCTGGACAGTGGTCTCGCTCAGTTGATCGACGCTGTTGAGCTTGAGGTGCACCGGTTCGCGCAGCACCTTGGCGATCATCTCGCGCAGCACCTTGCCGCCGCCGGTGGCGGAGAACAGCAGGGTCTGCTGGCGGTTGGCGCATTCGTGGGTGATCCGCTCGATATCCTCGGCGAAGCCCATGTCGAGCATGCGGTCGGCCTCGTCCAGCACCAGCACCTCGACGCCATTCAGCTTCAGGCTGCCGGCGTTGAGATGCTCCAGCAGACGGCCGGGGGTGGCGATCAGCAGGTCCGGCTGGCGGCGCAGCATGGCCGCCTGTTCCTTGAAGTCCTCGCCGCCGGTGACCAGCGTGCCGCGCAGGAAGGTGAACTGGGAGAAGCGCTCGACTTCCTTGAGGATCTGCTGGGCCAGCTCGCGGGTCGGCAGCAGGATCAGCGAACGCACGTCGGTGCGCTGTTTCGAACTGGCATCACCGAGCAGGCGATTGAGCAGCGGCAGCAGGAAGGCCGCGGTCTTGCCACTGCCGGTCTGCGCCGTCACCCGCAGGTCGCGCCCCTCCAGCGCCGGCGGAATGGCCGCCAGCTGCACCGGCGTCGGCTCGGTGAAGTTGAGCTCGGCGACGGCCTTGAGCAGGCGTTCATGCAGGGCGAATTGGGCGAACACGGGGCATACCTCGGAATGGATCGGAAAACAGGCTGCATAGGTTAACGGTTCTGCCGACCAAAAGCCCGACCGACGCGGCGGTTTGCCAGGGCAATCGGGTAAAGCCCCATGCCGGCAGGAAATCCCGTCATTCCCGCGCAGGCGGGAATCCATGGGGCTGGTCCCGGCCGCCTGTATCTGGGTCCCTGCCTATCCGGGGTCCCCGCCTTCGCGGGGATGACGTGCCGGGAGGTTTGCCAGGAGAGCACCGCCTCGCATAAGATGCGAACAAATCTCAAATGCACTTATTTCCGGTACGCAGCTCGATGTCGACCCTCGACAAGTCCTATCGCCAACAGGTGGAGCTGTACTACGCCGAGCACCACGGCTGGGTCCGCGCCTGGCTCAACCGCAAACTGGGCAACAGCAGCGACGCCGCCGACCTCGCCCACGACGTGTTCCTGCGCCTGCTGAGCAAGCCGCGCCGCTTCGACAGCGACAACCACGCCCGCGCCTACCTGAGCGCCATGTCGCGCCACGTGTGCGTCGACTTCTGGCGCCGCCGCCAGGTCGAGCAGGCCTGGCTGGAAGTGCTGGCCAGCCGCCCGGAAGACTGCGCGCCCTCCGAGGAACATCGCGCGCTGATCCTCGAGGCGCTGCAGCAGGTTCACGGCATGCTCGCCAGCCTGCCGGAGAAGGTCGCCGAAGCCTTCCTCCTCGCCCAGCTGCAGGGTCTCAACTACCGCTGCATCGGCCAGCGCCTGGGGGTTTCCGAACGCACCGTGACCAAGTACATGGCCCAGGCCATGTACCAGTGCCTGCTGCTGGAAGCCGAACTGGACGCGGTGCTGGACCGATGAGCGCAGCCCGTCCCGACCACGCCACCCTGCAGCAGGCCGCCCAGTGGTACGCCCAGCTCAGCGCCTCGCCGCCGAACCAGGCCATGCGCCAGGCCTGGCGGCAATGGCACGAAGAAAGCGACATGCACCGCCAGGCCTGGCAGTACGTGGAGCGCATCAGCCAGCGCTTCGCTCCCCTGCAGCAGGACGCCGAGACCGCCCTGCAGACCCTGGGCAGCGCGCGCCGCAACGCGCGCTCGCGGCGCCAGGTGCTGGGCACGCTGGCGCTGCTCTCGGGTGGAGCACTGCTTGGCTGGCTCGGCCTCGGCAACGCCCAGCTGGGCCGCCCGCTGCTGGCGCTGCGCGCCGACTACCGCAGCCCGACCGGCGCGACCCGTCGCTTCGACCTGGCCGACGGCACACGCATCTGGCTGAACAGCGCCAGCGCCCTCGACGTCGACTACCAGACCGACCTGCGCCTGCTGCGTCTGCTCGACGGCGAGGTACTGATCGAAACCGCCAGGGACCCGCGGCCGCTGGTCGTGGAGACCGCCGAGGGACGCCTGCGGGCGCTGGGCACGCGCTTCAGCGTGGTCCAACACGCGAACCACACCCAGCTCAGCGTGTTCGACGGCGCGGTGGAAGTGCGCAGCGCCGATGGCGCAGCGCGGGTCTCGCGGGCCGGCCAGCAGTTGACCTTCGACCGCCAGCGGATCGGCGACAGCTCGCCGGCGAACGATCTGCGCCAGGGCTGGCGCGACGGCATGCTGCTGGCCAACGACATGCCGCTGGCGGACTTCGTGGCGGAGCTGACGCGCTACCGCCACGGCCACCTGGGCGTCGCGCCGGAGATCGCCGGGCTGCGCGTGATGGGCACCTACCCGCTGCACGACACCGAACAGGCCCTGGCCATGCTCGAAGGCGTGCTGCCGGTGCGCGTGCGCTACACCCTGCCCTGGTGGGCCACCCTGGAGCCGCGCTGAGCACGGCGTGCCCGCTGGCACGCGAAATAATTGGCGATGCCCCAATTGAGTGTTGCCAAAATGGCGGGCGAGCGCCGTGGGCCCGTGGGAGCGGCCTTGGCCGCGAAGCTCTTGCGTCAGCCCCTATTCGCGGGTAAGCCCGCTCCCACAAGGGCTGAGCCCGTCTACAACAGTTAACTCAGACATAGCCAAATAATTTCGACATCGCGCTTCCGGTTTTCCCTTCTCATCCGAATTAGCAGGTGACAACCGCTTTCTGCCAACCGGAAGATCAAGGAAAACCCATGTCACCACGCACTCCGCGCTTTTCGCTGCGTCCCCTGGCGCTGGCCGTTCCCCTGGCCCTGGCCGGCGGCCTCGGCCTGTTGCCCGCCGCCGTCGCCCAGGCCGAACAGCGCCAGACCCTGAGCTACGACATTCCCGCCGGCCCGCTGACCAGCCAGCTCAACCGGTTCGCCGCGCAGAGCGGCATCTACCTGGCCGGCGATGGTAGCCTCACCGCCGGCAAGACCAGCCAGGCGCTGCGGGGCGAATACACGGTGGCCGACGGTCTGAACGCCCTGCTGGCGGGCACCGGCCTGGCCGCGGTGCAGGGCGAAGACGGCAGCTGGTCGCTGTACCCGATGGCGGAACAGAGTGGCGCGCTGGAACTGTCCGGCCTGAGCATCTCGGGCAAGGCGCCGGGCTCGACCACCGAAGGCAGCGGCTCCTACACCACCTATTCGTCGAGCAGTTCGACGCGCCTCAACCTGTCGCCCAAGGAAACCCCGCAGACGGTGGCCGTGGTCACCCAGCAACGCCTGCAGGACCAGCGCCTGACCACCATCATCGAGACCATGGAGGCGGTGCCCGGCATCACCGTGATCCGCGAGGGCCTGGGCGCCGACACGGACTCGTTCTGGTCGCGCGGCTTTCTGATCAGCAACTACGAGATCGATGGCGTGCCGACCTCCGGCAAGCTCGATAACTACTCGCAGAGCACGGCGATGTACGACCGCGTGGAGATCGTGCGCGGCGCCACCGGCCTGATCAGCGGCCTGGGCAATCCGTCGGCCACCATCAACATGATCCGCAAGCGCCCGACCTACGATCCCCAGGTCAGCCTGACCGCCGAGGCCGGCAGCTGGGACCGCTACGGCAGCGGCGCCGATATCTCCGGCCCGCTCACCGACAGCGGCAACGTGCGCGCACGCCTGGTGGTGGACTACAAGGACCAGCACGCCTGGGCCGACCGCTTCGAACAGCAATCGAGCCTGGTGTATGGCATCAGCGAATTCGATCTCAGCGAAGCCACCCTGCTGACCCTCGGCTTCAGCTACCAGAACACCGAGGCCGATGCGCCGCTGCGCAGTGGCTTCCCGCTGTTCTACAGCAACGGCGCGAAGACCGACTTCAAGCGCTCGTTCAATACCTCGCCGGACTGGACCTACTACGACCGCGAGCAGACTTCGCTCTTCGCCTCGGTCGAGCAGCAGTTCGACAACGGCTGGAGCGGCAAGGTGGAAGTCAGCCATGCGCGCAACGACTACGACGCCGTGGTCAGCTACCTGGCAAGCGACACCGGCATCGACCAGGCCACCGGCAGCGGCGCCTACGTCATGCCCACCCGCTTCACCAGCGCGCCGGAGCAGAACGGCGTGGACGCCCACTTCACCGGCCCGTTCTCGCTGCTCGGCCGCGAGCATGAACTGATCGTCGGCCTCACCGCCTCGCGCACCGAGGAAGACGACAACCCGGACTGGGGCGGCTGGCTGCGCCCGGGCGGCGACTACGACGGCAGCATTCCCGACATCCACGGCTGGAACGGCACCGTGAACAAGCCGCAATGGACCAAGGTCGGCGAAAACCGCCTGGAAGAAGATCAGAAGGCGCTGTACCTGACCTCGCGCTTCCACCTGACCGATGCCGCCACGCTGATCCTCGGCGGCCGGGTGGTCGACTGGGACCGCACCGGCACCTACACCCCCGAAGGTGGCTCGTCGAGCAAGACCCGCCAGGTCGAAAGCGGCGTGACCATCCCCTACGCCGGCCTGGTCTACGACCTCGACGAGACCTGGGCGCTGTACACCAGCTACACCAAGATCTTCAATCCGCAGGGCTCCTGGGTGCGCGACGTCAATAACGCGCCTCTCACCCCCGAGGAAGGCACCAGCTACGAGGCCGGGATCAAGGGCGAATTCTACGAAGGTCGGCTGAACGCCAGCCTGGCCCTGTTCAAGGCCGAGCAGGACAACCTGGCCGTGTGGGACGGCAACACCTTCGCCTATTACCTGGAGGAAGGTGTCAGCTCCAAAGGCGTGGAACTGGAAGTCAACGGCGAGCTGGCGCCGGGCTGGCAGTTCTCCGGCGGCTACACCTACAACGTCAGCGAGGACACCGAAGGCAGCCGCATCATCACCCAGACCCCGCGGCACAGCGCCAAGGCCTTCACCACCTACCGCCTGCACGGCGCGCTGGACAAGCTCACCCTCGGCGGCGGCCTGAGCTGGCAGAGCAAGACCAGCTATGACCTGCACACCTACACCCAGGACCCGTACACCCTGGTCAGCCTGATGGCGCGCTACGACATCAGCGAGAACCTGTCCGCCTCGGTCAACCTGAACAACCTGTTCGACGAGAAGTATTTCACCTCGACCAGCAACTACGGCACCTATGGCGCGCCCCGCAACCTGATGACCGGGCTGAAGTACAGCTTCTGACGGTTCCTCCAGACGTAGGGTGCGCGGGGCCGCCCAAGCCGTGCGCACCATGAATCACCCGTGCGCCGACAGGTGCGCACGGCGCACCCTACGTAACCCTGGCCTACACATGCGTGCGGGCCGCCTCTTGTCAGCCGGCTACGCACGCGGCGTCTCATCTCTGTACAATGCGCGCCGCCGCTCAATCCCGGGCGCCATGGGTTCCCTAACCCCATCCATCAAAAAGGTGCCGTCATGACTCCGCTCTCCGAGCCGCGCCAGCGTCTGGCGCTGGCTGCCCTGATCGCTTTCCACATCCTCGTCATCGTCGCCAGCAACTATCTGGTGCAGCTGCCGATCACCCTGTTCGGCTGGCATACCACCTGGGGCGCGTTCAGCTTTCCATTCATCTTCCTCGCCACCGACCTGACCGTGCGCCTGCTCGGCAAGGGCGCGGCGCGCCAGGTCATCGGCCGGGTGATGATTCCCGCCCTGCTGGTGTCCTACGGCGTCTCGATGCTGTTCCAGGAAGGCCGCTTCCAGGGGCTGGCCGCGCTGGGCCAGTTCAACGAGGTGGTGTTGCGGATTTCCGTCGCCAGCTTCCTCGCCTACGTGGTCGGCCAGCTGCTCGACATCCAGGTCTTCGACCGCCTGCGCCGCCTGAGCCAGTGGTGGGTCGCGCCGACCGGCGCCATCGCGGTCGGCAGCCTGGTGGACACCTTCGTGTTCTTCTCGGTGGCCTTCTGGCACAGCGCCGACCCGTTCATGGCCGAGCACTGGGTGGAGATCGCCACCGTGGACTATGGCATCAAGCTGGCGGTCAGCCTGATGCTCTTCGTGCCGCTCTACGGCGTGCTGCTGAACGCCATCCTGCGACTACTGGCGGGCCGCCGCCCCGCTACTGCCTGAATCCATCAGGCGGTTGAAGCCTACGTGGGTGCCGCCTCCCTGGCGGATGTCCGCGGGTTGCACCCGCCCTACTCTGGGCTGCCTGTACGGCAGTGAAGATGGCGAACCGATGGCCTTCCAGCGGCCCGAGTTTCTGAGCTGCCTATACGGCAGTGAAGTGTTCGCCGCTGCTCTCGGCGGCGTCGTTATCTTTCTGAGCTGCATATACGGCAGAGACCATGGGCGCCAAGCCCCGTAGGGCGGGTGAAACCCGCGTAAATGCCGCACCATCAGTGGCACGCGGGGTTTCACCCGCCCTACAGCGCCTTACTTCACCTCGAACGACAGGGTCGCCACATGGGTCACGCTGTCGTACGACTTGCCGTCCACCGTGGCCGAGCCGTTGATCTGCGCCGCGACTTCCAGCACGTAGCGTCCGGGGAACGGGGTGTCCAGGGTGACGCCACCGTCTGCATCGGGCTTCAGCACCTTGGTCCACTGGGCGCCGGTGTGCACGTTGACCTGGGAGGCGGACACCACGGTGCCCTTCCAGTGCAGCTTGAACACATTGCCGCCGGGCGTGGTCGGCACCAGCTCCAGGTCGTTCTTCGCCGCCGTCTCGCTGCGGCCCTCGCGCGCTTCGAACAGGGTCAGCGTCTTGCCGTCGGCGCGCTTGGCCAGCATGCGCAGGTCGCCCGCCGCGCCGGCCAGGGCGAAGGCGTCGCCGGAGGCGGTCAGCGCCTGCAGGCGGCCGTCACCCAGGCGCTGCTGGGGCTCGGCCAGGGTGGCCAGGCTCAGGCGCTCGGAGGGCTGGTAGTCGCTGAGCACGGCCTTGGCCGAGGCGTCGACGCCACGCTCGATCCAGAGGTATTCGGCCTGGGCCAGCGGCGCGGCACCGATCGCCAGCGCCAGCAGCAGCGCGCGGCGTGCAAGGGAAGCGGACATGGGAACTCCTTGTGTGGGTGAAGAGGAAGGACCTCCCGAGGGAGGTTCTGTAGATAAAGACGAACGAGCGCCGAAAACCCTGCACTCAGATTCACGTTTTTTACAGTCCTGGCAAGGATTTACCCATTCTTGACAGTACTTACCTCCGCCTTACCCACAGTCGACGACGTGCCCCCTATAGTGGCGACCTCCGAATCCGCCACGTACACATACACGTCCATGCCCAGACTACGCCCCCGCCACCTGATACCCGCCCTTGCCGCCCTGCTCATCGGCGGCTACGCCCTGAAGACCTGGCTGATCCCCGCGCCGGCCGGCGAAGGGCTGCTGACCGCCGAAGTGCGCAGCGCCGACATCGAGCAGACGGTGATCGCCACCGGCACGCTGGAGGCCTACAAGCAGGTCAGCGTCGGCGCCCAGGTGTCCGGGCAGATCACCAAGCTGCACGTCGATTTCGGCGACCAGGTCAAGCAGGGCGACCCCATCGCCGAGATCGACTCGATGACCCAGCAGAACGACCTGGCCAACGCCAAGGCCGCGCTCGCCAACGCCAAGGCCCAGCGCGCCGTGCAGGCGGCGGCGCTGAAGAAGGCCCAGTTGGCCTTCGCCCGGCAGAAGTCGATGCTGGCGCAGAACGCCACCTCGCGGGAGGACTACGAGACCGCCGAGGCCGACCTGGACACCGCCAGGGCCCAGGTCGCCGCCCTCGACGCGCAGATCCAGCAGGCGCAGATCCAGGCCTCCACCGCCGAGGTGGACCTGGGCTACACCCAGATCACCGCGCCCATCGACGGCACGGTGGTCGGCGTGGTGGTCAAGGAAGGCCAGACCGTCAACTCGGCGCAGTCGGCGCCGACCATCGTCAAGGTCGCCCAGCTCGACCGCATGACGGTGAAGGCGGAAATCTCCGAGGCCGACGTGGTCAACCTGAAGCCCGGCCTGCCGGTGTACTTCACCATCCTGGGCGAACCCGGCAAGCGCCACAGCGCGACCCTGCGCATGATCGAGCCGGCGCCCAGTTCCATCAACGACAACGACAGCTCCTCCAGCGCCTCGTCCGGCACCACCTCCACCGACACGGCCATCTACTACATCGCCGTGTTCGACGTGCCCAACCCCGATGGCAAGCTGCGCATCTCCATGACCACCGAGGTCAACATCGTCCTCGACAGCGTCAAGGACGCGCCGAGCATTCCGGTGTCCGCCCTGGGCAACACCACCCGCGACGGCCGCTACGTGGTCCAGGTGCTGGCCGGCAACGGCAAGGTCGAGCCCCGGCGCATCCGCATTGGCCTGGAAGACTCGATCAACGCCCAGGTGCTCGAAGGCCTGGAGGTCGGCGACAAGGTCGTGCTCGGCGACGCCGCCGCCGGTTCCACCACCACCATGCGCATGCGCGGCCCGATGAGGCTCTGACATGGCGCTTCTCGAACTGCGCGGCCTGCGCCGCGAATTCCCGGCCGGCGAACAGACCATCGCCGTGCTCAAGGACGTCGACCTGAGCATCGAGCAGGGCGAGATGGTCGCCATCATCGGCGCCTCCGGCTCGGGCAAGTCGACCCTGATGAACATCCTCGGCTGCCTCGACCGGCCGAGCGCCGGCACCTACCGCGTCGGCGGCCGCGCGGCGGGGCCGCCAGACGCGCTG
>OGQD01002057.1_pt1 | contig 11777 bp, 13 predicted proteins | sample 1553091 | NCBI WGS metagenome assembly OGQD01 (sample SAMEA2580290, study PRJEB22360) | human gut metagenome | biome: human gut; feature: human-associated habitat; material: faeces | place: Denmark | collected 2008/2010
AGACCCTCAGCGCCGTCACGATGCTTATGAAAAAGCACTTGACCAGATGCTTTATCTTACCAATGAGCTTCGCGATGAGCTCATAAAGCGATCGATCACTAACAGGGGAGACGGCATTCATATTAGTTAGAAACGGTACTATTACGGTAAAACTATCCTTGCTTTTTTGAGGTTTAATGGGAAGGGGAGAAGGCGTGTCCAGTTTCGATCTTGAGAGTCTCATCGTAGATATTCCCGACTATCCTGAGCCCGGAGTTGTATTCAAAGACATTACACCGCTTTTATCTGATCCACGTGGCCTTGCTTCTGCTGTCGATCAGATCGCAGATCACTTCATGGGCCATTCCATTACGAAAGTTATTGGTGCTGAAGCGCGTGGTTTTCTCATTGGTGCTCCCGTAGCCTATCGTCTTGGAGCAGGTTTTGTACCCGCCCGTAAGCCTGGTAAGCTTCCTCGCACTACTTACTCAGAAGCCTATTCGCTTGAGTATGGTACCGATAGTTTGGAAATCCACCAGGACGCTCTTGGTCCCGATGACCATGTTCTGATAGTCGATGACTTAGTCGCAACTGGTGGTACCTGCGTTGCAAGCGCTAAATTAGCCGAGAAAGCAGGAGCTACGGTAGAAGGCTTTGGTTTTATATTGGAGCTTGCTTTCTTAAAGCCACGGGATACCATCGCTCGCGCAAGTTCTGCTGATGTATTTTCACTTGTAACCGTTGATTAGCTTAAGGAAACATACCTCTCATCAGAAACACACCTCTCTTGAGAATGAGCTTTCGCATCGTCATCGCATCTGGCTTGTTTGCATCGGAGCTGCTACGGGTCTTGTTGCTGGTTTAGCCGTTACGCTTTATCGGCTTGCCCTCGCACAAGCGGAGCAGCTCATGCGCTCTTTTACTACAGAGCTTGGTAAAAGCGCCCTAGGAATTCTTATCTGGTTTGTTGTACTGGCGCTTATCTTACTTGTCGTTGGTTTTCTTATTCATAAAGTTCCTCTCACAGCAGGGTCTGGTATCCCTCAAGTAGAAGCCGAAGTAGCAGGAACCATACAGGCGCCTTGGCTGCGTATACTTCCTACCAAATTTGTGGAGGGTGTTCTCTGCTCATTTGGAGGTTTATCCCTCGGCCGCGAGGGTCCTTCTATACAGATTGGCGGAATGGCTGCAAAGCTTGTCTCCAAACTTACTCGCACAAATCGGGGAGAAGAACGGATTCTTATTACGTGTGGCGCAGCATCTGGCATGGCCGCCGCTTTTCATGCCCCTTTTACTGGCGTGATGTTTGCTCTTGAAGAGATTCATAAGGTTTTCTCGGCGCCCGTTATTGTGTCTGTCATGGTTGCGTCAGTCATGGCTGACCTGCTTTCGAGCATACTTATGGGTGACCACTTGGTGCTCTCACTTACATTTATTGCCGATCTGCCACCATCTGCCTATATATCTGTAGCAATACTAGGTGTTATCGCAGGCTTACTTGGAGCCTTACACAATGCTGGTATGTTCAAGATGCAGCATCTGTTTAATCGAATTACCTGCGTAAAACCATATGCAAAACTCATTCCAGCCTTTCTGATGTCTGGAATCGCAGCCTTTACCATACCTCAGCTGCTCTGTGGCGGAGATGCCATCATACAGCTCCTAGAAAGAGGGTATGTCACTCCGATTAATGTATTAGTCGTACTGCTTATCGGAAAATATCTTCTAACAGCCATATGCTTTGGGTCAGGAGCTCCAGGAGGCACGTTGCTTCCATTAGTAGTAATGGGGGCTCTCATAGGGAGTATTTATGGCATCTGCGTAACAGATGTCACGGCAATACCTTCAGTTTATGTTGTTAACTACACGGTACTTGGAGTAGCAAGCTTATTTGCAGGTGTTGTAAGAGCTCCTATAACTGGCATCGTGCTTGCCTTTGAACTCACAGGCTCACTCGATTCGCTGTTAGCAGCTTCGCTTGTCTCGATAATCGCATACGTAACATCAGACCTTATAGGCGTAGATGCCTTCTATGAGCATCTGCTTGGAAGAATTGATATCTCAGAGTCCAACCAGACGGAGAAGAATCTAGAAGAAGATGAACAGCGGGGAGTCTTTCATAGACATGTAGTTGGAGCAGGAAGTAAGGCCGAAGGAAGGCTTATCAAAGAACTTGTCTTACCAGAGCATATGCTCATTGTCATGATCACACGCTCTGGTAAAGAACTGGTTCCACAAGGAAGCACACGCCTCAAAGCACTCGATCAGCTTCTTGTACTAGAAGATGCAGAGTTCGAGATAGAGCAAGAACAGATGCTTAAAGAAATCTGTATGCCGTCGCTAGAAGAAACAAGCTCCGTAACGCCAACATAGATACTAATTCCTTCTATAGCTCTACTTTACATAAGATATATTATCGCAGTTTTATATAGATCTACAGCTACTTACAAGAGACAGCCAAGAATAATCGCGCAAGACGTGGATAAGCTGACTATCCTGCGATTGGCTGCCCGAGATAGCCTGCCACAGATGTTGCTGCCACCGCACCATCAGATGCCGCAGTAATAATTTGTCGCAATACCTTTGAACGAACATCTCCCGCACAATATAAACCAGGTGTCCTTGTGGCCATATATTCATCGGTAATAACCGCGCCAGTTTGATCGAGTTCAGCAAATTCTTTAATGAGTTCAGATGACGGTAGCTGGCCCACAAATACAAACACACCGAACGAGCCTGGATCTCCTGATATACATGTAATCTCATCGGTATCCTCATTATGAAGATAGAGTTTAGTGAGAAGATCCTCCCCTTCTACCTTAGAGATAGTTGTCCGAAAATGGACAAATACCTTTTCATTTTGCTGAAGCTGATCAACCAGTGCAGCTTGAGCACGCAAGTGATCCTTACGAATAATCATGTGGACTTCACTTGCAAACCTTGTAAGAAAAAGTGCTTCTTCGGCGGCAGAATTACCTCCCCCTACCACATAAACGGGTTTATTGCGATAAAACATTCCATCGCAGGTCGCACAATATGAAATTCCACGCCCAATGAAATCTTCTTCACCTTCAAAGCCGGCTTTTCGAGGCGTGGAACCACTCGCCAAAATAACAGCCTTAGCGTTGTATGAAGTTCCTCCATTGCAACTAATAATGAAATTGTTATCACATGTAGAAGAAATAGAAGACACCTGCGCTGAGTGGATAGTAACGCCCAAATCCTTAGCTTGATTTTCCATCGCCTGAATGAGTTCATAGCCACTGGTAGATGGAACTCCTGGATAATTATCAACTTCTGATGTTAAGAGAACCTGCCCACCAGGAGATGTCTGCTCTAAAACAACCGTGGTTAAGAGCGCACGAGAAGCATAAATTGCTGCCGAAATTCCTGCAGGACCAGCACCAATAATTACAAGGTCATAAAGGGTAGATTCAGACATACAATCACTCAGCCAATCATTTTAAACGCCACTTGAGCCAAATCCACCGGCACCTCTATCGGTTTCATCCAGCTCGTCAACCTCAATCAAATTAACAATAGGAACACGCTGTATAACAAGTTGAGCAATACGTTCTCCACGTTCGATATGAATGGGCTTCTCGTTATCGAGATTTACTGCACATACCTTCAACTCGCCACGATAATGCGAATCGATAAGGCCGGGAGTATTAGCCATAGAGAGACCTTCACGTAAAGCCAGGCCGCTGCGAGGTTGAACAAAACCGGCATATCCCTCAGGAATTGCAACCGCCAAACCTGTAGCGATAAGTCGGCGCTCATGGGGTGCAAGAACAAGGTCTTCATTAGAACGCAAGTCGAGACCTGCATCGCCTGTATACGCATAGGTCGGCAACTCAACAGATGGATCAAGTCGTTTAATAGGAACGGAAATGGTCTCATCAATCATTGTGAAAGGCTCCTCAATTCCTCACTAAACTCATCAAGATCTTTGAAATCTCGATATACCGAAGCAAAACGAACATACGCAACCTTGTCTACGTCTATAAGGCGTTTTAGCACAAGGTTTCCGATTTCAGAAGAAGGGACTTCAGATACACCGTTGTCGCGCAATTCTGACTCAATATCATCAATCAATGCATCGAGTTGGGCGATTGGAACCTGACGCTTTGCGGTAGCAGTAAGCAATCCACGCATCAACTTCTGGTGATCAAACGGTTCTTTTGTGCCATCTTTTTTAAGAACCATTAATGGTGTTTCTTCTTTACGTTCATACGTAGTAAAACGATAGCCACATGCAATACATTCTCGACGGCGTCGGATGGCATCATTGCTATCGGACGGACGTGAGTCTACAACTTTAGACTCCTCGCAACCACATTTAGGACAGCGCATGCAGTCTCCCTTGTAAAATGCTGTATACAAAGGAGCCTATCATAAAAACAAAGCCCAAATGATTAGACCAATAACTATATTGCCAAAGAGCTAAGAAGCGGGAACAGAGAGCTGCTGTCCAGACGAAAGCATGGAAGAAGAAAGCTCATTTTCCTGTGTAATGAATTCAACAACTTCAGCAGTAGAACAACCATTTACGGGATGATTTTCTGCAATGGACCAGATGGATTCTCCTGGCATTACCGTAACAATCTCAGTAGAAATATCTGTAAAGGAAGAAGTTTTCCGAGCCATAGCAGAAGCATCAGAAAGAAACGCTATGCCCACAAGCGCAAGCACCATAGAACAAATGACAAGGATCGTAATGAGTGTGTTCTTGTTCTGAACGTGAGAATGATGACAATACACGTGTGATCGATCATTACGAATATTTACATCGTCAACATTCTTGTAATGAGCTTGCCCGCCTTCAAGGACACGAAAATGAACTGGTTTGATATCAAGAGCTGAAGATCCCTCAGAAAAAAATTGAATGTTGTTCCCGCGAATATCCATGTCTTCCTCCCTTCGATAACTTGCAGACTTTATATACAGCAGTGCTCGGACATAAAATGTATGCAAACAAATGTTCTGTGATTAGTATCGTTCGTACATCTGTTCGTGTCAAGTATAAACGAACAGATGTTTGCAACGAAATTAGAACGGCTGTATCATATTTCTTAGATTGAAAGGGGGCAGTATGTCTCAACGTAAGCTCAGTTCACGTCAGCGTGAAATTTATGATTATATCTGCACATATACAAAAACCCATGGTTTTCCTCCCTCTGTTCGGGAGATTGGAAAAGCGGTAGGACTTGCCTCCCCTTCCACGGTTCATATGCATCTTAAATATCTTGAAGACAACGGTTACATCCATCGAGATTCTAATAAGCCACGCGCCATCGAGGTTGTTTCAGAGCGTCAAGAACGTTCTGAAGAAAGCTCTGGTCCAAAACTCGCTAATGTTTCCATTGATGTAGATGCCAATCTCATTACGCTGCCGGTAGTTGGTCGTGTTGCCGCTGGTCAACCTATTTTGGCTGAGCAAAATATTGAAGAGAATCTCTCTCTTCCAACAAGTATTGTGGGCGATTACAGTTCCTTTATTCTCCGTGTTCGCGGGGACTCAATGATTAACGCAGGCATCTTTGATGGCGATTACATTGTCGTTAAAGAACAAAAAGACGCACACAATGGAGAAATCGTTGTAGCTCTTATTGATGATTCAGCTACCGTAAAAACGTTTTATCGTGAGCGCTACCGTGTTCGTCTGCAGCCTGAAAATGACACAATGGAGCCAATTTATGTGAAGGATCCTATTATCCTGGGGCGCGTTACTGCTCTCATTAGATCCATCTCTTAATTTGTCACATTGGTTTTATGGTGTTACTCATGAATCAAACTGACACCTCTGCAATAGATGTATCCACTGATTCATATCACGGGCGTATACGCATTTTCGATATTGCCCGTGGTATTGCTGTGGTCTCAATGGTGCTATTTCATGGTTGTTATGACCTTGCCTACTTATCCCATGTTTCTCTTCCATGGTTTTCTGGGTTATTCCAAGATATTTGGCGTGCCTCTATCTCCTGGACTTTTCTTTTTATTGCAGGTTGTATGTGTTATTACTCTCATAACAATATTGTGAGAGGCACTAAACTGCTTGCTCTATCGTTTGGGATTTATATTGTTACAACTATTGCAGCTGTTGATACTCCAATTAGCTTTGGAATTATCTTCTGCATGGGATCCTGTGGCATTATTTCAGGCTTGCTTAAGCACGTAAGATTACTTCCATCGGGTATCTTGCCAGCATGTATATGCTTCTGCCTCTTTCTCATAACATACAATGTTTCACATGGCACGCTTGAACTTGGTTTTACTACGGTAGACATTCCGAGAATGCTGTATGAAACGCCTTGGTTAAGCTGGTTAGGGTTTCCGGGTCCACATTTTCTATCAGGAGATTATTACCCTGTAATCCCCTACCTTTTTATGTATCTTACGGGCACTGCGCTTCTCTCACGACCCATAGAACAAGGTTTTCCAGCTTGGGTGTATTCCCTCCATTGCGCGCCACTCGAATTTATCGGGCGTCATGCCTTGCTCATTTATGTTGTTCACCAGCCGCTGTTACTTGTTCTAACAAGTCTTTTTGTCTAGCATCTCTCACCAATAAACCCGAGGTATCTTACAGATTTCCTGCAGCCAATAGCTATAAAGAACTCTCATCTACACGATACGGCTCAAGAGTAGCCGCCATACGCTTATCAGCATTCAGCGTAACAAGCAGTCCGCCTTCCACATAGCGCTCATGAACTACACGGCAACGCTCGTGTGCCATTTTCATAAGCAGACCTTTTGAATAGGGAATCATGACTGAAAGTACAACATCGCCATCTGAAGCCTCTTTGGCAATACGATATTTGAGGGAGGCGAGACCCTCACCTGTTAAAGCGGAAACAAAAACTGCCTGAGGATATGTTGAGCGCATATGTTGCAACTCATCCGCACTGAGCAGATCAATCTTGTTGAATACAACAACAGAGCGCTTATCAGCTGCACCAATTTGATGGAGCACCTCATCGACTGCGGCAAGCTCTCTCAGGTAGCCCTCATCGCTCGCATCAACAACTCGCAAGATAAGATCTGCAGCATTCACCTCAGCAAGGGTGGATTTAAATGCTTCAACCAAAGTGGTAGGAAGCTTTTGAATAAAACCTACCGTGTCGGTCAGGGCAATTTTACGACCCTCTTCTAGGTCCAGCACCCGCGTAGTAGGATCCAGTGTCGCAAAGAGCTCGTCTTGTACATAAGCATTTGCAGATGCAAGAGTGTTGAGAAGAGTAGATTTTCCAGCATTTGTATATCCAGCTAGAGCTGTGCGCCATACACCCGATTCCCAGCGAGCTTTACTCTGCGTTGCACGTCGCTTCTCGAGTTGGCTCAGTTTTTCTTGTAGGGTTGCAATGCGCTTACGAACAAGACGGCGGTCGACCTCGAGCTGACTTTCTCCTTGACCAAAACGGCTACCAATACCTCCACGCGTCTGCTCGCGCACTAAGTGGCTCCACATACCTCGTAGTCTGGGATAAAGATATTGCAACTGCGCCAGCTGAACTTGGAGACGTCCTTCTCGCGTTTTAGCATGAACACCAAATATATCAAGAATGAGTGCAGTTCTATCAATAACCTTTATGCCATTGCCTATCGCTCGCTCTAAGTTCGCTTGTTGTGAAGGCGTAAGCTCGTCATCAAACACCACCACATTAGCTTCGAGATTGTGAGCTAAACAGACCAATTCTTCAGTCTTGCCAGAACCAATAAATGTGCGTGCTACAGGGCGATCAAGACGTTGCGTTAATCTTCCCACCACTGTCGCGCCATCAGTTTCAACAAGACGTTCAAGCTCGTTAAGGGAAGTCTCAACCGGCCATTCAGATTTATCAGGACCAAGATCGACCCCGACTAAAACAGCACGTTCTTTCTCATGGGAAGTTGAGTAAGGAGCAAACCGAGACGTCATTACATGCACTCCTTAGATTGGGAGGCTTGGACGGTCTTCGAAATATCATGCTGGATATAATCGACAGCCCCATCAACTCCAAGCGTGTCGATATCAAGCCAGTGCGCACGACCATCGCGTCGTAACCAATTGAGTTGGCGCTTTGCATAATGACGTGTGCGCGTTTTTGTTTGCTGTATCGCATCCTCCAATGACATCTCATTATCCAAAACTGCAAGAGCTTCCTTGTAGCCAATTGCTTGGGATGCAGTGACCGATTGTTTGAGCTTATCCGTTTGAAGCTGGCGCACTTCATCCAGCAAGCCATCTGCAAACATTTGATCTACACGCTCATCTATACGCGTATAGAGCTTTTCTCGAGGAACTGCAGGGGCATAAAGCACAGCATGGTAATGAGGAGTGCGTTTCAAGAGACCTTCATGCTGCTTGGCATAACTAAGCCCCTCGTCAGCCAGTTCAAGCGCACGAATACAACGCCTTACGTTATGTGGATGAATAAGAGAAGCACTTGCAGGATCTCGTTGTTGCAAAACTGCATAAAGCTCATCAGGACCAAGACGCTCAGCCTCTTGCTCCCAAAAAGTGCGACGAGCATCGCCATGTTTTCCTGCCGGGAAATCCATCTCATCTATAACTGCATCAAGATAAAGACCAGTTCCGCCGCACAGAATTGGAATACGTCCGTCTGCGATAGCCCTATCTACACAAGCGCGCGCATCCTTTTGAAAGCGTTCAACAGAATAGGTGTCTGATACATCACAAATATCAACCATCTCGAGCGCTACGCGCCTCTCAGCAGCAGGAACTTTAGCAGTACCTATATCCATGCCGCGATAAACTTGCATAGCATCCACTGAGATAACAGTAGTGCCAAGAGCAAAGGCAAGTCTATCGGCAAGTTCACTTTTTCCAGAGGCGGTTGGCCCTACTATGCAAACAGTTACAGGTTCCAAAGTCCTCCAGTCTTACCGAGCAGAACCTACCATGGGACCGCGAAGATACCAGGTTTTTGCTTCATCCACGCGCACATCTACGTAACGACCCGTAAGATCTTGAGCACTCACGCCATCCGGCAAGGCAAAATGTACCGTTTGATTTTTTGGACTATGGCCAACTAAGACATGTGCATCGGATTTTGAGGGACCTTCCACAAGCACTTCGACAGTGGAACCAAGCTCGCGTACATTTGCTTTATGAGCAAGATCTGCAACAAGGGCTGCAAGCCGCTCAAAACGCTCCTGAATCACTTCATGGGGCGTATTGTCGACTATCTTTGCAGCAGGAGTTCCCTCGCGCCTTGAGTAGATAAAAGTAAAGGCAGAGGCAAACTCAACTTCTCGAACAAGCGAAAGTGTTTGTTCAAAGTCCTCTTCAGTCTCTCCGGGAAATCCGACGATAATGTCGGTCGAAAGAGCAATATCTGGCATAGCTGCACGAATTTTGTGAACCAACTCTAAGTAATCCTCGCGACTATACTTCCTATTCATGCGTCGGAGTATTTCGGTCGAACCGGACTGCACTGCCAAATGAAGTTGTGGCATCACCTGCGGTGTTTCTGCCATGGCAGCAATGGTCTCATCAGAAAGATCCTTTGGATGCGAAGACGTAAAGCGAATACGTCCAATTCCCGTTTGACCAACTGCGCGCAAAAGCTCCGCAAAGCGAGGCTTACCATAGCGGTCTCGGCCATAAGAGTTAACGTTTTGCCCTAAGAGTGTTATTTCGCGAACGCCATCACGAGCAAGATGTTCGCATTCCATGACTACGTCTTCGAAGATACGGCTACGCTCACGCCCACGAACATACGGGACAATACAGTATGTGCAGAAATTATTACAGCCAGTCATGATAGGCAGCCACGCATGGAACGACTGTGCTCGATGACTTGGGAGATCGGTCGAAAAGCCCTCATAAGGCTCAGCCGTATCCGCTTCAAGCTGATGAGAGTCATCCAGAAGTGCCTGTTCCAGAAGATAAGGAAGTCGAGCAATCGCCTGAGTGCCAAATACAACATCAACGTTAGGAATATGTTTACGGATATTCTCGCCGTCTCGTTGAGCGATACAACCACCAACAGCAACTAGCCTGCGGCCGCTTGGAGGAACGGGAGCACTTACCATGGAAGAAACTTGTCCATATAAACGCGTATCCGCCTTCTCGCGAACACAGCACGTCATGAATACAACAACATCAGCCTCTTCTGGAGTTGCAACCTCTACCAGCCCACAGCTATCAAGAAGACCGGAAACCCTTTCGGAGTCATGAAGATTCATCTGACAACCGAAGGTCTTTATATGGTAGGTAAGACCAACAAGATGAGGATAATCAACCATCAAAAATTACCGCCTCATTTATACGGATGATAAGGAGCCTGGAGTGGGGAGTTTGTGTACGTAAACAGCAATACGAATGGCCGTTCTACTCTCCCCTCCTATTTCAATATCTGAAAAGGTTGGAGCACAGGAGATATCAATACCGGTAGGAATAAGAAAACCACGTGCAATGGCCATAGCCTTAATCGCTTGATTGACAGCACCCGCTCCGACACATTGCATATTTACCGGAACACCATCTTTAACCATGCCGGCAATCGCCCCGGCTACTGAGGCCGGTGAAGACTTGCTCGAAACCTTCAGAAAATCCATTACTATCTCCTGCAACGTTTTAGCTTCTTGACTGAAGTCATGTGTTGTATTTCATGATTGTACTGGTTTAGGCAGACATCTAAAGCTCAAGTACAAGTTCACTAATCCGGTTTATCAAGATCAAAGCTTACAAGAATACGATTTTTTGTAACGCGAACATGCGGTGCTGCCGAAAGGGATAAATAATAACGATCTGCAAGATAGGAAAAATCCCGCTCCATCATGCGTGAGAATTCACCAAGATCGTCTGAAGAAACCTTAAGGCCTCGCCTATCTTTCATAAGATCTACTTCGGCAGGAGTTGAAGGGTCACTGCGGTGCATAAGCCTCGCAAGCACACTGCGCAAGGGCTTAATTTGACCAGAGAGGATGCGATGGGCTGTTCTCTCGGAAATAACAAGGCCTAAAGATGCGGCAATTTCCATAAAATCCGAAGCGTCGGAGGCGGCATAGAGCCGTTCACATACAGGAAGTTCGGCAATATCGTCAACAAACAGATGTCGGCTTTCATCATCGGGACGGCATCTATCGCGAAGAGTCGCTGCAATCTCAGAGGGTGAACCCAAATACACTTCACAGACCCCACGCTCTTCTACAGCAAACTCACAGCATGTCCTGACGATATTATGAGGCCCGCGAACGACAGAAGTCTGTCCATCGTCATCGGTTCCCACTGTCGGCCAAGTAGACTGATCTGCACGCTCAGAAAGCTTCGTCGCATCCGAAACAACACACAGTGAAGTACCCAAGCCGGGTGTGGAAGTCACAACTTTGGCACTAGAAACATTTTCCCTCACTGAGAAAAGCGCCATACCACGCCCATGCACACCCCAGCGATCGGTATGAATAGTTTCGAGCTTAGAGGTAACACGAGCATCAAAAATGCGATCCTGCATATGAGCGGGTATACCGTCTCCATCGTCGATCATTACCAGGGTGCGTGTGTTGGCATCACGAGTTGTTGCTACGAAAATCTTTCGCGCACGAGCATCACGCGCATTTCGTAGCATCTCAATTACCACATCTTCGATGCAGCGAATATCATGTTTCGCTTGACGGCGCTCAGCCTCAGAAACACGAAGACGAACAAAACCATCTCCGAGATTTTCTTCAACTCGGAGATTCTGCTCCCCTGTTACCGAAGCAACGAAGCCGAGCAAATTGCCGGCTTCGTTGTTAACAGCCATAATCAACTACCTACTTTGCAATATCGGTAGCACGAGACTCTC
>OGQD01002058.1_pt1 | contig 11764 bp, 8 predicted proteins | sample 1553091 | NCBI WGS metagenome assembly OGQD01 (sample SAMEA2580290, study PRJEB22360) | human gut metagenome | biome: human gut; feature: human-associated habitat; material: faeces | place: Denmark | collected 2008/2010
TTTCCGGCAGGTCGTCGGCCAGCGCCGGGTCGATCTGCGGCGGCAGCACGCAGGGCGGATTCTGCGCCGCGATGGCGGCGGCGATCTGTTCCGGCGAGCGTTCCCGGTGCGCGATCTGCCAGAACTGGTGGATCAACTGCGCATCCGCCAGCGCCCGGTGCCGCGCCGCCGCTCGCAGGCCGTGGCGCTCGATCAGCGCATCCAGGCTGTGCCGCTGGTGTTCCGGGTAGAGCGCGCGCGACAGCTTCACCGTGCACAGCGCCGGCCCCTTGAAATGCACGCCGGCGCGCTTGAATTCATGCTTCAGAAAACCATGATCGAAACGCGCGTTGTGCGCCACGAACAGCCGCCCCTGCAAGCGCCGCAGGGTTTCATCGGCCACCGCCGCGAACGGCGGCGCGCTGGCCACCATGCGGTTGCTGATGCCGGTGAGATTTTCGATGAAGGGCGCAATCGGCACGCCGGGATTGACCAACTGCTGCCATTCCGCCACTGCCCCGTCGGCATCCACAGTGACGATGCCGATTTCCGTGATGCGGTCGGCGGACGAGGTGGCTCCGGTGGTTTCCAGATCGACGAAGGCAAGCGGCTGCATGGGGGGAGGGAGGAAGGGGAAAGGGGGATTGTGGCGTAAAAGTGGGGGGAGGGGAACGGTAACGATATGGCAAGAAAAAACCCGGCGCGCGCTGCGGCCGGGTTTCTAGGTGGTGCAAAAAGCGTGGTCAGAAGCGGTATTCGGCGCTCACGTAAGCGTTGCGGCGATCTTCCGGGTAGGCGTTGAAGGAGGTGAATGTGCCGTTGGTGATGCCGTAAGAATAGAACTTCTTGTCCAGCAGATTGTTCACACCGGCCGCAAAACGCCAGTGCTTCAGATCGTGGCTCAGCTTCAGATCGACCACCGTGTAGTTCGGCATCTTGCGGAAGCGGTTGGCCTGGTCGTTGTCGTAGCGCTGGTTGCCGACATAGGTGGCGCTCAGGCCGAGGCGGCTGGCGGGCAGGAATTCCCAGCCGAGATTCAGGCTGAAACGGTTTTTCGGTACCAGCGGAACGTCGTTGCCAGAGACGTCGACGCCACCGTAGCTGCCTTTACGGAAGCGGGCCTGGGTGCGCGTGTAGCGGGCGGAAACGTCGAGCGTGTCGGTGAGCCAGGTACGGCCTTCGAGTTCGAGGCCGCGATGGCGGGTTGGTTCGAGGTTAATGTTGGAGAAGGTCAGCGCGTTGTAGTGGATTTCATTGGTGATATCCATCTCGAACAGGCTCAGGCGCATGTCGCTGCGCTGACCGCGCCAGTTGGCGCCGATTTCCCGGTCGTGCGAACGCTGGGGTTTGAGTGCCGAAGCGCAGGGAGCGGACCAGCAGCGGTTCTCGTCGATGTTGCCTACCCGGAAGCTGCGTCCAATGCGGCCATAGGCGCTGAAACCGGCGGACAGATCCTGCTGCACGGCGATTTCGTAGGCGGACAGATGATCGGTTTCCTTGCTGCTGTTCGGCCCGGCCAGGGTTTCGCGCTGGGTTTGCTGGACGCGCTCCTTGCGCCCGCCGATGCTCAGGCGGGTGCCTGTGGCAGTGAAGTAGGCATCGTTGCGCAGGTAGACGGCGCGGTTTTTCTGCTTACCTTCTTGGTCGAGTGGAGTCATCCAGCCGGTGGCGGCGGTGTCGTTCTCATACGACCAGCGGCTCCAGTCGGCACCGACCGTCAACTGGTTGTCGATTCGTGCGAAGGATGTCGACCACAACAGGCGCGGGGAGACCGTGGTTACATCGACGTCGGTCTTGGCGCGCGTGCTGCCCCAGGCCGAATCGTTGAACATGTCGGCCTTCTTGTGGCGATCGCTGATGTCCAGCGCCAGCGTGATTTCGCCGAGACGCTTCTCGCCACGCAAGGTGAGCAGGCGGCTGTCGGTGCTCATATGGTCGAAGGGGGTGTTGGCGCCGCGCCGGTCGGTTTTCAGCAGCGCTTCGCTGCGTGCGCCGGGCAGGCGGGTGTTCTGGCTGTCGACGTTGAAACCGAGGGCGACGAAACCTTCCTTGTTGCCGAAACGCAATTCGCCGCTGCCGGTATTCTGTTCGGCTTCGTTGTTGTCGCGGTAATTGTCGGTCTTGTAATGCTGGGCGTTCAGGCGCAGCCCCCACATTTCGCCGCCGGCGCGCACGCCGCCGCGCACTTCGCGCAGATCGTGGCTGCCGATGCGGGTGGAGACGTTGCCGGAAAGGGGCGCGTTGATCGTCGAGCGGGTGATGATGTTGATGGTGCCGCCGGTTGCGCCGCCGCCGTAGAGGACAGCACCCGAGCCGCGCAGGATCTCGATGCGCTCGATGGAGTCCAGCGGAATCGACGAAATACGGGCCGACACGAGTTCGTTCTCGGAGATGCGCTGGCCGTCGACCAGCATCAGGGTGTTCTGATCCCCGGTCACGCCGAAGCCGCGCAGATCCAGCGGGCTGTCCGGGATACCGAGCAGGTTCATCCGGGTATGCACGCCGCCGATCTTGTTGAGCACTTCGCCAAGGGTAGTCGCCGCGCTGTTGCGGATTTCTTCGGCGGTGATGACCTGAGCGGCGATCGGCCGGGCCTGCGCCGCCGTTTCAAAACGGGTTGCGGTGACGACGACCGGCTCGAGGCTGTTCTGCGCGTGCAGGCTGCCGGCGAAAAGCGGCAGCAGAAGAGCTGCCGCAGGGCGGAGGCGGAGTTGCATGATGGATTCCTTTTCCCCGGCGCGCGTCCCCGCGCGTCGGTTGCGTTGAAAAATGCGCGGAGAAAGGAAGGAGGCAGGAGCCGCCAGCGCCGCTTCCCCGCAGCACGATGGATGGTCGTTCGAGGCCGGTCTCCGGGCTGACAAGTCTTGGCGTATCGCCTTCCCAGGTGGAACACCCAGTGGCTGATGGATACGCCCGCACTTGATTACCGTTGCGGGGGCAGCAGCGGGATTGCCCGTGAGGGGGCGCACCGCTTTCCCGTTTCACCGTGGTCGAAGCTACGACCGACGGCACCTGGAACGGGCTGGATTGTAGCGGATCGGGGTGTGTTTGCCGCGTATCCGGGCAGGCACGCGGTAGATCGATGTGCGCAAAAACCACACACAGGCTTGTCCCCAGGAACTGTGGATAAGCCTGTGCACACCCCCTTGGCAGCGGGTGTAAGTTACTGCCAGAAAACGATTTTCACGGGCTGCCTGTTTTTCAGGCAGTTGCTCCGTCCACTGCATCCGCCGCGTCGAGCAGGCGCTCGCATTCCTGCAGCAATTGCCGGGCGAATTCGGAATCGTAGCGGGGGTCGAGCGCTTCCATCATTTCGTGCGCCGCGTACAGCCCCGCCTCGCGGGAGAGGCTGGCTACCAGGCGGCGGGCCAGTTGGTCGGCCAGTTCAGCGAGTTGCAGCCGCCGTTTTTCCGCCAGCGCCGTACCCCGCCGCTGTTGCCAGTCGCCCATCGCCCGCACCAGTTGACCGATGCTCAGCCAGTTGCCGTGTTCGTACCAGGCATTCAAGTGTTGCGCGGTGCCGGCAAAAATCAGGGCAATCGCCACACCGCGCGGCGAGGGAGGGGGCGAGGGGGGCGGCGAAAAGGGCATTCCTGGATCGCTCCGACAAGATGGCCGGCGATTCTCGCACACTGGGCGGGCGCAGTCTGCCGGGCAGTCAGGCCGGCCTGCGGCGGCCTACTTGCCGCGCATGAAATCGGGCGAAATGACAGTACGCAGCACGGTCTGCGGTTCGCCTTCGCGGACGCGCCGTGTCAGCCACCAGAGCGAGCCTTTTTTGATCGACCAGTCCGATTCCTGCCCCGCCAGAAGAAGCGAGGCCAGGTGGCCCAGTCCGGGTTGGTGGCCGACCAGCAGTACCGAGCCGCGTGCCGGTGGCCAGCCGATGGCGGCGAGCAGGTCCGGCGTGCCGTTTTCCGGGCCGATGCTTGCCATGACCTGAAACGGCAGGCCAAGCGCTTCTGCCGTCTGGCAGGTGCGTACCGTCGGACTGGCGATGACGCGCAGCTGGCGCGGCAGATGCTGCGATAGCCAGGCAGCCACGCTTGCGGCCTGTTTCTTGCCGCGCTCGGTCAGCGGGCGGGCAAAATCGTCCGGGCCCTCTTCTGCTTCGGCGTGGCGCCACAACAATACATCCATGTCTTGCTCCTGAAGAAGGCCGGCATGCTAGCAGGCCTTCATTACCGGCATGTTGCAGGGGCTTCTGTGTCCATTGTGAGTTCTGATTTGTAATCTGGGCAAAAAGGCCGCTGCCAGAACCTCAATCTTGAGCCTGGAGTCAGGTGTGCAATGACGGATGAAACCGTTTTGCCCGCCCTAGCGTCCTTGTATACTGACTGTCTGCTCATTCCACTTCTTCTCTCATGGCTATCTTTCGTTGCAACAAATGCGGTTTGCTTGCCGAGCAAGCCGACGATCAGGCCGGGCAAAGCTGTGCCTGCTCCCGCTGTGGTGCGAATGGCGCGATTTATCCCACCTTGTTTTTCATCGAAAAACTGCTGGATCGCTATTTCGCCGCCCTGAAGGAAAACATGCAGTTGAAGGGCGCGGCGGGGGAATCGTTTGCGCCGTCGGCGGTAGCGGGTGAGGAAAAAATCGACGCCATCGATCTGGCGAATACCGATTTCCTCGCCAGCGATCAGCAGCACGGCCCCATCTACGACTGGTTCCATAAAAAACAGATCAAGGCGGCGGCCAATCTGCGCAGCGTCGATACCAGCGGATTTTTCGACGAGGTGGCCGAGGCCATCGGGGCCAATCTGCCGGTTCTGGAAGAGGTGGTGGAACGCATCCGCTGGTCGCAGCAGAAGGAATATGCCGGCACCACGATTGCCCTGGAGAAAAAATCGCCGGAAGAAGCCAGGGCGATTTCCGAGTTCTGCCAGCAACTCTACGATTTCTCCTTCGTCGCCAAGTGTTTCCACAACAAGAAACCGGAAAACAGCGTCCGCCTGATCCTGCAAACGGCTCCGGCCATCCGCAATTTCTTCAACGGCGAGTGGCTGGAATGGCATGCCCTGATGAGCGCCCTGCGCCATGCCAAGGAGCGCAAGCGCCGCTTTTCCTGCGCGCGCGGCCTGAAACTGACGCTTGCCAATGGCGACAACCACGAACTGGACGTGTTCATGCTCATCGACGGCACGACGCCGGTTTGCATCGAGTGCAAGAGCGGCGAATTCCGGCAGGACATCGACCGCTACCTGGCCTTGAAAAAACGCCTGGGCATGGATCGCAAGCAGTTCATCATGTGCATCGCCGGCCTGGAGGACGAAAAGACCCGCGCCTTCTCGGCCATGTACGACTTGAGTTTCACCAACGAACGCGGGCTGTCGCAGCAGTTGGCCAGCCTGTTCTGAGCCGCAGACGCGGGTTTTGCCCGCCGGAGAACGCAAACATGTCCGCCACGACCGACATCAATCTCGCCCTGCAAGGCGGCGGCGCGCACGGGGCCTTTACCTGGGGCGTGCTGGATGCGCTGCTCGAGGACGGGCGTTTTGCCTTCGAGGGCGTCAGCGGGGCGAGCGCCGGGGCGATGAATGCGGCCTGTCTGGCGCATGGCCTCTTGCAAGGCGGGCCGGAGGGCGCGCGCCGGGCGCTGGCCGATTTCTGGCTGGCGGTGGCCGACGCCGCGCCGCCGAGCTTCGCCGTCGGGCCGGCGCTCAACATGGCGCCGGCCATGAAAATGATGCTGCAATGGACGAGCCACCTGACGCCCGAGCAGATCAACCCGTTCGACTTGAATCCCCTGCGCGACGTGATCGAGGCGCAGATCGATTTTGCCGGCCTGCGCGAGCATAGCCCGGTCAAGCTGTTCATCGCCGCGACGCACGCCAATTCGGGCAAGCTGCGGCTGTTCCGCGACAGCGAACTGACCGCCGACATGCTGCTCGCCTCGGCCTGCCTGCCGACTTTGCACCGCACCATCCACATCGCCGGGGAACCGTACTGGGATGGCGGCTACAGCGCCAATCCGGCGGTTTTTCCGCTGGTGTATCACTGCCGCTCTGCCGACATTCTGCTGGTGCTGCTGACGCCCCTGCATTTCAGCGAAACGCCCGAAGGGGCCAAGGAAATCCGCGCCCGTCTGAACGAGCTGGCCTTCAATTCGACCTTCCTGCGCGAGATGCGCATGTTCGCCCACCTGCGCGACCAGATCGGCAGCGTGCCGTTGCCGGACTCGCTGTTCGCCTCGCTGCTCGACCGCCTGCCGCTGGCCCGTCTGGAACGCCGTCTGGCCGGCCTGCGCTTTCACGCGATCAGCGCCGACAGCGTGCTCGGCGAACTGCCGAGCGACAGCAAGCTCAACGTCAACCGCGAATTCTTCCTCGAACTGCACGCCGTCGGTCGTGCCGCTGCCCGCCGCTGGCTGGCGGCGCATGGCGATGCGCCCGGCCGGCAGCCGACGCTCGATCTGGGCAAGCTGTTCTACTGAGCGCCCTTCACGGTTTCCTGCATCATGCCCCTGCTTCGCCAGACGACGTTCGAGGCGCTTTCCGCCCGCTACGGAGAGCGCTACAAATGGATGATCCTGTTCATCCTCGCCGCGGGCAGCGTGGCGGGCGTGCTTTGCGCTTCCAGCTTCAACGTCGCCATGCCGGCGCTGACCGGCCACTTCAAGCTCGGGCAAGGGCAGGTGCAGTGGGCCATGACGGGTTTTCTGGCGGCGATGACGGTCGGCATGCTGCCGACCTCGTGGCTGCTCGACCGCCTCGGTTTTCGTGTCGTTTTCCTGCTCGCGCTGGCGGTGCTGACCGTCGCCAGCGTGGCCGGCTACTTCGCCCCGAGTTTCGCGCTCGTCGTTGCGGCGCGGGTGTTTCAGGGCGCTGCCGCCGGGATGCTGCAACCGATCGGCATCCTGGCGCTGATGCGCCTGTTTCCGCCGCAGATTCAGGGCAAGGCTTCCGGCATCCTGATTTTCAGCATCGCCCTGACGCCCGCCGTCGCGCCTTCTCTCGGCGGCGCGCTGCTCGACCATTTCGGCTGGGAAACCATCTTCCTGCTCGGCACGCCTTTCGCCGCGATTGCCGCCGTGTGCGCCGTTTACCTTTTGCCCGCGCCGCGGGAAATCAAGCGCAAGCCGTTCGACTGGCCGGGGTTGATCTGGCTGACCGTGGGCGCCATCGCCCTGATCGAAAGCGTGTCCAGCCTCCAGCACAGCGGCCTCCTCTCGCCGTGGACGCTCGGGCAGTTCGCCCTGGCTTTCATCGCCTCGGCGCTCTATTACCGGCACGCCCGCCGTTACGCCGACCCGCTGATCCATCTCGACCTGTTCCGGCAGCGCACCTTCACCCTGGGCACGCTCGTCGCTTTCGTCTATGGCTTCGGCCTCTACGCCTCGACCTACCTGATTCCCGTTTTTCTCCAGAACGCCCTGGCCTTCAAGGCCGGCGCGGCGGGTATGGCGCTGCTGCCGTCGGGTATCGCGCTCGTCGTCATGCTGCCGCTGGCCGGGCGGCTGGCCGACCGCTATCCGCCGAAGTGGATCACCGTCGTCGGCCTGATCGTCTTTGGCGCGTCCTTCCTCATTTTTTCAGCGCTGGGCGGCGGCATCGGCTATGCGGAAATCATCGCGGCCACCGTCATTGGCCGCATCGGCCTGGGCATGATCCTGCCGGCGCTCAATCTGGCGACGCTGCGCCACATGGAGCCGCACCAACTGGGCCAGGCCTCGGTCGTCACCAGCTACGCCCGGCAACTCGGCGGCGTGATGGGCGTCGCGGTGCTGGCAGTTTTCGTCGAATGGCGCGAAACCCTCCACGGCGCGACGCCGCCGGGCGTGTTCACCGCCTACGCGCAGGGTTTCCTGCTGCTTTCCGCCGTTTTCGCGCTGGCCGTGCTGGCGGCCTGCTTCATGAAGATCGAGGCGGGACAGCGGCTGTGAGCGGGGGATATGTGACGCACTGCGTCACGGTTTGCCTCGTGGCTCGACCGCCTGCCGATTGCCCAAAGTGGCGCGAGGTTTCTGTACGCTCAGAGATGCGCAAGCACGGCGAGTACGCCGCTGGCGTTGATGATGAGGCCGAGCGCCATTTTGACGGGATGTTGCTTGATTGATCTGGCAATGACGCGAGACATGATGCGCTCCTTGAAAACCGTGGACACCCCCATTCTGGCAAAGCGCTGGCAGTCGTTGCCAATTGGGATTGCTCATGTTTTCGATGAGGCATTGCTATCTCGGGAATACCGGGCCAGGCGGTTGCGTGCCGGTCGTCGTTGTGCGACACATCATTGCGATGTGCCAGCCTCATTCGACGCTTTTTCTGCGTTGAATGGCTTGCCTGTGCGGTGAATGGCCGCCATAATCACCGCATGAATAGCGGCGATTATCTCTACATCTGGCAGGCTTCTGACTGGCCCCGCTGGCGCTACGATCTCGCGGCGTTGGCTGGGCCAATGGCACGGGTCAGCCATGCTCAAGGGCTGCTCCTGGGGCGATTAGCCGACATAGGCTTGGGCCTGCGCGACGAGGCCTGCTTGGCTGCACTGACGGATGACGTCCTCAAGACCAGCGAGATCGAGGGCGAACACCTGAACGTCGCTTCGGTGCGTTCTTCCATCGCCCGCCGTCTAGGGGTGGACATCGGTTCTCTCGCACCAGTTGATCGCCATGTTGAGGGTGTCGTGGACATGGTGCTCGACGCCACGAGCAACAGTGCTCAACCGCTCACTACAGAACGCCTCTTCGCATGGCATGCGGCGCTGTTTCCGACTGGATATTCTGGTCTTGGCAAGATCAGCACCGGTACATGGCGCGATGATGCACATGGGCCTATGCAAGTGGTCTCGGGTCCGGTTGGGCGTCAGAAGGTGCATTACGAAGCGCCGCCTGCGGAGTACCTGGCATCCGAAATGGATCGCTTTCTATCCTGGCTGAATGACCCCAAGGCCACTGAGCCTGCCTTGATCCACGCCGGGTTGGGGCATCTGTGGTTTGTTACCTTGCATCCGTTTGATGACGGCAACGGCCGCATCGCCCGTGCGATTGGTGATCTACTGCTGGCTCGTGCAGATGGAAGCCCACAGCGGTTCTATAGCTTGTCCGCGCAGATCCAGCGCGAGCGCAAGGCTTACTACGATATGCTGGAACGCACGCAGAAAGGCACGCTGGAAGTCACTGAGTGGCTGCTGTGGTTCTTCCAGATGCTCGACGAAGCGGTAAACCACGCCCACGGGATGCTGGATGCCGTGCTGGTAAAGGCCCGATTCTGGCAGCGGCAGCAAGGCACCCCCTTGAACGCACGCCAGATCAAGGTGCTCAACCGTCTACTGGACGGGTTTGAAGGCAAGCTCACCTCCAGCAAATGGGCCGCGCTGGCGAAATGCTCTTCTGACACCGCGTTGCGAGATATCAACGAGCTGCTTGAGCGAGATGTGCTGCAACGCTCCAATTCGGGGGGAAGAAGTACCAACTATAAGTTGAAAACCGATTGAGGTAGTACAAAGACAAAGCCTCTGAATCTGTACAGCAGGACCTCTAGGTCGATGAAAAATTGTGTGTCGTCGGGTGAATTATCTGTCGCCCGACGGAGCCTTGCCTCAATCCCAGGCCAGCGCCCCGCCCGTCTGGTATTCCGTGACCCGCGTCTCGAAGAAGTTCTTTTCCTTCCTCAGATTGGCCTGTTCGTCCAGCCAGGGCAGGGCGTTTTCGGTGCCGGGGAAGGGTTCTTCGACGCCGACCTGTCTGGCGCGGCGGTTGGCGATGAAGCGGAACTGGGCGAGGTGCAGGTCGGCGTTGTAGCCGAGGATGGGGTCGCGCATGATGTAGCCGGCGTAGGCGCGTTCGGCGGCTTCGGCTTCGTCCCACAGTTCGCGCAGCGCCTGCGGGTCGAGCTCGAGGGATTCTTCGACCAGCAGTTCGCGCACGACGCGGATGCCGAAGGCGCAGTGCAGCACTTCGTCGCGCATGATGTACTGCAACTGCTCGGCGGCGCCTTTCATCAGGCCGCGCCGCTGGAGCGCGAAGATCGGCGTGAAGCCGTTGTAGAACCAGCAGCCTTCGAAGATCACCGCGAAGAAGAAGTAGGAGAGCGCGAATTCGTGCAGGTTGGCGCGGTCGGTGAGGTCGAAGTCGGAGCGCAGCACCTTTTCCAGCCGGCGGTTGGCGAGCGCGATCTTGCCGTGGATTTCCGGCACGACGCGGTAGCGGTTGTAGATTTCCTGCTGATCCAGCCCGATGCTCTCGATGCAGTGCTGGTAGGTCCAGGTGTGCAGGGCTTCCTCATAGACCTGCCGGGCCTGGTAGATCTGCAATTCCGGGGCGCTCATCTTTTCCATCACGGCCAGCCCGATGTTGCGCATGGCGAGGATGTCGGAAGTGGTCAGGTAGGCCAGCACGTTCTCGAAAACGTGGCGCTCGGCGGGGGTGAGTTTGTGGTGGTAGTCGTGCACGTCCTGCGCCATGCTGATTTCGAGCGGCGTCCAGTGGTTGCGGTTGGCTTTCAGGAAGAATTCCCAGGCCCACGGATATTTGAACGGGGCGAGCTGGTTGATGTCGGCCTTGCCGTTGACGATGCGCTTGTCGGCGGCGTTGATCGGGGCGAGGGCGTTCGTGCCGCCGGGGGGAAGGGAGGTAACGGCGGAGGCAGCGGCGGGCGCGGGCGAGATGGGTTGGGTAGGGGTCCGGTGGGCGGCTTGGGCGGCGGCATCCGGCAATCCGCCTGCGGCGCTGCCTTGCGGGGCGGCTGCGGGCGCGGCGGGGGCGGCGTTGGGGGTTTCCCAGTCATCGAAGCGGAAATTGCTGCTCATCGGTTCAACCTTTCTTTCTGTTTTCTTTGAGGGAAGTTCTGAATCAATCAGAACCGTTTGGGCTGAGCCTGTCGAAGCCCTTGGTTGCAGGTGATGCCCTTCGACAAGCTCAGGGCGAACGGACTTGTTCAGCGCGTCCTCAGTTCGGCGGCCTGACTTCGCGGAAGCTCCGCTCACCGTCCCAGTCCACATAAAAAATGCCGCCGTTCGGCGCGCTGAAGCTGAACAGGCGTTTGCCGTCCAGCGACACGGCGCTCTCGCCGGCGGAGAAATCGAGTTCCGGCTCCGTGCCGGCGCGGTTGGCGACGACCAGCGGCAGGCGGGTTTCCTGGCTGCGTTTTTCCCAGACGTCGCCCGGCCCATCCGCCCCGGCCGGCGGCCAGTTGGCGGGGGAAACGAGGATGCGCGCGCCAGCCTGGGCCAGCCGCGCCGCCGGGCCGGGACGCCAGGCGTCGGCGCAGATGAGCGTGCCGACGCTGACGCCATCGACGCGGAACACGCCGCCCAGATCGCCTGGCAAGGCCCAGGCTTCCGCTGGCCCGACCGGGCGCTGCTTGCGGTAGCTGCCAAGGATGCTGCCGTCGCGGTCGATCACCGCCACGCTGTTGTGCAGGGTGTCCTTGGCGCGGTCGCGCTCGGCGAAGCCGACGAAAAGCGCCAGCCGGTTGTCGCGGGCAATGGCGGCCAGACGGTGCATCCAGGCATCGGGGAAGGGCGCGATCCAGCGGGTGCCGATGCGCGGCGCGAAGTTGTAGCCGGTTTCGGCCAGTTCCGGCGTGACGATCCAGTCGGCGCCGTGGCGGGCGGCTTCGCGGATGGCGGCTTCGATGCGGCGGCGGTTGCCGGCGACGTCGCCCGGAATCAGGTTCAGATGCAGCAGCGCCAGCCGCCGGTCGCCTGCGGCTTTGGCCGGCATGGCGGGCGGATCGGCATAGGCGTTCGCGCCCGGCAGGTAAAAACCGTTCTGCTTGCCCAGGGCTTCGATCACCGCCGCGTGGGCCGCTTTGCCGAGCAGTTCGCCGATGCGGCTGTGGCCGCC
>OGQD01002059.1_pt1 | contig 11763 bp, 9 predicted proteins | sample 1553091 | NCBI WGS metagenome assembly OGQD01 (sample SAMEA2580290, study PRJEB22360) | human gut metagenome | biome: human gut; feature: human-associated habitat; material: faeces | place: Denmark | collected 2008/2010
GCATTTGCGCAGCAGCTCGCCGCGGTCCACCGTGACATTACAGCGCAGCAGGCAAAGCGCCAGTACCAGCCCCAGCTGGGTGACAGCGCCCGCCAGAGCCGTACCAACGGCCAGCGCAGTAACGGACATACCTGCCGCCAGAAACGCCAGCACCAGCTGCGGCAGCGCCGTACACACCGCCACCAGCGTGCCGCCCACCATCCACATAGGCAGCCCGCACAGCGCCCCGCACCACGTTGCGCAGCGCGAAGCCAGCCTGCTGCCGATACCAGTCAGCAGCAAGCCCAGAGCATAGAGCAGCAATGTAGGGAGAAGAAGCATAGTTTTTTAGTTAGAAGTTAGGGGGGGGTGGCGTCCTCGACGCCCCGGACTGGTATGAAAATTACCGGACATTTGCCATTTATTGCGCGGTAGGGCGGCCACCGCCGGAAAGCTGGAACATAGCATATATTTTAGGCTCTGCGCAGGAAATCGCCCTTCAGTTCGCTGCGCGGACAGCGCGCAAACAGCGCCCGGTCCCCTCTGTCGCTTCACGACATCTCCCCGCCCCGCGGGGAGTCACCCTCAAGGCAAGCCAACGCATATCTTCGGATCGATACCAAAATCACAAAGACATCTCTCACAAAGTCCCGGAACGGTCACTGCGCCCGCAGGCGCGTTTCGGAGGCCAACCGGGATTTTAATCCCGGCTCTTAGGCCGGAGATAGACCGTTCCCTACGGACTATTTTGTAATGGGCAATAAAAATCAAAAATAGCCACACACCGATCGTGGCACAACAGCGGTGCCCTATATATACCCTGAGTTTCCCAAAAAGCACCCGTTTCCCATACAAAAACCGGCAGTGCCGCATAAAACAGCACTGCCGGGATTGGCTTAGTATGCGATGCCCCAGACGACCATGCTCTTGGCGGGCTTGCCGCAGACCGGGCAATGAGGGATTCCCACTCTGGCGTACAGCAGACGAAAATAATCATATATTTCCGTAACAGTTCCCACTGTGGAACGGGGATTCCGGTTGGTGGATTTCTGGTCAATGGAAATGGCAGGCGGAAGTCCCTCTATAGACTCCACATTCGGCTTCTCCATCTGTCCTAAAAACTGACGCGCATACGATGAAAGTGACTCCATGTACCTGCGCTGTCCCTCAGCATATATGGTATCAAATGCCAGTGATGACTTGCCGGAGCCTGAAAGCCCTGTAAAAACAACAAACTCATCTCTCGGGATGTCAAGACTGACGCACTTTAGATTGTGTTCGCTGGCACCTCGTATTTTGATGTATTTTCTTTCTTTTTTTGCCATAATTTGTGTTCCTCCAAATTGCTTCCGGATGTTATAAGCTTTTATTTTATGTCTCTCAATGTGTTTTTAAGCATAATAAGCTTATCCCTGTACTCTGCAGCAGCCTCGAAATTGAGCTCTGCCGCTGCTTTTTTCATCTTTTTCTCTATATCTGCAATATGCTTCTCAAGCTCTTTTTTGCTCATTGACTCCGGATCTTTGTCAAGAGCATTCTCATCGGCCGCTACCTTCTTTGAGATAGCTATGAGATCACGCACGGATTTCTGTATAGTCTGTGGCGTGATGCCGTGAGCCTCATTGTACTCTTCCTGTACCTTTCTACGACGCTTTGTCTCGTCAATTGCGACACGCATGGAGTCTGTAATCTTGTCAGCGTACATGATAACATGGCCCTCACTGTTACGTGCGGCACGTCCTATCGTCTGTATAAGTGAGGTCTCTGAGCGAAGGAAACCTTCCTTATCCGCATCGAGTATGGCAACAAGTGTAATCTCTGGGATATCAAGACCCTCCCTGAGCAGATTGATGCCGACGAGCACGTCAAATACGTCAAGACGCAGGTCACGTATTATCTCCGCTCTCTCAAGTGTATCTATATCTGAATGCAGATACTTTACCCTGATGCCAAGCTCTGCCATATAGTTTGTGAGATCCTCAGCCATACGCTTTGTGAGTGTGGTGATAAGCACCTTGTGATGGTTTGCAGTCTCCTTATTGACCTCTGACACAAGGTCATCAATCTGTCCCTCAACAGGGCGCACTGATATCTCAGGATCCAAAAGTCCTGTCGGTCTGATAATCTGCTCCGCACGAAGCAACTCATGCTCATTCTCATACTTATTCGGAGTGGCTGAGACAAAGAGCATCTGGTCTATTTTACCCTCAAACTCCTCGAAATTTAGAGGTCTGTTGTCAAGGGCTGAGGGCAGTCTGAAGCCATAGTCAACAAGAGTGGTCTTTCTTGAGCGGTCACCCGCATACATACCGCCTATCTGCGGAATCGTGATATGTGACTCATCCACGATTATGAGAAAATCATCCGGGAAGAAATCTATGAGTGTCATAGGAGGCTCCCCCGGCTTTGCAAAGTTCAGATGCCTCGTATAATTCTCAATTCCTGAACAGAAGCCTGTCTCCCTCATCATCTCTATGTCAAAATTGGTCCTCTCTGCTATTCGCTGTGCCTCTATGAGCTTGTCCTCGCCTTTAAAATACTTCACACGCTCATCAAGCTCTTTCTCTATATTGAGGCAGGCCTCATTTATCTTCTCCTGCGAAACTACATAGTGTGATGCTGGGAAGATCATCGTATGCTCAAGCGAGCACTTTACCTCGCCGGTCAGCACATCGACCTCCACTATCCGATCTATCTCATCACCGAAAAACTCAACCCTGATTGCTGTATCATCGGCATTTGCCGGAAATATATCAAGCACATCACCATGCACTCTGAAGGTGCCTCGGTGAAAATCCATATCATTCCTGGTGTACTGTAAATCTATGAGAGACCTCGCGAGATCATCCCTGTCCCTCTCCTGCCCCGGGCGCAGCGAAATACTCATGCCTGTCCACTCATCAGGACTTCCAAGTCCGTATATGCAGGAAACCGATGCCACGACAATGACGTCCTTTCGCTCCGTGAGTGCTGCCGTGGCTGAAAGCCTGAGCTTATCTATCTCATCATTTACAGAGGAATCCTTGGCTATGTACGTATCAGACTGCGGCACATAGGCCTCAGGCTGGTAATAGTCGTAGTAAGAAACAAAGTAGACAACAGCGTTGTCAGGGAAGAGTTCACGCATCTCGCTAGCCACTTGTGCAGCGAGGGTTTTGTTGGGTTCCATAATTAGCGTGGGTCTATTGAGGGCTTCAATAGTCTTTGCCATGGTAAAAGTCTTACCGGAACCTGTTACACCTAGAAGTGTTTGATAGCGCAGGCCGTCCTCTACACCCTGGGCAAGCTTTTCGATAGCTTGAGGTTGATCGCCTGCCGGCTCATAAGGTGAATGCACAACAAGCTTTGCGTCTGATTGGTCGCGTTCCACTCCAAAGCGTTTGAGACTCGCTCCAAAATGATGCCCCTCAACTGTTGGAATAGAGGACATGTGCACTCCCCTCTCACCCTATTCGTGTTGCCCACCATACATCAATCTGTGCAAAGAGATCTTCAGCACTGCCTTCATTAGAAATTGCAGTATCTGCAAGCTGAGCATACCCATCATCTGTGAGCTGACGTTGGCTCCGTGCGTCAAAATCAGCTTCAGTCATACCACGCCCTAAAGCGCGTATACGACGCACCTGTATAGGACAGGTTACTGCCATTACTTCATCTGCAAGAGAAAGCAACGGACCCATGCGGTCAGGCAGCGGCACTTCAACAACGCAACATGGAGGTGTCTTACCCATATTCGCCAGTTCATTGAGCTTGCTAACCAACAGCTCACGAATAGCAGGCAGCTCAAGATCCTCAAGCTTGGCAGTGAGCTCAGGTGAACTAAATACACGCGATGCTAAAAGTCCGCGATTCAAGACACCCTGGTCATCGATAAGATCGGCGCCAAATGTATTGGCAATCTCTGTTAGCAAGGGCGCATGTGGAGCAAGTACTTCTCGGGAGAGCTCATCCAAATCAATGCGCGCTGCGCCCAGCGTAACCAAGCGCTGGGCTGCAGTCGACTTACCCGATCCTATACCGCCTATGAGAAAGACAACATACACGGTACTAAGCTTCCTCTTTGGCACCACCCATGACATAGGCACGGCAGAGCTTCTCCGTCTCTACCAGTGCATCCACGTGACAGCGCTCACGACCATGTGTGTTCAGGCAGGCAGGACCAAAGGCTGCTGCATAGATATTTGAACCCAGGACGTAGGCTGCCATCGCATCGGTTGAAAAGTGGAAGCACACCTGAACATTCCACTTGTCTTTATCACATGCCTCGCCGGCAGCAGCAATAAGCTTGTTGGTAAGATCCCAGTCGTAAGGGCCATGATGATCAGAAGCGGCAATGCCTACGCTATGCTCGTCTGCATCGTAATCCGGGCCAATGAGGGTAATGTCAAGCGCAACATATTCGCTTACTTCTTCAGGTACATAAGCGCCACCATGGCCAATCTCTTCATAGATTGGGAAAGCAAAGAGCGTGTCGCAGGCAGGCACTTCTCCTGACTCTTTGAGCCACTTCAAAACATCGAGAAGAACAGCAACGCAGGCCTTGTCGTCAATATGGCGTGAAATGATATAGCCATTGTCAAAAGCCTCGTACTCAGGATCAATGGAGATCAGAGCACCCTCTGTTACCCCAAGTGCACGAGCATCGGCCGGATTTTTGACATCGGCCACGATTGAGACGGACATGTTGTTCTCATCACGTGGCACTTGGCGACAGTCTTCAAATACATGGACTGAGTGCTTATTGCAGATAACCTGGCCGTTAACCACGCGGCCATCGCGGCAATGAATCCTGCAGCTTGAACCCTCAATGCTGTGATAGTTAATGCCACCAACCTGGCGCACACGCAGTGTGCCATCGTCATTGAAGCCACGAACAACCAGACCGATGGTGTCGAGGTGCGCTCCAACACAAACACAACGAGAACGATCGCGACCAGGAACACGAACATAACCTGTATGCTTACGATCCCAATACATCTCATAGCCCCATTCGGCTACCTTAGAGGCCATGTAAGGCTCAATATCGGTGTAAAAACCCACCGGACTATCTACCTCTACAAGCTCATGAAAAAGATCTGTAAGGTACGCCGCATCAATTGTGTTGCTCATATGCCCTCCTCAAGGCAACGAAAGAGTCTTTCAGAAAGACCCCCTGAAAATAAAATCCTGCACTAAGCAATAAAGCTTGATTCTCCTTACTGCTCATTCTGTGGGTGTGCATACAAGTTCATAAGAGCCTGTAGCACATCGACCATACCCTCAAGTTCTGGCACTGGTACAAATTCACGCACGCCGTGAGCGTTATAGTATCCAGCCGAGATGTTAGGGCACGGTAATCCACGGTAGCAGAGTTGAGCACCATCGGTGCCCCCACGCATAGGAATTATCTTCATTTCATGACCGCACTCCTCAAATGCCTTGCGGGCATTCTCCACGAGGTGTTCGTTTCCATCGAGAATAACATCGGCCATGTTTTGGTAGGTATCATGAATCTCAACACTGAGATATGTGTCCCCGAGCTCTTCATTTACCTGCTCACAGGCGCGCTCGATAAGACGCTTACGACGATTAAATAGTGCCTTATCGTGGTCGCGAATAATGTAATCTGCCTGGGCGCTTTCACAATCGCCGCTCATACGCTCCAGATAAAAGAATCCATCATAACCCTCGGTATATTCAGGGCGCTCAGCCGCAGGCAAGAGTTGATGGAAGCGCATGATTGCCTCTGAGGCGTTAACCATAATGCCTTTGGCAGTACCTGTATGAACTGAAATACCACGTGCACGAACATTGGCTTCTGCCGCATTGAAGCATTCATAGCTGAACTCACCAAGAGGACCGCCATCAAGGGTATAACCCCACTCGCAACCCAAAGCATCCAAATCGAGCAGAGCAGCACCATGGCCAATCTCTTCATCAGGGACAAAAGCTACAGCAAGAGCAGGGTGCGGAATTGAAGGGTCATTACGATAACGGGCAAGCAAAGCCACTATCTCAGCAACACCGGCTTTATCATCGCCGCCTATGAGTGTGGTGCCATCAGACACAACAATATCCCAGCCCTTCATACGATCGAGCTCGGGATTTGTAGTGGTGTCGCAATAGATTTCTTCACCATCAACTGTGCCCATAACAAGACGGCCACCATCGTAGTGCACAACATGAGGATGAACATTTTCACCCTTTGTCTGCCACGCAGTATCGAGATGTGCACAAAGACAGAGATGAGGCAGTGCTTCACAACCTTCACTTGCGGGCCATTGAGCAGTGACATAGGCATGTTCGTCTACACAGACATCCTCTGCACCCAGCGCGCGAAGATCATCTGCGACCACCTTGGCCATTTCATGCTGCGTTGGTGTTGAAGGCACATGGTCGCTGGTAAGCGGATCTGACTGCGAAGTAACGCTGCAGTATTTTACAAACCGATCGAGTACATCACTCATGTTCTCAACCTTTCCGTTTGATATATGGTTGCTGCGATTTACTCTACGACCCTACAGCAACTATGTATTCGGCTTCATCCTATATGCACAAAGAGACTATTGAAATGAATAATAAAAAAACGTCTTCCGCATACCTTACGGAAGACGTTTATGAGTCACAAAATCTTGGGCTTCTCTTCTAAAGCTTGCGTTGGCTTTAGAGATCCGCAGCCACTGCTGCATTAATAGCAACAGGCGTACGGTCCTCTTCACTGAGATCCTTATCAAACAGATGGCATGCGCATGTGTGCTCAGGACCCACTTCGTGCATCTCTGGAACACGCTCGCAGCAAATCTTCATGCAATGCGGGCAACGCGTATGGAAGCAGCAACCCTTTGGCGGATTAGTGGGGCTTGGTATATCGCCTTCAAGGATTTTCTTATCCTGAATGCGCTCGTGGCCAATCTTAGGAATAACATCAAGCAGAGCCTGTGTATAAGGATGCAGAGGATTGTCAAAAAGTTCCTGCTTGGGCGCAAGCTCCATAGTGTGGCCAAGGTACATGACCATAACAGTGTCAGCAATATGCTTAACCACTGAAAGGTCATGTGAAATAAAGATATAAGCAAGGCCATACTGCTCTTGTAACTCGCCCAGAAGGTTAATTACCTTAGCCTGAACCGAAACATCAAGAGCGGAAACAGGCTCATCGCATACAACCAGCTCAGGCTCAAGAACAATAGCGCGAGCAATACCAATACGCTGTCGCTGACCGCCGGAGAACTCATGTGGATAACGATATTTATACGTGAGGTCAAGGCCAACCGCTTGCATGACTTGCTCAACACGAGCGTCACGTTCGGCACGCGTCTTATACGTATGGGCAATATCTATAGGCTCAGCAATAATGTCAGAAACCGTCATACGAGGATTAAGCGAGCTATAGGGGTCCTGAAAGATGAGCTTCATCTTCTGTCGAGCGCGCGTAAGTGCTTCCCCAGATAGCGCCGTGAAATCCTCACCATCAAGCGTTACGGTACCCGAAGTGGGTTCGACAAGACGAAGTACACACTTGCCCGTTGTAGACTTACCGCAGCCAGACTCGCCTACAATGGCGAACGTCTCACCACGATGGACATCAAACGACACACCTTCAAGAGCATGAACGTAAGCCGCAGCCTTACCTAAAAGTCCCTTTTTAATGGGATAGTGCTTTGTGAGGTCGCGAACCTCAAGCACAACATCGTTCTTATCATAGGTATTCGCCACGCTACTCACCCCACTTCTCGGTGTATTTCCAGCAAGCTACCAGATGCTGTTTATCACCATTTGCAGGTGCCAGGCGCGGCACCTCAGTCCGGCAGATATCGCATGCGTAGGGGCAGCGAGGATTAAAAGGGCATCCTGTAGGAATTTCATTGAGCATAGGAACGTTACCCGGGATGGCGTAGAGCGTATCGACTGTATTGCCCAAAGAAGGAATTGAGGCAATGAGTCCTTGTGCATAAGGATGAAGCGGATTGGTAAACAGCTCAGGTGAGACCGTATATTCCACCGCATGACCTGTATACATTACCAGGACCCAGTCGGCCATCTCAGAAACAACGCCCATGTCGTGAGTGATGAGCATGACCGCAGTACCCAACTGCTCACGCATGGAGTCGATGAGCTGAAGGATCTGTGCTTGGATAGTTACATCAAGAGCAGTTGTTGGCTCGTCACAAATAAGAAGAGCGGGCTGGCAAGCCAAGGCCATAGCAATCATAATGCGCTGACGCATGCCACCAGAAAGCTCATGGGGATAGCTCTTAAAGACCTTCTCCGGAGCAGGAATACCAACGAGCTCGATCATCTCGAGCGCGCGCTTATCTGCTTCAGACTTGCTCATCTTGGGGTTGTGAACAAGAATGCCCTCACGAATCTGACGGCCAGCCGTCATAACCGGGTTAAGAGAAGTCATGGGCTCCTGGAAAATCATGGAGATATCAGAGCCACGATGATGACGCATTGCATCAGCAGAGAGCTTGGTGAAATCGGTCCCGCGGAAATTGATAGATCCGCCTACCACCTTTGCGGGCGGCGAAGGCAAAAGACCCATAACCGAAAGAGCAGTCATGGACTTACCGCAGCCCGATTCGCCGACAACAGCAAGCGTTTCTCCAGCGCGCATGACAAAAGAAAGATGATCGATAACAGGCAAAGCACCATCCTCGGTAAACAATGTTACCGAGAGATTATCTACATCGAGCAGCGTCTCTTTTGCTTCGGAGTTCTCGATAAGATCCTGGGACAGATCGGCTGCAGTTGCAACCGTATCTTCTGAGATTTCAGAAGAGAGAATGTCATTCGGTTCCATACGTGCCTCCTCCCTAGGACCGCATCTTCGGATCAAGTGCGTCACGTAAAGCATCGCCAAGAAGGTTAAAGGCCATAACAGTAATAATGATGGCAATGCCTGGGATAACGCTGTAATAGGTATTTGACTGAATAAATGGTTGGCTGTCGGAAATCATCTGGCCCCAACTTGCCATTGGGGGCTGAACGCCCAGGCCCAAGAAGGAAAGCGAAGCCTCATTAAGAATAGCCGACGGAATACCAAGCGTGGTAACAACAATGAGGGTAGATACGCAGTTAGGAAGCAGGTGCTTCATAATAATGCGCCAGCTCTTGCCACCAGAAAGAATGCAGCTCTGAATGTACTCAGATCCTTTAAGACGCATAACGTCACCGCGTACCAAACGTGCGGTGGAGCACCAACCTAAAAGACCCAAAGCAACATAGAGGTTCACCAGACCCGGACCCATAACAAACATCACGACGATGGCGAAAAGAAGGAATGGGAAGCTCGAGAAAACCTGTATGACAAAAGAGATAACCGCATCGACCTTGCCACCAAAATAGCCAGCACAAACGCCTGCCAAAAAGCCGATAACAAGTGCGATTGCTTGGGATACAACGCCTACGGAAAGCGATACACGGCAGCCGTAGATGGTACGGGACAAGATGTCACGACCAAACTCATCGGTGCCAAAAGGATGAGCCCAGCTGGGTGGCTGCAGCATATTGCGAAGAACCTGTTCATCGGGATTATAAGGTGAGATAACCGGAGCAAACACGGCAATAAGCACCAGCAGAATTACGATAAACAAGCAGGCCATACCGAGCTTATTTTTACGGAAGATATTCCAACTTACCGCCCAGTAATTGGAGGCGCGACGCTTTGGATTTGTTTCACGTTCAGCCTGCTGTGCTGCGGAGGCGTCAGCAGCAATACGTTCAGCCTTCTGTACCTTTGAACTTTTCTTATCACTAGTAAAGAGAGCCATTACTCCTCCTCACCTCCTCCAAGACGAATGCGAGGATCAACTACTGCGTAGAGAATGTCGACGATGAGGTATACCACGACGCAAATGATGGCGATATACATAACACCACCCTGGATAAGCGGCAGGTCACGTGTATTGATTGCGTCAAGAAGCATCTTGCCCATACCCGGCATGGAGAAGATGGATTCGATAAGAATGGAACCTGTGAAAATTTCGCCGAGCTGCGTACCAGCAATGGTGATGATAGGAATAAGAGCGTTGCGAAGGCCGTGTCCAATTATCACGGTCCAACGACCCAAACCTTTTGCTTCAGCAGTACGCATGAAGTCTTGGCCCAATACCTCAAGCATGCTCGTGCGTGTAACGCGAGCAATACTTGCGGCGTAACGCACACCCAGAGCAAGAACGGGCAAGACATAATGGATTGGTGTGCTTACACCCGACAGCGGGAACATGTGCAGGGTAAGTGCGAAGACAATTTGCAAAATAATGGCAACCCAGAATGAAGGAGCCGAAATACCAAAGACTGACAGCGCCATGAGTGCACGGTCAAGCGCACGTCCATGGTTAACAGCTGCAACAACACCAAGGACCAAACCAAACACCAAGGCAAATAAGTATGCCCACCCCGCAAGCTGGGCTGTAACTGCAAACGCATTACCCATAAGTGTGATAACCGGCCTATTCTGCGAATAGGAAGTTCCAAAATCACCATGAAGCATGTTGGTCAGCCAATTGATGTACTGCTCTGGTACAGGACGGTCGAGTCCCATACTGTGACGCACCTGCTCAATTGTTGTTTCATCTGCCATATCGCCCATCATGATGCGCACAGGATCACCAGGCACAATATTCAGAACGAAGAAGGTAATGGCGGAGATGCATAGCACGACACCGATGGCCTGCAGGATTCTTTTAATGAGAAAATCCCTCATTCGGCATCCCCCCTCTCAACGTCCGCATGAACCTCTCCAAAATTCGAGTGCGAACGCTACCGCGTAGGGGAGGACATCGTAAAAAACGATGCCCTCCCCCGACTAGACAGCTTACCTAACGAATCATCGAACCCATCACGGCTATCAAACTACTCCTGGCCGGTGTAGTTGGAGTCGGTGTTATCGATGTCGATATCCATCATGTGATAGATCAGGTTGCCAACCTTGGCATTCTTGACATAGCTCTTAGCAACGAACTGATACTTCGGATAGAAGAGCGGCAATGTTGCATAGTCCTGACGAGAAAGAATGTCGTCAGCCTGACGATAGAGCTCGGCACGCTCATCCTCATTTGTGGACTGGCGAGCACGGGTCATCAGGTCGTCAAACTCAGCGTTGTTATAGAACGAAGACTTGCCGGATGCATTCTCACTGAAGAAGTAGGTATACATCTGGTTGTCAGCGTCTGCAAACAGCGGGAACCAACCAACAGTCGTAACCATCAGGTTGCCGTCAGCCCAATCCTGCTGCCATACACCGTTATCGAGCTGGTTGAGCTCAAGGGTGACGCCAACAGCCTGCCAATAGCCCTGAACAGCAACCATGACGCTGCGGTCGCGCTCACGAACACCGCAGGTAAGGTGCAGATCAGAGGCACCAGCCTCAGCGAGAAGCTCACGAGCACGATCAGGGTTGTACTCAAAGACAGGAGCGCTCTCGTCATAGCCCGGAATAGCAGGATTCAGGAAGCCAGAGCAAGGCTCGCCGGCACCAAACAGAACTGTCTCAATGAGCTCCTCGCGGTTAATTGCGAGAGAGAGTGCCTGACGGACACGAACGTCCTGAAGCTCGGCATCGTTGAGGTTGAGGTTGACAATCTGAGTACCAAGCGGCAAGTACTGTGTAATCTGCTCGCTTACCTCAGAGTCGTTCTGATACTGCTGAAGAAGCTCAGAAGGCAGGTCACAATAATCGATGTCGCCATTCTTGTAGGACATCATCTTGGTGTTGCCATCATCAATATACTTGATGATCAGGCGGTCAAGATTGGGAGTGCCACCGTGATAATCATCGAAGCGCTCCATGACAACCTGAGT
>OGQD01002060.1_pt1 | contig 11758 bp, 12 predicted proteins | sample 1553091 | NCBI WGS metagenome assembly OGQD01 (sample SAMEA2580290, study PRJEB22360) | human gut metagenome | biome: human gut; feature: human-associated habitat; material: faeces | place: Denmark | collected 2008/2010
TTTTGTTGGCGTCTTTGCAATTTTTACAGAGAAAATAGAAAGCAATTCTAATAATATTTTAAATGCAGCGATTTTAATAATTTGGTTAATCGTATTTATTTTAATAATATATTTTATCATTAAATTCCTCATAAGTATTTATAGGTATAAAGAATAACAAAATCACAAAACATAAATTAGTATGAATAATATTTGGCAGGGAAGATTAGACGGAGAAGAGCTTCTTTTCCACAGAATATTTCAGAGGGTGAAAGAAGAAAATAATTATGATCTTGTTTCACCTAAAGAGTTCGTTTTACATGGATTTGCTGTAGATGAAGGCGTTAGACGGAATAAGGGAAGACAGGGCGCAAAAGATGCTCCGGATATTATCCGTAAAAATATGTCGAATTTTCCTGTAATCCGTCCTGATTTTTCTTTGCTGGATTTTGGAAATATTACCTGTGAAGACGGGAATTTAGAGAATACGCAAAACAGTCTTGCCAAAAATGTTTCCAAAGTGTTGCTGAAAGGAGGGAGATCTGTAGTTTTAGGCGGAGGTCATGAAGTGACTTATGCACATTATTTAGGCTTAAAAACAGCTTATCCCGAACAGAAGATAGGAATCATTAATATTGATGCTCATTTTGATAACAGGCAGCCTGAAAATGGAGTAGGAGCGAGTTCCGGAACCGGATTCTGGCAAATTGCTCAGGAAGGCGAAATTCATTCGCTGCATATCGGAATTCAGAGAAATTCAAATACTTTGAAATTATTTGATACCGCTCATCAGTACGGAATGAAATATATTCTTGCAGATGAACTTTTCTTTGAAAATTTACCTTCCGTTTACCAAAGAATTAATGATCTGCTCGACAGTGTAGATTATCTGTATCTTACGATTTGTATGGATGTTTTCAACGCTTCCATTGCTCCCGGAGTTTCCGCTTCTGCTTATAACGGAATTTTTGCTGATGCCACATTCATGCATTTTTACAGACATATTCTGAAAAGTGAAAAACTTTTGGCACTGGACGTTGCAGAGGTAAATCCTCAGTTTGACATACAGGACAGAACTGCAAGATTAGCCGCAACACTTATGAATGAGTGGTTTATGATTTAACATAAAAATTAACAATATTCCGATAGAAAAAATCATTATTTTATATAACCCGAAGGAACAGGATTTGTTGCTTCCAAGATGCTTGAAGAAAAGCATTAATTAAATTCGGCAAAGACTGAATTTAAAAACAGAAATTATAGTATGGAACAATTAATTGAAAATAAACTTATCAAAGCAGATAAGGCATTTTCAGAATGGAGAAAAGTACCATTCGAAGACAGACAGAAACTCATTGCTAAAGCAGCGGAAATCTTAAAAAACAATTCTGAAAAATTTGGAACGATCATTACTCAGGAAATGAACAAACCTATTTCAGAGTCTATTGCTGAGGTTGAAAAATGTGCTTTAATGATGAATTATTATGCAGATGCCGAAAATATTTTAAAACCAGAGAAAATCGATTCTGAATTTTCTTATTCTGAAGTTCATTATGTTCCAAAAGGGGTAATTTTAGGAGTAATGCCATGGAATTTTCCTTTCTGGCAGGTCTTGAGATTTGCCGTTCCTGCCATTTTAGCCGGAAATACCGTTGTGCTAAAACATGCTTCAATTTGTTTCGGAAGCGGAAATGCTATCGAAGAAGTACTTTTGGAAGCCGGATTTCCGGAAGGAATTTTCCAGAATCTTGAGGTAAGTCATAAAGAAGTAAAAGGAATTCTCGAACATGATGCTGTAAAAGGAGTCAGTCTTACAGGAAGCGGAAAAGCGGGTGGAGAAGTGGCTTCTATTGCAGGATTAAATATCAAAAAATCTTTGCTTGAACTTGGCGGAAGTGATGCTTTTATTGTACTGGACGACGGAGATCTTGATGAAGCGGCAAAAGCAGGGGTAAAATCAAGACTTCAGAATTGCGGACAAACCTGTACCGCGGCGAAAAGATTCATCATCGATGAAAAAATTGAAGACGCTTTTCTTCCTAAATTTATTGAAGAATATAAGAAATATGAAGTTGGAGATCCGATGGATAAAGAAACCAAAATTGCCGGAATGGCAAGACCGGATCTTGCGGATGAACTGGAAAAACAGTTTCAGAAAGCACTGGAACATGGTGCTGAAATCATTCTTCCTCTGGAAAGAATTTCTGAAAATGAATTCAGACCCGGTTTAATTCGTGTGCAGGAAGGAAATCCTATTTTGCAGGAAGAGCTTTTCGGACCTTTAGGAATGGTGATGATTGCTAAAAATGACGAAGAAGCTTTAAAAATGGCGAATGATATTCCTTTCGGGCTTTCAAATTCTGTCTGGACAAAAGATCAATCGCGACAACTATTCTTCATAGAAAATCTTGAATCGGGAACCGTTAATATCAACAGAATGACAAGTTCTGATCCGCGTTTTCCATTCGGAGGATCAAAAGCTTCAGGATATGGAACAGAGCTGTCTTTATTAGCTTTACGTGAATTTGTAACGGCAAGAACTGTGGTAGGAAATTATGAGTAAATAAGGAAGTTGGAAGAGGGGAGATGGAAGTTTATAAAAGTGCTGCTTAATTAACTTTCTATATTTATTCTTTCCGCTTTTAGCTCAAAAAAAAATAAAAACTCACGAAGATCTTTCGTGAGTTTTTTGTTTATAATGACTTTGTTTAAATTAAACTGTCGTTAATCTTAAGGTATTTGTTTTTCCGCCTTCGTAAGATGGAGTAGCATTGATGTTGATTACAAAGTCTCCAGACTCGATGTAGCCATAGTTATGCGTTAACATATTTACCTGGATAATCGTTTCATCAGTAGATTTCTTCATATCGTAATAATAGGCGTGAACTCCCCAAAGAAGATTCAGCATGGTAATTACTCTCTTGTTTCCACTGTAAACAATAATATGAGAATTCGGTCTGTGAGCTGCCAACTGGAACGCTGTATAGCCTGAACTTGTCAGTGTAACAATTGCAGAGACATTGGTTGTTTTTGCGATTCTTACAGCGGCAAGACAAACTCTGTTGGTGATAAATCGATCATCAATACAGTTGAAATCCTTTTCGATAGGCTCATTTTTGTGCTGGTAAAAATGCGTAGTTTCAATGTTCTTTACAATTTTCGCCATATTTTCCACTACCTGAACCGGATACCTTCCTACAGAAGTTTCTCCTGAAAGCATTACGGCATCTGCTCCGTCCAATACAGAGTTTGCAACGTCATTTACTTCCGCTCTTGTTGGTGTTAAACTGTTGATCATTGTTTCCATCATCTGGGTAGCGATAATTACCGGCTTGGAATAGAATCTTGCTTTTTCTACCAGAGTCTTCTGGATAGCAGGAACTTCTTCCATCGGAACTTCAACCCCCAAATCTCCACGTGCAACCATCAAACCGTCGCATTCCAGTAAAATTTCTTCTATATTTTTTACACCTTCCGGTTTTTCAATTTTTGCGATGATCGGCGTTTTGAATTTTCCGTTCGGATGTTTTGAAATTAATTCTTTAAGATCAATAATGTCCTGTGCATGACGAACGAATGAAAGAGCGATCCAGTCTACTTCCTGATCCAGCATGAAATTGGCATCCTGAATGTCCTTTTCCGTTAAAGCAGGAAGAGAAACATTCGTATTGGGAAGATTTACCCCTTTTTTAGAACTCAATGGTCCCCCTTGAATGGTTTTCGCTTTTACAGTGTCTAATTCATTGGTTTCAGTAACTTCCAAAACGAGTTTACCATCATCAATAAGGATTCTTTCTCCAACCTTTACATCCTGTGGAAACTGCTGGTACGTCATGTACACTTTTGTAGAATCTCCCTCAATTTTTTCATTAGTGAAAGTAAGGATATCTCCCGGATTAAGGTAAGAACCTTCTTTTACAACGCCTACTCTTAGTTTCGGACCCTGTAAATCTCCTAAAATACCAACCGAGAAACCATATTCTTTATTAAGTTCTCTAATGATTTCGATATTTGAACGAACTAAGTCGTAATCAGCGTGTGAAAAATTGATTCTGAAAATATCAACACCTGCTTTCATTAACCCTAACATTACTTCCTTCGACGATGAAGCCGGACCAAGCGTTGCAATAATTTTTGTCTTCTTTAAATACTTATTCATAATACTGGATAATTTGATAAAGTTCTTCCTCAGAACCTAATGTATAATCTTGAATCGGAAACACAAGATTTTCAGGGAGCAAAATTACGGAAAAATCAGGAAACTGTTCCGAACTGTGCAAAATATATTGCACTTCTACCTGATTATTTAATAAAAATTTAATGTTTTCTTCTTCCGAGAAGAGTTCAGTCTGTAATTTTTTTTGTTTACTTTCCGCAGATCTGTTCGAAATGAAGGTAAAACAAGTCTTTGTAAATTTGTGGTAAGCCTCAAATCTTGGAAAAAAGTAATCATAATAAGATCCGTGAAGAATAACATCTTCAATCCTTTTGAATGTAAGATCGTTGTTTTGATTTACTTTATAGAAAAACTCATGATCAGGTATATTCTTTGCTAATCTTACCAATCCGATGGTAATATCTTCAAATTCAATATCATCTATATCATAAAGTTTTTGGATTTCCAAGTATATTTTCTTTTTTGTTTAAAATATAAAATGCTCTTTGTGCTGCCTTTTCTTCGGCTTTCTTCTTGGAAGTTTCTGTGGCATTCGCGATTTTTTCTTCTCCCAGCCAAACGTGACATCGGAAAACAATCGATTTATTTACCTGAATTTCTTCGCAAGTTTCGTACTTTATATTCAGTTTCTTCTTCTGGCTCCATTCCAGCAGAAGACCTTTGTAGCTTACAATTTTATTTTCTAGTTTGTTAATTTCTGTAGGCGTAAGTAATCTTTCCAGAATGATCTTTTTACAGGTTTCATACTGGAAATCTAAATAAACAGCACCAATTAAAGCTTCAAATAAATTTCCGGAGATGTTTTCACCTAAAGCAACAACAGAATTTTGTTTCTGCAGAAGATTGGTAAGTTTTAAGTCTTCTCCTAATTTATTAAGATTTTTCCTATTAACAATCTTAGATTTCATCTGCGTCAGATATCCTTCATTGGCTTGAGGATAGGTATGAAACAAATGACAAGAAATAATTGTACCCAAAACAGAATCTCCTAAAAATTCCAGCCTTTCGTAATTGCTGTCTTTATTTTTAGAAGAATTTTTTAAAGAAAAAGCTTCGCGGTAGAGGGCAACATTTTGTACCTCAGTTCCAAGCATTTTGCTGAGTTCAGTAATGAGAAAATAATCTCTCTCCGTTAGTTGTCTTTTTCTTTTTTTGAGAAGGAATTTAGAAAAGTATTTCTGTAACTCCATTCAGTAGATTTAGATTTTCTTAAATAGAACGCAGGCATTGTGCCCACCAAACCCAAAAGTATTACTCATGGCTACTTTTACATCTTTCTTAGCAGCTTCGTTGAATGTGAAATTCAGTCTGCTATCGATATTTTCATCATCAGTAAAATGGTTGATGGTAGGAGGAACAATACCATGAATAATAGTTCCCAACGCAGCAATAGCTTCAATAACTCCTGCAGCACCCAAAAGGTGGCCGGTCATTGATTTTGTAGAATTAATCTGAATATCGAAAGCGTGTTCTCCCAATAATTTTGAAATGGCATTAGATTCTGCAATGTCTCCTAATGGAGTAGATGTACCATGCATATTGATGTGATCTACTTCATCAGCAGTTAATCCTGCATCTTCCAGACAGTTCTTCATTACGAGATAAGCGCCTAAACCTTCAGGATGAGGTGCTGTCATGTGATGTGCATCTGCACTCAGACCTCCGCCTTTTAATTCTGCGTAAATTGTAGCTCCACGTTTTACGGCGTGCTCATATTCTTCAAGGATAATACATCCTGCTCCTTCACCAAGAACAAATCCGTCTCTGTCTTTGTCGAAAGGTCTTGAAGCGGTTTTAGGATCATCATTTCTTGTGGAAAGTGCCATCATTGCATTGAAACCACCGACACCACTTGCTGTAACGGCTGCTTCTGAGCCTCCACACACAATAACGTCTGCTTTTCCAAGCTGGATCAGCATTTTGGAATCAATTAAAGCGTTTGCTGAAGACGCACATGCAGAAACAGTAGTGTAATTCGGACCATGGAAACCATATTCTATAGAAATATGTCCCGGAGTGATGTCTGCAATCATTTTAGGAATAAAGAATGGGTTGAATCTTGGAATTTCCGTATTTGCCCATCCTAAAACTTCAGTCTCAAAAGTCTCTAAACCTCCGATTCCTGAACCCCAGATTACTCCGACTCTGTTTTTGTCTACGTTATCTTCAATAATTCTTGAGTGGGTTACTGCTTCTCTTGCAGCAACAAGCCCAAGTTGTGTATTTCTATCCATTTTTTTAGCCTCTTTCTTGTCGAAATGGTCTAATGGATTGAAATTTTTAACTTCGCAAGCGAACTTAGTTTTAAAGTTTGTGGCATCAAAAAGAGTAATAGGAGCAGCACCGCTCTCACCTTTCACAAGATTTTCCCAGTATTCTTTTGCATTATTTCCAATTGGTGTTATTGCTCCAAAACCGGTTACAACTACTCTTTTTAATTCCATAAACTTTGTTTAATTTTCTTATTTGTTGAAGAATATTATTTATTTACTACTTCTTCGATATAAGCGATAGCGTGTCCTACAGTAGTAATTTTTTCTGCTTGATCATCAGGGATTTGAATATTGAATTCTTTTTCAAATTCCATGATAAGTTCAACTGTATCCAAAGAATCAGCTCCTAAATCGTTAGTGAAGCTAGCTTCTGGAGTTACTTCTGTTTCTTCAACGTCAAGCTTATCAGCGATGATAGCTTTTACTCTTGATGCAATGTCTGACATAGTAAATTTTTTTTTAATTGTTAGATGGTGCAAATATATAAAATTCTTTACGATAAAACATTTTTTTAGTCTTTTTTGTGGTTTGCAGGAGAGTATTTTGTAAATTGTGGGTTTAGTGTTTTAGTTTTCAGGGGTTTATATTTTAACGTTTCATTGTCTTATTTAACTTTATCATTCACTATTTTTTATCCTGAATACAGAATCCGTCTGATTGAGCATTTTAAATGGTATTTTTTATATCAGAGCTTTATTATTTATACTTTTGCAGCTTCTTTTTATTTTAAATATTCTTTGTTTTCATGAGAAAAATCCTTTTTATCCAGTTTCTTTTATTTTCAGTATTTATTTTTTCACAGACGGAAGGAAAAGTAATTAAGGTGAAAGATGGTGATACTGTTGTCGTTTTATTATCAGACAACATTCAGGAAACGTTAAGGCTTGCGGAAGTCGATTGCCCTGAAAAAGGTCAGGCTTTTGGTAAAAATTCCAAACAATTTACCAGTGAAGCTGTATTTGGGAAAACGGTGACATTCTACAGGACGGGAAAAGACAGGTACAAAAGAACCGTTGCCAAAATTTTTTACGATCATAATAAATATCTTTCCGAAGAAATCATAAAGGCAGGTTTCGGATGGTGGTATTTTAAAGCCTCTAAGAATATTGATCTGCAAAAGTTACAGGATACCGCCAAATCAAAAAAGCTTGGTTTGTGGATGGATAAGAATGCGGTTTCGCCTTGGGAATACCGAAAGAGCAGGAGGAAGAAAAATGCGGACAATAAAAGTAAAGCGCTTTAATATTTGAAAAATAAAAAAGAGACTGCTTAAAACAATCTCTTTTGTGGAGTTGGAGGTTTTCGAACCTACTATATTTTAACATATTTCAAAATATGTAATATGTCTATTTATCAGTATTTTAGCTATATTTGTATAAACTAATATACTTAGTTTTTATGTCTAAATATAGAAGAAGTAGCACCTAAACTGGCACCTGATGAACTACACTTTTAAACTTAAGCAACCCAATGGTACAAAGGAATCTTTGATTTATTTTCGTTCTTTTTTCAACAATGAAAATAAGAATTTCATCTATTCTACTGGTGAGAAAATAAAACCAAGCGAATGGGATTTTGAAGGCAGACAACCAAATGACCTAAACGGAAGGACTAAAAGGGCAGAAATTCATCGAAGTGTCAAAATGCAATTAGATCGATACAGCAGTTTCTTTACAGAGATCGTTAATCGATATAAGAACATAAATGAAGAACTTACCGTCGATATTCTTAAACAAAGATTTGATGAAAAGTTCAAAAAAATTACTGTTAAAAGTGATTTCTTTAGAATTTATCAGGAGTTTTTAAATGAGAAAGAAAACGACTATACTGGAAATTCAATTTCAAGCTCTACTTTGAAGCGTTATAAATGCAATAAGAATTTACTCGAAGATTTTGAAAGTACTTGTAGAGTTAAAATCAGTTTAGGTAAATTTGATGATAAACTTTATAATAAGTTTTTAAAGTATTGTATTGAAGAAAAAAAGCATTCTGCAAATACATTACACAGAAATGTCGGTCTGCTCAAAACTTTTCTTCTCTGGGCTCTCAATAAAAAATATACATACAATAACAATTTTATTACTTTTAAAAAACCTGCGAAATTCACAACTGATGAAATAGCTTTAAATTATGAACAAGTTGAGCTCATCTACAATTATGACTTCAGTAATAACAAAAGATTGGAGAGGGTGCGTGATCTTTTTGTTTTTGGATGTACTACAGGAATGAGGTTTGGCAATTACAGCACTATTTCAAAAAGTGATGTTGATGGTAATTTCATACGAGTTATCGATTTAAAAAGTAAATCTAAAAATTTAGCAATCCCTTTAAACAGTATTTCTAAATCAATACTCGAAAAGTATGATTATAACCTGCCTAGTATTACAAATCAGAAGATGAATGAGTATATTAAGGAGGTTTTTAAAAAGCTAGAATTTACTGATGAAATAAAGAAGACTATGAAGTATGGTGATGAGCTGGTAGACCAAAGAGCTGAGTTTTGGACAAGAATTTCCTCACATACTGCAAGGAGAAGTTTCATCACCATAATGAAAAACAAAAGAGTTCCTGATAAAGTTATTATGAGTTACACTGGTCATACTAGCTTGGAAGTCTTTAATGCTTATTACAGACCAAGTGAAGATGATAAGATCAACTATATGAATGAAGTTTTTAAATAATCATTAATTTATTATGGATCAGAGAAAGCTTTACGGACGTTGGAACCTTTGGGAAGAATTTATCGGCTATCCTATGATGATTTATTACTGGATTAAAGGACAGAAAATTCATAAGTTGTTGCAAAGAAGAATTGAAATAGCTAAAAATAAATCCTCTGAAATTGTTCTCAATGAAAAAATGAAGAACGAGTTTTTGATTAGATATGAAAAATTAGATAACTTCTTCAGTTTTCATTTCAAAGATATTGATGAATCAAGAAATCACAATTTTGAAGAAAAGATTCAATATTGTTTGGATCAATATAAAAAGGAATCTTCAAGTCTTATAAGTTCAAGTAATCTGATGAAGTTGCATGGCAATTTTTTAAATGGTGCCGAAACTACACTTTTTCTATATTTTGCCTTAGAAAGCAAAACAAGTAGAAAAATTCGCTTATCAGATATTATGATTGGTGATAATAGTTCTAAAATTTTCATTGCATTTTTAAAAGGCAAGAAATTCATCGATGAAAATCACAATCTGCTTGTAGATCAGAAATCTTCATTTATAAGAATTCACCGTTTTCTAAAAGATAATCACATCATCAACCCAGATTTTCAAGACACAACAATTATTGAGGCGATGGAAAATGAATATAATACCAATTTTGACAAAGGAACATTTTCTAGGGCAGTTACTGTAAAAGCTAATGATTTTGAAGAAAATATCTATCAAGAGTTATCTAAGCTATTTAATGTCAAGAATTAAATTGTAATAGCCACGACTTTATCTGACAGTTAGGGTTTAAAAATAATTGTCAGTTATCCAATATTGTCCTTACTTCCAAAAGTAAGGATTTTTTGTTCCTCTGCAAGAGTTTCCAATAATTTCTCTTTTGCTATAGGTTTACTATCAAAAAATGTCTGCATCGGTGTTTTACCGTAACAATGTTTTCCTGTATGCGTTCTTTCATTGTTGTAATATGACAGCCAGCTGTTCAGGTCTAATTGCAGTTCCTCAATGCTTCTGTAAATTTTCTTTCTGAAAGCTATGGCATAAAATTCTTCCTGAATCGTTCTGTGAAAGCGTTCACAGATGCCATTGGTCTGAGGACTTTTAGCTTTGGTCTTCGTGTGATCGATATCTTCAATGGACAAATAGAGCTGGTATTCATGCTGCTCTCTTATTCCACAGTACTCAGTTCCCCGGTCTGTCAAAATTCTGAGTAAACGAAGTTCCTGCTGCTCAAAGAAAGGAACCACCTGATCATTAAGCATATCAGCAGCAATAAGGGCATTTTTACGGTCATACAGCTTTGCAAATACTACTTTAGAATACGTGTCAATAAAAGTTTGCTGATAAATATGTCCGACTCCTTTGATATTGCCTACATAATAAGTGTCCTGAGCTCCTAAATATCCAGGATGATGAGTTTCAATTTCTCCATGAGCTTTTTTCTCCTCCTTAGCCTTCTCTAATGCTGAAAGCTGAGATTCGGTAAGAACTATACCATCTTGAGCCGATTTTGCTTCCAGAGCTTTTAATCTTAGTTTAAATGTATATAGATCGTGTCTTAACCAGATACTTCTAACCCCGCCTGGAGATACGATCAAGCCTTTCTTTTTAAGCTCATTACTTACTCTAAGCTGTCCTAAAGCAGGGTTCTCAATGGCTATTTCAACAACAGCCTTTTCTATGGCTTCATCTACACGATTCTTCAACACCGGCTTTCTTCTGGAGATTTCCTGTAGTGCCAATTCGCCTCCTTGCTCATAGAGTTCTTTGAATCGATAGAAACTGTCTCGGGAATACCCCATCACCTTGCAGGCTTTGGATACGTTTCCTAAATGTTGTGCTAATTCAAGTACGCCTAACTTGTTTTTGATGATCTTTTGTTGTGTTGTCATAATACTTAATTTGTTTTTAAAGTTATTCAATTTGATTGCAACTGTCAGATTAAGTATTGACTAATTCAATTAAATTTTACTGTAATTTAGCTAAATTGCAGTATTAGTATTCCAATTATAAATTTCATCTGTTAAAAATCACAATACGAAGAAAATCTAAAATTGTTTGTTTTTTTTAACTATATTTTTAATAGATTATTCGCTTAGTAGTTTCTTTATTGTTTCGAGTTTCTCCTCATTAACAAGTCCTGTGATTTCTCTAATTTTTCCTTCCTTGTCTAAAATAAATGACATTGGGAATCTTTGAACCATTAAATAAGATTGCAGTTGTTTTCCCGCATCTGTTATTTGATAGAATGTATAATTTCTTTTAAGTAAAAAATTATTTACCTTATCTAAAGGGTCATGTGTAATTGCAATGAAATTTGCATTAGGAACAGATTCTTTCAGCTTATTTAAAATAGGAATTTCTGTAATGCATGGCGCACAAGTTGTAAACCATAAATTTATTAAAGTATTTTTCCCTTTTAGATAATTAGAATCAAAATTTTTTCCTTCCTTATCTTTATAATTTTCGATGGGAAAATGAGTTCCTAACTTTTTTTCCATGTCGGGAAATGTTCTGAACTGTGAAGTTTGTGCTATTAGTAAAGAATTACACACCAGCAAAAATAAAATCACAATTTTTTTCATATTATATCATTTTTTTTAACGAATATATTATTTTTTTATATATTAGCAAAACAATTCACAATCTAATG